>Ga0335070_10012095_pt1 | contig 10081 bp, 9 predicted proteins | sample Lox_Sample_13_FD_206722 | JGI IMG/M metagenome (GOLD analysis project Ga0335070, IMG submission 206722) | Soil microbial communities from Loxahatchee National Wildlife Refuge, Florida, United States - Lox_Sample_1.3 | ecosystem: Environmental > Terrestrial > Soil > Wetlands | place: USA: Florida... | reverse complement strand
CCGCAGGCTTCATAGCCGGGTTTCGGCGGGTGGGGACGCGGCACAAGGAGCTGGTGGAGGTTTTCCTCGGCGCGCTCGGAAGGGGAAAGTACTCCGCCGCTCGGCACACGCTGTTGTCAACGGCCCCAATGACTTTGGGAGACAACGATGCATTCGACCTGGCGGAACTCGCCGAGCGGCTGCGGGGCGCCGGCACGAGCAAGATCATCAGCGCTGGCCACTGATGCCCCACGCAGTTGCGCGGCGCCAGGGAAGTCGCCGAGGAGACTCGTCGATTCGCCCAGCGGGCGCGCGCCGGTGCTGTCGTGCTCGTCGACGGTTCACCGGGCATCGTCATCGCACCCCACGGACGCCCCGAGGCCCTGCTGTTGATCGGCGTCGACGCCGACGAGCGGATCCGCACCATCGAGATCACCGCCGACGCCGGCCGCATCCGAAGGGCCGAGCTGACACTGCCGCGTCGGCCAGCTCAGCAAGACCACAGCCGCATCGGGTACCAAGGACATCGGACACAGCCGGCCACGGGGCCGGCTGCCGGACAAGATCGGGAGCACCATGCTCGATAAGCCGTTCGGACGGCGTAGCTTGCTGCGGGGCGCGGGTGCGCTAACCGCCGCATCGGTGGCGCCGTGGGCCGCAGGCTGTGCTTCAGATGACAGCGACGCGTTGACGTTCTTCTTCTCCGCCAATCCCGACGAGCGCGATGCCAGGCTGCGCATCGTCGACGAATTCCAGCGCCGTCATCCAGACATCGAAGTTCGCCCGGTGTATGCGGCCTCGGGCGTGATGCAGCAGTTGGCCACCTTTTGCGCCGGCGGCAAATGCCCGGATGTGATGATGGCGTGGGAGTTGACCTACGCCGAACTCGCCGCCCGCGGGGTGTTGCTTGATCTCAACACGCTGCTGGCGCAGGACAAAGCGTTTGCCGAGGAGCTGAAATCCGACGGCATCGGCGCGCTTTATGACACCTTCACGTTCAACGGCGGCCAGTACGCTCTTCCCGAGCAATGGTCGGGGAGCTACCTGTACTACAACAGACGGCTTTTCGCTCAGGCGGGTGTGCCGGCGCCGCCCGGGACCTGGGAGCAGCCGTGGAACTTCGCCCAGTTCCTGGACACGGCCCGCGCGCTGACGAAGAGGAATGAAGCTGGCCGGGCCAGGCAGTGGGGTTTCGTCAACATGTGGTTCTCGTACTACTCGGCCGGCCTGTTCGCCATGAACAACGGTGTACCGTGGTCCACCCCGCTGAAGAACCCGATCCATTTCAATTTCGGAGACGACGCGTTCATCGAGGCGGTGCAGTTCTACGCCGACCTGGCGAACAAACACAAGGTCGCTCCCAATGCGTCCGAGGCGCAATCGATGTCCACACCCGACCTTTTCGCGTCGGGCAGGGCGGCGATGGCGCTGGGTGGCCACTGGCGGTACCAGACATTCATCCGAGCCGATGGGTTGGATTTTGATGTCGCCTCGTTGCCGGTGGGGCCGCGTCGGCAGGGACAGCCTGCCCACTCCGATATCGGCTCCACCGGACTTGCTATCTCGGCCAGCAGTCCGCGCAAGGAGCAGGCATGGGAGTTCGTCAAATTCGCGACCGGCCCAGTCGGGCAGGCGCTGATCGGTGAATCAAGCCTGTTCGTGCCGGTGCTGCAGTCCGCGCTCAACTCGACCGGATTCGCCGCAGCCCACAAAAGGGTCGGCAACCTCGCCGTGCTCACCCAAGGGCCGGCGTATTCCGAAGGACTGCCGATCACCCCGGCGTGGGAAAAGGTCGTCGCACTGATGGACCGCAGCTTTGGACCCGTGCTGCGCGGGTCTCGACCAGCGACATCCCTGACCGGGCTCTCGCCCGCCGTCGACGAGGTGCTGCACACTCCATGACATCGGTCGACACACCCGCCGTAGACGATACCGTTGCCGCCGCAGGATCGGGCCCTTCACGCAAACGTGCTTGGGCAGGCCGCCTTTTCGTCGCACCGAACCTGGTCGCGGTAACCGTGTTCATGCTTTTTCCGCTCGGGTTCTCGCTGTACATGAGCTTTCAAAGGTGGGACATCTTCCGGCCGCCGAAGTTCGTCGGCCTGAAAAACTTCGAAGAACTCTTTTCTTCCGACCCACTGTTTCTCATTGCTATTCGCAACACGGTGGTCTTCACCCTGGGAACCGTTGCTCCGACCGTCGTCATCAGCCTTATCGTCGCCGTCATGCTCAATCGAAAGGTCAAGGGCATCGGTATCTTCCGAACGGTCGTCTTTCTGCCGCTGGCTATCTCGTCGGTGGTGATGGCGGTCGTGTGGCAGTTCGTCTTCAATACCGACAACGGGCTGCTCAACATCATGCTCGGCTGGGTAGGGATCGGCCCGGTTCCGTGGTTGGTGGAACCGCACTGGGCCATGGCCTCGCTATGCATGGTCAGCGTGTGGCGAAGCGTGCCGTTCGCCACCGTCGTTTTGTTGGCCGCAATGCAAGGGGTTCCCGAAACCGTCTATGAGGCGGCCAAAATCGACGGCGCCGGGGAGATACGGCGGTTCATCTCCATCACTGTGCCGTTGATCCGCGGAGCGATTTCGTTCGTGGTGGTCATCTCGATCATTCACGCGTTCCAGGCGTTCGACATGGTGTACGTCCTCAACGGCCCCAACGGCGGACCGGAATCCGCGACGTATGTCTTGGGGATCATGCTTTTCCAGCACGCGTTTTCGTTCTTGGAATTCGGTTATGCGTCCGCCTTGGCATGGGTGATGTTCGCCATCTTGCTGTTCCTGACGGTAGTGCAGTTGCGACTCACGCATCGGCGTTCTTGGGAGACTTCGCGTGGGCTCAAGTGAGAGTGTGTTCAAGCGCAGCGTAATTCGCGGCGTTCTGATCTACGCGGGGCTGCTCGCGATCGCGTGGTGCTGGCTGTTCCCGATTGCCTGGGCAGCGTCGGGTTCGCTGAAGAGCGAAGGGGAGATCACTGAGCCAAAGCTGTTTCCGGCCCACCCGCGCTGGTCGAACTATACCGAGGTGTTCGCGCTGATGCCGTTCTGGCGAATGTTCTTCAACACGGTGCTCTACGCGGGATGCGTCACGGCCGGCCAGGTCTTTTTCTGCTCACTGGCCGGATATGCCTTTGCGCGTCTGCAATTTCGTGGCCGCGACACATTGTTCGTGTTGTACTTGGGCACCCTGATGGTGCCGCTGACGGTGACGGTGATCCCGCAGTTCATCTTGATGCGGACACTAGGGTGGGTCGACACCCCGTGGGCCATGATTGTGCCCGGGCTGTTCGGCAGCGCGTTCGGCACCTACCTCATGCGGCAGTTCTTCCAGACGCTTCCCAACGATCTCGAGGAAGCCGCGATTCTCGACGGTTGCTCCCCGTGGCAGATCTACTGGCGGATCCTGCTGCCCCATGCCAGGCCCGCGGTGATGGTGCTCGCGGTGCTGACGTGGGTCAACGTGTGGAACGACTTTCTGTGGCCGCTGTTGATGTTGCAGCGCAACAGCCTGGCCACCCTGACGCTCGGCCTGGTCCGGATGCGGGGGGAGTACGTGGCTCGCTGGCCGATCATCATGGCAACCTCGATGCTTATCATGCTGCCGTTGATCATCATCTATGCGATCGCGCAACGGTCGTTTGTTCGCGGTATTGCCGTCACCGGGCTGGGCGGATAGCCGATGGCTTCGGTGAGTTTCGACCATGCGACGCGGCGCTATCCCGGAGCCGACCGGCCGGCCTTGGATAGCCTCGACCTCGTCGTCGGTGATGGCGAGTTCGTCGTCATGGTCGGCCCGTCGGGGTGCGGCAAGACGACCTCGCTTCGGATGGTGGCCGGACTGGAAACGTTGGATTCGGGACGTATCCGGATCGGTGACCGCGACGTCACCAACGTCGATCCCAAGGACCGCGATGTCGCGATGGTGTTTCAGAACTACGCGCTTTACCCGCACATGACGGTCGCGCAAAATATGGGCTTTGCGTTGAAGATCGCCAAGACCCCGAAGGCCGACATCCGAGAACGGGTTTTCGCTGCAGCGGAACTGCTCGACTTGGAACCTTATCTGGATCGCAAGCCGAAAGACCTCTCCGGTGGGCAGCGACAGCGGGTGGCGATGGGGCGCGCCATTGTGCGCCGTCCGCAGGTCTTCCTGATGGACGAGCCGCTGTCCAACCTCGACGCCAAACTGCGGGTGCAGACCCGCAACCAGATCGCCGCACTGCAACGGCGCCTGGGCACTACCACCGTCTACGTCACCCACGACCAGGTCGAGGCCATGACGATGGGCGACCGCGTCGCCGTGCTGCGCGATGGGGTGTTGCAGCAGTTCGCGACGCCTCGTGAGCTCTACCGCAGCCCCGATAACTTATTTGTGGCGGGATTTATCGGATCGCCGGCAATGAACCTGTTCTCCCTGCCTATCGTGGATTCCTCGGTTTCGCTTGGGGATTGGTCAATCCCGCTACCACGAGACGTTGCGAATGCAGCCAGTGAGGTTGTCGTGGGGGTGCGTCCCGAACACTTCGAGCTGGGCAACCTCGGCGTCGAGATGGAGGTGGATGTGGTTGAAGAGCTTGGGGCCGATGCCTACCTATATGGACGAATCACCGGCTCCGGCAAGGTGATTGATCAACCCGTGGTTGCGCGCGCCGACGGGCGGCACCCGCCGGAAAAGGGCAGCCGAGTACGTCTGCATCCAGAACCTGGGCATCTGCACTTCTTTGGCGTAGAAGGCAACCGCATACCTTGAGCAGAGGCGATCTGAGCACAGCGCGCGCCGACCTGGTGTGCGAAGGCGGTGGCGTCCGGGGTATCGGAATGGTCGGGGCGGTCGACGCGCTGGCCCAAGCCGGGTATCGATTTCCCCGGGTCGCGGGCACCAGTGCCGGCGCGGTCGTCGCATCCCTGGTCGCGGCCCTCCAGATTGCCGGCGAGCCGCTGAGCCGACTGGCAGAAATCATGCGCACCATCGACTATCGAAAGTTCATGGACCGCAATCTGATCGGACGCGTGCCGTTGATCGGCGGGGGACTGTCGTTGTTGGTGTCCGACGGTGTCTATCGCGGGAACTACCTCGAGCAGCTCGTTGCCGGTCTGCTTCGCGACCTCGGCGTGCGAACCTTCGGCGACTTGCGCACCGGCGAAGAGCCTGATCAGTTCGCCTGGGCACTCGTGGTGACGGCCAGTGACCTGTCGCGCCGCCGGCTGGTGCGCATCCCGTGGGACCTCAACTCCTACGGGATCGACCCGGATGGCTTCCCGGTGGCGCGCGCCGTGCACGCCTCGTCGGCGATTCCATACGTGTTCGAGCCCGTTAGGGTAGGCGGCGCCACTTGGGTCGACGGCGGATTGCTGTCCGATTTCCCGGTCGAGCTGTTCGACAGCCCCGACGCGGAGCCGCGATGGCCAACCTTCGGAATCCGCCTTTCGGCGCGGCCGGGCATCCCGCCCACCCATCCGGTCCATGGCCCGGTGTCACTGGGACTCGCGGCGATAGAAACACTGGTGAGCAATCAGGACAACGCCTATATCGACGACCCGTGCACCGTCCGGCGGACCATTTTCGTGCCCGCTGAGGACGTGAGCCCGATCGACTTCGACGTCACCGCCGACCAACGGGAAGCCCTGTACCAACGGGGACTGCAAGCCGGCCGGCACTTTTTGCAAACCTGGAATTACGCGGACTACCTCGCGACTTGCGGCGGACCCAGGGGCGGCTTGCCGTAACGAGTCAGGTCGTGCGGCGATGCCTATCGGCGCGGGCAGCGAGCGCATCGAGGCGACGTTGTACTCGCTGAATGTCATTCAATGCCGGCATCTGGTCGGTGATCCGCGTGATTTCCACCCCGATGTCAGCCGAGGTGATCGGTCGACGTCGATACAGCATGAGTTTGCTTGCGATTGCGGCGATGTCGTCGTCGCAAAGTCGCCGCCGGGACAGGGCTGTCAGCGCGACGTGGCCGGCAGCCGGCATGCCGGTGGGGTAACCGGCCCGCACAAAAGCGACAATGCTTGATACCCAATGGGCCAAGTCCATACGTCCACCTCGCTAACCGCCGCACATCACCCGCAGACGGCAGTTCTCACCACGAGTAGCAACTTAGCAGTAGCAACGTCAGCAGGCTGGTAACGCCACACAGTTAGGGCGCATTTTTTCCAATGGTCTGCGCGAGCCACCAGAATCGAATTCCGGCAACCAAGTTTCTCCGAGGTGTGGCGCGCCGAAACCATGTTTGGCCGCACGGTTTTTAGTATTGCCGGGTGGTGGATCGCTATGGAACCGATGTCTTATCCACGGGTCGGCACAAGCCCCGCTCGACCGAGCACCCGGCTGAACCGGGGCTGGTGGTCGAGGACGTGCAAACCGGCTATGTCGGCGCGGTGGTGCGAGTCGAATACGATCGGGTCGACCTGGAGGATCGGCACGGTCACGTTCGTGGGTTTCCCTTGGGCCCTGGCTATCTCCTTGAGGGCCGTCCCGTGATCCTCACCGCGCCGCGGCGCCCCGCGCCGACCACTGCGACCCGGACGGCCTCGGGTTCGGTTGCGGTGCACGGTGCGCGCGCCCGAGTCGCTCGCGCCAGCCGGATTTATGTCGAGGGACGCCATGACGCTGAACTCATCGCACAGGTGTGGGGCGAGGACTTGCGCATCGAGGGTGTCGTCGTCGAGCACCTTGGTGGCATCGATGACCTGGTCGACATCGTCGCAGATTTCGCGCCCGGACCCGGGCGGCGGCTCGGTGTTCTGGTCGACCACCTCGTCGCGGGCTCGAAGGAGACGCGGATCGCCGAAGCGGTACGGCGAGGGCCCGGAGGCAGCGACACCGTGGTCGTCGGTCACCCGTATGTCGACATCTGGCAAGCCGTAAAACCCCAGCGGCTGGGGCTCACCGAGTGGCCGGTGGTACCACGGCATCTGGAATGGAAGCGGGGCGCGTGCGAGGCGCTCGGCTTATCCCATGCCAGCCAGACCGACATCGCCAAAGCCTGGCGGCACATCCGCTCACGGGTGCGCGATTGGCACGATCTGGAGTCGGCACTGATCAGCCGGGTCGAGGAACTCATCGACTTCGTCACTGCACCGGCGAGCGCCTGAACGCCCGACGCAGCGGCGCGTGTTCGGTTGCGGTGCAATATGTTTGACGACATCGCCATTGGCGGCGTGGGCAATTCCATTGGCGGCCCGCTGATTGGGGCGCTGCCGCTTTGGATCATCGCCGCGCCCGTGGCCGTCGACGACCACAGATCAACCCGCTCATGACCAATTGGTGACCACGTCGTTACGGCAATCCCAACTGGTGCCGGAGAAAGCCCTCGGTCCCGTCGGTTAGGGACTAAAGCCTCACGACCGAGGACCCCGTAGCTTAATAACGTCGGTTGCGGACGGAGGTAGAACGAAAAATGTCAGTAACCGACAAATCCCGAGGCATCGTCGTCGCGGTCGATGGCTCACCCGAATCAGATGCCGCCGCATCGTGGGCGGCGCGGGACGCGGCCATGCGGCAGGTCCCGCTCACGGTGTTCCACGCGGTGGCCACCCCGACCACGACCTACCCACCGGTCGCGTATCCCGAGTCGCTGGGCATACGGCTGGAAGACGAGGGCAAAAAGGCCGTCATGCATGCGATCAAGGTCGCCGAAGATGCGATGCCGGCGGACCGCAAAGTAACCATCCACCGGGAGTTGGTCTACTCGACCCCAGCGCCCGCCCTGATCGACTTGTCCAATGAGGCGGAGATGATCGTCATGGGCAGCTCCGGGCGGGGGTTGCTGGCCAGGGGAGTGCTCGGCTCGGTCAGTTCCACCGTGGTGCGTCACGCGCATTGCCCGGTTGCGGTCATCCGCCATGAGGATCTACCCGACCCACAGCGCCCGGTGTTGGTCGGGATCGACGGCTCGCCGGCTTCCGAACTCGCGACAGACGTCGCTTTCGACGAAGCTTCTCGTCGCGGCGTCGACCTGATCGCCTTGCACGCATGGAGCGACGTGAGCGTGAGCGAACTTTCCGAAATGGACTGGTCGACGCTGGAAGAGGCGGCGCAGCGCAGTCTTGCTGAGAACTTAGCGGGGCGCCAAGAACGCTACCCCGACGTCACGGTGCAACGCGTGGTGGTGCGCGATCAGCCGGCGCAACAGCTCGCCGAAAAGTCGGAATCCGCTCAGCTTGTCGTGGTGGGCAGTCACGGCCGAGGTGGCTTGACCGGCTGGCTGCTGGGCTCGGTCAGCAATTCGGTCCTGCACTCCGTACGGATACCTGTGATCGTCGCCCGGCCCACCAGCTCTGCCTGAATCCGGCGTGCCCGCCGGCGCTGGTGCAGGATTCCCGGTTTAACGGTGTCTCGTGTCGGTGGACCAGAGCGTCCGGCAGCCGGGGCACTGCAGGTGGACCCGCGTGGCCTGATTGCTCAACAGGTACTGCCAGTGCGCGCCGCAGTTCCGAGAGCTGCGGCACTCCGCGCACGCTGTCCTGCCCCACTCACAATTCGGGCAAGGGAGCCAAGCGCGTCGCGAAGCATCAGCGTGCGGATCAATCGACATTTTGAACACCAAGGGTAAGCCTCCTAACCAGGTAGTTAGGCTAGCCTACCCAAATTGGAGCAAACAAAACGCCTGCTTGCGGGCCGTTATCACGAAGCGCAGGGACAGGGCTAGGCCCCTTTGCGGGCCTCTTGGTCAGCAGCGGCGACGATGTGAGCGACCAGGTTGCCGCCACGCACAACGTCGATCGTCTGCCCTGCGGCCACCCGATCGAAATAGCGGCCCGCGCGCTTGCGCAGCTCGTCAAGCTCGATCGGCCGACCGGAGTCGGCCGGGATCGGGGTGCTCGCCGCACCGGCCGACACGATCCGCGCCAGTAATCTGCCGCCGCGGACGACGTAAACAGTCTCCCCGGCCGCAACGCGATCGAAGCACCGCCCGGCGCGCGTCCGCAGTTCGTCCAGCCCGACCCAACCACCGGCGTCCGCGACTTTGACGCATCGCGCCGGGATTGGAGCGACCCTGCCGTCACCGACAGGCAGGATGCGCGCCACCAATTTGCCGCGACGAACGACGTCAATCGTCTCCCCGGCGGCAACCCGGCCGAGATACGCGCACGCGTCACTCCGAAGTTGGCCTAGGCCAATCACTTCCGGCATTTCGCTCCGATTCTCTGAGTTCACCGCCCGCCGGGAGGCGTTCCCGTGGGCGGTTAAGTAACTCAGTATATGACTGTACGTGCGGTCAGTGTCAAACGTTGACGCGACCTCCGGACAGAGAAGGGTCGAAACCGGCCGACGGGCTGTGCACGAATGAGTGAAGTCATGCGCGCGCCGGGTGGAAGCCCTCACGCTATTGGAGCGAAAAGCGCTGTAAAAGGCCAGGATTGAAGATGTCAGCAAAGGGCGACCGAGTTCACCCGGGCGGCGCTAGCATGTCCTTCCATCCATCGTCGCCTGTCTTACTCGAATTTTCGACCGTGTACTTGGCGCCGTCGGGCCCGACCAGTTCACCGCTCTGCGGGCTGTAAACCGCCGGGGGAGGACCGCTGGGCAGGTAGAGGCAGGGGTTTGGTTGCTGCCCATTGCACTCGACGGTTCCGGACCCCGGCCGCTGCAGGACATCGCTGACGGGCGGCGGTGTCCCCGCCACTCGGTCGGAGGGCGCCGGGTTGACGCCGTTGTCGACCGATGGGGCGGGTATCACCAGACCCGGCTTCACCGGTTGGTCGCAGCGTGCCGCGGGCGCGGGGCAGGTCAGGATCTGGTTCGGGTCGCCATACCAGGGGTTAGTGCCCGCCGGCACGTATGGTTTGGGGTCGCGGCACTCACGCGGGGTGGCGGCCCGCTTCCCGGGGACGTCGACACAGGGAAGGTTGCGTGCCCCGCGCACGTCATTGGCAGGAGTGTCTTGTGGGATCTTGCAATAGGTTCCGGACGGCATCGGCGCCAGGCTGGTATCTGCCGGGGAACGCCATTGAGGTGCCGGGAGAAACCCGGTCAGGCACGGCGGGGGCTGGTTGATCGTCAGCGAGGTGCCGAGCGAGGCGTAGCCCGGGAAAGCCGCCGTTACCGTTTGGCCCTCCGATGCGCCCTGCGGGTAGGCGACCAGCAGTTGCTC
>Ga0335070_10012094_pt1 | contig 10082 bp, 9 predicted proteins | sample Lox_Sample_13_FD_206722 | JGI IMG/M metagenome (GOLD analysis project Ga0335070, IMG submission 206722) | Soil microbial communities from Loxahatchee National Wildlife Refuge, Florida, United States - Lox_Sample_1.3 | ecosystem: Environmental > Terrestrial > Soil > Wetlands | place: USA: Florida... | reverse complement strand
TTTTGATCGTGTTAGTTTTGCTTACCCATCCGGTCATTACTCAGGCGCTGGAGCCAGCGAAAATCACTCGAGAAAAAGCCGCAGAACTTTTTCAGGGCGGATTGATCCAAGTCCGCGTGTCCGGGCCGGATCTCACGGCCGTCGAGGGCCGTATGGGTTCGGAGCGCGTCTACTTTTATGCCGACACGCCGGGGACTTTCCGCGCGCTGGTGGGCGCCGACGTGGAGGCGAAACCGGGCGTGGCGAAACTTTTTCTGCGCCTGATCGGCCGCGACGGCTTGCAGCACAAAAGAGAGCTCGCTCTCAAAATAAAGGCCAAAGCGTTTCGCAAAGAATCGTTCAACGTGCCACCAGGCTTCGATGAGATGACTCCGGAGGCTCTGGAAGAGATTCGTCGGGAGCAAGCGGCGTTTACACGCGCGTTCGCGGCTCCGACGCCGCAGCGATTGTGGGAAGCGCCTTTTGTTCGTCCCGTGCCCCAGGAAGCTTCCGCGTCGTCGTTCGGTTGGCGGCGTGTCATCAACGGCGTGCCGCGGGCGCCCCATAGTGGCACGGACCTTTCCGCGCCGGTGGGCACGGAAGTTTTGGCCGCCAACAACGGACGCGTGGTGCTGGTCGGAAATTTCTTTTTTGCCGGTGGCAGCGTGGTGTTGGACCACGGCGGTGGGCTCTTCACGATGTATTTTCATCTTTCGGAATTTAACGTAGAGGAGGGGGACTTCGTCAAAAAGGGCAACGTCGTCGCGCTGTCGGGGGCCACCGGTCGAGTCACCGGACCGCATCTTCACTGGGGCGCGCGCTTGGCCAATGCGCGCATTAATCCTCTGGAGCTTTTGAGCAAAGTATCGCCGGATTGGGCGCCGCCCGGCTATTCCAAAGCGGTGACGGACGAAACGGAGAAGCAATATGGCGAGAAAAGATAACGGAATACAGTTCGAAACCGCCCTGGAAGATTTGGCGCACGTCGTTGAACAGTTAGAGACCGGCGAACTATCACTGGAAGACTCGCTTGCTGCATTCGAAAAGGGCGTCGGTCTGGTCAAATTCTGTAATCAGAAACTCGGCGAGGTCGAAAAAAAGATCGAGTTGTTGGTGAAGGACAAGGAAGGTAAGCTGCAACTCAAAGCCTTCCAGGAGTTGGCCGAGAGTGACGCAGGCGAGGACTAGCCTTATTTGGCGGGAGGGGAATCAAGCCTCTGCGTGTGTTTAATTTTTGCTATCGCCGATGATCGGCGAACCTCTGTTGTGAAGTCCGGCCGCGATCGGTGCCGCTTATGGTTCCGCGAGGAAAGCTGGTCCGGATGAAAGTCTTCTAACTTCGCTTTCCAGGAAGGCCACCAGCTCTTTTTTCGCGGCAAAGCTCTGCGCGAAGACAGCGTTTCCGAACACCAGGTTGCCGACGCAGGATTTTCCCGGTCCGTAGCGCAGACCCGCGGGGATGATCGGTATCGTCCCGCCGAGACGTTGTTCGGCTGCCGCAACCATGTTTACAAATCCTGGCTTGAAAGGCAGAAACTGTTCCAAATCGGTCTTCGGCGTGTAGGTGGGATCAACGTTGGGGTAGCCTTCGGGGAATACAACGAGGATTTTTCCCTCGACCAGTAGCTCGATCGAGTGTTTCAGGGCGATCCGCTGATAGCGCAAAATGTCGCTAGGTTTAAAAAATGTTCGTTCTTTGCCGGTGATTGCGTCGCCGCGCAACACCATCGGCCAACGCGCCAGGCGATTGAGCGATTCCATGAAAAATTTCGTCGGTTTGCTTTGCACCCAATCCATGGTCACGACGATGTGGAAGGGGCGTGGCAGAGCGGCAAAGAGCGCGAGGCCGTCGTACAGATGATGGTAATGGCGCGCGACGATGAGCGCTGGGCCCTGGGAGGGAATATTTTCCACGCCGCTTGCGATGGTTTTTAGACGACCGGCGGCGAGAGCGGCGGCGATGGCGCCCATGGCCTTTTCGATAATGATTTCCGTGAGTGAGGTCATCTAAGCGCCAGAGAGATATTTTGCTTATGAGTCGGGTCTTTTCACCGGCTCGAATCGTCCGCCGGGTTGGCGGACGTAGGAGCGGCCGCGCCAGCTATGGCGGCGGCGCAGCGCAAACTGGATGATGCGCAGAACCACCGGAAGGTCACAAAGCGGCGAGAGCCAGAAGGTCCACGGCCGGGCCGGGTAGGCGCGCGCGACGCCGCGCAGTACGCCCAGGCGAATCGCCAGCAAGAAGCCGCTGAGCAAGAGAAACCAGAGCGGCGCGCCTAAGCCGATACTAAGCAGGAAAGCTGGCAGCGGCAGGGCCTGAACCAGCAATATTCCCAGGAGGCCGACCGCTTCGCGCCAGCCGAAGTATTGATCGCGCATGGGCAGCGAGCGCGGCCAGTTAACCCAGGTTTCGCGCCAGCTCGCGTACATGTTCACGTTAACCAAACCCGGCTCAGCCTCGTAAAAACCGACGCTCTCGCCGCACTCGGCCAACCGGCGTACGATGGTGATGTCTTCGCAGAGCGAAGAGCGCGCGGCGCTGAATGCGCCGGAGCGCAGCAAAATTTCGCGGCGACTAAAAAAACATTGACCGTTGGCTGTGACTTTATGAACGTTGCGCGTGGCTTTTCCCGGCGAGCCGAAGCGGTAGATGAGCGTGGTGAGCATGGCGGGATGGATCAGTGCGTCGAATTTGTCGGAAAGGCTTTGTTCCGTGGCAACGGAGAAGGTTGCGATGCCGTTACGTTTGACATGGGCCAAGAGCGAGCGCGCAAGCAGCGGCGAGACGCGCACGTCGGCATCGACGCAGAGAATCCAGCGGCAGTTTGGCGCCGAGCGCTGCAAGCCGAAATGGAGGCCCCAGACTTTGCCGGTCCAATGCCTATCGATGGGGCTGGCGTCGAGCCAGCACACCCGCCGGTCCTTTTTGCAAAAGCGCTCGACGATCGCCTGGGTGGCGTCCGTCGAGCCGCCGTCGATGACCAGAATCTCCTGCACTTCTTCGCTCTGCGCAATCAGACCGTCGAGGCAGGCTGCAATGCGCGATGCCTCGTTCAAAACCGGCAGAATGACGCTGATGCGCTCCGCGCTCGGTGCGGCGTCAGTCTGAATGCGCCTTTGGCGAATACGATTTTTTGCGCCGAACAATAATCCATCCTCTTTTAGCCGCGGCGACTTGGATTAGGATTTTTGCGCCGCGGTGCGGATCTCGGCGCAGGTAGTGCCGGCGGGAATCGCAGTTAGGATAAAGCGGCTTTCTTTTGGATCGGGCGTGATCTCCGGCGTGGTTGCGAGAAAGCCCGGCCAAGCGTCGAGAACCCGCTGCTCGAAGTTGCGCACGTCGATATGGCCTTCGATCTTGCCAGGTTCTACCACCCGGCCGTTGAGAACCGAACGGCCGCGCTGGACCACATAAAGCTCGCCGTCCGGCAACAACGGTATGGAGATTTTCAAAGTAGCGCCGGGGTGGCCGTCGCCGTCCCAGTCGAACACCGCCGGATCGTCGACCGTGAGCGGCAGCTTGTCTTCAGCGCCGCCGGCGCGATAACCGATTCTTTCAACTCCCAGATCGGCGCGATAACTCCAGCCTTCGCCATTCTTCTCCAGTTGGATTGGGTAACTATGATTGGCCAGAGCAGCGATGAATTTTTCGGGGAAAATCATCTTGATCAACTTCGAATCTTCGAGCACGCGAAAGTCGCAGACCTTGTGGCTTTGGATGAGCTTGGCGCCGTCGCCGCGAATTTCCACCAGCGAGACCGATTTGGACGCGGATTTTGAGCTGCCGAAGAAGGGTACGCGAGTGGTTGAGGCGAGGATCATCTCCAGCCGGTAGGCGCCGGGCGGCAAGGGCTGCTCGTCCTGCGCCGCGGCGGGTGTCGAGCAGGCGCACCAGTTCGCCAGGACCACGAGCAATGCGACGCGCATAAATCTCCGCGGCAGGCGATTGGATTTAATTTGGTTGCATGGGGCGTCTGACATCGTCGCTCGGATCCGGATAAATGACGGACTATTCTGTTTAACAGGTTTTCCGCGCCGACACTATTGCATGTGAAGGCGCGCTGGGCCTTTGGCCTGGCTGATGCAGGAAATGGCAAACCTCAGCAAGGCTTCCCTCACTTGATCCCACGCGCCGCTTTGCGGGTCCACCAGATCATGGCCGGCATCGACTTCATGGTATTCCGGCGAACGGATAAAATTGTTGAGCAGTCGTCGGGTGCGAAGCGGCGGAACCACGTGGTCGCGGCTTCCCTGGATCACCAGGGTCGGTGCGTCGATCTTCGCGGCCTGGTTGAAGGCGCTCTTGCCGAGCCGGCTTAGTTGTTCGATCGGCTTTGTCGATGCGGTGAGGTTGCGCAAAGCCTTCTGAGTCTCCGGATCGTCGAGATCGATGTTGCCGAACATGCGCTGCACGCTCCGGCGTACCTCGGGAACAGAGAAATCGGCGCGGCTGAGCGGCCTGACGCGGCGGAGGATTAATCTGATCGCAGGCCAGAGCAGGCTCAGCCAATTTTCCCCGAAGCTCCAAAACGGCGCGAGCAGGATCAAACCGTCCGGGCGCTGTTCGCCGGCAGCGTTTAGCGCCAGCGCCCCGCCCATGGAATAACCGACCAGTAGCACGGGCGAATGGCTCTGCTGCAACTCCCCCAGGGTCTGGTGCACAGCGTCGGACCAGTCGCTTCCGCCGCGTTGCTCCAGGTTTGCGATATCCGCGCCGAGACCGGGAAGCATCAAACCGTGCACGGTCCAGCCCGCGTCCCTGAGAGCCGCTCCGAGCGGGCGCATCTCCGCCGGCGTGCCGGGAAATCCATGCACCAGCAGCGCAGCGCTCTCGCTTCTCTGCCAGAAAAACGAGCGGTGCTCATCGCCGTCGAAGGGTTTCGGAAGAATGGCTTCAGACATGTGACAGAGTTCCTGCGAATCGTTGCGAGAATTTTTTACAGGAAACTGACCGCGAGGCAACAGAGAGAAATTGTTTTCGGCGGTAATTAGGTTTCGCACCGCTTTAGAGATATAAAAAACGGATAGAGCGCGGTTGAGTTCCCATGGATTGTCCAAAGCTCATTTTGCTGACCGGCGGCACCGGTTATGTCGGGGGAAGGCTGCTGCAAGCCTTGGAAGCGGACGGTTATCGCCTGCGCTGCATGGCGCGCCGGCCGGAAGCGCTGCGCGACCGGGTCGGCAAAAATACCGAAGTCGTTGCCGGCGATTGTTTCGATACGGTGTCGCTCGCTGCATCGCTCACGGGAGTGCACACGGCGTATTACCTGGTGCATTCCATGGGTGCAGGCGGATCCTTTGAGGAAAAAGATCGCCAGGCGGCTGGCAACTTTGCCGCCGCCGCTCGTGCAGCGGGCGTACAGCGAATTGTTTATCTCGGCGGCTTGGGTGAAGGCGAGCTGTCGCCGCATTTGCAGAGCCGCCAGGAAGTCGGCGCGACGCTGCGCGTCCCCGGCGCGGAGGTCATCGAGTTTCGCGCCTCCATCGTCATCGGCTCGGGTAGTCTTTCCTTTGAAATGATTCGCGCGCTGGTCGAGCGATTGCCGGTGATGATCTGCCCGGCTTGGGTGGCGATCGCGGCGCAGCCCATCGGCATCGAAGATCTGATTCGATATCTCGTCCAGGCTTTGGCTCTGCCGCTTGACGGCGACCGAATTATCGAGATCGGCGGCGCCGATCAAGTGTCCTACGAGCAGATCATGCGCGAGTATGCGCGCCAACGAAATTTGCGCAGGTTGCTGATCTCGGTGCCGGTGTTGACGCCGCGGCTATCGAGTCTGTGGCTCGGTTTGGTGACACCCGTCTACGCGCGAGTCGGCCGGAAACTAATCGACAGCATCAGAAATCCCACGGTGGTGCGCGATCCGGCGGCGCGCAACTTGTTTGGGTTCCAGCCGATCGGGATCCGGGAAATGATTGCCCGGGCGATGGTTAACGAGGACCGCGAATTCGCCGCCACGCGATGGTCCGACGCGCTCTCTTCGCGGGGAGATTTATCCAGTTGGGGCGGGGTCCGCTTCGGCAACCGGATCGTCGATTCGCGGGAGTTGAGCGTCGATGTATCTCCGGAGATCGCTTTTCGACCGATCCGGCGCATCGGCGGCAAGACCGGCTGGTATTACGGCGATTGGTTGTGGCGCGTGCGCGGTTTTGTCGATCTGGTGGCCGGCGGCGTCGGGGTTCGCCGTGGCCGGCGCGATCCGGAAATGCTTCAAGCCGGCGATACTCTCGATTTCTGGCGCGTGGAGGCTTTCGAAAACGAAAAACGGCTGCGCCTCGCCGCCGAGATGAAATTGCCGGGGCGGGCCTGGCTCGAGTTCGAAGTTTCCGCGCGCACCGGTGGGTCGGTGATTCGCCAGACCGCGATCTTCGATCCAATCGGCGTCGCCGGTTTATTGTATTGGTATCTGCTCTACCCGGTGCACAAATTGATGTTTGCGCGAATGCTCCAGTCGATCGCGGCGCATTGCCGCGAGGAAAGCGCTCTGGCCCGATGAAACACCTCGATGCGCTGCTCGATGATCCGCGGTTGACCACGCGCCGGTCGGACGCCCCAGACCCCGATGGGCGGTGCGTGGTTTACTGGATGCAGCGAGCTCAACGGGCGAGCGATAACCCGGCGCTCAACACGGCCATCGAAGCCGGCAACCGGCTCGGCAAGCCTGTGGTGGTTTTTTTTCAATTGCTGCCTCATTCCCACCACGCCAATCTGCGCCACTATCAGTTTCTCGTCCAAGGTCTGGGCGAGCTTGGCTCGGAGCTCAAAAAAAGGCGCGTCGGATGGGTGATGCGCCGCTATCCGCAGCATGGGCTTTTGCGATTTTGCGCCGAGGTGCGCCCCTGTCTGGTCATCGGCGACGAAAATCCGCTCAAGCAGGCGGAGCTTTCGAAAGCCAAAATTGCGGCGAAGATCCATCTGCCGTTTTGGACGGTGGACGCGGATGTGATCGTGCCGACGCGGCTGCTCGGCAAGGAGCATTATGCAGCGCGGACGATCCGGCCAAAGATTCACCAAAGGCTCGATGAATTTCTCAAGCCGGTAAAAAATCCTGCGGCGAAAATCCTGTGGCAGAGTAGCTCGGGCGCCGCGTCGTTGGCGCCGGATGCGGATCTGCTCGATGGCTTTCCCATCGACCGCTCGATAGCGCCATCACGGCACTTCCGCGGCGGGAGCGCGCAGGCGCGCCATTGCCTTCAAAGGTTTCTGCGCTCCCGTCTCAAAGGCTACGCGACGCTGCGCAACAAGCCCGATCTCGACGGCACGAGCCAATTGTCGCCCTATCTCCATTTCGGCCAGATCGGCGTGCACGCCCCGGCGCTGGCCGTGCAGCAGGCCGATGCGCCGGCGGAGGACCGCAAGGCTTATTTAGAGGAACTGATCGTGCGCCGCGAGCTGGCGATCAATTTCGTCCGCTACAACGCCAACTACGATAACTTCGATGGTTGCGAGCCCTGGGCCGATGTCACGCAGCGCAAGCATGCCCGAGACCCGCGGCGGTATCTCTACAGCGAGCGTCAGTTTGAAAACGCCGAGACCCATGATCCCTTGTGGAACGCGGCGCAAAAGCAAATGGTCCTGACCGGCTGGATGCACGGCTACCTGCGCATGTATTGGGCGAAAAAAATTCTTGAATGGACGGAGTCGCCGCAGGCGGCCTTTGAGATCGCGGTGCGCTTGAATGACCGCTACGAGCTCGACGGCCGCGATCCCAACGGCTACGCCGGCATCGCCTGGGCGATTGTCGGGAAGCACGACCGCGCTTGGGGGCCGGAGCGGCCGGTTTATGGCAAGATCCGCTATATGTCCTATGAAAGCACTTCGCGCAAGTTCAACTCGAAGGCTTATATCGAGCGTATCGCGGCGATCGAAAAGGGCCGGGCGACGGACTAAGCGCCGCTCGCTGCCGTGCGCAGATGCGCTGGGGCAGCGAAGATCTCTTCCAGCACTCGACGGCGGTATTGAAAAATGCGTTCTAGATCGGGGGCGACGAAAAATTTTTGTACCAGCCGGCCGCCGGACACGGCGTATTCGACGTGATCGCCGACTACCGTGCCGTTGTCTCGATCGGCAAAGCTATGCTCGTGCACCCAGAGCGAATAGGGCCCTTTGGTCTGCCGGTCGACGAAACGTTGAGGTGGCTCCCACACCGATATCTCGCTCTGCCAGCGCAGCGGCAGACCGCGCAGGCGCAGCCGGTAGTCGAGCAGGGTGCCTTGGCGGATCGCAGTGGCGGGCGGCGTGATGATCTCGAGGTGTAGCCAGGGCGGCGTCAGCCGCTCCAAGTTGCCCGGATCGGCGAAAAACCCAAACAGCCGTTCGTGCGGTGCAGGCAGCCATATCTCGCTGGTGAAATGAAAAGTCTTCATCCTTCCATTGCTCAACGCTGCGCTAGACGTGATTGCGCAGCATCAGCTCCTTTGGACTCGGCTCCAGGTACTCCTGGTTTTCCAAATACGCCACGGCGTATTTTTTGACGTAGTGGCGGATCAGGGTCACCGGCACGATGAGCGGAATCAATTCGCGCCGGTAGTCGGCGATCAGCTCCGCCAGCTCCCGACGTTCGGCTGGGTCGAGCTGCTTGGAGAAATAACCCATCATGTGATCGAGCACGTTGGCGTGTTTTCTCGCGTTGGCGTGAACTGCTAGCGCTTCCATGAACAGGCGGCCGTACTCGTCGTAGGCTGCGCGCAAGGACGTTTTCTTAACGTCGGCGACCAGCCGGCCGAGCCGCCGGTAATGACGTTCGCTGTGTGCGAGCAGCAAGAATTTATTCTGAGTGTGGAACTTCACTAAAGCGCCGGCGGACTTCGAGGCCGCCAGAGCTTCCTGCCAGCGGTGGTACGCGAAAACGCGCTCGATAAAATTTTCGCGCAGCGCCGGATCATTCAAGCGGCCTTCCTCTTCCGCTGGCATCAGCGGAAGTCTAACCATGACCGCTTGCGCGAACAGGCCGCGGCCGTGGCGCACCGGCATATTCTTCGCGTTGTAAATGCGGACCCGTTCCAGGCCGCAACTCGGGGAATTCTTCTTGAACACGTAGCCGGATAGCTTGAGTTCGGCTAGGTCCCGCGTGCGCACGGCGGCGTAGCGCTGCATCGTCTCGGTCCAGTCCTTGCCGGAGCGCTCGGCGATCATGCGTGGCTCATTAATGGAAGCCACTAGCCGCACGCTCTCGCGCGGCACGCTCATACCGACTTCGACTTCCGGACAAACCACCACCCAGTCGATGAAGCGGCCAAAAGTATCTGTGAGAAAGTGGTCATGCTTATGACCGCCGTCATAGCGAACTTTCTGGCCGACCAAGCAAGCGCTGATGCCGAGGCGCGGTTTGGAAAAACATCCCAATTCTATTGCCATGTTTGATATGAATAACATTTAATAGATTTATGTCAACTATACTTGACTAAGGAAGTAAATCTGGTAAAAAGTAAGGGGTTAGGAGCGAGTGTATGAAACTGGTCATCATGGGAGCTACAGGTTTTATAGGTTCGATCTTGACGGATCGTCTTTGGAATCAGTTTCATCACGTGACGCTTCTTAGCCGCAGGCCGCCGCAGGAAGTCAACGTCACCAAGAAGCAATGGTTCGCGTGGCAGCCGGGCTTTAGCGGCGAATGGGAGGAAGCCGTCGACGGCGCCGACGGCATCGTCAACTTGGCCGGTGAGCCGATTGCCGGTAAGCGCTGGAGCGCCGCACAAAAGGAGCGGCTCCGGTCGAGCCGCATAGATGCGACGCAGTCGCTCGTCAATGCAATCGCCAAGGCGAAAATCAAGCCGAAGTTCTTAATTAATGCTTCGGCAGTGGGTTACTACGGTCCTCACGGCGATGAAATGGTCACGGAAAACAGTGGGCCGGGACAGGATTTTCTTTCGCGTCTGTGCGTCGAGTGGGAAGACGAAGCCAAGAAAGCCGAAGCGTTCGGTGTCAGAGTCGCTCTCGTCCGCACCGGCATCGTCCTCGGCAAGGGTGCAGGGGCGCTCGCCAAGATGGTCTTGCCGTTCAAGTTGTTTATGGGAGGGCCGCTCGGTTCGGGTCAACAATGGATGCCGTGGATTCATATCGACGATGAAGTCGGGCTGATCTGCTTCCTGATGGATAACCC
>Ga0335070_10012093_pt1 | contig 10083 bp, 10 predicted proteins | sample Lox_Sample_13_FD_206722 | JGI IMG/M metagenome (GOLD analysis project Ga0335070, IMG submission 206722) | Soil microbial communities from Loxahatchee National Wildlife Refuge, Florida, United States - Lox_Sample_1.3 | ecosystem: Environmental > Terrestrial > Soil > Wetlands | place: USA... | reverse complement strand
CGTCGCCGCATCGCTCGCCTCCCGGAGCAGCGCGCCGGCGACCAGCAGGGCGACATCGGTGCCCATGCGCACCACTTCGGCCCGCCCGATCTCGAACGCGGAGTGGCGGATCGGCGCCGGACGATCGACGTAGCGGATGTACCACGGGGCGGCATCGGCGACGACGGCGTCGAGACCCAGCACCAGATCTTCGACATCGGCCGGGCAGAACACCCGGAGCCCCGGGATGCCGCGCATCAGCGCGACGTCCTCGAGCGCCTGGTGGGTCGGGCCGTTGGCGGTGGAGAGAACACCGGGCACGTAACCCACGAGCTTGACCGGCAGGCCTGGCAGCCCCACGTCGGTCCGGATGAACTCGAACGCGCGCATCGTCAGGAACGCGGCGAGCGCGTGGGCCACGGGTATCCGACCTCGCAGCGCGAGCCCCGCGCTCATCCCGACCAGCGTCTGCTCCGCGATCCCCACATCCACGAACCGCGCGCCGAGGCGCTCCGGGAGCCCCCGCACGGGGACGCGGTTCTCCGCGGTCAGGACCACCATCCGCTCGTCGGCCGCGGCCAGGTTGCCCAGCGCGGTGGCGTAGTCCACGGCTACCGCACCGCCAGCGGAGCGGTCACCAGCTCGGCGGGCGAGCGGCCGTGCAGCTCGTGCACCAGCTCCTCGACCTCCGCCGCCGTGAACGCGCAGAACCACCGATCCACCCGATCCTCGAGACTCGGCACGCCCTTGCCGCGCACGGTGCGCGCGATCACGACGCTCGGTGCGTCGGCGGCGAATGGGGCGCCCCGGAACACCGCGTCGAGAGCCGTGAAGTCGTGGCCGTCCACCGTGCGGGCGAGGCACCCGAACGCCCCGAACTTCGCCGCCAGCGGCTCGAGCGGCGTCAGCTCCTCGGTCCGCATGTTCGCCTGGACCCCGTTGCGGTCCACGACGAGCACCAGGTTCCCCAGCCGCTGCGCCTGGGCCACCAGCAGCGCTTCCCAGACCGACCCCTCGTCCAGCTCGCCATCCCCCAGCAGCACGACGACGCGGCTCGGATGTCCCGACAGGCGCGCGTCGTACGCCACCCCGATGCCGACCGACAACAGATGACCGAGCGAGCCCGAGTGGAATTCGACGCCGGGGATGCGGCGGTTGGGATGCCAGTAGAGATCGTCTCCGGGCTGGAGATGGCGGCGCAGGCGCGCAACGTCGAAGAAGCCCAGCTCGGCGCAGGTGGCGTAGAGCGCCGGGACGTCGTGGCCCTTCGACAACAGCAGATAGTCGCGCTGCGGGTCGGTGAGGTGGCCCGGCGAAATCCGCAGGAACCGGGAATAGAGGTACACGATCAGATCGGCGCACGAGAGTGACGCGCCGACGAAGCAGCCGCCGTCCGCCGTCATCCGCAGGATGTGCTCGCGCACGCGCAGCGCGAGGCCGCGCAGGTCCTCCAGCTCCGCCGGCGTCATCCGCCCCGCTCCTCGGGCGGCTGCCGGGTATCGGCCGAGGAGACCGTCCGGAGCTCACCGAGGTGGGCGCGGTACCAGTTGACGCCGCGGTAACGCGCGTTCAGTTCGCGCACGTCGGCATGCTCGTCGAGGTAGCGCACGATGTCCGCGACGCCGAAGGCGGGGTTCGCCGGGTGGAGCGCCTCGTAAAGCACCCGGATGAGCTTGTAGTCCTCCGGGTAATCGAGCACCGCGCGATGCGTCATCGAGAGGTCCTGGCCGGTTTCCCAGCTGACGTTGCCGAGCCGGAACGCGCCCGGCGTGTCCCACAGGAACGGGGTCGTGTGCTCGCGGTCGAGCGGCCGCTTGGCCAGGCGCCACGCGGCCTCGAGCGCCGCGAAGCTGCACACCTCGACGTCGTTCCCGTCCGGGTAGGTGGGCGGATGCAGGTTGGACACGTAGTCGTAGCGGTCGGCCCGGTCGAGGTACGCGCCAAGCACCCGGTCGATGACCACCGGGTCGATGAGGACGCAGTCGGACGGGATCTTCACGACGTGCTGGGCGCCGAACGCCCGCGCCGCCTGGAGGTGCCGGTCGAGCAGGTCCGTGGCGTGCCCGCGGTAGCAGGCGACGTCCCGGACCAGACACAGCGTCGCGATGGGGTCGTCCTCGGGCGCGGTGGTCGTCGCGACCACCAGCGTGCCGATGAGCCGGGCGCGGGCCACCCGCTCGAGCATGCATTCCAGCACGGTCGCGTCGCCGAGGGACAGGAGCACCTTCCCCGGCAGCCGCGTGGAGCCGGTCCGCGCTTGCACGACCGTGACGACCCGCCCGCTCACGAGGCCGCCCGCAATCCCGACGCCCGGAGACGGGCGCGCGCCATCAGCCGTTCGCACACCCGCGCGATGTTCCGCGCCGAGGCGCCGCCGTTCTGGACGGGGAGCAGCGCGCGCAGCCGCTCGATGTCGAAGTAGGAGTGGCACTCCTTGCCCAGCGCGAGGCCGACGTACACGACGCTCGAGTACTGCGTGATGAGGACGTCGCAGTTGGCGATCATGTGGTTCGTGTTGCCAGCGGCGAACACCAGCGCGCCCGGGAAGCGCGCGCGAATCTCCGCCGTCGAGCGCGCGACGTTCTCATTGGGGTGCAGCTTGAAGATGAGCGGCCGACCGGCGGCGATCTCCTCGACATGGGCCAGGAACCGCTGGCGCCGGTCGCGCTTGAACGTCTCCCGCGTGTCCGACGTCGCCACCAGCACGTAGCCGCGATGCGGGAAATCGTTGCGGAGGAATGCCCGACAGTTGTCGAAGTTGGGAATCCCCGTGACGACCAGGCGGCCCGCCGGAATGCCCTTGGCGACGAACAGATCGCGGTAGCCCTCGGAGGCCACGCAGAACTTGCTGTAGGCCAGCGACAGGCCGGTCGTGGCCGTGCTGGCGAGCCACCGCGGCAGCCGGAGCGCGCGCACCAGCCGGTAGGCCAGCCCCTCCGGATCGGTCATCCCCTCCTGCACGAGGACCAGCGGCTTGCCACGGACGTTGCGCTGGACCAGGAGATCCGAGCCGGACACCACGAGGTCGTAGCCTCCATGCCGGCCGCGCTCGTCGAGCGGCAGCCGCTCGTCCCGGAGATAGGTATCCGTCATCCTCCGCATCTCCCCGCCGAGGATCGTGAAGTCGAGGAACCCGCTCCGGCTCAGGAAGCGCAGCAGCCCGTCCGAATAGAAAGGCGTGTAGAAGCAATCGTGATCGGCGAGGTGGCGGCCGATCTGGTGCAGCATGGTGGTCTGGTTCAGCGACCCGCAGATGAAGAGAATGCGGGCGCGGCGTGGCGCCGCAGCCACGGGTGCGACGTCCGATCCGCGCTTTCCCGTCCGGGCCGGGCTCCAGGCCGGGGTCACAGCGCCGGTCTCGTCACTCGCCACTGTCTTCCGGGGTGCCGTGCGCCCGCGCGTGTGCCAGCGTCGCTTCCTCGGCGTAGTCCGTAGCCTGCAGATGGTGCCCGTGGGCCATGTGGGCGTGGTGCGCGGCCTGGTGATGGTCCCCGGCCTCGTGGTGCTTCGCGGCTTCACGATGATGCCGGGCCGCCTTCTCGTGGTGCTCGGCGGCGTGGAGATGATGCTCGGCGGCCTTGTGGCTGGACATGCGACCCCCTGGCGGGTGAGTGCGCCACGGCGCGCCCCGGCTGCCGGAGCGGTCAGGCGTCGCACCTACAGTGCACCCGCTAGGGCACCGTCTGCGTCAACGGATCGTAAAGGTCTGGTATCAGTAACAGCGAAGGCGGGCGGACGGCTGCGCGGAGGTCGCCGCGGAGCTGTCGCGGTGCGGCAGGGCGACCTAGTAGGGCTGGCCTCCCGCCGGCACGGCGCAGCCGCCGCTCCGGCACGACGGCGCGTGGGCCTCGGGCCGCTTCAGCAGCTCGGCCAGCGACAGCGGCTCCGGCCCCAGGCAGCCGACGAAGCTCACGCCCGAGGACGTCCCGATCCGGCTCGCCCCGGCGCCGATCATGGCCAGCGCCGTCGCGCAGTCCCGCACGCCCCCCGCCGCCTTGACCCCGAGATCGTCACCGACGGCCAGCCGCATCAGCCGCACGGCGTCCACCGTCGCGCCGCCCGCGGCGTGGAATCCCGTGGACGTCTTCACGAAGCGCGCGCCGGCGAGCTTCGCGACCACGCATGCCTTCACGATCTCCTCCGGCGTGAGGATCGCGCTCTCGATGATCACCTTGACCAGTGCGCCGCGCGACGCCTCGACCACGGCGCGGATGTCGTCCTCGACGCAGCTCCACTCGCCGCCCTTGATGCGCCCGAGCGCCGCCACCATGTCCACCTCGGTCGCGCCGCGGGAGACCGCCTCTCCCGCTTCCACGGCCTTGGCCCGCGACGTCGTCGCGCCCAGCGGGAACCCGCACACGCTCGCCACCGCCACCTCCGTCCCCGCCAGCTCTCCCGCGCACAGCTCCACCCAGTCCGGGTTGACGCAGACCGCCCAAAACCGATGCTCCCGCGCCTCCGCGCAGAGCTTCAGGACGTCCTTCCGCGTCGCCTCGGGCTTGAGGAGCGTGTGATCCACGAAGTCCGCGACGCGCCGGGCACCCGCCGCGGGCGTCCACGCCGCGAGCATCCGCGGGCCGCGCCACGAGATGTCCTCGAGGGGGCGCGCCGCCCCCTCTGCAGGACGCACGGACCCACGGACGGACGGACGCACGCCAGAAGCGACCGGCTCCGTCGACTGACGTCCGGTAACCACTGGCAACTTGGCGTCTGGCAACTGGCGACCAGTCGTGCGGCCGTCCGGCAGCTGCACTGCGCCCGCCATCAGCCGACTGACTACCGCGCGCGCGATCTCGTCCAACTCGGCATCGTTCATAGCACCTGCTTTCCCTGGATGTCGACGCGATCCAGGACGCCCACGATGACCGCCTGCACGGGGATCCAGGGATCGTCGAAGATCTTGCGGGCAGACGACCCCTCCTGCACCACCAGCACTTTATCCCCCACGCCGGCGTCCACGACGTCCAGCGCGATGACCTCGGCGCCCTCCGGCTTCATCTCCAGATCGAGCCGCCGCACGAGGAGCAGCTTCTTGCCCTCGAGCCGCTCGTTCTTGTGGGTCGAGACGACGTCGCCGACGACCGTCGCGAGGTACACTAGTCACCCTCCGCGAGGTCGATCCGGTCCACCTTGCCGACGACGGCCGCATCCACGGCGACATCGAGCTTCCACAGCGCGATGGAGGCCTCGCGAGCCGTGATGTAGTAGCACAACTCTCCCGGCCCCAGCCCGAAGGTGTCCGCGGCCACCAGGGGCGCGCCCCGGTCCTCGCCCGCCGCGTCCACCGGCTGCAGCCACTGCAGCGGGATCGCCTTGAGCGTGTCCTGCTTCTGCGTCGAAACCACCCGACCGACGATGCGAGCTAGATACATCTACGGTTGCCGGTCGCGCAGACGCGCCGCCCTCTGTTGCCTATCCCCATCTGAGTCTCTGCGGCGCCCACGGATTCTGCTTTCGCGAGTTCAGATAGTCCGACCGCGCAAACAGCCGGATGGTCGCCGCCCCCGTGATGAAGCCCCCGATATGCGCCCAGAACGCGACGCCCGCCTCCGCCTGCGCGCCCGCGAGGGCGGGCAGCGCGCTCAGGAACTGGAGCAGGATCCAGTAGCCGAGCATCGCCCAGGCCGGCAGCGCGATCGTGGTAATGAAGAACCCCAGAAACACCAGCGAGTAGACCCGCACCCGCGGATAGAGAATCAGATAGGCCCCCATCACGCCGCTGATCGCCCCCGACGCGCCCACGACCGGCACGTTCGAGGACGGATCCATCGCCACCTGGGCGAGCGCCGCCGCGACACCGCACATCAGGTAGAACACCACGAAGCGGAAATGCCCCATCGAGTCTTCGACGTTGTTTCCGAAGATCCAGAAGAACCACATGTTCCCGATGATGTGCATCCACGAGCCGTGCATGAACATCGACGAGAAGATGTGGAGGTAGCCGCGGCCCGCGTCCAGCTGGCAGGCCATCCCCGGCCCCAGCGGCACGACCGTGCCCGCCACCGCCCGCCCCGTCAGCTCGGACGGGATCATCCCGAGCTCGCACACGGACCTGGCGAGCGGCTCGCCCATCCCAGCACCCTGCACCAGCACCCACACCAGGACGTTCAGCGCGATGATGGCATAGGTAACGACGGGCGTCTTGAGTGTGGGGTTCTCATCCCGGTAGGGAATCACCCGCTCAACCTAACCTCATCAGGTGGCAAGTCAACGCACCACCAAGCGGGACAAGGCCTTAGCGTGCTGCCGAAATGGCAGAGACGGGGGGCACGGCCCTTGCTCCTGCGACCATGAGCGCTTCTCGCACATCAACCCTAGTTGCGTTCGGAGATTGAGCCATGGCAGAGAAGATCATCGGCATAGACCTGGGCACGACGAACTCCGTCGTCGCGGTGATGGAGGGCGGCGATCCGGTCGTGATCCCGAACGCCGAGGGCGGCCGCACCACGCCGTCCGTCGTGGCGTTCACGAAGGATGGAGAGCGGTTGGTCGGCCAGGTGGCGAAGCGGCAGGCGGTGACCAACCCGACGAACACCGTCTTCTCGATCAAGCGGTTCATGGGGCGGCGGATGCCCGAGGTGGTCGAGGAGATGAAGCGGGTGCCCTACAAGGTGATGGCGGGGCAGAACGATCTCGCCACGGTGGAGATCAGCGGCAAGCGGTACACGCCGCCGGAGATCTCCGCGATGATCCTGCAGAAGATGAAGCAGACCGCCGAGGACTATCTCGGCCACAAGGTCGAGAAGGCGGTCATCACGGTGCCCGCCTACTTCAACGATTCCCAGCGGCAGGCGACGAAGGACGCCGGGAAGATCGCGGGGCTGGACGTGGTGCGGATCATCAACGAGCCCACGGCCTCGGCGCTCGCCTACGGGATGGACAAGAAGAAGGAGCACAAGGTCGCGGTCTACGACCTGGGCGGCGGCACGTACGACATCTCGATCCTCGAGCTGGCCGAAGGGGTGTTCGAGGTCAAGAGCACGAACGGCGACACGCACCTCGGCGGCGACGACTTCGACCAGCGGGTGATCGAGTGGCTGGTGGCGGAGTTCAAGCGCGACCAGGGGATCGACCTCTCCAAGGACCCGATGGCGCTGCAGCGCTTGAAGGAGGCTGCGGAGAAGGCGAAGTGCGAGCTCTCGACGGTGATGCAGACGGAGATCAACCTGCCGTTCATCACGGCGGACCAGGCGGGGCCGAAGCACCTCAACCTCACGCTGACGCGGGCCAAGCTCGAGCAGCTGGTGGATGACCTCGTGCGGCGCACGCTGGATCCGATGAAGAAGGCCCTGGCCGACGCGAACTTGCAGCCGTCGGGCGTAGACGAGGTCATCCTGGTCGGCGGCCAGACGCGGATGCCGAAGGTGCAGGAGACCGTGAAGGAGTTCTTCGGCAAGGAGCCCCATAAGGGCGTCAACCCGGACGAGGTGGTGGCGATCGGCGCCGCCATCCAGGGCGGGGTGCTGGCGGGCGAGGTGAAGGACATCCTGCTGCTCGACGTGACGCCGCTCTCGCTCGGCATCGAGACGCTGGGCGGGGTGACGACGGTACTGATCCAACGCAATACGACGATCCCGACCAAGCGCTCGGAGGTCTTCTCGACCGCGGACGACAACCAGACCACGGTCGAGATCCACGTGCTCCAGGGCGAGCGGGAGATGGCGATCGACAACCGCACCATCGGCAAGTTCCAGCTCACCGGCATCCCGCCGGCTCCGCGCGGCATGCCGCAGATCGAGGTGACGTTCGACATCGACGCCAACGGCATCCTGCACGTGACCGCGAAGGACAAGGCGACGGGCAAGGAGCAGAAGATCCGGATCGAGGCCTCCTCCGGCATCTCCGACAAGGAAATCGAGAAGATGGTGAAGGCGGCGGAGGAGCACGCCGCTGACGACAAGACGCGACGCGAGGAGATCGAGACGCGCAACCGCCTCGACGCCCTGGTCTACGACGTCGAGAAGAACTCGAAGGAGTGGTCGGACAAGCTCGAGGCCTCCGTGAAGAAGCGGCTGGAGGAGGCGGTGGAGGGCGCGAAGAAGGCGCTGCGCTCCGGCGACTCGGGTGAGATCCGGAAGGCGGCGGAAGTGCTGCGGGAGGCCTACAGCGAGGCGGGCCGGTCGCTCTACCAGACCCAGACTGCCGCGAGCGGCGCTGCCGCAGAGCCGCCGGGCGGCGCGGGCGCCGGCGCGGGCAGCGAGCCGAAGAAGGAGGACGTGGTCGACGCCGATTACGAGATCGTGGACGAGTCCAAGCCGTCGGGCAACAAGTAGAACCCGACGCACGACGACGGGTAGAAGGAATCCTCAGAGCAATCCACGGAGGGTGCTGTATGTCGTCGAAGGGTCGTGACTTCGTGAAGCTGGGCGGCATCGTCGCCGTCGCATTCGTGGCGGGGCTCTTCTTCGCCACGGGCCTGGGCCTGCCTCGTCCGGGGCAGGCGGAGGCCGCGCATCCCGTCAACGTCGTGACCGGCCCCCGTGCCCCGCTCCGCACCGTGGACGGGGTGGTGCCGAGCTTCGCGGACATCGCCGAGCGGGTGCGGCCGTCCGTGGTCTACGTGACGGTGCAGAAGACCGAGCGGGGGGACAACGTCCAGATCCCGCCCGAATTCCGGGACTTCTTCCACAACCCGACCGGGCCCCGGATCGTCCAGGGGTCGGGCTCCGGCTTCATCGTATCGCAGGATGGGTACATCCTGACCAACAACCACGTGGTGGCCGGCGCCGACAAGGTGAAGGTGACGCTGCTCGACAACCGCAAGTTCGACGCACGCGTCATCGGGCGCGACCCGCGGACCGACGTGGCGGTCATCAAGATCGACGCCGACCATCTGACGCCGCTGGCGTTCGGCAACTCCGACGACGCGCGCATCGGCGACTGGGTGCTCGCGATCGGCAACCCCCTCGACCTCCAGTTCACCGTGACGGCCGGGATTGTCAGCGCCAAGGGGCGCGGCCTGGCCGGCCTCGGCGACGACAACGATCGCTACCGCATCCAGGACTTCATCCAGACCGACGCGGCCATCAACCCGGGCAACTCCGGCGGCCCGCTCGTCAACCTCCAGGGCGAGGTCATCGGGATCAACGCCGCCATCGCCTCGCAGACCGGCTTCTACTCCGGCTACGGCTTCGCCGTCCCGATCAACCTGGCACGCCGGGTGATGGACGACCTGATCGCCACCGGGCGCGTGCAGCGCGCGGCGCTGGGGATCCAGATCGCGGAAATCACGCCGGAGGACGCCGACGCAGTCGGCCTGAGCGAGATCAAGGGCGTCGTCGTCAGCAGCTTCCCGAGCGAGACCTCGCCCGCGAAGGCAGCGGGCATCCAGCCCGGCGACGTCATCGTGGCGCTGAACGACACCGCGATCGACCACGTGGCCCAGCTCCAGACCATGGTGGGGTTCAAGCGGCCTGGCGAGATCGTCCGCGTCACGGTCGTCCGTAGTCACGGGGTCCGCCAGACGTTCGACGTCCGCTTGACCAACGCCGACACCGACAACACGCAACTGGCCAGCGCCGGCGGCGGGCGCAACAAGCCGGCAGCGGCCACGACGGAGGCCTCCACCAAGCTGGGCATCACGCTCGAGGACATGACGCCTGATATCGTGCGCGAGGCCGGCCTGTCCGAGGACCAGCGGGGCCCGGTCGTCGCCGACGTCGAGCAGGGCGGCCCGTCGTGGGAGGGCAGGCTCTACCCGGCCAACGGTGGCGGTACCCCGGACGTCATCCTCTGGGTCAACGGCGCGCGCGTCCACAACAAGGCCGAGTTCCTCCGCGCCCTCCACGATGTGAAGTCGGGCGAGGTGGTCACGCTCAGGGTCGTGAACCTGAGCAACGGCCTCCCGATGCGCGTCGTGCGCATCCGGGTCCGCTAGCGCCTCGCGCCCGGTAGCGCAACCGGACGAGCGCCCGCCCGCGCGGGCGCTCGTCGTCCGTGGGCCCGGCGGTTATCTTGCGGTGACACTCGTGCCCGAGGCGGGATCGAGAGGGCGGCGCATCGGAAGTGTCGTGCCCGATTCCGCGGCCGTCCGGCGCGCACGCGAAAGTGGCGGAACTGGCAGACGCGCAGGCCTTAGGAGCCTGTGGGGAAACCCGTGGGGGT
>Ga0335070_10012092_pt1 | contig 10085 bp, 8 predicted proteins | sample Lox_Sample_13_FD_206722 | JGI IMG/M metagenome (GOLD analysis project Ga0335070, IMG submission 206722) | Soil microbial communities from Loxahatchee National Wildlife Refuge, Florida, United States - Lox_Sample_1.3 | ecosystem: Environmental > Terrestrial > Soil > Wetlands | place: USA: Florida... | reverse complement strand
GCTGCATTGTCAATTGGGATTAATGCTTTAGTACTAATGTTGTGCTCGGCCCAGCGGGATACATGCCCGGGCGAACGTGCCTATTTGTCCTGGAGGCAAGCGATCTACACCAACGGAAAGCTACTTATGACAATCCTTACAAGGCTGAAATGTGTTCTTGTGGTGGCAGGCTGTATAGCACCACTGCACATCGGGCTTCGACTGGCTAACAAATCCCGTCGAGGGCGGCGGCACAGGATGCGGTTCGTGGCAGTTGCTGCACTCGGGAATCGCCTTGGCCTCCCTCGCACCATGCGGGACATACCGGTGGGGTGTGATCTTCTCTCCGCTGGGCGCCTGGTAATTTGCAGCGGCTACCAGTTTATCGAATGGCCCGTGGCAGTCGAGGCATGCCTCCTTGGAGGTTGCATTTGCCGGGCCGGCAGGTTGCGCAGAAGCTGTTGCAGCATGACCCCGGGTTTGGAGAATACTCACGTTAACAAGAACCGCGATCGCGATTGCACTCGCACAGACAAATACCGATAAGATCCCTGTACGTCTGCTCATCACACGCTCCCTGACTGAAATCGACTGCGTTTTACGTTTCTACTGCCGCAGAATGAACACTGCTCCCGTAATATGTGTATCACGGCGAAGGGGAGGATTTCCTACGCTTCCTCCCCTTGTCAAACTCTTCTCATGCCCTCGCCATGCTACGTTGCTTTTTCCAGCACTGCATTTTTTGCAGCAATGTATCCCTGACAGATGGCCCGTGCAAGGCCGTGTTCACTGAATCCTCCGGCCGATTCCCCGCCGCAGTAAAGTCCCGGGATGACCGCGCCTTGCATATCCTGCACCTGGCACTTGGGGTTGATACGCAAACCCGCTCGGGCATCGTGTACAACGGGAGTGGCCCAGGCTGCGTAGAAGGGAGGTTTGGCAATCTTGTACTTGGGGGTCGGCTTGCCAAAGTCTTCGTCCTTGCCTGAGTCCACGAACGAATTGTACCGGGTGACCGTCTCTTCCAGGCCTTTCGCCGGCATAGGGGCTCGCTGGTACTTCATCACGATCTTTGCCGCCAGTTCTTCAACGGTGTTGGCCGAGAAAAAAAATCCTGCTTCGATGTCAACGTTCGGAGGCCGCGCATCCCATCTCTGGCGCGCTATGGCATCCGCGTCAAAGATCGCCCATATGGGACCGCCGCCATTCTTGCCGTCGCTTATGCCTGCCAGCGCTGCGTTGATAAAGTTGCTCGGTTTGTACTTTATGTTCGCTGCATTCAGGTAGCTGCCTTGTACGTACGGGTTTATCTGCCTGGCGCTGTTGGCGGTGAACTGATCTTCAGTCTCGTCGTAGAACCGCTTTCCCAGCATATTGACGAGAATCACATTCTGCCAGTCAGAGACAGGAAGGCCCGAAGCGCGCGCCAGCTTGAAAACGCGGCTGCCCGGCATCCAGCGCAGGTTACGGTAATTGTACTGGCAGCCGACGGTGCCTGGCTTGGTGATATTCGAACCGAATTCACCCGTCTGATTGTAGAGTCCCCATAGCGACGCTCCGATATCCATGGCGGCAAGCTCTCCGCTGGCGTCCTGGTCAGACCACGGCATGCCCGAGAGACCGCAGTATTCCTCGGTCAGCCGCGGATCGAACATACGGCGGAAGTTCACGTTGCCTGTCGAGCCACCTGTGGCAATGATGACGGCCTTCTTTGCCCGGATATTCATCTTCACGCCTTTGTTCTCGACGGCTATCCCGAGAACTCGGCCTGTCTTGGAACCCTCCCGGTGAATCGCCGTCATTCTGTGCTCGAGCAGGATCTGCACGCCTGCCTTTTTTGCAGCCACCTCCAGGGGCCGCATCAGTCCGTTGCCGGTTGAGGTTGTGGCACGCACCGTTGGATCCACCGGCTTACCCGTCTGGCACATCGGCCAATCCATGGCGGCCGTGTGCATCTCACGGGACACTGAATTCCCCGTAGAAATTGCGCCAAAGTTATCCGTGGCCCTGTCTATAAAAACAACGCCATGGGCGAGCAACCATTCAAAACTCGCGGCGCTGTTATCAGCGAACGCGCGTATGATCTCGTGATCGTTGTAGCGGTAATCGGGAAAGCCGTTGGGTTGGACAATCGACCAGTCAGTCAGGTCACGAAAGAGGATGTCGGGCGAGTCCACGATCCCCGCTTTTTTCTGCGCACTCGTTCCGCCGCCCAGCGGAATATTGCCCCCGCTGGTTATGGCGTGCCCGCCGATGTCAGCCTCTGCCTCCACCAGAATCACACTGGATCCCGCCTCTCGTGCGATGATGGCTGCGGGCAGGCCTGTGGCTCCGGCCCCGATTACCACGACGTCCGCCTCTTTGGTCCACTTGATCGAAGTCTTCCTCGCAGCCGCAGCGGGGCCCTTCGTAATAAAGGTACCTACCGCAGCCGCCGTACCGGCGAGAGCAGTCCTTTTCAGAAACTGACGCCGGCTGATAGCTCCCTTATCCTTCTCTTCGTCTGCCATAGCTTCCCCCTTTCTGGGTTTGTGTTTTCGTGGTTCGTCGGATGCGGCGCCATCCGCAAGCAAGTATCCGGCCTTCGCACCTCTCTTCGCTACGCCGTTCGCCGTGAATTTTCGGAGTGGTCACCGCACAGAAGCTAATGTCGCAATCCAAACATTTCAATGCAAGGCCAACGCTCGCCACTTCAACGGCCCCACAACGCCCGCAGATCAGCAGCGACCTGTTCCGGAGCAACGAGGCTCATACTCTCCATATGGAGTTTATCGAAATAGTTTGAATCTGCTGCATTCACAGGCGGCAGAAAGCGCCTCGCGACGAGCCGCGCATTAACGCGAAAAGTCTTATCTCTTTCGGAACCGGAAAAAATGGTGAGGTTGAATCCGGAGACGTTCTCCTGATCCAGATATTTCAGCACATTTGCGAGCCCTGAGCCGAAGTCTTCCCACTCGTCCCTTTCGATTGCAAATAAGATCGCCTCGCCGAACACGCAACCCACATCTATGTTGCCGCGGGGCGCAAAGGGAGCGTACCAATGGGTTCTCCCGATGCCGCCGATATATCGCTCACCCGCTTTACGCTCCTCCTCAATGAGCGTTTCCCAGAAGATTTTCTTTTTGCTTTTTGAAAAATTCCTGCTTCGCGCGAGCATGAGCCGGAGGTAGTTGGTCGGGTATTTGCCGGCAACACCCTGCAGGTGAGAATGAAGAATGCTTGAACCTGCCATGGGCATAAAATTGAAGTTGATCGAAAAATAGCGTGCCCCCTTGTCGCGCTTTCTTATCATGCGGAAGGCATCGAGCAGGGCCACGATCCCTTTTATTACAAGGCCCTTCTCCAGCAGTGTGGCCAAGTCTACAAAGTGCTGGGGGCAAAGAATGGCCACCAGAGCATAGCTGTCGAATGTGAGAAGGTTCGGTATGATTGTCACTCCATCTTTCTCCAGACGCTCCGCACCAAAAATCTCACTGGGAAGGCGCGCTGTCATTCTCGCCACGTTCTCCGGGCAGAATGGGCACTTTGCTGCCAGAGAGACGGAAATGGCGTCCTTATAGTCAAAGCGAGGAACCTTCCTTGGAGGAATGCGTACAATGCGCGATGTGAGAAGAGTAAGAGGATCCCACCGGATCTCCACCTCTCCCTGACGCGGCACAAAGTCTGCAAAGGGGTCCAGGTAGGTGCTCGATGCAACAACCTTCTTTAGCGGTATCAGCATTCCCGATCTCCTTCTTGAATCGGTGCGAAAGCTCGTCCAAAGCATGCGTCACAGGGAAAGCTCTAATTAACCATTGTTTTTCCTCTTCCCCAGGTACGCCTCCTTCACCGATGGATCATCGAGCAGGGCCTTGCCTGCCCCTGACGCAGTAATGCGACCGTTTTCCAACACGTAGCCTCGCGACGCAATGGTGAGAGCCATATGGGCGTTCTGTTCCACGAGTAACATAGTTGTACCTGAACGATTGATCTCAAGGAGCGCCTTGAATATGTCGCGGACCAGCACCGGAGCCAGCCCCATGGATGGTTCATCCAGAAGCATCAGGCTCCCGCGGCTCATGATGGCGCGGCCAAGGGCGAGCATCTGCTGTTCACCACCGGAGAGTGTGCCTCCCAGCTGCTGCTGTCTGCGCTCCAGCTGCGGGAAGAGGCCAAAAACCTTCCTGCAGTCTCTTTCCATTCCTTTGCTGTCCCGCCTATCCGGTCGCTGCCACGTCGCAAGGCGTAAATTCTCCAGAACAGTGAGATTCCCGAAAATACCACGGCCCTCGGGCACCTGGGCAATACCCATGCCTACTATGCGATGCGCAGGCACGTTACCCAGGTCCATCCGGCGGTGCAGCACCTGTCCGCTGAAAGGTACCATCCCGGAGATGGCGCGCAGAGTAGATGATTTCCCCGCGCCATTCGCGCCGATGAGCGTGATGATCTCACCCTCGTGTACATCGAAAGAGATGTTGTCTACGGCTTTGATAGCACCATACGTAACCGTAAGGTTCTTCACCGAGAGAACCACGTCACCCGATACTACCATGCTTCTACCTCTCCCAGATAGGCTTCCAGCACGCGCGGGTCATTCTGTATGTCGAGCGGCTTCCCTTCTGCGATGGTCTCCCCGAAATCGAGCACCAGAAGCCGTTCGCATATGCCCATTACAAGCGCCATCTGGTGCTCGATCAGGAGGATGGTAAGATCAAACTCTTTTCTGATCGAGTGAATTAAATCCATCAGCTGGTCGATCTCGTTCGGATTCATGCCTGCCGCAGGCTCATCAAGCAGAAGCAATTTCGGCCGGGTGGCCAGGGCGCGAGCGATCTCAACTCTCCGCTGCAATCCGTAGGGGAGATTCTTCGCCTGCTCATCGGCTGACCTCTCGATCCCGAGTAGAGAGAGCAACTCCATGGAATGCTCGACAACGCGCTCTTCTTCATCCCTGAAGCGACCCACATGAAAGAGCGCCTCAAGAGAACTGTAGCGCGCCTGCCCGTAATGCGCGATGCGGATGTTGTCGAGAACCGACAATTCCTTGAAGAGCCGTATGTTCTGAAACGTCCTCGCAATGCCAAGGTTCGTGATAAGGCTTGGCGGCTTGCCCGCAATCTGGCGACCTTCAAAAACGATGCTGCCCCGGGAAGGCTTGTAGACACCGGAGATGATGTTGAATACCGTGGTCTTGCCCGCGCCATTGGGCCCGATCACCCCGACAAGCTCATGGTCTTCAACGGCCATGTTTAAACCGGAGATCGCGGTCAATCCGCCGAACTTGTGGCTCAGGTCGCGGACCTCGAGGATGCTCATACTCTCTTCTGCCCTCTCTCTCGCCACACTCGTGCAGCCATGAGATCGCGCAGCGGCACAAACCAGGAAAACTCCTTAAGACCCATTATGCCCTTCGGCCGGTACAGCATGAGTATGACCAGCACGAGCGGCATACATACCATGCGCCACACTCCCATAGGGCGCAACACCTCCAGGAGTACGGTGTAGATTGCTGCGCCGATGATCGAGCCGCCGATCGACGCTATGCCACCCAGGTATACCATTATCAGGATATCAGTCGACTTGATAATGTCAAACGCCCGGGGCGTTATGAATTGAAGCACGTGGGCGTACAGCGCTCCGCCAATACCTGCAAAAAAGGAAGAGACGACAAATGCCAAAACCTTTACGTGGCGCGTGTCCACACTCATCAGGTTGCTCGCGATCTCGTCCTCCCGTATGGAGAGCACGCCCCTGCCGAATTTGGAGTAGACCAGGTTGCGGATAACCCAGACGGAAAGCACTGTCCATACAAAGACCCACGGCAGCGTCGTCACCTTCTCCATGCCGAGAAAACCCCTCGGCCCTCCTATGGCATTGATGTTCTCAATAACCGACTTGACAATCATCCCGAAGGAGAGCGTGACAATCGCAAGATAATCACCCCTCGTCTTGAATGAGGGAAAGGCCACCACAAGCCCTACCAGTGCCGCGGCCAGGCCGCCACATATCACCGCCACAGGAAAGAGCAACCCTATTAATTGTGGAGGTAAGAGCTTCACAGTTATTATAGAGGCGGTGTAGGCGCCGACGGCCATGAAACCTGCGTGTCCCACTGAAAACTCCCCCATGTAGCCGTTCACCAGATTGAGGCTCACCGTCATGATGATGTTGATGCCGACGTAGACAAGGATGAGTTGGACATAAGGATCGAGAAGCTCAAAACCCTGTACCGCCAGGCTGAGGAGGAACAGGAGGGCCAACAGGCACGGCCCTGCCCAACGGTTGCGCGACGTCCATGCAGCGATCGGGTTTCTTAGCTTCTCCCGAAGCATACTCACACTTTCTGGGAAACCGGTTTTCCCAGTATCCCGTAAGGTCTGAAAATAAGCAGTACCAGAAGCAGCGTGAAACTGACCAGGTCGCGATAGGTCGAGGGGAAAACCACTACCACGAGTATCTCCAGCATGCCGAGAATGTAGCCACCGATCATTGCGCCGCGGATATTGCCGATTCCTCCCACCACCGCTGATATGAATGCCTTCCATCCCACCATGATCCCCATGTACGGATCGATGACGGGATAGGCGAGACCGTACATGACTCCAGCAGCCCCGGCGAGACTGGTGCCGATCGCAAAGGTGACGGAGATGACAAAATTAACAGGGACACCCACAAGGGGTGCCACAAACTTGTCCCATGAGATGGCTCGCATGGCCATGCCTATCATCGTGCGTCGTACAACCAGATCCAGGATCAGCATGAGGAGTATCGAGAGGGCAATGATGCAGACCTGAAGCGCCGAGAGGGAAATATCACCGATGTTCCATGTGACGTTGGGAAGAAACTGCGGGATCTGTTTCGGATAGGGACTCAGGGCCAGGGTGAAGTTCTCCAGAAAAAGACCGACGCCGAGCGCGGTGATGATGGCCGAGACTCGAGGAGCCTGCCGCAAAGGCTTGTAGGCTGCTCTTTCGATCAAAACGCCGATACAGGCAACACCAAACATGGTAAAAAGCAAAGTCGGAATAAAGGACAGGCCGAGCAAAGCAGCAAGCACGAAGCAGAGAAACGCGCCCACCATGAAGAGGTCCCCATGAGCGAAGTTGATCATCGTGAGGATCCCGTACACCATGGTGTAGCCGAGAGCAATCAATGCGTAGATGCTCCCCAGCTGCAGTCCGTTCAATGCCTGTTGAAAAACGTAGGTCAAGACTCCTGAACCTCTGTCCTTATAGGATCCTTGTACTGGCTCGAGTTCGAGCGAAGAGCGAGGCGCTCAAGCCCTGGCGAACGGAGGCGTACTAAAGTACGTCGGAGTGAGGCAGGGCGAAGGCAACGAAGCTATATGCTTGAAGACGAGCCAGTATCAGGGGTTGGCGGTGGCGAAGTAGGTGAACTTCCCTCCCTTGATCTGTAATATCACAGCGCCCTTCAAAGGATCGCCGGAGCCTTCCCTGAACTGCATCACACCAGTGACCCCGTCATACTTTGCGACTTTTGCCAGAGCATCCCTCACTGCCTGCCGGTCGATGGATCCGGCCGACTTAATCGCCTCCATCAGAAGACCGAAGGCATCATACGTGAGTGCGGCAACATCATCAGGCAGGGCTTTGTAGCTTGCCTGGAACGACTGGATGAATTTGCTGGCCACAGGCGTCGCCGCATCGGCTGCATAATGCGTGCTGAAGTAATAGTTTTCGCACTCATTGCCGCAGAGTTTCAAAAGCTCCGCACTACCCCACGAATCACTTCCCAGGAAAGGAACTGAAATGCCCAACCTCTTTGCCTGTTGTATCTGAAGCGGAACCTCGCTGTAGTAATTCGGCAGAAAGATTACGTCGGGTGCAGCCTTCTTGATCTTCGTGAGCTGACCGGAGAAATCCTTATCACTGGTGGTGTAGGTCTCGAAGGCAACCACCTGCCCGCCGTTCTGTTCAAAGGTTGTCTTGAAATACTCGGCAATACCTTTGTTATAGTCAGACGCGACATCGTAAAGCACCGCGGCCTTGCGCGCTTTCAGATTGTCGATTGCAAACTTCGCCACAACCCGCCCCTGAAAGGGATCGATGAAACAAGCCCGGAAGACGAAGCTCTTTGGCTTATCTGTCTTGGCATCAAGCGTGGTTTTCGGATTCGTGGACCACGGCGTTATCAGCACCACTTTCGAGCTCTCCGCGATCTCAGACGCAGGGATGGCGTAGCGGGTCGCATTGGGCCCCACAATCGCCACCACCTTCTGCTGCGTGATCAGCTTCTGGGCAGCGGATGCGGATTGCTCGGCCTTGCCCGCATTATCCTCGACATACAGTTCGACCTTGTATTTTTTGTCACCAACCTGCAGTCCTCCCGCGTCGTTTATCTCCTTGACCGCCATCTCTGCAGCCTTCTTGCAGGACTCGCCCACTGCCGGCATGTCTCCGGTCAGTTCCGCTATGACTCCGATTTTTATCGTGTTGCTTTTTTCACCGCTGCACGCAACCAGAAGCAACCCTGCGAGCAAAAAAAGGGCGGCAATTGTGAACCTCGTTCTCATACGCTTCTCCTTTGTTTGACAATGTGGAAGCATAACAAAGATGAGGGAGGTTGTCCACAGAGATGAAAGTTGAGATTGAGAGATTTGGCCAGAGGAATGTGCGGCGGGCGATTCCTTACCAGTTGCCTCTTTCTTTGACCTTTGCCTTCGTGTTGGCATGTATCTTCATGACGGCTCGTATCGCCTTCGGCGCTTCTTTTCTCTGCGCCTCAAAAAGAGCCTCATACTGTTTTTTCAAACGCCGATGCGAGCGTATGCAGCGGTCAATCTCGGCGGACAAGCCCCCGCTGTCAGCCTCCGCAGCAGTTTTCAGCTTCTGCCATGCTTTATTCCTGAGTCGCATAAGATGCTCGTCATAGAGGGTCCTCCCCATGAGCAGCAACCCCTCGACCGCCACCCGGTTCAGTTCGGTCATGGTGTATATTCGGAGCTGAGACGGCTTTATCAACTCCAAATGGTTCAGCACTGCAAACACAAAACCTGTCATGCAGAGAAACTCTTTACACGCGGGAAGTCCGGGTTCGTCGCCCAGGTCATGAATCATACATCTGCTACCCTTGAGAAAGGCGCAAGCCCTCGACGTCTCATTGATCCATAAGAGTTCCTGGTAATCTTTGCCCTTTGGCAACCCTTTGAGCGCGGACCTGCCTAGAGGCTTCGTGCTGCGCTTGGGATAGTAAATAAACCTCTCGCCGCGTTCTCTCAGGATGTGATGCGGCGGTATGAGTCGGGCAAGATGTTCTTCTCCACAAAAGGGAAGTCTTCCGATAGCATCGCTTTCGAGCATGTTTCTGGCCTTCAGAAAGCTCCGGATCGCCTGCAGCTTCCAGGCTCCGATGTGAACCCCGTGACGGACCGTCTCACCCTCGAAATGGCAGCAATAGGCGGGACAGGGCAGAGCACAGGATGCTGTTTCGATCGCCTCCCATGACGTATCCAGGCTCTTCTTCAGCTCCCCGATAAGCCTTCGGAGGCCGGCATGCTTCACCTGCACAGCGCTGCACCACTCCCGCATCTCGCTGTTCGTGAATGCCTCTTCAATCGTGCGGTAGGCTGACCGTATCTCTTCGATGTGCGCGTAATTCTCATCGAGCTTCCTTGCTCGCTCCCGATCCTTACGCGCCTCTTCCGTATTCCCCAGTGATTGCCACAGTTCACTTCTCCGGTGATAATACTTGGCTACAGAAGGATTGAGTTCGATGGCACGATCGATCTCGCGGAGCGCATTTTTATTATCTTTTTTTGCGATGTAGGTGAGACACAGGTGATAGCGCGTATACGGCTGATCCTCAAGGGCAACTGCCTCCTTGAACATGGCAAGTGCTTCATCGTAGAGGCCTTCGTCGTACAAAGCTGCGCCCTGGCTGTGCAGGAATTTCTCATTGAGCCCCGCTCCATCTTCATAGTCACCCGATCCGCGGTTTGACATCCATCATCCCCCATCTACGTTGCCTTACCGGTACGAGCTATTTTACAGAGGGGCCGGCGAAATTGCAAAACACACAGGGAAGGCGGTCACGGGATGAGGTGACATGGTGTCGGTCGGCCGACTTCCTTCCGAGAGCACGCCGTGTGAACTTCTGTAAAAATG
>Ga0335070_10012091_pt1 | contig 10087 bp, 10 predicted proteins | sample Lox_Sample_13_FD_206722 | JGI IMG/M metagenome (GOLD analysis project Ga0335070, IMG submission 206722) | Soil microbial communities from Loxahatchee National Wildlife Refuge, Florida, United States - Lox_Sample_1.3 | ecosystem: Environmental > Terrestrial > Soil > Wetlands | place: USA... | reverse complement strand
CTACCTGGCGCAGGCGATGCCGGGCGCCCGATGGGTAAAGCCGCCGGCTTTGTTGCCGATAACCGCTGACGGCTGCCGAGCCTTTATGTCAAATCACATTCAAATAGCAATGTTACCAGTTGACGCTCCAGGATTTTTCTCTCTATAGTGTGGCATGGAAACGGAGCTTAACTCCCTTGACGAGAAGATCGCTCAGCTAGTCCAGGTATGCCACCGCCTTCGCGCAGACAACAACGAGCTACGCCAGCAGCTGGCCGCGGCGCAGAACCAAAACAAGCACCTGACGGAGAAGATCGAGTCGGCTCGAACCCGCCTGGAGACGCTGCTCACCCGGATACCCGAGGGCGGGTGACGGCGCGGGCGCGGGACACGAGGGAGCCGACATCGCGGGGCATAATAGATGTCACCATCCTCGAGCGCAGTTTCCGGATCGCCTGTAGTGAGGAGGAGCACGATGGCTTGCTGCGTGCCGTCGAGTATCTCGATGCCAAGATGCGCGAGGTGCAGGATGGAGGTAAGGTCATCGGGTTCGAGCGCGTCGCCGTGATCGCCGCACTGAACATCGCGCACGAGCTTCTCTCGACCCGCGTCGGCGACGGTTTTGACATCGGGGACTTTCGGCGTAGAATTTTGCACATGGTGGCCACCATCGACGACGCGATGGCTCCCCAGAACGAGCTGTTCTAGTCGTTGTTGCCGTGGCGCCGGACGGTCACTCTCGCTCCCTGCGGTGCTCGAGTCAGGCCGAAGATTCTGTGAACCAGTAAACGTCTATCTGGTTGCGGCCTAAAGCAGCGCTGTTGTGCGCGTCCTATTCGGAAGCGCCTGATGCGCTCGGAAAGCGACCACCCTTGAACCCTCGGTTCAAGATGCCGGCCTGAGCGGCATTCGCGGGGAGCACCTACACAGTCAAGGCGGCGGGTCCAGCGACTCGCCGCCCTTGCGTTCGATCCGATGCGCTACTGGTTGATGAAGTCCGAGCCGGACGAGTTCAGCATCGACGACCTCGCCAGTGCCCCGAAGAAGTCCACCGCCTGGTTCGGCGTGCGCAACTATCAGGCACGCAACTTCATGCGCGACGAGATGTGCTTGGGCGATCAGGCGTTCTTTTACCACTCGAGCTGCCCCGAGCCGGGCATCGCCGGCATCGTCAAGGTCACCAAGCTGGCCTATCCCGACGAGAGCCAGTTCGACCGCAGGAGCCAGTACTTTGACCCGGCGGCCACGCGGGAAGCGCCGCGCTGGTTGAACGTCGACGTCACGCTGGTCAGGAAGACGCGCCTGGTCGGGCTACCCGAGCTTCGCTCCCATCCTGCGCTTAGCGGGATGCGCTTGCTGCAGCGGGGCAATCGCCTGTCGATCACGCAGGTGGACCCAGTGCACTGGGAATTCATCCTCGCGCTGTTGACCTGAACGCCGCGCTCAGCCGGTAAACGTGCTGCGGTACTGCTCGCGCAGCACGTTCTTCTGGACTTTCCCCATAGCGTTGCGAGGCAACTCGGACACGACGAACACACGCTTGGGGACCTTGTACCCGGCCAGCTCCCCGCGCAATCTGCGGACGATGTCGGCCTCCGTAAGCTGGGCGCCTGGCCTCAGCACTACCGCCGCGGTAACCCCCTCCCCCAGATCGGGGTGCGGCAAGCCTACCGCTGCAGACTCCGCCACGCCCGCGATCGCGTCGATGGCCAGCTCGACTTCCTTCGGATAGACGTTATAGCCGCCGCTGATGATGAGGTCCTTGGCGCGCCCGACGATGACCAGGTAGCCGTCGCGATCCAACCGGCCGACATCGCCGGTTCGAAACCAGCCGTCTGCCGTGAACTCCTCGCGGGTCTTGTCCGGCATCCGCCAGTAGCCCTTGAATACGTTCGGCCCCTTGATCTGGATGCCGCCAACTTCGCCCACGGGCAAGGAGCGATCGTGCTCGTCCGCTACGCGCACCGCCACGCCCGGCAACGGCAGACCGACTGTTCCACCCCGCCGCTCGCCGCTGAGCGGATTCGATGTGATCATGCCTGCCTCCGACATGCCATAGCGTTCCAGGATCCGCTGGCCTGTCCGACGCTCGAACGCTTCGAACGTATCCAGCAGGAGCGGCGCCGAGCCGGAGACGAACAGCCTGACGTGGTCCGCCACGGCCTTGTCGAACCCGGACTCAGCCAGCAGGCGGGTGTAGAAAGTCGGCACGCCCATCAGCACAGTCGCTCGGGGAAGATCCTCGAGTACCCGTCTTGCATCGAACTTCGCGTGCCACAGCATCGATGCCCCGGAGAGCAGCACGCAGTGGTTGGCGACGAACAACCCGTGCACATGAAAGACCGGCAGGGCATGCAGCAGCACATCCCCGCCATCGAACCCCCAGCACTGGACCAGCGCCTGAGCATTGGACACGAGGTTCCCGTGCGTAACCATCGCCCCCTTCGAGCGCCCCGTGGTCCCGGAGGTATAGATGATCGCCGCCAGGTCGTCGCTCGCCACCGCGCGCGTCTCGAACGACTCGGACTGTGACGCAGCCGCCGCGCGCAGCGTGCCGTTGCCGGCGTCGTCCAGGCTGAACACACGCGCTCCGGCCGCCAACGCCCCGAGCTCGGATACCGAGCCCGGGCGTCCGACTACGATGCGCGGTTCGGCGTCACCGAGGAAGTGGGCCAGCTCGCCTCGCTGATAGGCAGTGTTGAGCGGCAGATAAGCCAGGCCGGCTCGCAAGCATGCGAGGTAGAGGAAGAGGCTCTCCGGGGACTTGTCCACCTGGGCTGCAACCCGATCTCCCGATTTCAAACCACAGTCCAGCAGCAGGCGTGCATAGCTGGCCGTGCGGGCATGCAATTCGTCCCAGGTGATGACGCGCCCGTTGTCGGTTGTGAGCAGGGCGCGATCGCGCCGCGCAGGCGTGGCGCGCTCGATGTGATGATAGAGGTTGTGCATCTAGGGAAGCTCCGATCCAGTCTCACGCAGGCGCCGGGCATACCCGGCCAGCCTCCCGTCCAGCACGTCATCGGCCACCTGAGCGGCGATCAAGGCCCGGACGTCGGGAGCGCGTGGGAGCGTCTGGCGAATGATCCTCTGTTGAGCCGCCGCGGGCAGGATGTCCACCCGGGCCGACGCAAGCACCGCGACATCTTCGACGGGCGCGGCGAACGCAACGTATGCGGCACCAGATGCCATTCCCGGCAGCCAGAGCGTCGTGCGATGACCGGACTGCCCAAGCTGTGCAATGACCAGGCTCAGATGAACCAGGAAGCTCGAAAGTAGCACCTGCTCGTCGGCCAGGCTCGCCGCGTGGCTCTCGGCATCGAGCACCAATATCAACGGGCTCCCGCGGTGGGTATCCGCCAAGCTCCGCAACCGATCGGCCAGCACCCAGCAATCACGAGCGGTCACGGCGGCACCGCTGATGCAGCCAGCGAACACCGCCTTTCCGGACCCAGCCGGCGGCTCTGACCAGAAGACGCCGCCGGAGAAGCGCGGAGCATATCCGCTCGGCAGGAGCAGTGCGACAGCATCTCGCATCGCCTGAGGTGCCGGTGGGGAATCGTACAGCATGCCTGCTGCATCCAGCCGCTTCTCCAGTCTTGTGTGCTCGGCGCACGCATCCCATTCAGCCCCGTCGCGGATCGTCTCCAACCACGCGCGGATTCGCTGCACCTGGATCGATCCGTCCGCGAACTCATCATCGGGCAGGAGCGGACGGCGGGCTTGCGCTCCGAACAACCCGGCGACCCGGTCGCGATCCGAGGAATCGAAGCGCTCGCGTCCTTCGAATGCCTCGACCACGGCCGGCCCTGAAGCGCCCAGCCGGCTGTCCGGTGCGAACACCCGGCGGGAGCAAACGCACGCGAGCATGCTGGCGCCGCCGAAGCAGCTGCGACCGAGCACGGCGAGCATCGGCACGCCCGCGAGGCGACTCCGCAATGCCTCGCGAAACATGAGCCGGAATGCCCCCAGCGCGGGAAGCCCTTCGTCGACGCGTGCGCCGGCAGAGTCGAGCAACAGCACAACCGGCCGCAGCGCCTCACGGGCCTCCCGCAACAAAGCGCGGAGCGCCTGTGCCTCGGCGGCCCCGATTGCGCCCCTTACGCGGCTTGGATCGGTCGCCGCAACGTAGACGAGGGTACCGTCCAGCGCTTCGACACCTCCTCGCAGGCCAGGAGCGCAGAAACGCGGCTCGGGTTGCAGTTGCGCGAGCAGCGCCGACGTCACGCCAAACTGCACGATGCCTCCGGGATCCCGCTGCGCTGGCTCACAAGGCACACCAGCGTCGGATGATCTCCTCATACGCGTGGACAGACTCGCCGATGCGATCGATCATGCAGTATTCGTCGGTCTGATGCGCCATCTGCGGCTCGCCCGGCCCGAGTATCACGGTCGGGGGATTGCCGTAAGCACGGCCCAGCGCAGCCGCGTCCGTGAAGTAGCTCGCCGTCCGCGGCACGGGTCTGGAGCCGAGCACCGAGGACATCACATCGAAGACGCTCTGGACCCACGGATCCTCGGGCGCTGTGTACACCGGCTGCAGGTCGATATAGGGCTCCAGGGCAACCTCCGGCCCGAGTTGGCGCCGCAAAGACTCCAGCAACGCCTGGTGACCCACAGTCGGCACGGTCCGGATGTCGATCGCGATGACGGCCTCATCCGGAACCGAGTTGACGTTGAGCCCGCCGTGAATCGTGCCGACGTTGAGTGTGGCTTGTCCCATCAATTCGTGGGGCGGATTGTCGAAGCGAAAAGCTTCCAGCTTGCTGACCGCGCGGGCCGCCTTGTAGATTGCATTGACCCCGCGGTCCGGCATGGAGCCATGGGCCGTCACCCCAGCCGTCCTCGCACGCAACCAGAAAGCGCCTTTGTGACCGACGAAAGGCTGATTGGCTGTCGGTTCGGCGACGACAACCGCGCCTGCGCGCCCGAGGGCGTGATCGCGATGGAGGCTAAACGCACCTTCGCATCCATTTTCCTCCCCCGCCGTGATTACCAACTCCAGGCCCGGTGTGCCCTGCAGCTTCTCCGCCAGTGCGATAGCAGCCGTCACCAGCGCAGCCACGCCGCTCTTCATGTCGCTGGACCCACGGCCAAACAAACGCCCGCTGTCCGTCTCGCCAGCGAAGGGATCCTTGGACCAGGTGGCAGCACCGAGTGGCACCACATCGATGTGCCCGGTAAGGCACAGCGGCAGGCGATCCGCCTGACCCCCGATATTGGCGATGAGGTTTACGCGTCCGGGAGCGAGGCTGTGGTAGCGAATGCGAAACCCCGCATTCTCCAGCAGACCACCGAGGAAGCGCGCGCAGGCCTCTTCGTTGCCCGGTGGGTTGACGGTCTCGAGGCGCAGGATCGCTTTGGTGAGTTCCACTGGGTCGATCGGCTTGATCACATCGGTCCTCCGGTTATCGCCTCTGTCATTGCGAGCATCAGGAGCGCGCACCCGCAGCATCGTCAGTGCGCTCGGTGGCAGTGCCGAAATATGCCTGCCGCACTTGGTCGTTCCGCCTCAGCTGAGCCGCGCTGCCTTCGGCTGCTACCCGCCCCTGAGCAAGCACATAGCCGTAGTGCGCGATCGAGAGCGTCTGCTTGACGTTCTGCTCGACCAGCAGCACGGTGACGCCGAGCTGGTTGACGCGACGAATGACCTGGAAGTTCTCCTTGACGAACAGCGGCGAGAGCCCGAGCGAGGGCTCGTCGACGATCAGCAACCGTGGTGAAGCCATCAGTCCGCGTCCGATGGAGAGCATGGCTTGCTCGCCGCCGGACATCGTCCCTGCAAGCTGAGCTTCGCGCTCGCGCAGCCGCGGGAAGATCTCCAGTACCTGCTCCATGCGGGAACGGATGACAGCACGGCTGCGTTCGCGGTAGCCGCCGACTAGGAGGTTCTCGCGCACGGTCATCTTCGGAAAGACCTTTCGGCCTTCCGGTATGCACGCCACCCCAAGTGATACGACTTGGTGCGTCGGCAGTGCCGTCAAGTCCGTACCCGCGAAGACGATGCGCCCGGCGCGTGGTCGCAACAGGCCGAGCACGGCGCGAATCAACGTGGTCTTGCCGGCCCCGTTGGACCCCAGCAGGCAGGTGATCTCACCGGCCCGGGCACGCAGGCTCACACCGCTCAGAACATCCGCCCGACCATACGCCGCGGAGAGATCTTCGACGACAAGCTCGCTCATGATCACTCCGCGCCCAAATACGCTTCCTGCACGCGCCGGTCGGCTGCGACAACCGCGTACGGACCTTCGCAGATCTTTTCGCCGAAGTTGAGCACCACGCAACGATCGGTCACGCGCTCGATCACCCCCATCTCGTGCTCGATGAGAATGACTGATAGCTCGGGCGAGCGGGCCTTCGTAGCCAGGATATCGTCCATCAGCTCGCGCGTCTCGTCGTGCGTCATGCCGGCCGAAGGTTCGTCGAGCAGCAGCAGCTTCGGGTCGCTCATCAACGCGCGACAGACCTCCACTCGCCGGCGGTCGATCATCCCCAGCGCGCCAGCGGGCTCGAAGATGCGCTCCGGAAGTACCGGATCAAAGCTCCGCAGCAGGTCGCGGGCCCGTTCGTACTGCTCGCTGAGCTGGGTGTAGAACGAGCGCCGCTGGAACAGGTTGAATCGCAACCCGAGATCGAGATTGCGGTGGTTGCCGATCATCAGATTGTCGAACACCGACAGACTCAGGCACAGCCGCGAGCGCTGGAACGTCCGCGCAATGCCGGCATCGTACACGGTTTGTGGGCGGGCCCCGGTCAGATCGCGCCGGCCAAACTCCAAGCGGCCCGCGGACAAACGGTACAGCCCGGTCAGCGCGTTGAAGAAAGTGGTCTTGCCCGAGCCATTGGGTCCGATCAGGCCGACGATCTCTCCTCGCGCGACGTCCAGGCTCAGTGCATTGAGCGCCACCAGCCCGCCGAAGCGGACGCTCAGTCGATCGCAACTGAGCAGCGGTGCGGGGGAGTTCACCGGCGACCCCAACCCGGACGGTAACTGCGCAAGGTTCGCGGCAGCAAGCCGCCAGGCCTGAATAGCAGCACCAGAATGACGACTACGGAGAACAGCAGGAAGCGATACTCCTGGATCAACTGCAGCTTCTCGGGCAGCAACACCACGACAGCCGTGGCCGGAAGAATGCCAGCGAGATTGCCCAGCCCGCCGAGGATGATGATGGATACAAAGATCAGCGACTCGGACAACGTGAAGCTGGCCGGCGCCACAAAGCCGGTCATCATTGCGTAGATCGCCCCGGCCACACCCGCCAGGAAGTTGCCAGCCATGAATGCGAGGATCTTCCAACGGGCGACCTCGAAGCCGAACACGGCGGCAGAGGTCTCGTCGATGCGCACGACGTCCAGGCTGAGCCCGAGCCAGGAGCGCTCCAGGCGACGCACTAGGACGTAGGCAACGACGAACAGAGCCGATGCCAGCAGCGCGTAGCTGACGTAGAACGACAACTCGCTGGCTTCGGAGATCTCGATGTTCGAGTTGAACGACCAACCGAGCACGGTGAAGCCGGGGACTTTCAGACCCTGCGGCCCACCGAGCATGTCGCTGACCTCGAGGAAGGTCTTGAACAGGATGGCGAACGCGACCGTGATCAGGGCGGCATAATGGCCCCGGGTGCGCAGCAGCGGAAGGACCAGCACCGAACCAACCAGCGCGGCGAGCACACCGCCAGTGAAGATGACGACCGGATGTGGTAACCCGCTTCTGGCTGCGAGTGCCGCCGCTGTGTAAGCGCCGACGCCGAAGAACGCCGCGCCGCTGAAGTTCACCACACCAGCATAGCCGAACTGGATGGTCAGACCCAGACAGGCGACGGCGAACAACATCACCTTGGCCAGCATCAGCAGGGCGAAGTGGTCCTCGCGGAAGAAGGCGATCAGACCCGCGCTGCAAAGCGTAGCAAGCGCGGCGAGTACCCGCGGGTGGTCGGACCAAGCGGCTTGGATCCCCGCAGGCAACCCGGTACGGCCGACCAAGGCGAGCGCGAGCGCGGCTCCCGCGACCAGGCAAGCCACCGCCCACTGTTGTTCGACGTAGAGGAACAGGCCGCCGGCCGCCGCCATCGCGAGCGTGGCAAGGGCAGCGGGCCAGATCGGAGCTCGCATGCGATTCACACGCGCTCTGCCTGCCGCTCGGCAAGCAAACCGGTCGGCTTCCACGCCATGAGCAGGATCACTACCGCGAAGGCGAACACATCCTTGTAAGCGGGCACCTCGAACCAGACCGCTCCCAGGGTTTGCAATGCCGCGAAGAGAAATCCGCCGACGATTGCGCCATACAAATTACCCAGTCCGCCGACCACTGCCGCGCTGAATCCGATTACGCCGAGCAAGACGCCCATGCCGAAGTTGATCTCGTTGTAGTACAGGCCGACGCTCACGCCCGCGAGCGCTGCCATCGACGAGCCCATCGCAAACGTGAGCAACACGGTCTGCTGGAAGTGGATGCCCATGATGCGCGCTGTCTCGCTGTCCTGCGCTACCGCGCGGATCGCCAGTCCAAGTTTGCTGCGGGTCACCAGCATGTGAACCACGACGATGGCGAGCAGCCCCGTGGCGATCAGGATCAGGCTGTCGTAGCGCATCGTTAGTCCCCCGAGCGCGATGCTTCCGGTGGGAAGCAGTCGGGGGAACGGCTTGGGGTTGGAGCCGGACGGATAGAACAACCTGACGGCCTCGCGCAGCGCAGTTCCGGCCATCAGTGTGGTCAGGAGCACGTTGATCGGCGGGGCCTCGCGCAATGGCAGCACGAGGAAGCGCGCGATGAGCGCGCCGAGCAGCCCCATCGATAGCATCGCGACGAGGGCAACCGCAGGAACCAGCAGCCACGGGGACTGGATCCCGGCATGAGCGAGCGTCAGATATGTGACCAGCGCGGTGAACGCCCCCACGGTAAGCACATCGCCATGGGAGAACTTGATGACATCCAGCACGCCGAAGAATAGCGTGAAGCCTACCGCCACCAGGGCGTAGATGACCCCGAGCATCAGGCCGTTGAAGACATATTGGCCGACGATGCTCAGATCCATAGCATTCGCCCGCAGGTGGCGGGCGGCGACAGTGTGTCGCCCGACGCCTCAAGCGCGGACAGGACTGGTCCGGGACTGCTGTGCGCGTCAGCGCGGTGCACGGCCGGCGCCTTGAGACGCCTGAATTAGGGCCGCGGGAGCTTTCGCTTGCCCTTGCCGTAGTCGCTGTCTTCCCACACCTCCCACTTGCCGTCCTGCACCACGAGCTTGGTGATGATCGGCACGGCATTTTGCCGGTGATCATCGAACGTGATGGGGCCGACTACCGATGGATAGTCTTTGGTGCGGTTGAGCTCTGCCCGCACTTTCTTGCGATCCTTCCCCACTTTCTCGATCGCATCCATAATCAGATTGGCGGCCGCAAATGCAAAGGCACCATAGGCCTCGGGAGGCTCGTTGTACTTCTGCGCCGCATACTGCTGCGCGAAGAACTTACCACCCGGGAGTTTCTCGACCGGCGCGCCCTCACGGAACGCAAGCGTGCCTTCCGCGAGCGGTCCCAGCCCTTCGATGAAAGCGTCGGACACGATCCCCGAGGTTCCCTGGAACACAGCCTTGACGCCGATCTTGTCCATCTGAGTTCGGATGCGCACCCCCAGCGGCGTGATGCCGCCGAAGTAAACGACCTCGGGCTTGAGCTCCTTGATCTTGGTGAGCTCGGCCGCGAAGTCCTGCTGGTCGGCGGTCACTCCGAACGTCCCCAGGATCTTGGCGCCGTATTTGGTCAGGAACTCGCTGAAGTACTTGTTGTGGCCCTTCCCGTAGTCGGTCGTGTCGTGAATGATCGCCCAGCGCTTGTACTTCAGACCAGTCATGAACTTCGCTGCCGTCTCATTCTGGTTGATCATCGTCCCGTTTACGCGGTGAATTTCCTTGTAGTCGTTGGCGTAGGTGATGTCGGGAAGGACTGCGCCCCACACCACTGCCGGCATGCCGAACTTGTGGTAGACGTCCACCGTCGCCATCGCGACCGTGGAACAATAGTGCGTAACGCCGGCTACGACGCTGTTGTCCGAGGCGACCTTCGTCGCCACCTCCACGCCGATGTTGGGCTTGCATTCGTCGTCCAGGACGAC
>Ga0335070_10012090_pt1 | contig 10087 bp, 7 predicted proteins | sample Lox_Sample_13_FD_206722 | JGI IMG/M metagenome (GOLD analysis project Ga0335070, IMG submission 206722) | Soil microbial communities from Loxahatchee National Wildlife Refuge, Florida, United States - Lox_Sample_1.3 | ecosystem: Environmental > Terrestrial > Soil > Wetlands | place: USA: Florida... | reverse complement strand
CGCGCAGCGATGCGCGCCGCACCGCCGCCGAAACCACGTTGCCCGCAACCGTGAGCCGCGCGGCCGCGAGTTCGTAGGCCTCGTAATCGACCTGCGCCAGCGTTGCTTCGAGCGCGCGGCGGTTCGCACCGAACAGATCGAACACATACGAGACGCTGATGGAGGCGTTATACAGCGTGAACGGTGGGGGATTCGGCACGGCGGTGATGCCGAACGAGGCGAGGTCGATTTTCTCGCGAGTGGCGGAGAGCTTCGCATCGACGGAGGGAAAGAGCGCGGCGCCCGCCTGCGCATTGTAGTTTTCGCGCGCCTCGATCAGCTTGGCGCGCGCGGAGTCGAGCGTCGGGCTCGCTGTGAGCGCGGCATCGACGAGTTCATCGAGTGCCGCGCTGCCGAACTGCGTCCACCAGGCGTTGGGCACGTTCGGCGCGGCAACGAATATTTGCGCGCCACCGCCCGCGCCTTGCGCTGCGGCCGTGGCGGCGGGCGTGCCTTCTCGCGTGTAAGTGGCGGATTCGGGCGGGGCGGGCGCGTGAAAGTCCGGGCCGACCGTGCAGCCGGCGAGCACGAGCGCAGTAGAAATGATCAGGAGTGCACGGGAATTCATCGTCGTATGCCTCGCGCTAGTCGAGCGTACGCCGGTAGAAGCGTACCGCGATGCCCATCACGATGATGGTGAAAACGCCGAGCGGCCAGACCGAGGGCCACAGGTCGGTCCAGCCGTTGCCTTTGAGCAGGACGCCGCGCACGAGCCGGTTGAAGTGGGTGAGCGGCAGCAGGTTGCCGATGAACTGCGCCCAGCGGGGCATGCCGCCGAACGGGAACATGAAGCCCGAGAGCAACAGGCTCGGCAGGAAGTAGAACACGGTGAGCTGCATGGCCTGCAACTGGTTCTGCGCGAGGGACGAGAGCGTGATGCCGACCGTGAGATTCGCCGCGATGAAGAGCAGTGCCGAAAGATAGAGCGCGATGAGACTGCCGGAGAACGGCACATGGAACACGAAGCGTGCGGCGAGCACGATGATGGTGGCCTGCACCAGGCCGATCGCGATATACGGGACGATCTTGCCGGTCATGACCTCGACAGGCAGTACCGGCGTCGCGAGCAGGTTCTCCATCGTTCCGCGCTCGCGCTCGCGCGTAATGGCGAGCCCGGTCATCATGACCATCGTCATGGTGAGGATCACGCCCATCAGCCCCGGCACGACGTTGTACTGCGTGATGCCTTCGGGGTTGTAGAGGCGGTGCACCTGCACGTCGAAGGCCGCGGGCGCGCCGTTCAGGTGCGCGAGCGGCCCCGTGAGATCCTTCGCGGCGACAGGCGCGATGAGCCCCGGCAACGCGGCGAGCGCACTGGCGATGGCGGTGGGGTCGGTGGCATCGGCTTCGAGCAGCAGCGAGGGCCTTTCGCCACGCAACAGTCGCCGCGAAAAATCGACAGGAATGCTTAGCACGAACTGCACCGTGCCGCGCGCCAGTGCGTGACGTGCGGCGGCTTCGTCGGGCAGTGTTTCCACTACGTCGAAATAGGCTGAATTCTTCATGCCGGCCACGAAGCTGCGCGCGAACACGCTATCTTCGCCGATCACGATCGCCGTGGGCAGATGCTTCGGGTCGGTGTTGATCGCATAGCCGAACAGCGTGAGCTGGACGATGGGCAAGCCCACGATCATCGCGAACGTGATGCGGTCACGCTTGAGCTGCAGGAACTCCTTGAGCACGATGCTCCACCAGCGCGCCACGGAAAACGGCAGCTGGAGACTCACGGCTTCGCTCCATAGTTATCCTGAACATGACTCATCATGTAGATAAAAACGTCTTCGAGACTGGTGTCGATGCGTTCGGCGGTAAGCGGCTGGCCTTCCACCACGCGTTCGATGGCGGCGGCCAGTGCCGCGTGGTCGCGCCCGCTTGCGTGCAGCGCGGAGCCGAACACGACGGTCTGATCGACGCCAGGTGTCTCGCGCAGCTGGGCCGAAAGCGCGGTGAGCTGCTCGCCGTGAATGACCCAGGTCTCGAGATTCTGCGATGCGATCACCTCGGCGGCCGTGCCTTGCGCGAGTAGCTTGCCATACGCGATGTAGGCGAGCTTGTGGCAGCGCTCGGCTTCGTCCATGTAGTGCGTGCTGACGAGGACCGAGATGCCGCGCGCGGCTAGCCGGTGCAGCTCCTCCCAGAAGTCGCGGCGCGCGGTGGGGTCGACGCCCGCGGTCGGCTCGTCGAGCAGCAGCAGTTCCGGCTCGTGCAACATGCAGGCCGCGAGCGCGAGCCGCTGCTTCCAGCCGCCCGAGAGCGCGCCCGTGAGCTGGTTCGCGCGGCTCGCGAGGCCGAGCGATTCGAGCGCGCGGTCCACGGCTTCGCGACGGTTGCGCATCTTGTAGATGCGCGCCACGAAGTCGAGATTCTCGCGGATCGTGAGGTCTTCCCAGTATGAGAAGCGCTGCGTCATGTAGCCGACGTTGCGCTTGATCTGCGCGCTCTCGCGCACGATGTCGTAGCCGAGGCAGGTGCCCGAGCCGGAATCGGGCGTGAGCAGGCCGCACATGAGCCGGATCGACGTGGTCTTGCCGCTGCCGTTCGGCCCGAGGAACCCGAAAATTTCGCCGCGCGCCACGCGCAGCGACACGTCGTTCACAACATGCTTGCTGCCGAAGCGCTTGTTGAGATTGCGCACGTCGATGGCGTAATCGCCGTTGTGCTGGGCGGGCGTGCTCATTGCAGCGTCACCTCGACCGGCTGGCCCGGATGAAGCTTGACGGCGTCTTGCGCCGAAGGCCGCGCCTCGATCATGAAAACGAGCTTCGTGCGGTTTTCGTTGCTGTAGATGACGGGCGGCGTGTATTCGGCGGCGTTCGAGATCCACGTGATGGTGGCGGGAACATCCTCGGCGCAGCCGTCACAACGCACGGTTACCTTGCGCCCGGGGGCGAGCGAGCCGACCGCCGTTTCGGGCACGAAGAAGCGCACCTTCACGTTCTGCGGCGGCAGCATCTGCACGACGGGGTTGCCCGCCTGCACCCATTCGCCCACGCGAAAGAGCGTGTCGTAGACGAGGCCCGCGCGCGGCACGTTCACGCGTTTCTGGTCGAGCCGCCACTGCGCTTGCGCGAGCGAGGCGCGGGCGGCATCGACGTCGGCGGCCTGCGCGGCGATTTGCGCGGTGCGGCCCGGCAGGTTCGCCACGCGCACCTGGTTGCGCAGCTCTCGCACCTGAGCCGCGGTGGAGTCGGCCTGCGCGCGCGAGTCGTCGAGCTGTGCCTGCGAGATGCCACCTGCGCGCAATTGCGCCTCGTCGCGCGTGAGCTGCAGCGCGGCCTTGTGCGCGTTCGCCTCGGCCTGGGCGAGCTGTGCCTCGGTCACGCGCACTTCAGGAGGGCGCTTGCCGGTCTGGAGATCGGCGAGCTGCTGCTGTGCGGCCGTGAGGCGATGCTGCGCCTCGTTGCGCGCGGCTTCTTCTTCGCCCGATTCGAGCGCGAAGGCGGGCGCGCTGGCGGCGACGGTCTGCCCGCGTTCGACCGCGAGTTCGGTGAGCGTGCCCGACTGCGACGACGCGAGGTACACATACTCGCCTTCCGCATAACCTTGCCAGCGCGGCGGCTCGTGCCTCGAGCACGCGGTGAACACGCACGCGCCGTTGCGGCGGCACGGGTCGCAACGCCGCCCTCAATAGCGCGCTCACGTGGCGGTGCAGCGCGTCGCGTTCGATGATCGGGAAGCCGCGCGCGTTTTGCCAGATCTTCGAGGTTGCGAGCGGCAGCATGACGAGCGCGAGGATCGACATGAAGAGCAGCGGCGCTTCGAGCTCGGCATTGACACTGCCGCTGCGCTGCGCCTCACCGATGCGCGCCACGAAGCGCTGCAACTGCTCGACGGGCAGACGCCTGAGCATGCGTTCGCGCAGCAAGCCACCTTCGTTGACGATTTCGCGCAGCCAAAGCGGCGGCAGCCAGGGCATGCGCGAGGTGACCTCGAAGAGCCGTGCGACGATCTCCTCCACCAGCGCGTGGGCGTCTTGCACGACTTCGCCCTCCACGCTCTCCCACACGAACGCGATCGAGCGCGCGATGCGCTCTTCGACCACGGCGTCGAGCAGCTTTTCGCGGTTCGTGAAGTAGTAGTGCACCATCGCCGACGTCACGCCCGCAGCCTCGGCGATCTGCGCCATCGTGGTGGCGGCGATGCCCTGTTCGCCGAACAGTTGCGTGGCGCTGGCGAGCAGCCGCTCGCGCATGGCGAGGTCGGCTCCGGCGCGGCGCCGGCCGCGCGGGCGGGGAGAGGCGGTAGTCGTGGGGGGGCGCGTGGCCATCGCTCCACTTTAATTCACGCGTTAGTTAAATTCAAACCCCGCTGAATTTGCGTTAACCCTGGGTCGGCAGTTGTTTCAGATTTTTCTTATATAAAACCGACGGCGTGACGTGCAGGCTGTGAGATTCCCGCTGAAGGGGCATACAAACTCACTCTGCCATGGAAAAAATAATGAAACGCATCGTTGTCATCGATGATCATCCGATCGTACTGAAGATGCTCGCGAATGTGCTGAATACGGAGTACGAACTGGTGGGCGAGTGCGGCGATGGCGAAGAGGGCCTGCGTCTTGCTCTGGCGTTGCAACCCGACCTGGTGATCCTCGACCTCGAATTGCCCAAGCTCGACGGTCTCTCCGTCATCCGCGGAATTCGCGCGAAGCGGCCCGATGCGCGCGTCCTCGTGCTCTCGGCGAAGCCCGAACTGGTCATGGCCAATCACACGCGCGTAGCGGGCGCGAATGGCTACGTCAACAAGAATCGCGGCGTCGAGGAGTTGTGCAGCGTCGTCAAGGCGGTGCTGCTCGGCTACGACTGCTTCCCTGCGGGCAGTTGCGGCGGCGGCCGCGACGCGGCGCTCAACGGCCTCTCGCCGCGCGAAGTCGAGGTGCTGCAGTACCTCGCGCGCGGTATGAGCAACAAGGGTATCGCGGCGCGCCTCGGCCTTTCCGACAAGACCGTCAGCACCTACAAGACGCGTGTGCTCGATAAGCTCGGTGTGTCGTCGCTTGCTGCGCTGATCGAGTTTGCTTCGCTAAACAAACTGATTGAGTGAGACTGCGGCGGTGACCGCCGGCAAAGTCATAGCCAAAAAAAAGCCCGACTCGCGCCGGGCTTCCAAATGTAACCGCACCCGTTCCCGGGCGCAGTACCTGCAAAAACTGCGTGCGTCGCTGAAGGCTTAAGCGGCCAGCAGCGAACGCAGCACGAACGGCAGAATACCGCCGTGCTTGTAGTAGTCGACTTCGATCGGCGTGTCGATGCGCAGCAGCACCTGAACGCGTTGCTCCTTGCCATCCTTGTGGTGGATGACGAGCGTCAGGTCCTGTTGCGGCTTGAAGTCGTCCGTCAGGCCTTCGATGTCGTACGTTTCTTCGCCGGTCAGGCCAAGCGACTGAACGCTGTCCGAACCCTTGAACTGCAGCGGAAGAACGCCCATGCCGACCAGGTTCGAACGGTGGATACGCTCGAAGCTGCGTGCGACCACGGCCTTCACGCCCAGCAGTTGCGTGCCCTTGGCTGCCCAGTCACGCGACGAACCCGTGCCGTACTCTTCGCCCGCGAACACCATGGTCGGCGTGCCGGCGTCGATGTACTTCATGGCGGCGTCGTAAATCGACATCTGCTCGCCGCTCGGCTGGTGGATCGTCAGGCCGCCTTCCACGCGCGTGCCGTCGGCCTTCGCCGGGATCATCAGGTTCTTGATACGCACGTTCGCGAAGGTGCCGCGCATCATCACGTCGTGGTTGCCGCGGCGCGAGCCGTAGCTGTTGAAGTCGGCCTTCTGCACGCCGTTCGCCTTCAGCCACTTGCCTGCCGGCGAGTCTTCCTTGATCGAGCCGGCCGGGCTGATGTGGTCGGTCGTGACCGAGTCACCGAAAATGCCCAGTGCGCGCGCGCCCTTGATCTCGGCCACTTCCGACGACGGCGTCATCGAGAATTCCTTGCCGAAGAACGGCGGCTCGGCGATGTAGGTCGACTTCGGCCAGTCGTAGACCTGGCCTTCCTCGCCTTCGATCTTGCTCCACAGGTCGCCCTTCTTCGTGAGCTGGCTGTAGTTCTTCTGGTAGACGTCGGCGTCGAGTGCGTACTTGAGCAGCGCGTTGATTTCTTCGCTGGTCGGCCAGATGTCGCCCAGGTAGATGTCGCGGCCGCCCTTACCCTTGCCGACCGGCTCGGTCATCAGGTCGCGCGTGATGTTGCCGGCGATCGCGTAGGCGACGACCAGCGGCGGCGAGGCCAGGAAGTTCGCACGGATGTTCGGGTGGATACGCGCTTCGAAGTTACGGTTGCCCGACAGCACGGCTGCCGCGACCACGTCGTTCTTCGTGATGGCTTCGTTGAGTTCCGGCGTGAGGTCGCCGGCGTTGCCGATACAGGTCGTGCAGCCGTAGGCCGCGAGTTCGAAGCCGAGCTTCGAGAGGTACGGCATCAGGCCCGTCTTCGTCAGATACTCCGTGACGATGCGCGAGCCCGGGGCGAGCGAGGTCTTGATGTGCGGAGCGACCGTGAGGCCGGCTTCCACCGCCTTCTTCGCGAGCAGGCCGGCGGCGAGCAGCACGCTCGGGTTCGACGTGTTCGTGCACGACGTGATCGCGGCGATCAGCACGTCACCGTTGTGCAGCTTCACGCCGTCGGTCGTCTTGTACTCGGCCGTGAGGTCGGCGGCCTTCTTGCTGAAGCCGTTTTCCGCGCCCGGCTTCGAGAACAGGTCGGTGAAGGTCGACTTCACGTTGCCGATTTCGATGCGGTCTTGCGGGCGCTTCGGACCGGCCAGCGACGGCGCAACCGTCCCGAGGTCGAGCGTGAGCGTCTTCGTGTAGTCGATATCGCCGGCCTTCGGCACGCCGAAGAGGTCCTGCGCCTTGAAGTAGTTCTCGAATGCCGAGATTTCTGCTTCCGTGCGGCCCGTGCCCTTGAAGTAGTCGATGGTCTTTTCGTCGACCGGGAAGAAGCCCATGGTCGCGCCGTATTCCGGCGCCATGTTGCCGATGGTCGCGCGGTCCGGCAGCGAGAGCGATGCCGTGCCTTCGCCGAAGAACTCGACGAACTTGCCGACGACCTTCTCCTTGCGCAGCATTTCGGTGATGGTCAACACGAGGTCGGTTGCCGTGCAGCCTTCGCGCAGCTTGCCCTTCAGCTCGACGCCCACGACGTCCGGCGTGAGGAAGTACACCGGCTGGCCGAGCATGCCCGCTTCGGCTTCGATGCCGCCCACGCCCCAGCCCACCACGCCGATGCCGTTGATCATCGTGGTGTGGCTGTCCGTGCCGACGAGCGTGTCCGGGTAGTAGACGGTGTCGCCGCCTTCGGCCTTCTTGTGCACGCCGCGTGCGAGGTATTCGAGGTTGACCTGGTGGACGATGCCGATGCCCGGCGGCACGACCTTGAACGTGTCGAACGCCTGCATGCCCCATTTCATGAACTGGTAGCGCTCGTTGTTGCGCTGGAATTCCAGCTTCATGTTCAGGTCGAGCGCGTCCTTCTGGCGGAAGTAGTCGATCTGGACCGAGTGGTCGACGACGAGATCCACCGGCACGAGCGGCTCGATGACCTTCGGGTCACGGCCGACGTGCTTGGCGACGCCGCGCATGGCGGCGATGTCGGCGAGCAGCGGCACGCCCGTGAAGTCCTGCAGCACGACGCGCGAAACGACGAACGGGATTTCGTCGACGCGGGGGGCCGTGGGCTTCCAGTTCGCGAGTTGCTCGATGTGCTCTTCCGCGATCTTCTTGCCGTCGTAGTTACGCAGCACGGACTCGAGCACGATACGGATCGAGACCGGCAGGCGATTGATCTTCACGCCGAGCTGCTTGCCGAGTTGCGGCAGCGAGTAGAACTTGCCTTTGCCGGAACCGCTGTCGAATTCCTTTAGCGTTTTATGGAGGTTGTGGGCCATGGTGTTTTCCTTCGTTTAATCGCGGAAATAACGCTTACTGCACGTTTGCTGCTCTTACTGATCGTTGCCTGCTTGCTCAAATCACGTACAAGTCGACGTACTCGTTGACCGGCATGGCTTCGAATCGTGCCGCATCGAGCGAGACATCGACTATCGCCTGCTGCTGCTTCGCGGGGAAGCGGCGCGCGAGGTTGCTTCGAAACTTCTCGATCAGCAGCGGGATGCCTTCTTCGCGGCGCCGCTTGTGGCCGATCGGGTATTCCACCACGACTTCCGGCAGTGTCGTGCCGTCGTTCAGCTCGACGGTGAGCGCGTTTGCGATCGAGCGCTTGTCGGGGTCGTGATAATCGTGCGTGAACTGCGCGTCTTCCACGCACGCCGTTTTCGCGCGCAGCGCGTCGATGCGCGGGTCGCGCGCGACTTCGTCTTCGTAGTCGGCGGCGGTCAGCCGCCCGAAGATGAGCGGCACGGCGACCATGTACTGGATGCAGTGGTCGCGGTCGGCCGGGTTTGCGAGCGGGCCGCTCTTGTCGATGATGCGCATCGCCGCTTCGTGCGTGCGTATCGTGATGCGCTTGATATCCCCGGCCGTCAAGCCCTTGTGCGCGAGCACGCGGTGCAGCGTGATCGCGGCTTCGGCGGCGGTCTGCGCGTGGAATTCAGCCGGGAACGAAATCTTGAACAGCACGTTTTCCATTACGTACGTGCCGTAGGGGCGCTGGAATCTGAACGGCTGTCCCTTGAACGAGACGTCGTAGAAGCCCCACGTTTTCGCCGTCAGCGCGGAGGGATAGCCCATCTCGCCGGTCTTCGCCATGAGCGCGAGGCGCACGGCGCGCGAGGTGGCGTCGCCTGCCGCCCACGACTTGCGCGAACCGGTGTTGGGCGCGTGGCGGTAGGTGCGCAGCGACTGGCCGTCGACCATCGCGAGCGAAATGGCGTTGATCAGCTCCTCACGCGTGAGCCCGAGCATCTGCCCGACGACGGCGGTCGAGGCGAGCTTCACGAGCAGTACGTGGTCGAGGCCGACCTTGTTGAACGAGTTTTCCAGCGCGATGCAGCCCTGGATCTCGTGCGCCTTCACCATGCCTTCGAGCACGTGCCTCATGGTGAGCGGCGTTTTGCCCTGAGCGATGGCCGTGCGCGAGAGCCAGTCGGCCGTCGCGAGAATGCCGCCCAGGTTGTCCGACGGATGGCCCCACTCGGCGGCGAGCCACGTGTCGTTGAAGTCGAGCCAGCGGATCATCGCGCCAATGTTGAACGCGGCCTGAACCGGGTCGAGCTGGAATTGGGTGCCTGGCACCTTCGCGCCATGCGGGACGACCGTGCCCGGCACGATCGGTCCCAGCAGCTTGGTGCAGGCGGGGTAGGAGAGCGCCTCGAGCCCGCAGCCGAGCGTGTCGATCAGGCAATGCCGGGCCGTCGACAGCGCGAGCGCGCTATCGACCCGGAAGCTCAGGACATAGTCGACGATGTCGACGAGTACCTGATCCGGCTGCGGCCTGACGTTGGCGATCGGCGCGGACATCGAGGCGCTCCGGCGGAGCCTTACTGGCCCGCTGCGCCGCTAGCGCCTTGAGCCGGCGCACGGTTGGCCGGGTTCAGAGCGTTGGCCTGCGTCGGCGCCATGGCGCCTTGCTGCATGGCAACGGTCTTGCACTCGTCGGCCAGACGCGAGCTGTCCTTGTCCGAGAACAGCATGGCCTTGGTCGGGATCACGACGAGGTCGAGGCCGGTTGCGGCGTCGTGGAAGCGGTCAGCGCCGGTGGTGGTGACCTGGCGCGGCAGGTTGTAATTCTTGTTCGCCCAGTGAACGGTGACGATCTGGTCACGCGCCATGTCGCCCTTCAGGTCGAATTGCATGCCTTCGGCACAGGTCCAGTGCTCCGAGCCTTCCGGGATCGGATCGACCTTCGCTTCCTTGGCAGGGTTGGCCTTGCGCTTGATGATGCGATGCTTCGGAGCCGGCTTCTTGGCAGTGGTGGTCGACGTCGTGTCTTGTGCGGCGGCGTCGGTCGCGGCCAGCATCATCGTCGAGGACAGCGTGCCGATGACAGCGGCGATCAGCAATTTCTTCATGGGAATCAGACCTTTATCTCTCTAAATCGGTTGATCAGTGCGCGGCCGCAGTATGCGGCCGCCGGTTGCACGGCGCGCGCCCCGA
>Ga0335070_10012089_pt1 | contig 10087 bp, 8 predicted proteins | sample Lox_Sample_13_FD_206722 | JGI IMG/M metagenome (GOLD analysis project Ga0335070, IMG submission 206722) | Soil microbial communities from Loxahatchee National Wildlife Refuge, Florida, United States - Lox_Sample_1.3 | ecosystem: Environmental > Terrestrial > Soil > Wetlands | place: USA: Florida... | reverse complement strand
TCGTCGCGGCGCATCACAAGGAGCCGGATAATCTCCGCGCCGGGATCCTCTACCTGGTGATGGCGGGGTTCGGCACGCTCGCTTTGCTGCTCGCCTTCGGCCTGCTCGCCGGTCCCTATGGCGACTACGACTTCTCGTCAATCCGCATCCGGCCGATCGAGCCGCTGCTCGCCGACCTCATCTTCGCCCTCGCCATCCTCGGCGCCGGATCCAAAGCCGGATTGGTGCCGCTGCATGTCTGGCTGCCTGAGGCGCATCCCGCGGCACCGAGCCATGTCTCCGGCCTGATGAGCGGCGCCATGACCAAGGTCGCGATCTACGCCTTCGTCCGCATCGTGTTCGATCTCACCGGCAGTGGCGCCTGGTGGTGGGGCACGGTGCTGATGGTGCTGGGCGCGGCCGGCGCCCTGCTCGGCATCCTGGCGGCGCAGATGGACCGGGACTTGAAACGCATTCTCGCCTTCAGCACGGTCGAGAATATCGGCTTCATCTTCGCCGGGCTCGGCCTCGCCCTCGCCTTCCGCGGCGAAGGTCTCCAGGCTGCCGCCGCGCTCGCCATGAGCGCCGCGCTCCTGCATGTGCTGAACCACGGTCTGTTCAAGACCCTGCTCTTCCTCGGCGCCGGCGCGGTGCTGCACGCGACCGGCCAGCGCGACATCGACCGCCTGGGCGGGCTGATCCATCGCATGAGGTGGACGGCGCTCCTGTTCCTGATCGGCGCAGCCGCGATCTCCGCCTTGCCGCCGCTCAACGGCTTCGCCTCCGAATGGCTCACCTTCCAGGCCATCCTGCTGAGCCCGTCGCTCACCCATTGGGGGTTGCGGCTGATCGCGCCGGCCATGGGCGCCGCGCTGGCGCTGGCGGCCGTGCTCGCCGCCGCCGCCTTCGTGCGCGCCTTCGGGATCAGCTTCCTGGGACGCCCGCGCAGCTTCGCCGCCGAGAATGCACACGAGACCGACCGCTTCTCGCTGGCGGCGATGTTCGCGCTCGCCGCGCTCTGCATCCTGGTCGGCATCCTGCCCGGCCTCGTCATCGACGCACTGGCGCCGATGGTGAAGATCGCGACCGCTGGTGCCCTCCCCCACCAGCTTGGCCAAGCCTGGCTATCCCTGGTGCCGAACGGCGAGGCCGGCGGCTCCTATAACGGGTTGATGGTCATCCTGTTCATGACGGTCACGGCATTCCTGAGCGCCGGGGTCATCCATCGCCTCTCCGGCCGCAAGCTCCGGCGCACCGATGCCTGGGATTGCGGTTTCCCCGACCCGAGCCCGATGACGCAATATACCGGCGGCAGCTTCGCCCAGCCGGTGCGGCGCGTGCTCGGCGACTTCGCCTTCAAGGTGACCGAGCGAGTGGAGATGCCGCCGCCGGGCGACCTCGCACCGGCGCGGATCACGGTCCAGCTGCGCGATCCCATCTGGGAGTTCGTCTATGCGCCGCTGACCCGCGCGGTCTCAACGATCGCCGATCGACTGAACCCCTTCCAATACTTCACCATCCGCCGCTACCTCGGGCTGGTGTTCACCGTGCTCGTCCTGCTTCTGCTGGTGCTGGCGCTATGGCAATAGTCCCATGGGAATAGCCGTGGCGCTCATCGTCCAGGGCGGGCAGATGATGCTGGTGCTGCTGCTGGCGCCGCTGCTGACCGGGCTGGTGCGCAAGATCAAGGCGCGGCTGCTGCGCCGCCAGGGGCCGAGCGTGATCCAACCCTATCGCGACCTCCTCCGCCTGTTGCGCAAGGAGGTCGTGCTGGCACAGACCGCGTCGCCGGTCTTCCGCGCGGCGCCCTATGTGATCTTCGCCGCAATCTGGGTCGCGGCGGCGTTGGTGCCGACCTTCGCCACCGGGCTCATGTTCAGCTGGTCGGCCGACCTGATCGCGATCGTCGCGCTGCTCGGCACCGCGCGGTTCATGCTGGCTTTGGCGGGGCTCGACGTCGGCACCAGCTTCGGCGGCATCGGCTCCAGCCGCGAGATGATGATCGCCTCCCTGGCCGAGCCCGCCATGCTGATGGTGGTGTTCACGCTCTCCCTGGTGGCGCAGACTACCCAGCTCTCGTCGATCGCGCGCTTCATGCTGGAGCACAGCGTCGGCCTCCGCGTCTCTCTGGCGATGGCGGTGGTGGCGCTGCTGATGGTGGCGATCGCCGAGAACGCGAGGATCCCGGTCGACAACCCGGCGACCCATCTCGAGCTCACCATGGTGCACGAGGCGATGGTGCTGGAATATTCCGGCCGGCATCTCGCCATGATCGAGCTCGGCGCTGCGCTCAAGCTCCTGCTCTATGTCTCGCTGATCGGCTGCCTGTTCCTGCCCTGGGGGCTGGCCCGGGCCGGCGACGATCCAAGCGCCTATCTCCTCGCCATCCTGCTCTATCTCGCCAAGCTCGCAGCCGGCGGTGGTCTGCTCGCAGTGTTCGAGACCTCGATCGCCAAGATGCGGGTGTTTCGGGTACCGGAATTCCTGGGCGCCGCGCTGATGCTCGGCCTGCTCGCCGCCCTGCTCCTCTTCGTCAGCAAGAGCTTCTGATGCACAGCTTCCAGTTCGATGTGGCGCATCTCCTGGCCAGCGGCCTCGTGCTGGCGAGTTTCATGCTGCTCTACCAGGACCGCATGTTCGGCGTGATCAATGTCTTCGTGCTCCATGCGGTGCTGCTGGCGATGGCGGTGGCCTGGCAGGCCTATGTACAGGATGCGCCCCATCTCTACATCACCGCGGCGATCGCCCTCGTCTTCAAAGGCACGGTCATCCCGGTGGCGCTCTATCGGATCGTCCGCCGGCTGGATATCCACCGCAACATCGAGAAGGTGGTGGGCGTCGGGTCGACCATGCTGATCGGCATCGGCCTCGTCAGCCTCTCGATCGCGGTGATGCTGCCGGTGACCCATCGCGCCGGCGCCTTCACCAGCGAGGACCTGGTCTTCGCATTGGCCGTGGTGCTGCTTGGCCTCCTGATGATGACCACGCGGCGCAACGCGGTCAGCCAGGTGATCGGGTTCATGTCCCTGGAGAACGGGCTGATCCTCGCCGCGGCCGGCGCCAAGGGCATGCCCCTGGTGGTGGAGATCAGCGTCGCCTTCTCGGTTCTGATCGCCTTCATCGTGATCGGGGTCTTCCTGTTCCGCATCCGCGAGCGCTTCGATTCCGTGGATGTGCAGGCCCTCGACCGCTTCCGTGGAGACCGTGGATGACCAATCCGGCCTCCATCGCCGAGCCTTTGGTGCTGATCGTGCCGGCCGCCGCTGCCGCGATCCTCGCGCTGCTGCCGAGCTATCGGATCAGCTCCAAACTGAACGTGCTGGCGACGCTGATCACGCTGAGCGCCGCGCTGACCCTCGTCGTCCACCGGCCCAATCCCAGCGCCTATCTGCTGGTGGACGACCTCAACGTCTTCTTGATCGTGCTCAACACCTTCGTCGGCTTCACCGCCAGCGCCTTCAGCGCCGGCTATATCGAGCACGAGCTGGAGAACGGAAAGCTGACGCCGACCTACCTCCGCTTCTACCACGCCATGTACCAGGTGTTGATGTTCGGCATGAACCTCGCTTTGATGGCGAACAATATCGGCTTGATGTGGGTGGCGATCGAGCTGGCGACCCTCACGACCGTGTTGATGGTCGGCATCTACCGCACCCACGAGGCGATCGAGGCGGCGTGGAAGTATTTCATCCTGGGCAGCGTTGGCATCGCGCTCGCCCTCTTCGGGACGATCATCGTCTACCTGGCGGCACTCCCCGTGGTGGGTGAGGGCCTCGATGCCATGGCCTGGAACGTGCTGACCACGCGTTCCGCCGAATTCGACCCCGCTTTGCTCAACCTCGCCTTCGTGTTCCTGCTCTTGGGCTACGGCACCAAGGTGGGCCTGGCGCCCTTACATGCCTGGCTGCCCGACGCCCATGCCGAGGGTCCGACCCCGATCTCCGCCGTGCTCTCCGGCCTGCTGCTCAACGTGGCGCTCTATGCCGTTCTCCGTTTCAAGATCCTGCTCGCGGCCAATGCGGGGGCGCTGGCGCCCGGGCCGCTGATGGTGGTGATGGGGCTCGCCTCGCTCTCCTTTGCCGCCTTCATGCTCTACCGGCGGCGCGACATCAAACGCTTCTTCGCCTATTCCTCGATCGAGCATATGGGCATCGCCACCTTCGCCTTCGGCATGGGTGGGCCGCTGGCGAATTTCGCCGGGCTCCTGCATATGGCGATGCACAGCCTCACCAAGTCCGCGATCTTCTACAGCGTCGGCCATGTGGCGCAGGTCAAGGGCACGCAGCGGATCAAGGATATCGGCGGCTTGACCGCGTCCCATCCCCTGCTCGGCTGGAGCCTGGTCGCCGGCGTGTTGGCGATCGCGGGACTTCCGCCCTTCGGCATCTTCATGAGCGAGTTCCTGGTCTTAAGTTCGACCTTCGCGCGGCAACCGCTGCTCGCCGTGCCCTTCGCCTTCGGTCTGCTGATCGCCTTCGGCGCGCTGATCTGGCGGCTGCACAAAATGGCTTTCGGCGATCCTGGCGAAGCGAAGCATGTGCCGGGGCCGTCGGGGCTGAAGCTGCTCGCGGTCTTCGGCCATCTCACCCTGGTCTTCGTCGCCGGCTTTTATCTGCCGCCAGCCTTGACGGCATGGTTCCGCCATGTCGCGCTGCTGCTCGGGTGAGGTGAAGCCATGCCACCGATCTCCGGATTGCTGCGCAGACGAGAACCGGTGCCGAACCATCGGCCCTGGCCACGCTTCGAGGTCGATGCCGAGGCCTGGCGCGAGGCGGCGGTCGCGCTGCGCGACGGTGTGGTGGTGCTGACGGGGCTTTGGGCGGATCAAGATCGCGTGCATATGGCGCTCGCGGCGCCGGATCTTTCGGCCCCCACGGTGATCACGCTCGGCTGTCCGGAGCGGAAATATCCGTCGGTCGCGGCGCTGCATCCGCCGGCGTTGCGGCTGGAGCGGGTGATCCGCGAGCTCCACAAGCTGGAGCCCGAGGACCTGCCGGACAAACGACCCTGGCTCAGCCATGGCGAGCCATACCCGTTCCTCCCCGTCGAGGGCGAGAGCCTGCACCAGATTCCGGTGGGGCCGGTGCATGCCGGGATCATCGAGCCGGGACATTTCCGGTTCACCGCTTTGGGCGAGACCGTGGTGCGTCTGGAGGAGCGCCTCGGCTATACCCACAAGGGCACCGAGGTACTGATGCAGGGTGCCGATCTCGCCAGGGCGGCGAAGCTCGCCGGGCGGGTCTCCGGTGACAGCACGGTCGCCTACGGCTGGGCCCTTGCGGCCGCGGCCGAAGCCGCGCTCAATGTGGCCCCTCCGCCGCGCGCTTTGCACCTGCGCGCGATCATGGCCGAGCTGGAGCGGATCGCCAATCATCTCGGCGATATCGGCGCCGTCTGCAACGACTGCTCCTTCGTGATCATGCTGGCCCATTGCAGCGCCTTGCGCGAAACCGTGCTGCGCGCAGCCGCAGCCGCCTTCGGGCATCGGCTGATGATGGACCGGATCCTGCCCGGCGGTGTCGCTGCGGATATCGATGCGGCCGGCGTGAAGGCGATCCGCGACGTACTGCGCGCGATCAGCGCGAAGTTCCCCCATCTCACCCGGATCTATGATCGCACCGATTCGCTGGAGGATCGCACGGTCGGCACCGGCACGCTCTCGGCTGCGCTGGCGCAAGGCTTCGGCGCCGGCGGTTTCGTGGGGCGCGCGTCCGGCCGCAGGGCCGATGCGCGCTGGCGGCCGGGATATCCGCCCTACGATGCGCTTGGCATCGAGCCCGTCGTACTCACCGCAGGCGATGTCGATGCGCGGGTCAGGGTGCGGATCGCCGAGGTGCAGCAGAGCCTCGTCCTGGTCGGGCGGTTGCTGGACACGCTGCCGGCCGGCTCGATCTCGGTCGCACTGCCGGAGACAAACGAGGTAGAGGGAGCGGCGCTGATCGAAGGTTTCCGCGGCGATGTCTTCGTCTGGCTCAGGCTGGGCGCGGACGGCAAGGTCGCGCGCTGCCATCTGCGCGATCCTTCCTGGTTCCAATGGCCGCTGCTGGAGGCCGCGATCGAAGGCAACATCGTCGCCGACTTCCCGGTCTGCAACAAATCGTTCAACTGCTCCTATTCGGGCCAGGATCTCTGATGCGCAGGCTGCTCCTCCAGGCGCTGATGCAAGGCCCAATGACTGAGGCGCCACCGGCGGCGGACGCAACGTCGCTCGAACACCTAGCGCGCAAGCTCTCGGAAGCGGGAAGGCTGCGGCTCGGCCGCAGCCTCTCGATCCGCGAAGTCGATGCCGGCTCCTGCAACGGCTGCGAGCTGGAGATCCATGCGCTCAGCAACCCCTACTACGACCTGGAGCGCTTCGGCTTGCGCTTCGTCGCCTCGCCGCGCCATGCAGACGTGCTGCTGGTAACAGGCCCGGTCAGCAACAACATGAAGATGGCGCTGGAGCGCACCTGGCAGGCGACGCCCGCCCCAAAATGGATGGTGGCGCTTGGAGATTGCGCAGCCGGCTGCGGCGTCTTCCAGGAGAGCGCCGCTTGCGCCGGCGGCGTCGCCGCGGTGCTCCCCGTGGACCTCGCCATCAAGGGCTGCCCGCCGAGCCCGACGGAGATTCTCAAAGGGCTACTGGCGTTGCTGGAGGAGAACGCGTCAGCGCGCTGACGGCCACACTGCCTCTACCAGCGCCGGCAGCACCCTGCCGGCCGGGCCGCGGAGGTTATGGGCGATGGGGTCGAGCGGGGTCGGTGCGGTGTTGATCTGGATGACCAGGGCGCCGGCGCGCCGAGCGAGGCGCGGCAGTTCGGCGGCGGGAGTGACCATGGCCGAGGTGCCGATGGAGATCAGGATTTCGACCTTCTGCGCGGCTCGCGTCGCCTCTTGCCAGACCGTCCGGGGCAGGCCTTCGCCGAACCAGACGATGTCCGGGCGACAGAGACCGCCGCAGCTGTCGCAACGCGGCGGCGTGTCCAGCGCGTCGTCGACATCTGGCATTGCGACGCCGCAGGACGCACAGCGGTTGCGAAAGAGGTGGCCGTGGAGATGCAGCGGTGCTTCGCTGCCGGCCAGTTCATGCAGCCGGTCGACGTTCTGCGTCACCAGCACCGCGCCGGGGATCCGGGCCTGCATCTTGGCGATCGCATGATGCGCCGGGTTCGGCGCCACGGTCGCATGCATGCGGCGGCGCCACTGGTACCAACGCCAGACCGTCTCGGGATCGCGGGCGAAGGCCTGCGGCGTCGCGAGATCTTCCGGCTTGAACTTGGCCCAGAGGCCCTGCTGCGGGTCGCGGAAGGTCGGTAGACCGGACTCCGCCGAAACGCCCGCGCCGGTGAAGAACATGACGCGCGTTGCCGAGCGCAAGGCCTCGATCAGAGCAGGCGCGACAACGATGCCGGCTTCGGTCACGTCTCCGCCCCGGCGAAGTCCTTCGGGATCAGCGTGCGGGCGGCGATGAGCACCAGCAGCGTGGTGAGGGCAAGGATGATTGCGACCAGGGCGTTGATGTCCGGCGTGAAGCCCAACCGCATCATGCCCCAGAGCCGGATCGGCAGCGTGTTCTGCGTCCCGGTCACCAGGATGGTGATCAGGGTCTCGTCGAAGGAGAGCGCGAAGGCGAGCACGCCGGCGCCGATCATGGCGCTCTTCAGGTTCGGGAGCAGCACGTAGAGGAAGGTCTGCGGCGCGTTGGCGCCGAGATCATAGGAGGCTTCCAGCATGCTGGCTCCGATGCTCTGCAACCGCACCAGGATGGTGCGATAGACCAGCGCCAGCACAAAGACCGTATGGCCGATGACGATGGTGATCATCGAGCGCGGGATGTCGACCTGCGCGAAGAAGATCAGCAGCGAGAGGCCGGTGATCATCGGCGGCATCAGGAACGGCAGAAACACGGTCAATTGCAGCAGCGCGCGGCTGCGCGAGCGACCGCTGTTCACGTGGAGCGCGATGATGGTCCCGAGGATGAGCGAGAGCGCCACGGCGGAGAGGCCGACGATGAAGGTGTTCTCGACGGCTTCGAGGATATTCTCGTTCTCGGTCAGTTTGCGATAGGCATCGAGGCTGAGCTGGTTCCAGTCGACCGTCCCATACTTAACGGTAAAGAATGAGGTGACGATCGGGATGAAGATCGGCCCGTAGAGCAGGATGAAGACGAGAACGGTGACGAGGGACAATGCGATTGTTGCGAGGGGATGGCGTCTCATGATGGGACGCTCCCGGAGGTCACCGACAGGCTCGTCATGGTCCACGCAGGCGGACCCCCCACGAGATTGGTCAGGCAGGCACGAGAGCAGCGATGCAAGACTCGTGGATCCTCCGCCTTCGCGGAGGATGACGACCTGGAAAGCCCGGGCCTCGCGCGCATCATCGCGTCAGGCCACCCCCGCCCTACGTCCGCCGAAGCGCACGCCGATCGCAATAGCGACGATCACCAGGGCGGCCAGGATCACGCTCAGGGCGGCGCCGAACGGCCAGTTATAGGCGAAGCCGAACTGGCTGTAGATGATGCGGCCGAAAGTGAAACCGTTCTGGCCCCCCACCATCTGCGGCGTCAAGAAATCGCCGATCGCGAGAACGAAGACGAAGACAGCGGCGCTGACGACGCCTGGCAGGCTCAGCGGCAGAGTGACGCGCGCGAAGCTCTGCCAGTTGGCGGCGCCGAGATCGGCCGAGGCATCCATAAGGCTCTTCGGGATCCGCTCCAGCGAGAGGAAGATCGGCAGAATGGCGAAAGGCAGCAGCAGTACGGTCTGGGTCAGCAGGATCGCATTCAGGTTGAAGACGAAGAAGTCCGACGGCTTGTCCAGGATGTGCAGCGCCAGCAGCGCGCGGTTGAGGAACCCCGTGCCGCCCAGAATGGCACGGATCGCGTACATCTTGATGATGTAGCTCATCAGCAGTGGCACCAGGAGCAGCATGAGCAGGGTGTACTTCTTGCGGCCGCGGAGGCTGGAGAGGAAATGTGCCACCGGATAGCCGAAGGCGATGCCGAGGGCTGCCACTTCGAGGCAAAGCACGATCGTCTGGCGCAGCACCGGAATGTAGATCTGCTCGGTGAAGAACCGCTTGTAGTTCACCAGCGTCAGCTCGTAGTGCATCTGGGTGCCTTCGACCCAGAACAGGCTGTAGACCAGGAACGTGCCGAGCGGCAACAGGATGAAGAACACAGGCAGACCGTAGGCGACCACAACCGCGAGGCCGCGCCAGAGACGATCCCAGTCAATTCCGGCTGCGGGTGAAGCGGCCGCCATCAGCCGGTGACCATGCGGCAGTCGGCGGCCTGCCAGCCGAGGCGGACACGGTCGCCGGGGCGGATGGGCAATCCGTCCACGCGGCTCGGCAGCTTGACCCGTAGCGGCACCGCGCCGTCGACACCCACCGCCTCCACCTGCGCGACGGTCGAGGCGCCGCCGAAATCGACGCTGGTGACGGCGCCCGAGACGATGACATCGACCGAGCGCGCCGGCCAGCCGTGGCCGGTGTCGATGCGGATCGCCTCTGGGCGGATCACGGCGAAGGCGCGGCCCCCGGTGGGTGCCGCGAACTGCTCCGGCGTATCGTCGAGGATACAGGGCAAAGCGCCGATCGAGGTCTCGACGAAACGGCGGTTGCCGTCGGTCTTGGCCAGCTTGCCCTCGATCAGATTGTTGTCGCCGAAGAAGCGGGCGACGAATTCGGAATGGGGGCGGTAGTAGACCTCGGTCGGCGAGCCGAGCTGCAGGACCTTGCCGTAGTTCATCACGCAGATGCGGTCCGCCATGGCGATCGCCTCCTCCTGGTCGTGGGTCACGAACAGGAACGTGGTCTTGATCTCCCGGTGGATCACCTTCAGGAATTGCTGCATCTGCTTCCTGAGCTCGACGTCGAGCGCCGCCAGCGGCTCGTCGAGCAGGATCAGCCGCGGCTCGCAGATGATGGCGCGGGCTAACGCCACGCGCTGCTTCTGCCCGCCGGAGAGCTGAGCCGGATAGCGGTCGCGGAAATTGCCGAGCTGCACGAGATCGAGGGTCTCTTTGACCCGCTTCTCGATCTCGGCGCTGCGCCGGCCGCGCACCTTCAGTCCATAGCCGACATTGCCGGCGACCGTCATGTGCGGAAACAGCGCGTAGTCCTG
>Ga0335070_10012088_pt1 | contig 10088 bp, 6 predicted proteins | sample Lox_Sample_13_FD_206722 | JGI IMG/M metagenome (GOLD analysis project Ga0335070, IMG submission 206722) | Soil microbial communities from Loxahatchee National Wildlife Refuge, Florida, United States - Lox_Sample_1.3 | ecosystem: Environmental > Terrestrial > Soil > Wetlands | place: USA: Florida... | reverse complement strand
ATTCTCGAACTGACCACCCCATTCCAGCCGTACCTGGTTGGGATCGAAATGCACGTGGGCGGCGATCCGATGCTGCGCTTCCTCGAGGTACGAGGTCAGATCCCGGTCGCGGTTGTCGATGCGGATGGTGAGGTTGCGCTGGCCGTTCTCGCGCGTGATCGTGCTCTCGCCCGAGCGGACTTTGATGTCCGCGATCTGGGCCAGAGGCACCTGCATGCCGCTGGACGTGGTCACGAACAGGTCGCTGAGTGCCTCCGGAGTGTTCCGGCTGTCGCGCGTATATCGCACGGTCAGAGGATAGGTCCGCTCGCCCACATAGACCGTGGAGACGGGCACCTGACCGACGCCCGTCTGGATCACGTTCTGCACGTCCGCCATGCTGATGCCATAGCGCGCCGCGCGATCCCGGTCCAGGCGGATCGAGATCTGCGGAATGGGTGGCTCCTGGAAGATCGAGGCGCTGGAGGTGCCCGGGATGGCATACAGCTCGTTGACGATCTGCGCGCCGATACGCCGCAGCATGTCCAGATCGTCGCCGTAGACCTTCACCACCAGCGGACTGTGCGCCCCGCCGATCATGTCGTTCACGCCGTCGATGATGGGCTGACTGATGCCGATGTCATAGCCGGGGAGGGTCCGTGCAAGATCGGTGGCGATCCGGTTCACGAAGTCCTTCTTGCTCTCGCCGGCCGGCCAGGTGTCGTAGGGCTTCAGTCCCACGGGCGCTTCGATGTGCGACATCGTCCAGGAGTCGGTGCCATCGTCGTTGCGGCCCGTCTGCGTCACGACGTAGGAAACTTCCGGGTACTTCAGAATCGCACGCCGCAGGTCACTCGCCATGTCGCTGGACTGATTCAGTGCGAGCCCGGTGGGCAGCTGCACCTGCAGCCACAGGGCGCCCTCGTCGAGATCGGGGAGGAAGTCCCGGCCGACGGTCGCCCCCAGTCCAATCACTGACAGCAGCGCGAACATCGCGACACCGTAGATGATGCGCGGCTCGTGGATGCACGCGGCGAGCCAGCGCTCGTAGTGGCAGGTGAGGCGCTCGAGCCAGCGGTTGTGATAGGCGTGCCCCGGACTTCGGAAGGCGAAGTAGGCCAGACCCGGAACGAGCGCGAGTGCGGTGAGCAGCGCGCCGAACAGCGCGTAGCCCATGGTATAGGCCATCGGCGTGAACAGCTTCGCTTCGGCGCGCTCGAAGGAGAAGAGCGGCAGGTAGGTCGTGATGATGATGAGGCTTGCGAAGAAGATCGGGCGCGTCACCTGGACTGCTGCGGCCTTCACTTCGCTCTCGCTGAGCTCCTCGGAAGGCGTGGCTTCGCGCCGGCGCAGGATGGCTTCGGTCACGACGATGGCGCCGTCCACCAGGATGCCGAAATCGATGGCTCCCAGGGACAGCAGGTTGGCGGAGACCTTGGTGAGATTCAGGAAGGAGAACACGGAGACCAGCGCGAGCGGAATCGCCACGGCGACGACCACGGCGCTGCGCGGGCTGCCCAGGAACAGGATCAGCACGAGGAACACGAGCGCGATGCCCTCGGCGATGGTGCGTCCCACCTTGTGCACGGTCGCCTTGACCAGGTCCTCGCGGTCCAGGTAGGGCACGATGCGGACGCCCTGCGCGGCGAGCTGGCCGTTCAGACGCGCCACCCGCTCGTGCAGACCCGCGAGCGTCTGGGAGGGATTCTGGTACTTGAGCATCAGGACGATGCCCTCGATCGTGTCCGGATTGTTGTCCTTGCCGAGGATGCCTTCGCGTTCCTGGTGGCTCAGGGTCGGAGTCCCCAGGTCACGCACCAGCACCGGCGAGCCGTTCACCTGCGCGACCACCGTCGCGCCGATGTCAGTCAGGCTGCGGATGAGGCCGACGCCACGGATGACGTAGCTCTGATCGCCCCGCGATACACGGCCGCCGCCGGCGTTGGTATTGTTGTTGTTGATCGCGTTGATGACGTCCGTGATGCCGAGTCCATAGTGCTGCAGCTGGCGAGGGTCGAGATCCAGCTGGTACTCCGTAGTCAGGCCGCCGAAGTTGGCTACGTCCACGACACCCTGCACCGACTTGAGCGCCGGGATCACCATCCAGCGCTGGATCTCGGACAGTTCCTGCAGGTTATGGCGGTCGGATTCGAGCGTGTAGCGGTAGATCTCGCCTCCGGGACCGGATACCGGATCGAGCGACGGCGCGGCTCCGGGAGGCAGCACGGTCTGGCCGATCCGCTCGAGCAGGCGCTGACGTACCCAGTAGTCCTCGTAGCCGTCGCGGAACAGCACGGTGATCAGCGACAGGCCAAAAGTGCTGGAGGACCTCATCAGCAGCAGGCCCGGAGTACCGTTGATCTGCCGCTCCAGAGGCACGGTGATGAGCTGTTCCACCTCCTCGGCGGCCAGGCCCGGCATCTGGGTGGTGACTTGGGCAGCGACGTCACCCAGTTCGGGATAGGCCTCGACCGAGAGGGTCTCCCACGCGTAGATGCCGAATGCGACCAGCAGTCCCGCGAGAACAATTACCGCCACCCGGCGGTGCAGGCAGAAGGCGACGAACTGGTCAATCATTGAGAAGGATCCCGCCCTGGACCACCACCTGCTCGCCGGGCTGCAGCCCCGAGCCGATGGCCACGCGGGTGCCTTCCTCGAACTGGGCCTCGACATTGCGCCGCTCGAACGTCCAGGGCGCCGTCGCCACGAACACGCTCGTGCGGTCGTTGTTCATCAGCAGGGCCGAGGCAGGTAGCACCACGCGGCTTTGCGCCGGGCGGCGCAGCGTCACGGTGGCGAACATGTTCGGCTTGAGCGCGTAGTCCGGGTTCGGGAAGGCGATGCGCAGCTTGTCGCGGCGCGAGTCGGCCTCGAGTACGTCGCCGACCGTCAGCACCTTGCCGCGCAGGATCTGATCCGGCCGCGCCGCCAGTACGACCTCGGCTTCCTGTTCCGGCGCGATTCCCGCGAGGTCCTTCTCGGGGGCGAGCGCGGTGACCCAGACCGTGCTCAGATCCGCGACCGTCATCAGCGGCTGGGTCGGATCGTTGATCATGTTGCCGCTGGCCACGCCCAGGGACGTGATGCTGCCGCCAACCGGGGCGCGGATCGCGAGCACGCTGGCGTGCTCGGGCGGCTCGGCTCCGACTCCCAGAATCTTCAGGCGCGCCCGCGTGCGAGCGCTTTCAGCGGCCGCCTGTGCGCGCTCGCTGCGTGACTGATCGAGATCGCGGCTGGAGGCGGCGCCGAGACGGAACTGTTCTTCCTGGCGGGTGAGATTGCGCTCGGCCAGTGCCAGGGTGTCCGCGGCCCGCACGTCATCCGCATAGGCCTGGGCCAGATCCGGCGAATCGATCAGCGCCAGCACCTGTCCCTGGCGCACCCGCTCGCCGAGACTGACGCGCAGCTCGAGAAGTCGGCCCGCCACGGGAGTGAGCACGGGAGCCGTCCGCGCCGGGTCTGATTCCACGACAGCAGGCAGCCGCACTTGCGCGCCCACGGGTTCGGCGGCGGCGGGGGCGACGGCCAGTCGCGAGCGCAGCGGCGAACCTTCGGGGATGATGATCCGGCCGTCCTTGCGGATCAGCGCCGCCGGTTCACTCCCGGCCGCGCCTCCCGGACCCAACAGTCCGAAGCCATGAGTGAGCAGTCCCACCGCGAGCAGGACGCCCAGGCCGGTTCCGCCCCACAGGAAGGCGCTGCCCCAGCCCGTTGCCGGGTGCTCGTTCGTGTGCATGCCGGGTTCCCTTGCAGGACGGGGTCACCGAGTTGTGCGTTGTTGATTGAGCGCGCCGCACGCGAAATCCGCGGCCGCGCAAGCCTGGGCGGGGCGAACTTTAAGCCATAGAGCCCGGGGAGTGCCACCGCGCCGGGTAGCGCCACCGCAGGCGATAACGCGGGGCGGCGCGAAATGTTGACCGCCACCCGAGGGCGGCGGAAATGTTTGAGCTTCAACCCTGGATGGTGAGAATCCTCACAACGCCATGACCACGGACCTGCCGGGCGCGATCGGTGCCGATGCGCTAGCGGCAGGCCGCGGGCAGCGATTTGAACCCCCGGAAGCGCGCGCGGCCGCCGCGGACCGCCCCACCGGTCAGATGCAGATCGGGGAAACGCTGTACGGTCTTCAGGATCGCGATCCGGGCTTCCAGTCGCGCCACGGACATCCCGGCGCAGGCGTGCGCGCCGGCCGCGAATGCCAGGTGGCGGTTGGGTTTGCGCAGGGCGTCGAACCGGTCCGGATCGATGAATTCCTGCGGATCGCGATTGGCGGCGCCGATGCACAACGTCAGATAGTCCCCGGGGACGAGCTCGGTGGCACCGAGGCGCACCGGCTCGAGCACCAGCCGGTTGCCCAGCTGGTTCGGGCTCTCCAGGCGCAGACACTCCTCGATCGTCCCATCGATGCAGCGCGGATCGGCTCGCAATCGCTCCAGCGCCTCGGGCGCCCCCAGCAGCAGCTGCAGCGCGTTGCCGATCAGGTTGGTGGTGGTCTCATGGCCCGCATTGAGCAGAAAGATGCAGTTGTGCAACAGCTCCACCTCGGTCAGCTGGGTGTCGCCGGCCAGCCGCGTCAGCAGATCGTCATCGCCCAGGGGGTGTCGGCGGCGCGCCTCGATGAGTCCGCGCAGATAGGCGCAGAAATCGCTCACGGCCCGATCGCCAGCGATGCGTTGATCGACACTGACCACCGGCTCGAGCGCTCCGAGGATGGCCAGCGACCAGCCGCGTAACGGCGCACGCTCGGCGCGCGGCACCTGCAGCAGGTTGCCGATGACCTCGATGGGGATCGCCGCGGCAAAGTGCTCGATGAGATCGAACTGACCGCGCTGCTCGAGCTCATCGTGCAGATGATCCACCAGCGCGCCCACTCCCGGCTCCATCGCCATGAGCACGTGTGGGGTCAACGCGCCGACGATCTGACGGCGCACGCGCGTGTGGTAGGGAGCATCGCGAAACACCAGGCTCGTCGTGTGGTGCTCGAAGAGAGGGGAATCCGCACCGAACTTCGGCGCGAACGCCGCTTGTTTGTCGGAGCTGAAATGGGTGCGGTCGCGGTAGATCTGATCGAGGTCCCGGTAGCGCGTCAGGAACCAGGTTCCGTCCGGACAGCGATGCACGGGCGAGTGCTCCCGCAAGGCGCTGTAGATGGGATAGGGATTCTCATAAAAGGCCGCATCCAGCCGGGCAGGATCGAAGGACTCGGCGAGGCGACGAGCGTCAGGGCGGGTCACGGCACTCATCAGACCTGTCGTAGGAGCTGCTCAAACAGGTCTGCCATAGCGGCCGGCGCTTCAACGTGCGCGTTGTGGCCCGTGTGGGGAATATCGACAGCGTCCGGCACGTACTTGCGCAGTTCACCGGCGGAGACCATGCCATCGCTCGCGCCCCGCGCCAGCATGGTCGCGCACCGGGCGCTCGAGGCGAGTGAGGCGAATGGCGCTCCGGCAACTTCGAACGTGCGCGGATCCTGCGCAAGGCGCCAGCCCTGCTCGCCATGGCTGATGCCGCGCTCCAGCGAGTCGAGTCCCGGGGCCACTCGTTCATCCAGACCCGACACCCGGCGGTAACGGCCCCACGCTTCTTCACTGCTCGCATGCCAGCGCACGGGTCTTGCGGCCAGCTCCTGTGCGGACTGCACATCCGCGGACGGCCACGTGATCTTCGGTCCCACTCCCAGCAGTGCGCGCACTTCGACTCCGAACCAGCCGCTCGCCAGCGCCAGGCCGATGTACACACCGAGTGAATGCCCGATCACATACAACTCAGGCGTGCCCCGTACCAGGTCGGCGAGATTCCCGGCGAACTGGCCTACGCTGTAACGCGGTTCCCACGCCGAGTGTCCGTGGCCGCTGAGATCCGGTGCGAGCCAGCGGCCGAGCGAGCGTTGCTCCAACTCGGCGCGCAGCCCACGCCACACAGCACCGGTGGCGCCCAAGCCGTGCAGCAGAAGGATGTTGCGGGGACCCACCCCGCCGCTTTCATGCCATGTCACCCGCGTGATGATATACCCGGGGGCATTTACACGGCCCCATCATCGAATCAACCACGGCAGCGCGGAGCCGCATCAGCGCCGCGGCAGGCGCGCCATCCAGTTCGCAACGCCCGTCAGCACCTGCTCGGGTTGTTCGCGGTGCGGGGAGTGCCGGCATTGCGCGAGCTTCAATAGTTCGACTGAACGCGCACCGCGTGCTATGCGCTCGATCTGGTCCATCGTGCCGTACTCATCCTGTTCGCCCTGGATGGCCAGCACGGGACAGTCGATCCTCGGCAGGTATTCCTCGATGTTCCAGTCGCGGAAGGCCGAATTCAGCCAGATCCGGTTCCAGCCCCAGAACACGCCGTCGACATCGTCGTGGTAGCGCGCCAGTCGGGAGCGCAGATCCGTCGTCTCGTAGGCAACCTTCGCGGCAGCGATGCTCCTCACCGAGATGTCCTCAACCCGCACGTGTGGGGCGATGGTCACGATGCCGCGTACCGCGCCAGGATGCACGCCTGCGTAGATCAGGGCGATCGAGCCACCGTCACTGTGGCCCAGGAGGATGGGTTGCTCTACCCGTAACGTGTCCAGGAGCGCCGGCAGATCGGTGAGGGCCTCATCGTGCATGTAACGCACTGCGCGCGGGGCTGTGAGTGGCGCCGAGCGGCCATGGCCGTGGCGCGAGTACACGATGACCTCGCTGCCGGTGCTCTGGGCAAGGCGTGCAGGAAAGCCACGCCAGAGTGCGATCGAGCCGAGTCCCTCGTGCAACAACACGATCGGATCGGCGGATGCCTGGCTCGCGCCGGCGATGCGCTCGTATTCGATGCGGCCTGAGGGCGCGTCCAGGAAGGGCACGGGTGCTTCAGCGCGTCAGTGGTCGGCGGGCGAATTGTTCGCGCAGCCGGAAGCGCTGGATCTTGCCCGTGGCGGTCCTGGGCAGCTCGGGCAGGAATTCGATCCAGCGTGGATACTTGTGCGGCGCGAGCACCGATTTGACGTGCTGCTTGAGTTCCTCCGCCAGCTGCGTGGCCGCTGCCGCCCTGCCGGTGGGCGGCGCTGTGTCGCCGGCCGCCGCAGATCCGGCGGCCACCGGACCGGCGCCCGCGGCCATCGACCGGGTCGCCACCAAAGCCGCGGCGTCGGCGCTGGCTGCACGCGTGACGACGCAGGCGAGCGGCTTGATCAGTCCGTCCACATCCTCGGCTCCGATCACGGCAGCCTCCAGCACTGCCGGATGGCTGATGAGTGCCGACTCGACTTCGGCAGGTGAGACGTACATACCGCTGACCTTGAGCATGTCATCGCTTCTGCCCGCGTAGACGTAGCGGCCGTTCGCGTCAACATGGAATTTGTCGCCGCTGCGTGCCCAGGGGCCGTGGAAAGTCTCGCGGGACTGCTCGGGACTGTTCCAGTATCCCAGCGCGCAGCTCGGGCCGGAGATCTGCAGCTCGCCGATCTGACCGGCGGGCACGGGCTGCCCGGCTTCATCCAGCAGGCGCAGCCGGTAACCCGGAACCGCGGCTCCCGTGGTCCCATAACATACGGCGCCCGGTCGGTTGGACAGAAAGATGTGCAGCATCTCCGTGGAGCCTATGCCATCCAGGATGTCCACGCCGAAATGCCGGTGCCAGCGTTCGCCGATGTCCTTCGGCAGCGCCTCGCCGGCGGATACGCACAGGCGCAGATTCAACTCGGCGGGCGCGGGCAGTTTGCCGGCCAGCATCGCCGCATACAGGGTTGGCACCCCGCTGAATACCGTGGGGCGATGTTGCCGCAGCCGTGAATACACTGCATCGGGCGTTGGTCGTTCAGCCATGAGAATGGCCGTTGCGCCGACAGCCAGCGGGAAGCTGAGGGCATTTCCCAGACCGTAGGCGAAGAACAGCTTGGGCGCGGAGAACACCACATCCTGCTCGCCGAGACCGAGGATGGGCCGCGCGTAGAGCTCGGCGGTCTGGATGAGGCTCGAGTGGGCGTGAATGGTCCCCTTGGGCTTGCCGGTGGAGCCCGAGGAGTACAGCCAGAAGCAGGCATCGTCACGTGCGGTGTCGGCGGCTTCGAATTGTGTGGGTGCGCTGCGCAGAAGGGCCGCAAAACTCAGGCGCTCCGGAGCTGCGCTTGCCGCGCCTCCGTGGGTCGGATCACCCGGACCTGACGCCTCCGAGCCCCCGAGGCCTGTGGTGCTCGAATCGGTCGCGCCTGCCGGGGAGGGCCCGGCATCGCTCACGATGAGGTGCAGCGGTCTCGAGGCGGTGAACCGGGGTGCCACGGCGGTGGATACGATGGCACCGCAGGCCCCGCTGTCGCGCAGCAGGAATTCGTAATCGGCCTGCCGCAGCCCGGTATTCACGGCCACCGGGACGATGCCGGCCTGGATGCAGCCCAGAAAGGCCGTGGGAAAATCGATCGTGTCGGTCAGGCTCAGCAGCACCCGCTCTCCGGGCTGGATCCCCAAGGTTCGCAACGCCCCGGAGCAGCGGTTCACCCGTTCGGCCAGCTCCGCATAGGTGTACCGCCCCAGATCGTCCACATAGGCAGTACGGGGCCCCCGGCCTGCTGCCAGGTTGCGCTGCAGCAAGTCGTAGGCCGCGTTGTACCGGACCGGGATGTCGATGAGCGGTGGGCTGGTGCGGTGGTCCGCCGAACTCAGGCCTGGCATTCAATACCCCCTGCCCGCCGGGGTGCCCCCTGCAGTGCGACAGGCAGTATAGTGCATATACGTTGGGAATCAATGATCTGGAGGCACGCCGATAATGGGATATAGTGCTTGTTTGGGGTCGGGAGACGCAGTATAACGCCACTCATGAACAGCGCTCGCTTCCCGGCCATCCCGCCTGACGCGACCCGCGAGGGTCCTGTCTCCCCTGCGACCACGATCGAGATCGCGACCACGACCGCGACCACGACCGCGGCCACGACCGCGACCGCGACCACGGCGCTGATTGGCCTGGAGAGTCGCGATCCTGAGTTTCTGGCCAATCTGGGCCGGCGGGTCCGCCAGGCGCGTGAGCAGCGTGGCATGGCCCGGAAGATCCTCTCACGCGAAGCCGCCGTGTCCGAGCGGTATCTGGCACAGCTCGAAGCCGGGGAGGGCAATGCCTCGGTCATCCTGTTGCGGCGGGTCGCGGCTGCCTTGGGCGTGGCTCTGCCGGAGCTGCTCGAATCGGGCGCGCCGAGCGCGGAAGAACGCCAGATCCGCCGATTTCTCGGCAGCGTTCCCCCGAATCGGCTCGAGGAAGTCCTGCGGCGTCTCACCGGTGAGTTCGGTGAGGCCCAGTCGGTTCGCAAGCGGCGCCTCACCCTGGTGGGACTGCGAGGCGCCGGCAAGACCACCCTCGGCGCAATGCTGTCGCGTGCTCTTGGGCGGCCTCTCGTGGAACTCGACAGGGAGATCGAGCGACAGGCCGGGATCGGTCTTTCCGAGATCTTTCTGCTGTACGGCCAGGCCGGCTACCGGCGGATCGAGCGGCGGGTTCTGCAGTCCCTGATCGACAGTCAGGACGACATGGTACTGACCGTGAGCGGCGGAATCGTGTCGGAGCCCGAGACGTACCAGACCTTGCTCCTGAACTGCTACACGGTCTGGATCAAGGCCTCGCCCGAGGAGCACATGGCGCGCGTCATCGCTCAGGGGGATACCCGGCCGATGGCCGGCCACGGCGAGGCGATGGAGGAATTGCGCAACATCCTGTCCGCGCGCGAATCGCTGTACGGGAAGGCCGACGCCATCGTCGATACGACTGGCACGAGTGTCGAGCAGAGTTTCATTGCCCTGCAGCTGGCCGTGTCCGATCGTGGCGCGGCGGCGCAGCGGTCGTGAATGGATCCGAGGGTCCCATGACGCAAGCCGCGGTTACTCCTCCGCAGGAGAGGCCATTCGTCACATTCGACACCGACCCGGGGCGCTATCGCCACTGGAAACTCTCCTGTGACGGTGCGATCGCCACGCTGACAATGGATGTCGATGAAAACGGCGGCCTGCGCCCCGGCTACAAACTCAAGCTCAATTCCTACGATCTGGGCGTCGACATCGAGCTGCACGATGCCCTGCAACGCATCCGCTTCGAGCATCCACAGGTGCGTACGGTCGTGCTGACGAGCGCGAAGGACCGCGTGTTCTGCTCCG
>Ga0335070_10012087_pt1 | contig 10088 bp, 9 predicted proteins | sample Lox_Sample_13_FD_206722 | JGI IMG/M metagenome (GOLD analysis project Ga0335070, IMG submission 206722) | Soil microbial communities from Loxahatchee National Wildlife Refuge, Florida, United States - Lox_Sample_1.3 | ecosystem: Environmental > Terrestrial > Soil > Wetlands | place: USA: Florida... | reverse complement strand
GCGCATGCGGGCGCACGGCCATTTCGCGCCCGGCAGCTACGCCGCGTTCAGCAAGCTCACCGCCATCAAGGAGGCGCCGGCGACCCCGCCGACCGCGAAGGAGATGGTCCGCATCCTCACCGCCGACCACGAGGCGGTCGCGCGCCGCTGCCGCGAGGCGCAGGAAGCGGTCGAGGCCGTCGGCGACACCGAGACCGGCGACATGATGGTGGGACGCATGCAGGTGCACGGCAAGACCGCGTGGATGCTGCGCGCCCAGCTCGAGGGCTAAACAAAATCACCCGCGGAGATTCCGCGCGCCCGGCGGCGTCAGCCGACGAGTTTGTCCATGGGCTGGATGCGGATCGGGCCGCCGTTCGCCCGCAACGCCGCCTGATATTGTTCGGCGGTCAGTTGCTGGCGCTCGCTGCGCAATAGCGTCAGGCCGCTCGCCAGACGCACCGGCGTCAGCACGGCCTTGACGAAGCGGTTGCGGAACTGGCCGGTCAGGCTGTTGCCGAGGGCCAGCAGCGTCGTGGACGCGATCTCGCCACGATAAAATCCGTGGTCGCGGTTGAGGCACCAAAGCCGAAAGCTGTCCTCTCCGTGCGTCGGCGTCATGTCCATGCCGACGATCTGGCTCTGGCTCACGCCATGTGCCGCGCAGTAGCCCGCCGAGGCGACGACCGCCTTTCGCTCCGGCGACGAGAGCAGGACCTGCGCCGGGCATACCATGACGCAATGCCTCACGAGGATCTCGTCGCGGAGCGACCGGTACATCAGGTCGCGCAGCCGGCGTTGGATGGCGAGATCGGGAATGGCGCGGCCGGATTCCCAACGCGACACCGTCGCCTGATTGACCTCGAGAAGCTCCGCCAGATGCGTCTGCTTCATCGCGCGGACGCGGCGGAACTGGCGAATGTGCGCCGCCCAGTCCGTGTTATCGACGCGCGACGCACGAGCGGTATCCGGCTCCGCCGCCATCGCATGTCGCGGCTCGGCGCTGACGCTGCTTGCGCGGTTCCTCATCGAAAATCGTCCCCCGCCTTTCGCGGCGCAGTGTACCAGCGCGCCGAAGCCGGACAAGCGAGATGCGGACACGCCGTTAACCAGAAGGCCTTTCGGCAGAAGATTGCGACCGGCTCAGCTGCCAGGTGAGATGCGCCTTCACCGTCGGCCATTCGGCCGCGACGATGCTGTAGACGCAGGTGTCGCGCAAGGTGCCGTTCGGCGCGACCTGATGGCTGCGCAGGACGCCGTCGAGCTTGGCGCCGAGCCGCTCGATCGCCTTGCGGCTCTGATGATTGAAGAAGTGGGTGCGGAACTCGACGGCGATGCAGCTCAGCGTTTCGAAGGCGTGCGCGAGCAGGAGCAGCTTGCACTGGGTGTTGAGGTCGCTGCGCTGCACGCTCCTGCGATACCAGGTCGAGCCGATCTCGACCCGGCGGTGGACGGCATCGACGTTCATGTAGGTCGTCATGCCGGCGGCGCGGCCAGTCGCGTTGTCGATCACGGCGAACGGCAGCATCGAGCCCGCCTTCTGCAGCCCGAGCCGGCGCTCGATCTCGGCCTCCATCCCGGCGGGCTCGGGAATGTGCGTGTACCACAGCTTCCACAGCTCGCCGTCTTTGACGGCCGCGACCAGGTCGTCGCGATGGCGCATCGCGAGCGGCTCCAGCGTGGCGCGCGCGCTCTTCAGCGTTACCGGCTCAAGCCAAGTCATAGCTATTGCTTAACGCACCGGCACCGGGAGGCCAAGTTAAACCACGGGAGGCGGTGAAGTCAGAGACGTCATTGCGAGGAGCGTCAGCGACGAAGCAATCCGGAGCCGCTGTGCCGCCCCTGGATCGCTTCGCTATCGCTCGCGATGACGGAAGTTCTGACCTGTTTCCGTCGCCGGCTCAATGGATCGCCGGACAACCTCCATCCGTCATCGGCCGGAACGCCTGGTCGCCGGGGATGGTGGCCGCGGTCTTGAGCAGATCCCATTCGCCTTTGCTTTCGGCCGGCGACTTGATCTGCACCAGATACACGTCGTGCACCATGCGGCCGTCGGCGCGCAGCTTGCCGTCGTTGGTGAACGCGTCTTTCACCGGCGTGGTGCGCATCCTCGCGATCACCGTCTTGGGATCGTCGGAGTCGGTCGCGGCGATGGCCTGGAGATAGCTGCGCACGACCGAATAGGTGCCGACCTGGAAGGTCGAGGGCGCGGTCTTGCGGCGCTCGATGAACTTGGCCATGAACGCCTTCGCTTCGGGATTGAGGTCGGGGATCCACGGCGTCACGTACATCATGCCCTGTGCGAGCTCGAGCCCGGTGCTTTTGATCGCCGGCAGCGAATCCAGCCCGAACGGCACGACCTTCTGGCCGGCGGCGATGATGCCGAACTCGCGGATGCTCTTCACCGCATTGATCGCGTCGTCGCCGCCGTTGGCGATGCCGATCACCTCGGCCTTCGACGCCTGTGCCTGCAGCACCCAGGACGAGAAGTCGTTGGCGCCGAGCGGATGGTAGACCGCGCCGAGGACCTCGCCGCCGTTGCGCTTGATGCCGCCCGAGGCGCCGTCGACCAGGGCACGGCCGAACACATAGTCGGCGCCGATGAAGAACCATTTCTTGCCCAGCGTGGGCACTGCCTGGCCGATGGCCTGACCCATCTGATAGGTGTCGTACACCCAGTGCACCGAGTTATCCGGCGCACAGGCCTTGCCGGTGAAGTCGGCCGAGCCGGCGCTGGTCAGCAGCACCGCCTTGTTCTTGGTCTTGGCGACCTCGAGTGCCGCGAAAGCGACGGCGGAATTCACCAGATCGGTGATCGCGTCGACGCCTTCGAGATCGAACCACTGGCGCGCGATGGCGGCGCCGATGTCGGGCTTGTTCTGGTGATCGGCGGCGATGATCTCGACCGGCTTGCCGTTCACCTTGTTGCCGAATTCCTCGGCCGCCATCTTCGCCGCCTCGAGCGAGCCGGCGCCGGAGTTCTGCTCGTAGGGCCCGCCGAGGTCGGTGAGCACGCCGATGCGCACCTTGCCGCCCGAGATCTCGGCGCTTGCGGGCGGTAGCGGGACCGCCGCAAGGGCGACAAGCAGGGACGCGGCGACAGTGCAGGGGGTGATTCGCATATGGGTCCTCCCGGATGGATGCGGCGGCTTTGTCGGAGACAGTCGCGCGGCCGTCGTTCTCGATATATTATGAACTATAACTAATTCTGCCGGGACTGGCCAGACGGGGCGGCCATCCCGCTCGTCGGAGGAACAATGACCGCGCCGCGTCCCATTTCAATGACGGATCAAGGCCGTGTCGGTCACCGCCTGCGTCCGGTGCGGCTGGGACCGCTCGACGTCGCCGTCGACCGCCGGGCCGACGGCACGGTCTATCTCGACGCGCGCCATCCGCTCGGCGCCTATCCCGACCGCATCACCGAACGGCTGGCGCGCTGGGCGAACGAGGCGCCGGAGCGGACCTTCATGGCGGCGCGCGACGCACGCGGCGAATGGCGGCGGTTGAGCTACGCCGCCGCGCTGGAGGGTGCCCGGGCCATCGGCACCGCGCTGCTGGCGCGGGGTCTCTCGGCCGAACGGCCGCTGATGATCCTCTCGGGCAACGATCTCGAGCATGCGCTGCTGGCGCTCGCGGCGCTGCATGCCGGCGTCGCCTACGTGCCGGTGTCGCCCGCCTATTCGCTGCTGTCGCAGGATTTCGCCAAGCTCAAGCACATCGTCGGCCTGACGACGCCGGGGATGGTGTTCGCGGCCGACGGCCGGCGCTTCGGCCGCGCGATCACGGCCGCGTTCGCTGCCGACATCGAGGTCGTCACCGCCCGCGAGGCCGTGCCCGGCCGCGCCACGGCGCCATTCGCTTCGTTGCTGGCCACGCCGGCCGGTCCCGACATCGACGCGGCGCACGCGCGCGTCGGGCCGGACACGGTGGCGAAGATCCTTTTCACCTCGGGCTCGACCGGCCTGCCGAAGGGCGTGATCAACACCCAGCGCATGCTGTGCGCGAACCAGGAGCAGCTGGTCACGCAATTCAGCTTCCTGCGCGACGCCGCACCGGTGATCCTCGACTGGTCGCCGTGGCACCACACCGCCGGCGGCAACCACAATTTCAACCTCGCGCTCTACAACGGCGGCACCTTCCACATCGACGACGGCAAGCCGACGCCGGACGCGATCCACGCAACCGTGCGCAATCTGCGGGAGGTTTCGCCGACCTGGTACTTCAACGTGCCGCGCGGCTACGACGCGCTGATCCCGTATCTGCGCGAGGACCGCGCGTTGCGCGAGAGCTTTTTCCGCGACGTGCGCATGCTCTACTACGCCGGCGCCGGCATGGCGCAGCACACCTGGGACGCGCTCGACGAGATCGCATCGTCCACCTACGGCGAACGCATCCTGATGCTGACCGGCCTCGGCGCCACGGAGACGGCGCCGTTCGCGCTCACGGCCGGCGAAGGCATGAGCGGCGCCGGGCTGGTCGGGCTGCCGGTCGCGGGCGTGCGCCTCAAGCTGGCGCCGGTCGACGGCAAGCTGGAGGCGCGGGTGCAGGGGCCGAACATCACGCCCGGCTACTGGCGCCAGCCCGAGCTCACCGCCAAGGCGTTCGACGAGGAAGGCTATTACCGTTTCGGCGACGCGCTGAAGTTCGTCGACCCTGATGACGAGCGCAAAGGCCTGTTGTTCGACGGCCGTGTCGCCGAGGACTTCAAGCTCGCGACCGGGACATGGGTGAGCGTCGGGCCGTTACGGCTCAAGCTGCTCGACGCGCTCGCCCCTTACGCACAGGACGTGGTGCTGGCCGGGCCGGACCGCGACGAGATCGGCGCGCTGATCTTCCCGAACCTGGCCGCGTGCCGGGAGATCGCCGGGCTTGCCGATGCGCCACCCGCCGCCGTGCTCGCCGACGCCAAGCTGCGCCACGCGATCCAGCGGCGTCTCAGCGCCTTGGCGGGACGCAGCACCGGCAGCTCGACCAAGGTGGCACGCGCTCTGCTGCTCGCCGAGCCGCCGTCGATCGACCGCGGCGAAGCGACGGACAAAGGCTCGCTCAACCAGCGTGCCGTTCTGGCGAACCGCGCCGATCTGGTCGCGAAGCTCTATGCCGAGCCGGCGGCCGCCGAGGTCATCAGAGCGGGGTGATCCGCGCGGATATTGCGATTCAACCGCAATTGATCCGCGTCAGAGACGCCGTCCTGTCCGGGCATCCGGACCGGATCAAAGGCTACACGATCACGGTCGACGCGCTGGGCCGGCCGGCGGAGTTCGATCCCGCCAGCCACCCTGTCTGCCGCCATGATGTGCGGGCCGCCGTGATCTCGACAGATTGGGCGCCGAGCTGGCGTCGCGGGGACCGTCGGTCGCATAAAGGTCACGCCGCTCGCCGCGGAATTGAGGAAAATTGGCCGAAATTGCGGAAAATTGCCGGCCGCAATGCGACTGTGGCAACCTGCAGGCCGCGCCAAGAACAGGCATCGATCAGAGATGGCGACACGACTTCGCGCCGTATCCATCCTCGCGGCGGCGCTACTGTCCGCCTGCGCGGTTCAGCCGCCGGCAGCACCTCCGCCACCCGCGCCGCCGCCCGCACCGGCGCCGCCACCGCCCGCCGCCTATATCGAGCTCGGCATCGCGTCGTGGTACGGGCCCGGGCATCAGGGCCGGCAGACGGCGAGCGGCGAGCCCTACAACATGAACGCGATGACCGCCGCGCACCGCACCCTGCCGTTCGGGACGATCGTCCGGGTGACGAATCTCGACAATCAGCGATCGGTCAGCATCCGCATCAACGACCGCGGTCCGTATCGCCGCGGCCGGATCATCGACGTGTCGTCCGCCGCCGCGCGCAGCCTGGGGATGATGAACGACGGCACCGCGCACGTGCGTCTCGAGGCGCCTGAGGAGGCGATCCGCGCGGCGCAGTGACCGGCGCGGCGCTCCGGCGGCGCTTGCGCGGTTCCGATAGCTGCCGCAGCCCGAGTGGGGCGTAGCTACAGCCCGTGAGCTTCGACCTGCACGACTACCCGTTGTGGCCGATTTTCCTGGTCGGCGTCGTGCTGATGCTCGCGTGCGGCGAGATCGGGCACCGGGTTGGCCGGCGCATCGGGGTGCGCGGCGGCGACGATATCGGCACCCTGGAAGGCGCCATCCTCGGCCTGCTGGCGCTGATGATCGGCTTTACGTTCGCCATGGCGCTGACGCTCTATGAGAAGCGGCGCGACGCCGTGCTGCTGGAGGCAAATGCCATCGGCACCGCGGCGTTGCGGGCGCGTCTGCTGCCTGCGCCCCACAATGCCGAGATGTTGAAGCTGCTGCGGGACTACATCCAGATCCGGCTCGACGTCACGCAGCATGTTCCGTCGCCAGCCGAGCTCGCGGCGGCCGTGGAACGTTCCAACGCGATTCAGGAAACGCTGTGGCAAAAGGCGAAGGTGCTGGCGGCCAAAGAGAATGCAATGGTGCCGACCGGGCTGTTCATCCAGTCGCTGAACGAGACCTTCGATGCCCAGGAGCATCGGCTCACGGTCTTGCGCTATCGGGTTCCGGACGAGGTCCTGCTGGCGCTCTATGGCGTCGCGGCGATCGCCAGCGCCTTCGCCGGCTATGCCAGCGGCCTCAAGGCGAAGCGCTGGCGGATTCCGGTCTACGTGATGTCCGTGCTGGTCGCCGCCGTCATCCTGCTGATCCAGGACCTCGAAAGTCCCGCCACAGGCTTCATTACGATCGACCAGAAGCCTATGATCAGCACGGCCGCGGGTATGGCGGCCTATAACGAGTAGGGGGCGGTTGCGTCCGGTCCTGGCCTGTCTGGTGGCGGCCGCGTCGATCGTCGGCGTCATGCGCGCCGCGCACGCGCAGGCGCCGGTCGACCGTGCCACGGAGTCGGAGGCGCGCCGGCTGCGTCTCGAGGCGCGACGGCCGGCGGTGGCGCCCGAGGCGCCGTTCCTGCTGAGCTTCAGCAACGGTTTCACCTACAACACCAACCCGGACCAGAAGCGGCATGCCACCGGCGCCGACTGGCATGCCACCCCCGACCTCGAGCTCGACATCCAGCAGACGATGGCGCCGGCGTGGCGCCTGTCGGGCACCGTCGACGTCAACAGCGACCGCTACCTGAAGACGATCTCCGCCGACAACGACGAGGTGATGGGCCAGGTGAAGATCGCCTACCGCGACAACACGCCCGGGGCGTGGAGCCCTTACGGCGCCGTTCGCGGAACCCTGGATTTCTCGACGACGTTCGCGCAGCAGACGTCGCGGTTCTTTGACTTTTTCGCCGGCGCCGCCCGCAGGTTCGAGCTCGATGGCGGTGACGATCCGGCCGCCCGGAGTATGTCCGACAGCTTCGGCCTCGACATCAGGGCCGGCCGGCAACAGGCGCGTCTCGACGGCGGGTCGAACTGGTTCGTCCAGGCGCGGGCCGACGCCACGCACGCGTTCAGCGAGACGCTCGCGCTGGTCGTGACGCCGGTCGCGAAGTTCCGCTATGGCGATTCCGACGATGGCCCGGGGCTGCAGCGCGACGTCCTGCTGATCGGCACCGCGACCCTGAAATGGACGCCGGCGTGGATGAACTCACGTCTTCTCAGCCACGGCGAGATCGACCTTGCCATCCAGGGCACGATGAGCCGGTCGTCGAACCGCGAAGCGCAATACGACCAGCTCGACACCGGCCCGTTCCTGTCGTTCTACTGGCGGTTCTAAGCATGAGGCAGCCTCATGAGCGACGGATTGGAAGGCGTTGTCGTAGCCGAAACGGTCTTGAGCCGGTCGGATCCGCCGAGCGGACGACTGTGGATGCGCGGCGTGCCGGTCGCCGAGCTGGTCGCGAGCTACGGTTATGAAGGTGTGGTCGCCCTGTTGTGGGAGGGCTTCGCCGGCGCCGGCCTGACGCGCGCGGGGGTGCAGGCGGAGCTCGGCGCGGCGCGGGCTGCCGCGTTCGGCCGGCTCGCGACCTGGCTGCCGGCGGTCGCCGCCGCCGATATCGAAGTCGCCGTCCGACAATGCCTGGCGGGACTGCCCGATGACAGCGCGCCGGGCGCCATTGCCGGCACGCTTGCCGTCGCCGTGCCGGCGCTCATCCGCGCGGCCCGCGGTGATGCGCCGGTGGCGCCCGACCCGGCGCTGACGACCGCGGCCGACGTGCTGCGGATGCTGCGCGGCACCATGCCCGACCGGGCGCACGTGGAGTTGTTCGACACCTACATCACGGCGATGGCCGACAGCGGCATGTCGGCGTCGGCATTCGCCGGGCGGGTGATCGCCTCGACCCGCGCCAGCCTGCCCTCGGCCGTGCTCGGCGCCTGGTGCGCGTTCACCGGGCCGCTGCATGGCGGCGCGCCGGGCCCGACCCTGGCGCTGCTCGACGAGCTGGAAGCGGCGGACGACATGGACGCCGCGATCGAACGCAAGCTCAAGGCCGGCGAGCGCCTGATGGGGTTCGGCCACCGCGTCTTCCGCGGCAACGACCCGCGCGCCGCCGCGATGCGCGCGGCCCTCGAACGCAGCGGCCCCGCGGCCGCACGCCTCGGCCTGGTGACGCGCGTCGAAGAACGGATCGCCGCGGTCCTGGAGCGCGTCAAGCCGGGCCGGCGTCTGCCGGCGAACGTCGAGACGATGGCGGCGCTGCTGCTCGACAGCGTCGGCTTCCACCGCGACCACTTCACCGCCGTGTTCGCGATTTCGCGCTGTGCGAGCTGGATCGCGCATGCGCTGGAGCAGCAGCAGTCCGGCCGCATGTTCCGGCCGGCCTCGCGCTATATCGGGCCGCCGGTGCGGTGACGACCTATCGCCGCCAGCCGGAGGAGGCCCATAGCTGCCGGATTGCGTCGACGATCACCTGCGGCTGGTCGAACTGGATCATGTGGCCGCTTTTCTCGGCGGCGATGTGGCGGCTGTTCATCGACAAGGCCACCAGGCGGTCCTGCGCGGCGAGCCATTCCGGCGGCGTGGCGCTGCCGCTTGCCGGATCGCGGGCGGCGCGCGAGATCACGATGAGCGGGATGTTGCCGAGTGCGCCGAAGCCGCCTGGCTTGCGCATCGCTTCCGGCACGGCGCGGTAGGCCGCCATCTCGTCGGCGAATGCGAAGTGACGCGACGACCGCAGGTAAAGCGCGGCCATCTCACCCCGCGCCGCGGCCGGGACACCCTTGAGGGGATCGAAGCGGCCGCCGCTGCGCGTGATCGCCAGCCGCAGCCAACCCAAGCGCGCCATCCAGCCGAGGCGCAACTCGCGCGCCCGGACCTCGTCGGCGTGCTTCAGGCCCCAAGGATCGAACGCGTAACCCTCCTCGGATGAGTCGACAAGAACGATGCCGGCGACTTCACCCGGGTAGCGGCGCGCGAACCAGCGCACGACGTGCCCGCCGTACGAATGGCCGACGAGGAGGTAGGGCGCTGGTGCGCCGGCTTTGGTGAGCAGAGCGTGCAGGTCGCCCGCACGGTTTTCGAACGTGCGTGGCAACGGCGCCGGGTCGCTCCATCCCAATCCTGCCCGGTCGTAGACACAGACGCGCGCGTAAGCGGCGACTTGACGGAGAATGTCGCCCCACAGCGTGCAATCGTTGCCGCCGCCGGCCTCGATGACGACGGTCGGGCCGGGGGCTGTGCCGGTGAAGAGGAGATGCAGCCTGCGGCCGCCGATATCGATCAAACGGCCGGGGGGCGGATAGCGCTTGCGATCGCGCTTGTCGGCGATCGACTGGTACGCCCAGCCGCCCGCCAGGATCAGCAGCACGAGCGCGAGAAGCGCCAAGCCCGCAGCCAACAACGTCGCCCTCCCGCTTCGCTCGGCCAGGCGGCAGCCGTTTCAGTCGCGTCCTAGTCGGTGACCCAGGCGATGCGCAGCACGTTGGTGGCGCCGGGTGTCCCGAGCGGCACGCCGGCGGTGAGCACCAGCTTGTCGCCCTTCTTCGCCATCTGCTCGCGCTTGGCGACGTCGATCGCCTGGTCGACGATCGCCTGCAGGCTCGGCACCTCGGGCGACAACACCGGATGGGTACCCCAGCAGAGACAAAGGCGGCGCGCGGTGGCGACGCGCGGCGTCAGGCACAGGATGGGCACCTCCGGCCGCTCGCGCGCCGCGCGCAAGGTGGTCGAGCCAGTCGTGGTGAA
>Ga0335070_10012086_pt1 | contig 10088 bp, 10 predicted proteins | sample Lox_Sample_13_FD_206722 | JGI IMG/M metagenome (GOLD analysis project Ga0335070, IMG submission 206722) | Soil microbial communities from Loxahatchee National Wildlife Refuge, Florida, United States - Lox_Sample_1.3 | ecosystem: Environmental > Terrestrial > Soil > Wetlands | place: USA... | reverse complement strand
CGGGCAGTTGCAGGAGGACAATGGACATGGCAAGCTCTCCGGTTACTCTGGCGGTCTAGGCAACTACCATAGTACCGCGAGCTTGCTCTTTTTTCAAAACCTACCAGCTTTGGGACAGATACTGAGAACCGAAATAAGAGAATGGGGAACAGAGAGCAGTAAACAGGGAATAATCAGCAATCTACATTTACCAATCCACAATTCTTTCAATTGAAAATTATGTTGTGAGCATCTCGATGATCATGCCTTCTCGATTTCGGCTTCGTCCAGACCTCGCGCTGGAAGGGGAAGGGCGTCCAGCCGGCAAAGTCGAACCAGGCCAGCGTGGGGTGGATCGCCTCCGCGGGGAAGGAAGCTCCTTTCACCGGGACCTGTCTTCTCGCGGGCGATAGGATTGGACCAGCAGCGCCAGTCCCAGGACTCCGGCCAGGGCGACCAGGACCACCCAGAAAAAACCGAGGCGGAGACGCAGCCCGAAGGCGGCCAGGCCCAGGGCGAGGCCCGCCAGATCGACCAGGAGCAGCTTCAGCAGGTGGCGGTGCTCCAGGCGGGCGGCCAGGCGCGCCCGCTGCGGGTCCGGCGTGCCGGCGCGGCGAACAAAGCCGGCCAGATCCCAGGCGGTCAGCGCGGCGATCACCGTCAGGAAAGCCGGTAGCGGAGAGGAAGCCAGGATAGCGCAGTAGCCCGCCGCCCCGATCAGCCCGAGCAAGGTGAAGAGCTGGACGATTTCGCGGGAGCTGCCCCAGGCAAACGACAGGCAGAGGAAGGCAAGAATCGGCAGCCCGGCCCAGGCGCCGAGTCCGGCGAGCTGGTCACCGAGGAGGGCAGCGGCGAGGAGCAGGTTCGCCAGGGAGAGAACCCGCGAAGCGGTCATCCCTCGATCCCCGCCCAGTACGCCCCGGAAAAGACGCGGTGGGAAAAGTGCTCCATGGCCTGGTCGAAGGGCCGGGCAACGTTCCAGTTGACCGTCTGGATGCCCATCCGGCCGAGCTCGTTGAGCAGCAGGCGCCGCTCGGCGCGGGCATAGCGGTAACCCAGCTCTAGGTTGGGCTGGGACGCGGCCAGCGAATGCTCGAACTCCACCGGGTCGGGGCTGACCACGAGGAGCTGGTAGCCTCGTGCCCGCAGGCGGAGCAGGACGGGGGTGTCCTCCTCGCGCAGCGGGCTGATCAGCACCAATTGGGTTTGGGCCGGGAAGAAGCGCGTGGGCAGTTGGTCGAGCTGTTCGAGGGCAAAGTTGTGGCCGGCGCGCGCCTGCGCCAGGATGTGGCGGATGCGCTCGAGCTGGACCTTGCCGTAACCGGGAAAGGTGCGCTGCAGGGTGTAGCCGTAGACAAACAGGCTGACGCGGTTGCCGGCCGAGAGGAAGGCATCGGCCAGGGAGGCGGCCGCCTGGACCGCGTATTCAAACAGGGAGACCTGCTCATTCGAGATGTAGATCTGCTCGCGCGAATCGAGGATCAGGCCGATATTGGCGATGCGCTCCTGCTCGAACTGATTGGTGAAGAGGCCCTGGTCGTAGCGGGCGCTGACCCGCCAGTTGATCCACCGGCGTGGGTCGCCCATCTGGTAATCGCGCAGCCCGAAGAAATCGATCCCCGAGCCGCCCAGGCGGGCCGGGATCGGGCCGGCAAATCCGTGGGTCTTGAGCGGGCGGACCCACACTGCGCGGCGCAGGCGGACCAGGTCGGGGAGGACGACCAGTTCGGCGGGAGCGTCGAGAGTCGCCTCGCGGCGCAGCAGGCCGAAGGCATCGCTGGCCTGGACCTGCGTACTCTTGAAGAGATAGCTGCCGCGCTTGCCCTCCACCCGGTACTCGAGTTCGAGCGTCTCCCCGCGGCCCAGTGTGGCGGTCAGGCCGGGCGTCCCTTCGGTCAGGACCAGACCTTCGGGAAGCGTGTCCTGGACGCGCAGCTCTTCGACCGGCGCGCCCTCATTTTTGACGATCAGCCGGACCCGGACCGATGTGCCCGGCTTGACCTGGCGCTGCTCCAGCTCTCGCACGGCTTTCAGACGGACTTTCCGCGGGACGGCCAGCAGCGCCGCGCCCCAGTAAACCAGCAGCGGCAGGAGGGCCAGGATGGGCCCACCGCGCAGGAAGCCCAGCCCGGCCAGGATCAGGGCCAGAGTCAGGAAGGCCAGCAGCGTGGTTCGGCCTGTCGGCTTCATTCAGGTTATCCCTCGATGACCGGCACCGGGACGCGGCCGAGGATGTCTTCGATGACGTCTTTCCCGGCGCGGCGGTCGGTCCACAGGTCGGGGATCATCACCAGGCGGTGGGCCAGCACCGGCTGGGCAAAGCGCTTGACATCTTCCGGGGTGACGAAATCGCGCCCCTGCAACGCCGCCCAGGCGCGGGTGATCTTCATCAACGCAAGCGTGCCGCGTGGGCTGACCCCCACGGCCACCTTGCGATGCCGGCGGGTCTCGTTCACCAGTTGGACCATGTATTCCTCCAGGTCCGGGTCGACATAGACCGCTTCTACCGCCTGGCGCATGGCCAGGAAAGCCGCCGCGTCGATCACCTGGCACAGCTCGAATGTGTCTTTCTGGCGCTCCTGGCGGCTGTGGACGATCTGTTTTTCCTCATCCGGCGACGGGTAGCCGATGGACAGCTTGAGCATAAAGCGGTCCAGTTGCGCCTCAGGAAGAGGGAAAGTGCCCTCATATTCAATCGGGTTCTGGGTGGCAATCACCGTGAATGGCTCGGGGAGGGGCAGAGACTCGCCCTCGAGGGTCACCTGGTACTCCTGCATCGCTTCGAGCAGCGCCGACTGGGTGCGCGGCGAGGCGCGGTTGATCTCGTCGGCCAGAACGATGTTGGCGAAGATCGGCCCTCTACGCAGCGAAAACTGGTTCTGGTTGCGATCGAAGATGTAGCCGCCAGTGATGTCGCCGGGGAGCAGGTCAGGAGTGAACTGGATCCGCTTGAAGGACAGGCCCATCACGCTGGCCAGGCTTTTAGCGATCAGGGTCTTGGCCAGGCCGGGGTAATCCTCGAGCAAAATATGCCCCCCGGCGGTCAGCAGGGCGGAGAGAATCATCTGGAGAACCTCGTGCTTGCCAACGATAGCCTTTTCGACCTCGGCGATCATCTGGCCGGTATAAGCGCTTACCTCAGTCGGTTTCATCGTTGTCTTTCTCCTCCAGATCCAACTGCTTTTCCAGAAATTCGAGGGTCCGGACGGCCTGTGGATCGACGGGCAGAGCTCGCGGCAGGTCGAAGCGGGTGAGATAGCGCTCGCGCAACCCCAGCAGCCAGCCGGGCGCCCAATCCCAGAAGGGGTCCGGATGCACAGCCTGGCGGGGAGCGGGGGATAGCAGGTAGGCCAGGATTTCAGGCGGCAGATCCAGCCTGCCGCGGCGGAAGGCCTCCTCGATCCCGGCCCGGTCCGGCTTTTCACCCGGAGCCAGGGCGCGATAGGCCAGACGGCGGATGGAAGTCCGGGCGTCCTCGCTGAAGAAGTCGCTGCGCTCGCTGCCGCTGATCTGCCTGGCCCAGAAGCTGACCCGCCCGGCGACGCGGAAACGGCGGTCGGCGCCGGCGCCGGGCAGCACCTGCCTCCCGCCGCCGAACAGCCCGCGCAGACCGATGAAGAGAGCGGCCAGCCAGAGCAGGACCCAGAGGATCCACTGGTCGACGCTGTTCAGGGCCAGCCAGGCGACCCAGCCCAGGTAGAGGACCGGGTCGAGCACCACCTGGCGCAGGGCGTCGCGGAACAGGAAAAGGAGCAGGGCCGCAGCGGCGAAGACCAGCAGCGTTGTGGCAGCCAGCCCACGCGAGCGCAGAGATTGGAGGAGGTTCACGCCGGTCTCTCCGGCGCTGCCCGGCTCTGGACAGGCCTGCATGCAGCGATGATTTCGCTCAGCGAGCGGACGGCAAGCTGCTCTTCATCTTTGCCAGGGGGGTTCGCCCCGTAGCGGACGGCCTCGAAGAGGCGAGTCAGCTCGTGGATGGGCGGTTCGGGGAGACCCTCAGCGATGAGGAAAGCCTCGAATTCGAGCGGCGTCATCGCCCGGTCGCGGGTTAGCTGGCGCTCCTCGCTGAGGATTCGCGCCATCTCGGCATAGCAGCGCAGCACCGCGTTCCTGAAGTCTTCCCCGGAGCGGAGTGCGGTCAGAGCCGTCTCGGCCTGGAGGAGAATCTTCTCCAGCGAGGTGGGACGGTCGTCAATTTCGAAGGATCTGCGCCGCGAACGCCAGCGCACCCACAGCACGAAGCCGAGGGTGATCAGACTGGCGATGGCGACGATCAGCAGGTAATTCGCCCAGGGGGGCGTCTGGGCCGTGTAGATTGCCAGCGGCCCGGCGGCGGGGACGGCCGGGAAGGTCGGGGGACCGCCCTCGGTTGGGCCGCCGGGAACGGCCTGCTCTTGATTGTTGGGCAGGTTATTGATCGCGATCAGCAGGAGAGTCAAGAAGACGATCTCCTTGAGCAGCTTTTTACGTCCCTGGGGGGTGAGCAGATGGATGGTGATGTAGATGGGCAGTAAAACAATCCCCAGGATAATCAGTCCGCGGATCAGGTTGAGCAGGGCGGCGGTGGTAAGGTGTGCGGGTTCTCCAGGGGCAGGCGAGCGAGATTGGATTGCCAGGGAGAAGGGGGTGCCCGGGCCGAGGCGAAGCTGGTCCAATCCCGCGGCGAGGAGGAAAGTCGCCGCGAGGAGCAGGGTGAAGAAGAGGAGGGGGAGGAGATGGCGCCGGTCGTTCATGGGTTCGGATTTGATTCTAGTATTATTTTGAGCGAAAGGGAAATGGGTCAGGTAGTCGCCTGATTGCTCTGACAATCAGGAAAAGAGATTGAGTTACCTGGGCAGCAGGGCACGGACGGTGGCGATGGTGTCTGCCTCCGCTGCGGGCTTATCCCTGCGCCAGCGGTTGATGCGCGGGAAGCGCACCGCGATGCCGGATTTGTGGCGGCTGGACTGCTGAATGCCGGCGAAGGCCAGCTCGAAGACCAGCTCAGGCCTGACCGTGCGCACCGGCCCAAACTTTTCCACCGTGTTGCGGCGCACGTAGGCGTCCACCTCGCGGATCTCGGCGTCGGTCAGGCCCGAGTAAGCCTTGGCAAAGGGCACCAGGCTGCCGTTCTCGTCCCAGACGCCGAAAGTGTAGTCGGTGTACAGGCTGGCGCGTTTGCCCGAGCCGCGCTGGGCGTAGATCAGCACCGCGTCGACCAGGTAAGGGTCGATCTTCCACTTCCACCAGTCGCCGCGGTGGCGGCCGACCTTATAGGGCGAGCTGCGCCGCTTGAGCATCAACCCTTCAACGTTGCGCTCGGGGGCGCTTTCACGGGCGCCGGCGTATCCATTCCAATCGGTCTCCTCCACGATGGGGGAGAGCATCAGCCGCTCGAGAGGCAGGCTGGCGGTGAGTTTTTCCATCCTGGCGCGGCGCTCGATGAGCGGCAGCTCGCGGATGTCTTCGCTATCCAGTTCGATCAGGTCGTAGGCCATGAAACCGACCGGCACCTCGGCGAGCAGCTTCCTGTCGAGGGTCTTGCGCCCGATGCGCCGCTGGAGCTGGGCGAAGGGCAGCACACGGCCCTCGGCCCAGGGGAGCAGTTCGCCGTCGAGGACGGTCCCGTCGGGGAGGTGGGTCGCCATCAGGGCAACCTCGGGATAGCGGTCGGTGACCAGCTCTTCACCCCGCGACCAGATGAAGACCTGGCCATGGCGCTGGATGAGCTGGGCGCGGATCCCGTCCCACTTCCACTCCACCTGCCATTCAGTCGGGTCGCCAAGGAGCGCCTCGGGCGGTTCGTCGAGAGGAAAGGCCAGGCAGAAAGGATAGGGCCGGCTGATTACGGCGTCGGAGACTTCGTCGGCCAGCAGCCGGGTATAGAACGCGGCGTTGGGCTCCCAGGCGCCCATCAGACGGTGGGCGATCACCGCGTCGGCCAGCCCGCTGACCTGGGCCAGCGCACGGGTGACCATGCGCTGCGAGACGCCAACGCGGAAGGCGCCGGTGATCAACTTGTTGTAGACGAAGCGCTGCGCGTCGTTCAACTCGTGCCATGCCTGGCGCACGGCTTCACGCCGGACAGCCTCACCAGCCCTACGCAGCGGCAGCAGGCGCTCCTCGACCCAGGTCTGGAGGGGCAAATCGCTGGAGGCCTGTGCAATGGGGAGGAGCAGAGTGATCGTCTCGGCCATGTCGCCGACCGCCTCGTAGGATTCGGAGAACAGCCAGCCCCGCACACCAGCAGCTTCCATGGCCCAGTCGACCAGCTTTCGGTTGGGCACGATCTGCCTGGGCTTGTAGCCGCTGAGAAAGTACACCGCCCAGGCGGCGTCACCGGGCGGCGCGGTCTGGAAATAGCGAATCAAGGCGGCCAGCTTCTCGCTGGTCTTGTTGGTCGCGTCCAGGGCCGTGTAGAGATCCGCAAAAGCCTTCATCTACCACCCAGTTGGCGAATTACAACCCTTTGACGAAGTGCAGCACCTGGCCGACCTTGTTGGAACCGGCATCCCAGTACTCGGCCTGGCGAACCTCCACCTTGAGCAGGACCAACTCGGGATCATCCAGCCCCAGGGGGAACCACGGAGCGTATGTCTTGTCCCATAAATTCTCCATCATCGCCCGATCGCGGACGATCCCGGCCACGCCGCTGACCGAGACGTAGCGCTGGTCCCTGGGCTCTACGTAACTCAGGCTGACCTGTTGCTCGCGCTTAATCTCATTGGCTTTGGGTGTCGTTTCGCGGGTAAAGAACCAGAGCGTCCCGTCGAAGGGCGTCTTCTGGTTCATCATCGGCCAGCTGCGCAGCGCGCCATCGTTCCCGCCGACCGTGGTCAGCATCGCTACCTGGATGTCTTTTATCAGCTTGGCCAATTTCCTGACATTATCCTCATAATTCTCGTTTGCCATTTTTCCAAACCTCCAATCCATCATGATTGATCGACAAACCGTTTTGGACACGGGTGACTCCACTGAAAAAACAGCACATTAACAACAGTTGGCACACAGTTGTGGATCGAAGCGAGCCACAGACCCGCTGGAGTAGCCGGCTTGCACGGGGACGCTTTGAGCTTGGGGACGGCCCGCCGCATCCTGCTCGATGCGAAAATCGGCCAGGTTGAACTTGCTGGCATCCGGCGCTTTGCCGCGCAGTCGGGTGGGTAGCTGTTCCACGTTATCCGTGTCCAAAGTTCTATTCATTTTCAATTTCGGGCTCTCCCACCTCCCCAGTGTACCTCGTCTCCAGGGGCTGGCTCTCCAACCCTTTCTCCTCCAGCCAGCGGGCGACCACGTTGGTATAGCCGTGGGTGACCCACACTCGCCGGGCTCCGGTCAGCCTGACCGCGCGGTTGAGGTCGGGCCAGTCGACGTGATCGGAGAGGATAAAGCCGCGGTCGACGGCCTGGCGGCGGCGAGCGCCGCGGATGCGCATCCAGCCTGAGGCAAAGGCCGAGGAGTGCTCGCCGAAGCGGCGGAACCAGGGCGTGGCCCGCACGGAGATGGGAGCGATGGTCAGGCCCTGGGCCAGCTCGGAACGCGAGGCGCTGGTCACCAGGCGAGTAGAGGGCAGTTCCACACCCAAGGAACGGTAGAGGGCGTTGATCCGCTCGACGGCCCCATGGGTGAAGAGCGGCCCGATGCTCGCGTCCACCCCGGCGAGAACGCGCTGCGCCTTGCCCAAAACGTAAGCATACAGCACCGAGGCGCGCCCCGCTGCCTGGTTCTCGCGCCACCAGGCGTTGATCTCGGCAAAGACACTCTCTGCTGCCGGCCAGCGGTAGATCGGCAGGCCAAAGGTTGCTTCGGTAATGAAGGTATCGCAGTGGAGGGGCTCGAAAGGCGCGCAGGTGGGGTCGGGCTGGAGCTTATAATCGCCCGAGACCACCCAGACCTCTCCGTGGTATTCCACACGCACCTGAGCCGAGCCGAGAATGTGCCCGGCGGGGTGGAGGGACACTTTCACCCCATTGACCCAGACCTCTTCGCCATAGGGCACGGTCCGGAGCGAACCGGCGTATTCATAGAGCCGGGCGCGGGCGATCGCCTCGCCGGGCCGCGCGGCCAGGTAAGCCCCCGAACCGGGGCGCAGGTGGTCGCCGTGGGCGTGGGTGACGATCGCCCGCGGCACCGGCTCCCAGGGGTCGATGTAGAAATCGCCGGCAGGGCAGTACAGGCCCTGACCGCTGGGGTGGAGGAGGGTATTCGCGGACATCGTTGATCTAATTGTACGGGAAAAATCGAGAACCGAGAACTGTAGGAGAAGAGAACAGAGACCGGAGAACAGTAAAGTGCCGAGACCTGTTACTTCATCAATTTGTTAGTAGGTCAATTAGAAAACAATCGACACAATCGCGGCGACACCGAAGGCGAGGATGACCAGGCCGGAGAGACGGTTGACCCAGAGAAGGGCTTTTCCTTCCGCCAGGCGGGCGCGGAAGAGAGAGACCAGCCCGCTGAGCAGGAACCACCACAAGGTCGAGCCGCAGAACACTCCCAGGACTAACAGCCCGGCCGCGCCATACGACCCCCTGGCAGCGCTGGCGACCCCCAGCCCGGCGAAGATGGCGACGAAAGAGAGAATGGTGGCCGGGTTCGAAAGGGTGAGCAGGAAGGTCGAGGTGTAGGCGCCCAGCAGCCCCTGAGCGCCGGGGCGGGCAACCGCGGCTCGATCGGCCGGGGGGGAGAGGAAGGTACGCACGCCCAGGTAGAGGAGGAAGGCGCCGCCCAGCAGGCGGATCCAGGACTGCTGGTTGACCAGGAAATTGGTCAGAAAGGCCAGGCCGAAGGCAGCCGTCCAGCCGTAAAAGGCATCGGCGGTGGCAGCCCCCAGCCCGGAGACCAGCCCGTTGAGCCGCCCATCGGCCAGGGTGCGGCGGATGCACAACACCCCGATCGGCCCAACCGGCGCAGCGATCGAAAAACCGAGGAGAAGACCTTTTAGCCAGAAAGATAAATCCATAAAGGCCTCTTGGACACGGAAAACGGATTTTTAGGATTCACGTTGATCCGTGTCATCCGTCCAATCCGTGTACCATTCTTATATATCTACCACGTGACGAACCGCGCGGCCGGCGAGCGCCCTGTACCAGGCGCGGGGGAACAGGCGGGCGGCGGCCAGCATCAGGCTGTTGATCAGGCCGGGGACGTGGACCACCGCTCCCCGGCGCAGGGCGGCCAGCGAGCTGGCGGCAACCGCGTCGGCGCTCATCCACAGCAACTCAAATTTGGTATAGCGGGGAATTGAGCCCATCGCCTCGTGAAAGCCGGTGTGGGTCAACCCCGGGCAAAGCGCCTGGACCCGGACGCCCGTGCCCGCCAGCTCCATAGATAGGGCCTCGCTGAAGGCGATCAGATACGCCTTCGTGGCGGAGTAGGTCACGCTGCCGGGGATGGGCAGCAGGCCGGCCAACGAGGCGACGTTGATCACCGCTCCGCGACCGCGCTGGACCATTCCAGGCAGGGCGGCGCGCGCCAGCCTCACGCTGGCGCGCACGTGGACATCGATCATCCGGTCCGCGTCCTCCACGCTGACGGCGAGAAAGGATCCCTGGGTGCCGAAACCGGCGTTGTTGACCAGCAGCTCGAGGCGCTCGAGCGCCCGCAGGCGTTCCTCCAGGCCGGCGAGCTGGCCCGGGCCGGCCAGGTCGACCGGCAGGATTTCAACCTGGGCAGCAGGATCGCAGCGCAGCTCACTGGAAAGCTCTTCGAGAAGCCCTACCCGTCGGGCGACGAGGATCAGGTCGTAGCCGAGAGGAGCCAGGCGGCGGGCGAAGGCCGCGCCGATCCCGCTCGATGCTCCGGTGATGCAGGCGATTGGGCGGATGGATGAGGGGTCGGTGGTCAAGGTTTTGCTCCGGTGTATTTCTTGCGTTTAAGCGGGCGAGGGAAGTAACCCAAGCTTCAGCTTGTGACCCAGGGCGCGAACTGAAGTTTGTGGTACTTCATCTAAAACAATAAGATCAGGCAGGTTCCGGCTGGATCTTATTGTACCCAACTTTACTGTTCTCGGCTCTCCCTGGCCCGCCGGCCAGGAGGGGCGGTTCTCGTTCTTCTTTTTTTCCTTCTCTGATATCTCCCTGGACTGTCCGTCCACCTGTGCCGCACCACTGGTGGACGGACCAGGGGGG
>Ga0335070_10012085_pt1 | contig 10088 bp, 8 predicted proteins | sample Lox_Sample_13_FD_206722 | JGI IMG/M metagenome (GOLD analysis project Ga0335070, IMG submission 206722) | Soil microbial communities from Loxahatchee National Wildlife Refuge, Florida, United States - Lox_Sample_1.3 | ecosystem: Environmental > Terrestrial > Soil > Wetlands | place: USA: Florida... | reverse complement strand
CCGACGTCACGCAGACGCCCTTCGTCTGGGAGGCGCCCGACGGAAGCCGCGTCACGACGCTCTATCTGCCCCACGGCTACGGGCACGGCGCCCACCTCCCGCTCGCGCCGCACGCGCTCGCGCGGCGCCTCGAGCGGGAGATCGCGAAGCACGCCTCCTACTGCCGCGATGGGGCGATGCTGTTCATGAACGGCGTCGACCACGCGCTTCCGCAGCGCGGCCTGCCGGAGGCCCTCGCGAAGGCCGTCGCGCTCCTGCCGGGTGTCACTGCGCAGATCGGCACCCTCGAGCAGGCCCTCGACCGTGCGGCCGCGACCCGCTCCGACGATCGACCCGTGCACCGGGGCGAGCTGCGCTCGGGCCTGCGCTCGCCGCTCCTTCCCGGCTGCGCCTCCACACGCATCGGCCAGAAGCAGCGGGACTTCCGGAACGACCGTCTCCTCACGCGCTATCTCGAGCCTCTCTCGGCGTGGCTCGCCGGGCTCGGGGGCCGCGCGGATCCCGGGCTCCTCGACTTCCTGTGGCAGCTCGCGCTGGAGAACCATCCGCACGACTCGATCTGCGGCTGCTCGGTCGACCGCGTCCACGCCCAGATGGAGACGCGCTTCGACCGCGTGGAGGAGCTCGCGAGCGCGGAGCTCGCCCGCGTCGGACGGGAGCTCGCGGAGCGCCTGGCGCCGCCGCCCGGTGTCGGGTCGAGAGGCGCCGGCGACGCGATCGTCGTCTGGAACCCGCACGGCGGCGGACGCGCCGAGGTGGATGCCGAGCTCGAGCTCCTGCTGCCGCGCGGCCCGCATCGCCGCGGCGCGCGCGTCGCGCTCCATCTGCGCGACGAGACGGCACGGCGGCTGCCCGCGGTCGCCGAGGTGCGAGAGCCGGGCCTGCGCTGGAGCGGAACCTTCCCGAAGAGCCTCGGGCTGGCGCTCCTCCCGGACATGTCGCGAGAGTTCCTGGGCTGGTTCGTGAACGTGGCGCGCTGGCGCGTCGATCCGGCCGACGCGTCGTGCCTCGCGCTCGAGGTGCGCCTCGGCGCCCTCGCCGATCGCGCGCTCGACCTCGAGGCCACGCGCTCCGCCCTCGTGGAGGCGCTGACACAGCCGGGGATCGAGCGCATCCACGTCACCGCGACGCGCCCGCCCCGCGTGCGGCTGCGCTTCGTCGACACCCTTCCGGGCCACGGCCTCCGCGTCTACCGCGCGTTCGCGGGGCGCGCGGGGCGCGCCGCCCCCACCGCGCCGCCGCGCGCTGAGCGGAGCGGACGGGACGGCGAGCCGCGCATCGCGATCGAGAACGACCACTACCGCGTCGAGGCCGATGCGGCGGGCCGGCTCGCGATCCTCCACCGCGCGAGCGCCACGCGAGTGGAGGACGCCTTGCGGCTCGTCGACGAGGGCGATCGCGGCGACGAGTACGACTTCGATCCGGTCCCGGACGCGGCTCCGGTCGAAGCGCTCGAGCGCGTGCGCGTGCGGCTCGATGCGGCGAGCGAGGCCGAGGCCGCGATCACGATCGACGCGCAGCTGCGGGTGCCCGAAGGGTTGGCCGGGGACCGCCGCGCCCGGGGCGCGCGCACCGTCGCGCTGCCCGTGCGGATGCGCGTTCGCCTCGCGCCGGGGCTCGACCGCGTCGACACCGACGTCGAGGTCGACAACCGCGCCCGCGATCACCGCCTGCGGCTCCACGTGCGGGCGCCGTTCCGCGCGACGCGCCACGAGGTCGAGTCGGCCTTCGAGATCGCGGGCCGGCCGATCGATCCCGCGCCCGGAGACTTCGGCAGCCCCCGGCCGGCCGAGCTGCCGAGCGGGGCTTCTCCGCAGCGGACGTTCGCGAGCATCGACGACGGGCTGCGCGCCCTGACGGTGGCCAATCGAGGCAGCCCCGAGGTCGAGGCCGTCCGCGAGCGCGACGGGAGCACGTCGCTCGCGGTGACGCTCCTGCGCGCGGTCGGCTGGCTCTCGCGTGCGGATCTGCGGAGCCGCCCGCTTCCGGCGGGTCCGCTGTTCGAGACGCCCGACGCGCAGGTGCCCGGCCGCCAGCGAGCCGAGCTCTCGTTGCGCTTCCACGCCGCGGACGACACCGCTCGCGCGCTCGAGGCGCACCGCTTCGCGAGCCCGCCGATCGCGTTCCCGCACGGCGGGACGGAGGCCCGCGGACGGCGCCTCGCGGACGGCGCGCGGATCGTCGAGATCGAGGATCCGCAGGTCGTCGTCTCGGGACTCTCACCTCGGCACGGGGGCGGCGTCGAGCTCCGGGTCGTGAACCTCTCGCCGCGGGCGCGCCAGGTCGACCTCGCGCTCGTGGGTCTCGGCTCGCCGCCGCTCCGGATGGTCGCGCTCGCGCACCAAAGACCGGACGGCAGACTGGAAGGGGTGGAAAACGCGGCGCCCGTTGGCCCGGGCGTGCGGCTGCGGCCCTGGCAGATCCTCACCGTCTGCGGCGCACCGAGCTAGCGGCTCCGACACCGTGGAGCGCCCACCGGCCGATCGGCATCTCCGCGCGCAACGGTGGGCGGTTTCTTGCGTTGTGCGGAAAGGATCCACTTCCCCTCGGACCGCGGTCGCGCGTAGACTAGCCGGGGAGCGAGCCCAGCAGCCGTTCCCGTCCCGGCGGGCGCGGCCACCCGCCCATCCGAAGCTGCCGGAGTGGAGAGGCGAAATGAAGGCGCTCATCGAAGCCATCGTGCGAGCTCTGGTGGACAAGCCCGAAGAGGTCCAGATCAAGGAGGTCGTCGGGGAGCACGCCCATGTCCTCGAGCTTCGCGTCGCCAAGGAGGACCTGGGGAAGGTGATCGGGAAGGGCGGGGCGCACGCCTCCGCCATCCGCACGATCATGGCGGCCGCGAGCGGCAAGGAAAAGAAGCGTTACATCCTCGAGATCATCGAGCACTGACGCCTCCTCAGCCGCCTCGCGCTCGCGGGCGCGATCCATCGTCGTTCTGCCTCTGTTACGCTCCTCTGGCTCGGCACGCCGTGCCGGCGAGGAGGAGTGCGTGAGCGAAGGTCCCCTCACGTTCGAGGCCGCCTACACTGTCGGCGCCCAGATCGAGGCCCGCGCGAACCATCCCGTCTGCGCGGGCCGCCCGTTCCTGCTCGACGGCGACCGCGTCCTCAGCTACGCGCAGTTCCGCGACGAGTCGGTACGCAACGCGCACTTCCTGCTCCGGCGCCTCGGGAAGATCGACGAGACCCGCCCCGGCCACGTCGCGATGCTGCTCGAGAACCACCTGGAGCTGCTCTCGCTCTACGGCGGCTGCGCCTACGCCGGGCTGACGCTCTTCGGCGTGAACACCGGACTGCGTGGCGAGACGCTCGCCGGGGTGCTGGACCAGTCGCGCGCGCGGCTCCTCGTCGTGGACGAGCGGCTGCTGCCCGAGGTGGAGCGGGTGCAGGCGCAGCTCCGTCACGTCGCGCCGGAGAACGTGCTCGTGCTGCGCGCGCCCGGGGCCGGTCTCGGCGCGGCCGACGATCTCGAGGGCTGCCTCGCGAGCGAGGTGGCCGCCCCGGGAAAGTCCCTCGACGCGCCGGGCGTCGACGTGACGCCGGACCGGAACCTGATGGTGATCTACACCTCCGGCACGACGGGGCTGCCGAAGGGCATCAACAACAACCACTTCAAGCTCCTCGCGACGGGCATCGCGGTGTCGTCGAACCTCGGCCTCGGCGCCGGGGACTGCGGCTACGCCTCGATGCCGCTCTTCCACTCGAACGCGATGTTCCTCGGCATGTCCCCGGCGTTCTGGGTGGGCGGCCGGCTCGCGATGCGCGAGCGCTTCAGCGCAACGGGCTTCGTGCCGGACGTGCTGCGACACGGCGTCACCTACTGGAACTACGTGGGCGAGCCGGTGCACTACGTCCTCGGCGCGCTCGAGAAGGAGTACGGCGGCGACGAGGAGCGCATCCTGGCCGAAGTCGCGCGCAATCCGCGCAACCGGCTGCGCTACGCCGTCGGCAACGGGGCCTCGCCGCCCGACATCGATCGCTTCGTCCGCTGGCTCGGCCTCGAGGACATGTTCGAGCTCTACGGCTCGACCGAGGCCGCGATCAGCACGTTCCGCAGGAAGGGCGACCCGCGCGGCTCCGTCGGCGAGGTCCAGGACCCGACGGTGAAGATCCTCGACGAGCGGGGAGTCGAGTGCCCGCCGGCCGAGCTGGACCCGGACGGGAAGATCGTGAACTACGCGGAGGCGGTCGGAGAGATCTGCAAGGTCTCGGCCGAGGCGGGCCTGTTCCAGGGATACTTCGACAACCCCACGGCCAACAGCTCGAAGTATCGCGACGGCGTGTACCACTCCGGAGACCTCGGCCACGTCCTGCTGCGCGAGGGCCGGCGGTTCCTGTTCTTCGACGGGCGGACGGACGACTGGATCCGGAAGGACGGCGAGAACTTCTCGGCAGCCCAGGTCGCGAGGCTCCTGCAGGAGCACCCCGGCGTCGATCTGGCCGCCGCCTACGGCGTACCCTGTGCAGTGTCGGACGAGCTGGTGATGGCCGCCTTCAAGCTGCGCCCCGGGGCGCGCTTCGACCCGAAGGAACTGTTCGACTTCTGCGAGCGGCAGATCGCCCAGGGCGGAATGGACCGGAAGTGGATGCCCGACTTCGTGCGGCTCGTGGACGACTTCGAGTTCACCCAGACGCAGAAGATCCTCGTGCGCCAGCTCAAGAAGGACCACTACCACCGCAGCCGCCTGCCGGAGGCGCAGATCTTCTGGCGGCGGCGCGGCGACGACACGTTCCGGCCCTTCCGGTCGGAGGACTTCGAGGCCCTGCGCGAGGAGTTCCGGCGCGCCGAGCGGCTCGATCTGCTCGAGCGCAACTAGGCGCGCGCTCCGCGACCGGCAAGAACGAAGTCGAGCGCACCGGTTACGAGGTCGTATCCGGCGCGCGGGGCGCCGGCGCGTCCTCGTGTCGCGGGTCCACGCGCGGCCGCGGGGTTCCGCCCTCTTCTGCCTGCCTCTCGGCCCGGCACGCGTCTTGCCCCTATCGGGGCCGGATGGTGAGCCCCATCACGCTTCGGGGCGAGCCATGGGGAAGGGAGAAGCCGATGGACGCCACCCTCAGCGCCGAAGAGCACTTCCAGCGTGGACGCGCCCAGCTCGAGCAGGGCAAGCCCGAGCTCGCCTTCGAGCACTTCCGCGCCTGCCACGGTCTCCAGCGTGGCTGCGCGCGCTATGCCTCCTACTACGGACTCTGTCTCGCCCTGGTCGAGCGCCGCTTCAACAAGGGCCTCGAGCTCTGTCGCGCCGCCGTGAAGGACGAGTTCTTCAACCCCGAGCTCTACCTGAACCTCGCTCGCGTGCACCTCGACTTCGGGTTCAAGTCCGAAGGGCTGCGGTACCTGCGGCGCGGCCTGATGATCGACCCGGCGAACCAGGCGATCGCTCGGGAGCTCGCGAGCCTCGGCCAGCGGCAGCGGCCCGTGCTGCGTTTCCTGCCACGGCGACACCTGCTCAACCGCTGGCTCGGACGGATCCGGAACCGCCTGTTCGGCGGCGGGCTCGATGCTTCGCCGGCCGAGCACGGCGCCTGAGCGGCTCCGTCGCTCGGCGCGGGGGCCGAACGGTTGACGCGGCTGCGCGCACGGCCTACACACCGGCCGCAACCCGCTCGAACCGGAGAAGCTTCCTTGGGCAGCGTGATCAAGAAGCGCCGCAAGAAGATGCGGAAGCACAAGAAGAAGAAGCTGCTCAAGCGCGCTCGCCACAAGCGCAAGCGCTAGGCGCGGCGCCCAGCCGGGCCCGCGCGGCCAGCGGACCGATTCCAAGCCCCGATCCCCGAGAGCCGGGTGCCGCCGTGCCCTCGCGGCGGCTCGGCTCCGCCGATTCCTCGACTCGCTTCGCGTCCCTTTCGTGCGTTCAGCCCGATTTGGCCGCGGCGGATCTCTCACTTACGCCGACTCGAAGCCGGCCGAGTCGTCTCGAGGCCCGCAGCTTCGGCGCACATCGCTTTGTTTTTTTTGCTCTTCCAGCTTGACGACCGCGAAACGCCGATGTTAGGGTCGGCCGCAAGAGTGGCTCTAGAGCCGCGGTTTGCGACCAGAACGGTTTTGATTTGCCGTCAAGTTGCAGGTTGCGGACTCCGATAGGGGGCGTGGGGCAAATCGGTCGTACGGCGCCAGGGTGGCGAACGACGCTCGAAGCGGTCGGATCGGCTCCAACGGATCGGATCCGACCAGGGAAGGCGTCGAGTACGGCTCGAGCGATGTCGCTCGCTTCGCGCCGCTGCGGCAACGCAACCGCATGGCCGATCGGCTCGGAACCACAAGGAAAGGGGGGTGACCCACCATGGCAGCTCGGAAGAAGGGAACGCGGAAGAAGGCCGCCAAGAAGGCCACGCGCAAGAAGGGCACGCGAAAGAAGGCCGCCCGCAAGAAGGGTGGCCGGAAGAAGGCCGGCAAGAAGAAGGCCACGCGGCGCAAGAAGGCGGTTGCTGCCCCGGCGATGTAGCCGAGGCGTGACAGCCAGGCCGTAGGCCTTCTTCAGGAAGGCACTTCGGACCCCGGCCGGCGAAAGCCGGCCGGGGTTTCCTGCTTCCTGGGGGTGCCCCGCCGACTCCGTCTCGCCTAGACTGCCGCTCTCCGCCGCCGACGGCGGCTCCCTGATCCCTGCGGAAGGAACGAGCCATGGCGCGCATCACGGTCGAAGACTGCATCGAGAAGGTCCAGAACCGCTTCCACCTGGTGCAGATGGCCTCCATCCGCACCAAGCAGATCAAGAAGGGCGCGCGAAGCCTCGTGCGGACCGAGGGCAACAAGGAAGTCGTGACCGCCCTGCGCGAGATCGCGGCGGGCTACATCCGGCCCGACTACCCCGACGCCAGCGAGCGCTAGACCGGCGTCGCCGGCTCAGGCGAGGGGCTGCACGGGAAGCTCGAAGGAGACCGTCGTGCCCTTGCCGACCTCGCTCACGAGCGAGAGCTGGCCCCCGAGCAACGCCAGCAGCTCCTTCACCAGCGTGAGGCCGAGGCCCGCGCCGCGGTAGCGGCTCGAGGTCGACGCGTCGACCTGGTAGAACTCGTCGAACACGTACTGCTGGTCGTCGTGGCAGATGCCGATGCCCGTGTCCTCGAGCTCGCAGCGGAGCGCGCCGTCGCGCAGCTCCGCGCGGATCTCGATCCGGCCCTTCGGCGTGAACTTCGCCGCGTTGTCGAGCAGCAGGAACAGGATCTGGGAGAGCTTCGCGAGGTCGGTGCGGATCTTCGGCAGCGGCTCGCGCAGGTTCTTCTCGATCGTGACCGGCTTGTCGCCGAGCGTGTCCTGCACGCTGAAGATCGACTCCTCCACGACGTCGCGGAAGCTCACCTCGTGGATCTCGATCGGCAGCTCACCCTGCCGGATGCGCCACAGGTCGAGGATGTTCTGCAGCGTCCGCAGGAACGCCGTGCCCTCGTCGAGGGCATGGCGCAGGGCGTTCTTCGCGCTCTCCGACAGCGACTCGTTCTCGTTCGCGAGGACCGAGATCACCGACTCGATGATGCTGTTGAGCGGCGTGCGGAGCTCGCGGGACATCTTCTCGATGAAGTCGTTCTTGAGCCGCTCGATCTTCCCGATCGCCTCGCGGTTCTGGAGGATCTCGATGTCCTGGGCGAAGACGGTCTCCGAGAGCTGGAGCAGCTCGTCGTTCCCGTCGTTCTTCTTCTTCTCGAGCTCCTCGACGCGCGCGCGCAGGACGGAGAGCTCGCCGACGAGCGCGCCCTGCTCGAGGCGCGAGGCCGCGAGGGCCGCGAGCAGCGACAGGGCCTCGAGGGCGGCCGGGGCCGGCGAGGCCGTCCCGGCGGCCGCGAGGGCGCCGAGGCAGCCGCTGTCGGAGCGCAGCGGCACGACGATGGCGTAGCCGGCTGCGATCGGTCCGACGGCCGTCTGGAACTCGAGGTGTCGCGGAACGCCCGTCTGCATCACCGCGCTGACGCTCGTCTGGAGCGCGACCGCCGCGGCCCGCGCGGCATCGAGGCTCGCGAAGCCCGCGGCGGCGCGCAGTCGCGGTGTGGTGTCGCCCTTCGCGGCCGTCGTGAACACGAGGCCGATCCCGCCGCCGAGCTGCTCGGCGGCGTGCAGCGCGACGCCGCGCAGCGCGGTGGCGAGGGCCTCTTCACGCGGCCCCCCCTGGTTCTCCACGCCCGGCTCGGTCGTACGCTGGTGAAGCTGGGCCGTCACGGCTCTTCCCACTCCCTCGCTCGGCCGGCGCGCGTGCTGTGGCCGCGGCCGGTGCAGCGGATCAGAAACGATCGTCCGAGTCGATCTCGTAGGGCTCGAGGGTCTTCTCGTCCACGACGGCCGCCGGCGTGGGCGGCGGTCCGCCTCCCTCGAGCTCGAGCCTCGTCTGGAAGTCCGCCGGATTGGACGCCGCCGCGAGCGCGGTCTCGAGGGAGATCTTGTTCGCGCGCAGCAGATCGAGCAGGTGCTGGTCGAAGGTCTGCATCCCGTCGGTGTGGCCGCGGCTCACGAACTCGGTGATCTGCGCGGCGCGCGCGGGGTCCTTGATGCACTCCTGGATGGTGCGCGTGCTGCGCATGATCTCGACCGCGGGCACCCTGCCGTCCTGCTTCTTGTTCGGGAGCAGGCGCAGCGAGACCACGGCCTTCAGGTTGTCGGCGAGGCGCGCGCGCACCTGCGGCTGCTCCTCGCTCGGGAAGAACGATACGAGCCGGTTGATGGTCGACGCGACGTCGTTGGTGTGGATCGTCGCGAGCACGAGGTGCCCGGTCTCGGCGGCCTTGAGCGAGGTGTCCACGGTCTCGAGGTCGCGCAGCTCCCCGACCATGATCACGTCGGGGTCCTGGCGCAGCGCCGCGCGGAGCGCGGCGGGGAACGACGCCGTGTCGGTGCCGATCTCGCGCTGGGTGATGACGGCCTTGTCCTGCGTGAAGACGAACTCGATCGGGTCCTCCACCGTCACGATCTTCGCCTTGCGCGTCTTGTTGATCTCCTGGATCACCGTCGCGAGCGTCGTCGACTTTCCCATGCCCGTGGCGCCCGTCACGAGGACGTAGCCCCGCTGGAGCTTCGCCAGCTCGCGCATCGCGCCCGGCAGGTTCAGGTCCTCGAAGGAGCGCACCTGGGGAGGGATCACCCGGAGCACCACGTTGAAGTGTCGGCGCTGCCGGGAGATGTTCACGCGGAACCGGCCTTCGCCCGGCAGCTCGTAGGCGAGGTCGAGCTCGTCGCGCCCGTTCAGGTCCCGGCGCGGATCGCTCTCGAGGAGGAGCTGGGCGATCGCCTCCGTGTCCTCGGGAGTCAGCACCTTGAAGCGCAGCTCGACGAGGTCGCCGTGGAAGCGGTAGAGCGGCAGGTAGCCCACCTGGAAGTGGATGTCGGAGGCGCCCTTCTCGAGTCCCAGGCGCAGTAGCCGATGGATCTTCTCGCGCTCCATCGCCGGACACCCTCCCACGCTCCCGGACCCGGCTCCCGCGGGTCGAGTCGGTCCCCCCGCGCCAGCCGCGGGTACGAGGCTTCTCCGCTCGTATCGGCTGTCGGGCGCGAGCCTTGACCGCGCGCTGCGGCGCGTCCGTCTCGCTGGCTAGAATCGCTGCATGGGAGAGCGGCTTTTTCCCGGAGCCTTCCGCTCCGGTCTTTCCGGCTTGGGCTTCCTGGTCTGGAGCGTCGCCGCGGCGTGCGGCCCGGCGCGGGCCGCGGAGCCGGCCGCGCCGGCCCCTGCGAAGGCCGAGTCGGCGACGGGCGCTGCCACCTCCGAGACCGGCCAGGGCGTGGACCTCGACCGGCTGCTGAAGCTCCCCTCCTCGGGCGACTACGGCATGGAGAAGCGGGGAGGGGCCACCCGCGCGGAGTGGCGCTCGCGCTTCCGGGAGGCCCGCGGCGACGTCGACAAGTCGAAGAAGAAGCTCGGCACGCTCCAGGACAAGCTCGACCAGGCGGCGAGCGAGTCCGACTCGCCGTGGCGCTTCGTCCCGCCCGGGGCCTCGGCGGCGCCGAGCGACAACACCGAGAACTTCTCGCTCACCGAGGCGATCCGCCGCGAGAAGAGCGAGCTGCAGCGCGCCGAGAAGCGCCTGCGCGACCTCGACGTCGAGGCGAACCTGGCAGGGGTGCCCGCCGACTGGCGCGAGTGAGGCTCAGGGCGCGTTCTTCACCACGCC
>Ga0335070_10012083_pt1 | contig 10089 bp, 10 predicted proteins | sample Lox_Sample_13_FD_206722 | JGI IMG/M metagenome (GOLD analysis project Ga0335070, IMG submission 206722) | Soil microbial communities from Loxahatchee National Wildlife Refuge, Florida, United States - Lox_Sample_1.3 | ecosystem: Environmental > Terrestrial > Soil > Wetlands | place: USA... | reverse complement strand
GCTTTCCACGATCTGGCGGCCGGCAGGAATGAGCGGGGTCAGGTCCATGCGACGGCCTTCTCCCCCCGCGCCGAAGCGCGGGTTATTTCGGCTTCGCCGCCACCGCCGCCCGGTCTGCAGTCTGGCCCGCTGCCTGGGCGGCGGCCTTGGAGCGGATGCCATGCAGATGCATGTAGATCAACATCGGCGCGGCTACGAAGCTCGTGGAATAGGTGCCGATCACGATCCCCCAGCTGAGAGCGATAGCGAAGCCGCGCAGCGCCTCGCCGCCGAAGAGCGCGATGGCCAGCACCGACAGCAGCGTCAGGCCGCCGGTGACCGTGGTGCGCGCCAGCGTCTTGTTAATCGACTGGTTGATGATGTCACTGACCGGTAGCTTGCGGTATCGCCGGAGCTCCTCTCGAATACGGTCATAGACGACGACCTTATCGTTCACCGAGTAGCCGGCGATGGTCAAGACAGCGGCCACGCTGGCGAGGTCGAATTGCAGTCCCAACAATGAGAACAGCCCGACCGTGGTGATCACGTCGTGGAAGGTCGCCAGGATGGCGTTGAACCCGAACTGCCATTCGTAGCGGAACCAGATATAGGCGCCGATGCCGGCCATCGCCAGCAACGTCGCATAGACGGCCGTCCAGATCAGCTCGCTGCCGACCTTGGGGCCGACGACCTCGGTGCGGCGATACTCGACCGAGCTGCCGAGCGTATCCTTGACCTTCTGCACCGCCGCACCCTGCGCGGCCTCGCCGCCCTCCTGCTCGCGCAGCCGGATCAGCACATCCTGCGGGGAGCCGAATTGCTGGAGATAGACTTCGCCCAGGCCCAGTTCCGACAATTTCCCGCGCATGCCTGCCAGGTCGGCCGGACCGCCGGTGCGAACCTCCATCAGGATGCCGCCCCGAAAATCGATGCCGTAATTGAGTCCCTTGAAGCCAATCAGCGCGATCGAGGCCAGCACCATCACGATCGAAAGGATCATGAACGGCTTGTGGATACGCATGAAGTCGATATGCGTATCCGGCCGGACGAGATGAATACCACCGAACATATCGGGCCCTTCTGGCTAGACCGGCAGCGCCGCCGGCCGCGTCCGGCTGTACCACAGCACGACGATCAGCCGCGTCACCATGACCGAGGTGAACATCGAGGTGAGCACGCCGATCGACAGCGTGACGGCGAAGCCCTTCACCGGCCCTGATCCGAGCATGAAGAGAATCAGCGAGGAGATCAGATGCGTAACGTTGGCGTCGACGATGGTCCGTCGGGCTTCGTTGAAGCCATGATCGAGCGAAGCGATCGGGCTTCGTCCATTTCGGACTTCCTCGCGGATGCGCTCGAAGATGAGCACGTTGGCGTCGATCGCCATGCCGAGGGTCAACGCGATCCCGGCGATGCCCGGCAGCGTCAGGGTGGCCCCCAACATCGACAATGAGCCCAACAGGAGGACGGCGTTCAGCACCAGCGCGATATTGGCGAAGAAGCCGAATAGGCCGTAGAGGATCATCATCACCACGACGATCATCACCAGACCGATCAGGCAGGCGAACTTGCCGGCCGCGATGGAATCCGCGCCGAGGTCGGCGCCGACCGTGCGCTCCTCGATGACTGTCAGAGGCGCCGGCAAAGCGCCCGCCCGCAGCAGCAGCGCCAGATCGTTGGCGCTCTGCGTCGTAAAGCTGCCGCTGATGACGCCGCTGCCGGACGTGATGGCATCGCGGATCACCGGAGCGCTGATCACCTTGCCGTCGAGGACGATGGCAAAGAGCTTGCCGACATTTTCGCGCGTGGCGTCGCCGAAGCGCTTTGCGCCCAGGGAATCGAAGCGGAAGCTGACGACGGGCTGCGCGTCCTGGAAGGTCGCCTGCGCATCGATCAGATTCTCGCCGCTCACCATGACGCGCTTCTGCACGACGTAATAGGCCATGGGCTGCCCGTCGCCGCCGTTCTGGGCGCTGGGGAGCACCTCCGAGGTCGGCGGCAGATTGCCCGACCGCGCCTGATCGACCGACACGGTGGCATCGACGAAGCGGAAGGTCATCTTCGCCGTCTTGCCGATCAGCGCCTTGATATGCTCCGGATCCTTGACGCCTGGGAGCTGCACCAGAATGCGGTCGTTACCCTGGCGCTGAATGGTCGGTTCGCGAGTGCCGCTCTCGTCGATGCGCCGGCGCACGATCTCGATCGATTGCGCGACAGCATTGCGCTGGCGATCGACGATCGCCTTGTCGTTCAAGGTCAGAGTGATGCTGCCGTCATCGGCGACCGACAGGTCCGGGCCGGGGGCTGCATCCTTGAGGAGCTTGCGCGCATCCTCGATCTGGCCGGTATCGCGCAGCTTCAGCGTAACCGAGTTGCCATTCACGCCCAGATTGGAATAGCCGATGTTCGCCTTGCGAAATGCGGTCCGAACGGAATCGACGACGCCGTTGAGTTGCTCCTCGATCACCGCCTTGACATCGACCTCGAGCAGAAGGTGGGAGCCGCCCTGGAGATCGAGTCCAAGCGTGACCTGCTGCTTCGGCATCCAACCGGGCATCGCGGCGAGCTGTTCGCGCGTGAACAGATTGGGAAGCGCCGCGATGACGCCCACGAGGAGCGTCAGGACGATGAGAGTGATCTTCCAGGGTTGGAAATTCAGCATGAAGTCGTTTCGGCTGCGAATGGGAAAGGCGCGGACCGGCGGTGCATTCGTCCCGCGGCCGAAGGCGCCGATCGATCAGTCGCCTTTCGCCGTCTCTTCCTTGGCGTTTCCGTTCGAGGCGGGTTCGGTCTTGGCGACGATGTCGGTGATCGAGGAGCGGACCACCCTCACGCGCACATTTTCGGCGATCTCGACCTGAACCTCGGTGTCGCTCACGACCTTGGTCACCGTCCCGACGATGCCGCCCGAGGTGACGACGCGGTCGCCGCGCTTGAGCTGGGAGACCATCTCGCGGTGCTGCTTCATCTTCTTCTGCTGCGGCCGGATCAGCAGGAAATAAAACACGACGAAGATGAGAATGAGCGGCGCGAATTGGGCCAGGCCGCCCAAGCCCCCACCGAGGCCGCCCGGCGCCGCGTCGTTGGCCTGGGCAAGGGCTTCAGAAATGAACATCGGCAAGTCTCCTCGGATAAGTTGGGCTAGGCGCCAGCCGGCGGACTATAACGGCTCAAGCGCGAATTGCAATCGAGGTTGGGCGGGAAATTCCCTGGGAATTGCAAGGCCTTGGGCGACGGTGTCGAGCCATGACAGGGAAGAATCGCCCTGCTACTGTCCTGGCCCACGGGAATTCTGCGGGATTTTCCCCTGTCCGCGCCCGCCCTTTCTGGCGGGCAAAGAGTCCCCTATTAAATCACGGCCAGACCGATCGAACGCATCATGAATGACGCCGACCTCCTCCCTCTCCTCAGCCGCATCGCCGAAGCGCTGGAGCGCCTGGCGCCGCCCGCCCCTGCCTCGGCCTCACTCGATTCCGCCGACGCCTATCTTTGGCATGCGCAAGGAGCACGCCTCGAGGCCGTGGCGCGGGTCAATCGGATCGAGCTGGAGCTGCTGCAGGGGGTCGAGCATGTGCGCGACATCCTCCTCGAGAACACCCGGCGTTTCGCCCAGGGTCTGCCGGCCAACAACGCGCTGCTCTGGGGCGCGCGCGGCACCGGCAAGAGTTCGCTGGTGAAGGCGGTTCACGCCACGGTCAATCAACGGATCCAGGGGCGCCTCGCGCTGGTCGAGATTCATCGGGAGGATCTGGCCTCGCTGCCCGCGCTGCTGGCTAAATTGCGCGGCCATCCGCGCCGGTTCCTGCTGTTCTGCGACGATCTCTCCTTCGACCAGTCGGACACGAGCTACAAATCGCTCAAGGCCGTGCTCGAGGGTGGGATCGAAGGCCGGCCGGAGAACGTGATCTTCTACGCGACCTCGAACCGCCGCCACCTGATGCCGCGCGAGATGATCGAGAACGAGCGCTCCACCGCCATCAATCCCGCCGAGGCGGTCGAGGAGAAGGTCTCCTTATCCGATCGTTTCGGCCTGTGGCTCGGCTTCCACAATTACAACCAGGACACATATTTCGCGATCGTGGACGGCTATGCCCGCCATTACCGGCTCAAGATCGATGCCGACGAGCTGCACCGCCAGGCGAACGAATGGTCGGTCACCCGCGGCGCGCGCTCGGGTCGCGTCGCCTGGCAATTCATCCAGGACCTGGCGGGGCGGCTGGGGCAGAAGCTGGAGTAGTGAAACGATAGACGCCGCTCGTCTCATCCTCGCCCTCACGAAAGTGAGGGCGAGGGTTGCGAAGAGTTAGTCGGAGCGAAGCGGAGACTTACTCGGAGCTGGGTGAGGGTGTACCCGTAAAAAAAGGCCCACCTCACCCTACCCTCTCCCCCCGCTACGCGGGCGGAGAGGAAAGTGGCTCACGCCCCGTAGGCGCCGAGCATCATCTTGGGGTCGACCGCCTCGGTGCCTTTGCGCACTTCGAAATGGAGCTGCGGCGTCGAGACATTGCCGGTGCTCCCGACCCGCGCGATGACGTCGCCGCGCTTCACCTGCTGGCCCTTCTTGACCAACAGCGTGTCGTTATGGGCGTAGGCCGTCACCCAGCCATCGGCATGGCGGATCAGCACGAGATTGCCGAAGCCGCGAAGCTGGTTGCCGGCATAGACCACGACGCCGTTCTCGGCGGCGTGAACCGGCGTGCCCCGCGGCGCCGCGATGTTGATGCCGTCATTATGGAGCCCGCCGGAGGTAGCGCCGAAACCGGAGATGATCTTGCCGTTGACCGGCCATTGGAAGAAGCCGCTGGAACGGGTCGGCGGCTGCGGGATGTTCGCGACCGCGTCGGGCTGACTGGTCGCCGAACTGGCCGAAGGAGTGGAAAGCGGCTTCACCGAAGGCGTCGCCGAGGGCATTGGGGCGGGCTGCGGCGGCGCTTGCGGTGCCGTTTGCGGCATCGAACTGGAGGGCGGCTGCGCCGTGACGGCGCCCGCGCTGCCAGTCGGGCTCGGCGCATCCAGCGGCACAGCGGTCACGGCGGAAGACGGGGCGGCGATGGCCACGGGCGCGGTCGCGGGCTGCTGCACCGCCGCCGGCAACAGGATTCGCTGGCCGGCCACGATATTGTAAGGCGGCTTCAGTTGGTTGAAGCGGATCAGTTGACTCTGATCGACATTGAATTGAGCCGCGATCGAATTGACGCTGTCGCCCGCCTTGGCGACATAGACCTGCTGCTGGGGAATGCGGAGCTTCTGCCCCATGCTCAGCACATAGGGCGGCTTCAGCTTGTTCTCGTCGATCAGCGAGCGGATCGGCACCCTGAAGCGGTTGGCGACGCCATAGACGGTATCGCCGGTGATCACGATGTAGTTGCCGGCCTGATCGACGGTCCCCGGCGTCGGACCCGTCGCCGCGACATCGCTGGAGCCGGCCGGCGGTCGCCCCGATTGATTGCAGGCGGCGAGCGCCATTGCCGCCGCCAGCGCAACGCCCAATGCCAGGCTCTTCAACAATCCGCGGTCGAATATGACTGACATGGATCCTTGCGAGCGCCCACCCGCTCCGGCCGATCCGAATGGGCCTTGGGAGAATAGGCCAGAATCATGACGCCGGATTGTGGCCGAGTCGCGGCAACCGCCGCGGCAACTCTCATGCCAGAGTCCGCCGCCGCGGTCCAGCGCCCGCGCCAGCCTCGGGCGCTGTTGTCGCAGCGCCGCGCCCGCCCGACCCCTCCACCGCCCCCGGGAGCAACGGAACGAAACGAACCTCGCCGAGCGCTTCCTCGCTCCATTCGGCGCCATGGCGGCGATAGCGCATCAAGACCTGGTCGCCGCGCTCCGTTCCGATCGGTGCCACCAGAATGCCACCGTCCTTGAGCTGCTTCAGAAGCGCTTCCGGCAGCGCCGCCGCCGCCGCCGTCACCATGACGCGATCGAAATCGGTCTGCTCGGGCCAGCCGAGGCTGCCGTCGCCATAGCGGCAATGGATGTTGGTGAGGCGCAAATCGCGGAACCGCTGTTCGGCCTCGACCAGCAGGGTGCGGTGGCGCTCGATGCTGTAGATGCGCCGGGCCAGGCGCGACAGCACCGCCGCCTGATAGCCCGATCCGGTGCCGATCTCGAGCACCTTATGGCTCGCCTTCACCTCAAGCGCCTGGGTCATCAGCGCCACGACTTGCGGCTGGCTGATGGTCTGGCCCTCGCCGATCGGCAGCGTGCGCTCCTCATAGGCCTGATCGACGAACGGCCGCGGCACGAAGGCCTCGCGCGGTATGCGCTCGATCGCCCCCAGCACGCGCGTGTCGGTGATGCCCGCGCGCCGCAGGCTCATGATGAGCCTGATCTTGCGCGTGGCGAGCCCGCTCCCATCCTTCATACGCCGCCTCGCATGCCGCTCCCCCACCGCCCTGATCCGGGACGGGCCGCGTTACGCCGATGGACCCCCGCTTCCCTCGGGCGATCCGGCTCTGCCGTCAGCCCAGGACCTCTCTCAGCCGCTTCAAACTCGCCATATGCGTCAAGTCCAGATGCAGGGGCGTCACCGCGATGGCCCCTTGGCGCGTCACTTCGAGGTCGGTGCCCTTGCCGACGGATTCGTCATTGGTGAAATCGCCGATCCAGAGATAGGGCCGGCCACCCGGATCAGTGGCTGGAACCACCTCGATCGCCGAGATGCGGCGTCCTTGCCTCGCCGGCTGGATGCCGGTCACTTGCGACGCCGGCACAGTCGGAAAATTGACGTTCATCAGCACGCCTTTGGGCCATTCGAATTTAACCAGCTGGCGGATGACATCGGCGCCGTGCGCCTCGGCCGTGCTCCAGGGCACATGCTGACCGGTGCGAAGCTGGCTGAGAGCGATTGCCGGAATCTCCAGCAGGGTCGCCTCCATCGCCGCCGCGATCGTGCCCGAATAGGTGACGTCCTCGCCGAGATTGGCCCCGCGATTGACGCCCGACAGCACCAGGTCCGGCTTCTTGCCGTCGATCAGCCGATTGACCGCAAGGAGCACGCAGTCGGTCGGCGTGCCGTCGATGGCGAAGCGACGTTCAGAGATCTTCCTCACCTGCAGAGGCCGGCGCAACGTCAGGGAATGGCCGGCGCCGCTCTGCTCGATCTCCGGAGCGACCACCCAGACATCGTCCGAGAGCGAGCTCGCGATCTTGACCAGCACGGCCAGGCCCGGCGCATTTATGCCGTCGTCGTTGGTGACGAGGATGCGCGCCGCGGATGGCTCGATCCCGGACCGGGTCCTGGATGCCGAGGCAGGCTTGGAGCGGGACCTAGCCATTGCGCGTGATGGTCTCCGCCCCGTTCATATAGGGCCGCAACGCCTCGGGCAGGCGCACCGATCCATCTTTCTCCTGACAGTTCTCGATGATCGCGACCATGGTGCGGCCGATGGCGAGGCCGGAGCCGTTGAGCGTATGCAGGAAACGCGTTCCCTTCTTGTCGCCAGCGGGACGGAACCGGCCCTTCATGCGGCGCGCCTGGAAGTCGCCGCAGTTCGAGCAGCTCGAGATCTCCCGATAGGCCCCCTGCCCCGGGAGCCAAACCTCGATGTCGTAGGTCTTGCGTGACGCGAACCCCATATCTCCCGTGCACAGCAGCATGACGCGATAAGGCAGGCGAAGCCGCTTCAGCACCTCTTCGGCGCAGGCCGTCATGCGCTCATGCTCGGCTTCCGAATGGTCGGGATGCGCGATCGACACCAGCTCGACCTTCGAGAATTGATGCTGGCGGATCATGCCCCGCGTGTCCTTGCCGGCGGCGCCTGCCTCGGAGCGGAAACAGGGCGAATAGGCGGTGAAGCGCAAGGGCAGCGCCGCCTCCTCCAGGATCGTATCGGCGGCGATGTTGGTGAGCGGCACTTCGGCGGTCGGAATCAGCCAGCGGCCGTCGGTGGTGCGGAACAGATCTTCGGCGAATTTCGGCAGCTGGCCGGTGCCATAGACGCTCTCGTCACGAACCAGATAGGGCGGCACTACCTCAGTGTAGCCGAACTCGCGTGTATGAAGGTCGAGCATGAATCCGGCGAGCGCCCGCTCCAGTTTTGCCAACTGACCCTTCAGCAGCACGAACCGCGCCCCGGCGATCTTGGCCGCGGTCTCGAAATCCATCAGCCCCAGCGCCTCGCCGATGTCGAAATGCTGCTTGGGCGTGAAATCGAAATTGCGCTGGTCGCCCCAACGGCGGACTTCCCTGTTGCCATGCTCGTCGTGGCCCTCGGGCACGTCGGCGGCCGGCAGATTGGGAATCTCGGCCAGCACTCGGTCGAGCGCCGCGTCGGCCGTGGCGGCCTCCGCTTCCGACGCCGCCATCTCATCCTTCAACCGCGCCACCTCGGCTATCAGAGCTCCCGCATCCTCGCCCTTGGATTTGGCGCGGCCGACCTGTCCGGACAACTCATTGCGCTTGGCCTGAAGCTCGTTCAAGCGCTGCTGGGCCGCGCGACGCGTGGCGTCGAGCGCCAGCAACTCGGCCGAGCGCGGCGGCAGCCCGCGACGGGACAGCGCGCGATCGAAGGCCGCCGGATCGTCGCGGATCGTTCGAATATCATGCATCTCTAATCAGGCCCGCCAGCTCGACTCGGAGGGAGAGCGCCATCGGCACCCTCGCCCGCTTGTATAAGCCCTGGCGGGATTCGCGACAACAAGCGCGAGGCGCGACAATCCGCTGAGCGTGGACCGGCTCAGCTCGTGGTCACGTCGGTCCCGGCCGCCAGCTCCTTCTCGAGCGCCGCCTCGCGGGCGAGCTTCTGCTTCTCGACGAGCTTGGCCGCGAGGACCGAAATTTCGTAAAGCAGCAACAGCGGAATGGCGAGGCTGACCTGGCTGACCGGGTCCGGCGGGGTGATGACGGCGGCCACGATGAAGACGCCGACGATGGCGTATTTGCGCTTCGCGGCAAGGCCCGCGGCCGTGGCGAGGCCGGCGCGCACCAACAGGGTGAGGACCACCGGCAGCTGGAAGCAGAGCCCGAAGGCGAAGATCAGCTTCATCACGAGCGAAATATAGTCCCCGACCCGCGCTTCGAGTTGGACCGGCAACGCGTCCGGGCCGCCGGCCGACTGGAAGCCCAGGAAGAACTTCCAGGCCACCGGCAGCATCACGTAATAGAGCACCGCGGCGCCGGCCGTGAACAGCACGGGCGTCGCGATCAGGAAGGGCAGGAAGGCGCCCCGCTCATGTTTGTAGAGGCCCGGCGCGACGAACTTCCAGATCTGGATGGCAAAGACCGGAAATGACAGGCAGGCGGCGCCGAAGAAGGCGCATTTGACCTGCGTGAAGAAAGCCTCGGTCAGGTTGGTATAGATGAATTTGCGCCCGGTCTCCTTGAGCAGGATGTCGGCCAAGGGCTGCGCCAGAAAATTGAAGATGTCCTTGGAGAAGAACCAGCAGGCGATGAAGGCGACAAAGAGCGTGACGACGGACCAAAGGAGACGACGGCGCAACTCGATCAGGTGATCGAGCAGCGGCATCGTCTTCGCCTCGGCGGCGTCGTCGGGAAGCTTGTCGACCATGGATCAGGCTGTCTTCTGCAGACCGTCGCTCGAGCTTGCCGGCGCGGACGGCTCGGCCGCTTCGACCGTGCGCGGCTGGGGCATCGGAACGGTGGCGGCATCCGGTGCTGCCAGCGTCTGAGGCTCGGGCTTGGTCTCCGCCGGCATCGGAACGGTCGCACCGTCCGGCGCCGAGAGCGTCACGGGTTCGGGCTTGGCTTCGGTCGATGCGGCCTCGGTCCCGATCGCCAGCGCGGGCTTGGTCGGCGAAGCGTTGCTGCTGGTCTCGAGCTCGATCGCCTTGGGGTCGAGCGCCTTCTTGACCTCACCCTCGGGGTCCACGGTCTTCTCGATCGCCCGGCCGATCCCGCCGGTCTGTACGTCCGTCACCAGCTTCTTGGCTTCCTCGAGTTCCGCTTCCTTGACCAGCTGATCGACGCTGCTCTGGAACTCGCGCGCCAATTTGCGCGCGGTCTTCATCCACTTGGCGCCGGTCCGCAGCGCGTTCGGAAGTTCCTTGGGCCCGAAGACGAGCAGCGCCACCAGGGCGATGATCGCCATTTCTGACCAGCCGATATCGAACATGGTGAGCCTCTCCGGTCGCGCCCGGGCGCGA
>Ga0335070_10012082_pt1 | contig 10089 bp, 8 predicted proteins | sample Lox_Sample_13_FD_206722 | JGI IMG/M metagenome (GOLD analysis project Ga0335070, IMG submission 206722) | Soil microbial communities from Loxahatchee National Wildlife Refuge, Florida, United States - Lox_Sample_1.3 | ecosystem: Environmental > Terrestrial > Soil > Wetlands | place: USA: Florida... | reverse complement strand
TCGCATTTGGAGCAATAAATAGTTCTCGGAGTATCCGAGACCATTCCAAGAGAGGTGGAGACATGGTGGAGGAGAAGAAGGAGGCAAAGAAAGAGGTGAAGAAAGAGTTACCGATCAGCGAGGTAACTACGTGTAAGAGCACGGCACAGATGCTGAGGAAGGCGGCGGAGGATGGGGTGGAGACGGCCTTTCACCGGGCGATGGAGATGAAGGCCTGTCCCATCGGGGCGGACTCTGCCTGCTGTAAGCACTGCGCCATGGGGCCGTGCCGGCTCTCGTCGAAGAACCCCTACGAGAAGACGGGGGTATGCGGGGCGACGATCGACACCATCGCGTCCCGGAACTTCGCGCGGATGGTGGCGTGCGGGACGGCATCGCACACGGACCACGGGATGACCATGCTGGAGGTGTTCCGTGGGGTGATCCGGGGGGAGATCCCGGACTACCAGATCAAGGATGAGCAGAAGCTTCGGGATGTTGCGGCTTCCATCGGGATCGAGGTTGAGGGCCGCGGGGTGAAGGAGGTCGCAGAGGATCTCTACCACGAACTGGAGAAGACCTACACCCAGGTAGAGGGCGAGATTCCCTTCACCAAGCGGGTGCCGAAGAAGACGCTGGAGAAGTGGCGGGAGCTGGGGATCGTGCCCCGTGGGGCGATGCGGGAGATCATGGAGATCATGCACCGCTCCCACATGGGAGTGGACCAGGACTACGAGAACATGGTGAAGCAGTGTTCGCGGACGGCCCTTGCTGACGGCTGGGGTGGGGCGATGGTGGCGACGGAGATCTCGGACATTCTGTTTGGGACTCCGACCCCGGTTGTGGCGGGCGTCGACATGGGGAACCTGGAAGAGGGGAAGGTGAACATCATCGTTCACGGCCACGAGCCGAACCTTTTTGAGTCGATCATTGCCTCGGTGAACGATCCGAAGCTTCTGGAGGAGGCGAAAGCGGCGGGGGCGGCGGGGATCAACCTTCTGGGGATGTGCTGCTCCGGGGCCGAGGTGCTGAGCCGGCACGGGGTGCCCCATGCGGGGAACTTCATGAGTGTTGAGCCGGTGTTGATCACCGGGGCGGTGGATGCCATGGCGGTTGATGTGCAGTGCATCCAGCAGGCGCTTGCGCCTCTTTCCAAGTGTTACGGGACGCGTTTTTTCACTACCAACCCTCGGGCGAAGATCGAGGGTGCGGATCACGTGGAGTTTCACGAGAACCGGCCGCGGGAGTGCACCGACAAGGTAGTCAGGATGGCGATCGAGCGGTTCAAGAGCCGGCCGGCCAAGGTGGTGATCCCGCAGAACAAGTCTCTCGGGGTGCATGGGTTCAGCCACGAGTACGTGAACTACATGCTGGGGGGAAGCTTCCGGTCCTCCTACGTTCCCCTGAACGACAACATCATCAACGGCCGGATCCGGGGAGTGGCAGGGGTTGTGGGCTGCACCAATCCGAGGGTGCGGCAGGACTATGTGCATGTGGAGCTGGTGAAGGAGCTCATCAAGAACGATATCTTGGTGGTGCAGACGGGCTGCTCGCAGATAGCCCTTGCCAAGGCGGGGCTGATGAAGCCGGATGCGGCGGTCCTGGCCGGGGACGGGCTCCGGGAGGTATGCGAGACGGTGGGGATGCCGCCGGTTCTGGGGCTTGGCTCCTGCGTGGACAACAGCCGCATCCTTATCGCCTGCGCCGAGATGGTGAGGACGGGAGGGCTGGGTGAGAGCATCGCCGATCTTCCGGTTGCGGGCGCTGCGCCCGAGTGGATGAGCGAGAAGGCGATTGCGATCGGGCAGTACTTTGTGGCCTCGGGGGTGTTCACCGTCTTTGGGGTGACCTTTCCGACCATCACGGAGACCAAGTTCCACAAGCTTCTCTTCGAGGGTCTGGAGAAGCAGGGCCTGGGCAAGTGGGGTTTTGCCGTCGATCCCTATGAGATGGCCCGTCTCATGATCGATCACATCAACAAGAAGCGCGAGGCCCTCGGGATCATGGCCGCCCGCGAGCGCAAGCTCTTCGATATGGCGGACCGCCAGAAGCTCGAGGCCGAAAGCGCCTAGACAGAATACACAAAAACCCGGCGGGATCTCACCCTGCCGGGTTTTCTTGTCGAGCCCCGTTTACCGGGTACAGAGGGCGCGGTCTACCCCGCCCCCGGCGCCGATCAGGGCCACTTTTTCTCCACACAAGCGCCCGTCACAATAGCCTTTCTCGAGCGAGTCGCCGGCCGGCCTCTGTGGTCAGCTTCGAATCAATGAGCCGCTCAAGGGCTGACTTCTCCAGCAGCGCCTTTTTGTCTCCGAGTTTGACCATGGTCCGGGCGTCCTGGAGAATCTGGAGATTCACGTTTTCAGGCTCACTTCCTGGAGAAACGTCCTGAACGAGCTTGCAGACCTCATCAACCACCTCGGCCTCGGTCCCCAGCTCGATCAGAATCTTCCGCGCCGAAGCGGCGCGGTCATCCTGATCCGACGGTGAAACATGGACCAGTTCGCTTAAAAGCGCGGCGGCGATCACCACCTTGGGCTCTCCCCCCTCTACACTTACGAGTTCCTCTGCCAGGTCGAGCACCTCAAGAGCCTCCGCCACCACCGCATCATCCGGCAGAAGCGCCTTCTTGGCAGCGGCAAGGAGTCGATCACGGTAAAAGGCCCTGATGTTCTCGCCCTTGAACATGTCGGGCATACACTTTTCCGCGTATTTGCACCACTCCAGGCAGCCGATGTCTCGCTTGGGATTCAGGAACCGGTGACCGCACGTGCAGGTGCGCCTGGCATCGTCTTTCCAGAACTCGACCGCTTTCCCGCAGTTAGGGCAGGAAACGTCGTAGATGTCTCCCGGCTTCCAGAACATCGTGTTCTGCCCGGGGCAGCGGAACTCTTCTTTCCTCATGGCATCACCTCCCCCGACGTATGCAGTGACAGCATAACTCCACGGGGTAGCTTTCGGCCTTGACTTTGGTCAAGAACGCCAAACAACGGGACGCCATCGGCGGATTCCGTAGGGCGGCTCTCCGTACCCGCCGCATTCAGGCCGATACGGAGATCGGCCCTACGAGTGCTACCAGAATCAAGGGCAGGAAGAGATGCGCAAGGATTTCTGCGTCCCTGTAGAGTTAGGAGGCGCTCGTCGCTGCCAGCTCCGGCGGGAGCTCGCACACTCCCAGGGTCGCCTTTTTCGTCTCCACGTAATGAGCGGCGGCAAGGGCGGCGGTACAGCCGTCCGCGGCGGCAATGACGATCTGTTTGGCGTACTTCTCCCGTAGGTCGCCGATCACATAGATGCCGGGAATCGAGGTTTCGCACTTATCGTCGGTCATCACATAGCCGTCAGCGTTCTTCTTGATCCCCGCCGGCACAAGCTGATTGTTGGGCTCAAAGCCGATGAATACAAACACCCCGTCGGTGGCGAGCGGTCGCTTCTCGCCTGTCTTCGTATCCCGCAGCTCAACCCCGCTCACCCCCTGCTCATCGGCCTTGATTGCGGTAAGGACGCTGTTCCAAAGGATCTCGATCTTGCACTCTCCCTTGACCCGTTGCTGCAGGATCATGCTCGCCCGGAAGGCATCGCGACGATGGACCAGGTAGACCTTCTTGGCGAGCTTGGCGAGATAGAGGGCCTCCTCCGTCGCCGTGTCGCCGCCGCCTACGACCACCACCGTCTTGTCCCTGAAGAAGAAACCGTCGCACACAGCGCAGTAGGAGACCCCCTTCCCGTAGTACTCCTTTTCGCCCGGTATCTCGAGCTTGCGAGGGCTCCCCCCCATCCCAAGCACCACCGCATATCCCTGCAAGACAGTGCCGTTGGCGAGCCTCACCGTGTGGAATTCCAGCCCTGGTTCGACAGATACCACCTCATCCTGAACCATCTCGAGGCCATAGGACTGGGCGTGCTTGAGAAATCGCTGGGAGAGGTCAAACCCGGTGGTGATTTCGGTCCCGGGGTAGTTCTCGACGCTGTCCGACATGGCCACCTGGCCGCCGGGCACCCCCTTTTCGATGAGGATTGTCTTTAAGGCCGCCCTCATGGCATAGATGCCAGCGCTGAGGCCCCCGGGGCCGCCGCCGACGATGATGAGATCGTAGGTTGACATGCAGGACCTCCTTCGCTCACCGCAGTATGGGATCAAGGAGAGAGTGACTCACGTGTGAAGGGCAAGCATAGCAGATGTGACCGTCGAAAAGAACCCCCGAAGGGGGATGTCGAATGCCAGAGCTCAAATGTCGAATCAAATCCAAGAACAAATGTCAAACGGAGTTCGAGTGACCCTTGCCGGCATCGTTGAGTATCAGATATCCCCTCGGGGAGGCGAGAGATACCCCGGCCCGCGGGCGGTGTGGCCTGTACGGCTGCCCGACCACTTCACCGAACCGTTGCCAAGGACATATCGATACTTTAGGATGACGCTGTGGAGCGTCCACGACTCGTTCGTCAGGATTCGGACCTCGCAGGGCAAGGAGAGAGATATGGCGCAGGTTGACGGCAGCCGGGTCGTTGCCCAGGGTCTCAAGGAGGAAGGTGTTGAAACCATGTTCTACATCATGGGCGGTCCCAACTTTGACCTCTCGATTCACGCCGATCGCCTCGGTATCCGCCTGATCGACGTCCGCCATGAACAGGCCGCCGCCATGATGGCCCACGCTTACTCTCGGGTCACTCGAAAGACGGGAGTCTGCATGGGGGCCGGGGGTCCCGGGGCGCTGAATCTTCTCACCGGAATCGCAAACGCCCACCTCGACGCCTGCCCCGTCTTGGCCCTTGGCGGCGCCTCATCCTTCAACCTATATGAGCTCGGTGACTTCCAGGAGCTGGATCAGGTCGCCATCTTCAAGCCCGTGTGCAAGTGGACCGCAAGAATTTACGAGGCGCGGCGAGCGAAGGAGTATGTCCACTTCGCCATGGTCCGAGCCCGGCATGGAAAGCCCGGCCCCGTGTACCTGGACATGCCGGGCAACATGCTCTACGAAAAGGTGGACGAAGCCCGGGTAGTGCCGCGACCCGTCCTCAAGGAGACGTCTCTCCCCAGCCCGGACAGTCGCTCTATCGAACGAGCCGTCGAGCTACTCCGGAACGCCCGGAAGCCGATCCTCCTTACCGGAAGCGGCATCTTCTGGTCTGGTGCCGGCGAGGAGATGCGCCGGTTCGTCGAGACCACGGGCATTCCCTTCTTCACCAGTCCCCAGGGACGGGGGATGGTGCCTGACGATCACCCCCTCTGCTTGCTCGGGGCCCGTTCATACGCCTTTCGCGAGGCTGACCTCGTTCTGGTGGTAGGCACGCGACTCAACTTCATCATCGGTCAGGGGCGGCCGCCGCGGTTCTCTGCCGATGCCAAGTTTATCCACGTGGATGTGGATGGGGAGGAGATCGGACGCGTCCGGACTGTAGAGCTCGGCATCGTCGGGGACGCCAGGGCGGTGCTCGAGCAACTCATCGTCGCCGCTCACGGCCGCCTATGGTTCGGCAACGACTCGCCCTGGGTGCAGGAGCTAGCGGCTAGAGATCGGCAGAGCCGTGACAAGACAGCACCGCTCCTCAACTCCGACCAGGTTCCGGTTCATCCCTTTCGCCTCTGCCGGGAGATCCGGGACTTCATTCCCCGCAACGCCATCCTTGCCGTGGACGGCCACGAGATCATGAACATGTCGCGCCAGGCGATCCCTTCCTTCACTCCCGGAGCAAGGCTCAACCCCGGCCCCAACGGCTGCATGGGAGTCGGGCTCCCCTTCGGCCTGGGTGCGAAGGCGGCGGCGCCCGAAAGAACGGTGGTAGTCCTGAACGGCGACGGCTCCCTGGGCCTGAACCTCATGGAACTCGACACCGCCGTGCGCCATGGGTTGCCGGTTCTCGTGGTGGTGAGCAATAACGCCGGCTGGACCGCCAGGCCCAAGGGCGATTTGCACCTCCCGGGTCGGGAACTCGGCCAGGTGCGGTATGACCTGATTGCCCAGGGTTTCGGCGCCTACGGCGAGTTCGTCGAAGATCCTCACGCCATCCGCCCGGTCCTGGAGCGGGGCCTCAAAGAGGTGGAGAAGGGCAGGCCGGCCCTCATCAACGTCGTAACCGAGCCGACCGCCATGGCGCAGACGGTCCAGTTCGCGAGCTATGGAGGATAGGTCACGGGGTCGGCCGTAGGGAGATGCACGCAGGGAATCGAGGGAAGGAGTGGTTGTTGAAAGGTGCGTTGCCTCTGGTGTCCGTCAGGTTCCAATTATGTGAATCAACCCCTCATAAAAGGCGGCGGAAATCAGGGCGGAGATGGGAATGGTGAGAATCCACGCCCAGACGATGGTACCTGCCACGCCCCACCGAACGGCGGTCAGCCGCTTTGTTGCGCCCACTCCAACAATCGCCCCCGTAATGGTGTGGGTGGTGCTCACCGGGATGCCGGCCAAGGAGGCCCCGATGATGGCCATGGCCGCCGCGCATTCAGCGCAAAACCCACCCATGGGCTCAAGCTTAGTAATCTTGGTGCCCACGGTCTTCACGATCCTCCAACCTCCTGCCATGGTTCCCAGAGCAATGACGAGGTAGCAGAGGAGCTCAACCCACCAGGGGATATAAAACGAGGGGCCGAGGTGCCCACCCCGAAAGAGCACGACGGCGATAACACCCATGGTCTTCTGGGCATCGTTCATCCCGTGGCTCAGGCTGTAGATTGCCGCCGAAAAAAGCTGGAATCGTCTAAAGGCCCAGTCCGCTTTTGCCACCGTGGCGTGACGACAGATGTTCAACACGGCCGCCATGAGCACAAGCCCGAGTAGCAGACCAATGGTCGGAGAGAGGACGATGAAGCTGGCGGTCTTAATGATTCCCCCCCAGACGAGCACCGCGGTTCCTCCCTTCACCAACCCGGCACCGATGAGGCCGCCGATGAGCGCATGAGAGGAGCTGCTCGGAAGCCCGAACCACCAGGTGATCAGGTTCCAGATGATCGCCCCCCCGAGGGCGGCGAGGATAAGTCGGTTTCCGATAACGTCGGGGTTGACAATACCGGTGCCGATCGTCTTCGCCACGTGGACCCCGATGAAAAAGACGGCGATGAAATTGAAGAAGGCAGCCATGATTACGGCGGATCGCGGCGAGAGCACGCGGGTGGAAACGACGGTGGCGATGGAGTTAGCGGCGTCGTGGAAGCCGTTGATAAAATCAAAGGCAAGGGCGATGAGAACAACCAACACGACGAGAACAAGAGAGCTGCTAACCATGCTTTAGGACGATTCCTTCAACGATGTTCGAGATATCCTCGCAAAGATCAATCGCGTCTTCGATTCGCTCTAGGATCTCCTTCCATTTGATCAGCTCGATGGCATCCTTTTCCCCCTCGAAGAGCCGGGCCACCGCCGTGCGCATGACGTAATCGCCCTCGTTCTCAAGCGTATTGATATCGACGCAGCCTGCAATGATCATCTGGGATTTCTTCTTGTCCCGCAGGGCGTAAATTATCTCCTTGATCTTGGCTATGGCATGAACGAGGATTTTCGCGAGAACGTGAAGCTCCTCTCTGGGTTCTTTGACCCTGTAGAGATACATTCTGGCTACCGTGGCCTCAATCATATCGAGGACACTGTCCATCTTGTTGACCAGGGTGTGGATGTCCTCCCGATCCAAAGGGGTGAGGAAGGTCCTATGCATCTTCTCGTAGGTCTTGTGCGTGATGCTGTCCGCCTCGTGCTCGATCTCCTTCAGCTTCGCGACCTTCGGTTCCGAGTATTTGTAATTGTTAAGGATATCAATGAACAGCTTACCGCCCTCCTCGATCTTCGCCGCCAACTCCTCGAAGAGGTCGTAGAATTTTTCCTCTCTGGGAATGAGCCTCATGGCACCGTGCTCCTTCTTTCATGTCGGTGCGTCGTATAGCACAATTCTGCGACCTGTTCAATCGAAGACGGGGAAAGATCGTAATTTTCTAGATGCCGTTATAAAGAAGCAGAACAATAAGTTAGGAGAGCCCGGCGAGGATCGCTCGTGACTGGGAGACGCTGTTCTCCGAAGGCCGCAGACAGAAGCAACCGAGCCCCAGAGGCGGGAACACAGACTGAACGCGCCGCCGCGCCGACAAGAGCGCAACCACCCGAGGCGGCATCTCCAGCAAAGGGCCCGGTCACTCCCTCGACACTGACCTCAGGGCAGCGCCCCTCACCACCTACTCGACGATGCTCTTCCCATAAAACTGCTCTATTTCGCCGGAACCATACCCGAGTTGCTCCAACACCTCCCGGGTCTCCGCTCCCCTGGCGGTTCCGCCCCTGGTCGCCTCACCGGGCGTCCGCGAAAGCCTCGGTGCCGGGGCAGGTTGGTCGACCCCGTCCAGGGTGGTGACCAGTCCCCTCGCCCTGTTGTGAGCGTGGAGGCCTACCTCGTGAAGGTCCAGGACCGGGGCGATGCAGGCATCCTTGCCCTCGAAGATGGCGGTCCACTGGTCGCGGGTCTTGGTCCGAATGACCTCGGCAAAACGTGCCGTGACTTCCGGCCAGCGCGCCTCGTCGTTCTGGGGTGGAAGGGTGGAGGGATCGAGGCCGAGGCCTTGAAGCAAAAGCTCGTAGAAGCGGGCCTCAATGGCCCCGACCGCCATGAACTTCCCGTCTCTTGTCTCATAGGTCTGGTAATAAGGCGCACCACCGTCCAGCATGTTGGTGCCGATATCGAGGCTCATGAGGCCATGGGCGAGGAGGCCGAAAAAATAAGTGAGGAGGTTCGTAGCCCCATCCACCATGGCCGCATCGACGACCTGTCCTTTGCCGGATCTCGCCCGCTCGATGAGGGCGAGGAGAATCCCAAAGGCGCAGAGCATGCCGCCTCCGGCAAAATCGCCGAGAATGTTACAGGGAGGGAGCGGCCGCTCCCCCTTCCGCCTGAAAAGGGACAAAGCCCCCGAGAGTGCGATGTAGTTGATGTCGTGTCCCGCCAGGCGAGCGTATGGTCCCTCTTGGCCCCACCCGGTGAGCCGGGCATAGATCAGCCTCGGATTGAGCGAGAGGGCCTCCTGCGGCCCGAGCCCCAGTCCCTCCATCACTCCAGGTCGGTACGGCTCAATGAGCACGTCAGATCCCTGAACCAGCCTCCGAAGAATGCCCACCCCTTCCTTCGTCTTCAGGTTGACCCGCAGGGATCTCTTTCCCCGGTCGAAGGGGTTTTTCGCCATGACGTTCGGGATCTCCGGCATCCCCTTTGACGGCCGGTCCACCACGACCACATCGGCCCCAAAATCGGCGAGAAGCATGCCGCAGTAAGGAGACGGAGCAAGACCCGCCATCTCAACAACCTTGATGCCATCGAGCGGTTTCATAGCACTCCTCTCTTTGCCCGGGCCTCTCCGGGCGCGACCAGAGGTTTCATCGGCCCCACACCCGCACACTCGCCCGGCCGGATCACCTGAGCGGTTCTCTCAACGCCGCATTGGGATTGGTCATGGGATCGTCAATGCACTTCAGACAGTAATATGCGGGCCAGACGCAGCCGCAGCCCGATCCGATCAACTCGAACCGGCAACAGCCCTCACATACCGGCACGCCGCATCCTGTGCAGACGGTGAAGGGCTTCTCCCGGCTACATAGCCTACACATCTTATCATCAGCTGCCATGGGAGCCTCTCCTTCGCCCGCGGGTGCTTGGAACTCGACGCCACCGAGTCCGACCATCGATGGGTGTTTCAAAACAAAGCCCTCTCCCGGGAGGGAGAGGGCTGGATAACGCATCTCCTGCCTTTTAACGGAGAAGTTCCCGGGCGATAATCAGACGCTGAATCTCACTCGTGCCCTCGTAGATGGTGCAGACCCTCGCATCCCTGGCAAATCGCTCGACCGGATAATCGCGCGTGTAGCCGTAGCCGCCCAGAATCTGAATAGCGTCGTAGCAGGCCCGGTTGGCCGCTTCCGTGGCCAAGAGCTTGGCCATGGATGCCTCTTTGGAATAAGGCTTTCGCTGATCCTTCAGATGGGCTGCCTGGAGAAGGAGAAGCCTCGCCCCCTCCAGCTCGGTGTATCGATTTACCAGCATCCACTGGATGGCCTGGAAGTTGGCGATGGGCTGGCCGAACATGACCCGCTCCTTGGCGTAGCCCTTGGCGTAGTCCATGGCTGCGAGACCGATCCCGAG
>Ga0335070_10012080_pt1 | contig 10090 bp, 11 predicted proteins | sample Lox_Sample_13_FD_206722 | JGI IMG/M metagenome (GOLD analysis project Ga0335070, IMG submission 206722) | Soil microbial communities from Loxahatchee National Wildlife Refuge, Florida, United States - Lox_Sample_1.3 | ecosystem: Environmental > Terrestrial > Soil > Wetlands | place: USA... | reverse complement strand
ACCAAGGGCGCGGAAGTGACCACAGAGTCTGAATCGACGGCCCAGTCGCGACAGAGTTGAGATTGCTCCATTGGGATTTCGGTTGAGGAGGAGGAGTCACTGGCCCTGGGTCGGGGAGGATCTACCTCCCTCGCTGCGCGCCTTCAGGATCTGATCGAGGGTGTCGCGGTAGGGGGCATCTTCGCCCGCAGGGGCGAGGGCGACCGCGCGGCGCGCCAGGTTCTCCGCCTCCTCGAGCTTGATCCCCTGGGTATAGTAAAGCCAGGCCAGATTGTTATACGGGCGGGGGTCTCCGGGCAGTTCCTTAATGGCTCGCCGGTACCGCTGCTCGGACTCCACATACTTGCCCTGGAGAAACAGGATGTTCCCAAGGAACAGGTACGCCACCGGCAGGCTCCGGGACGCCGTTGTGTACTCGGCGGCCGCGAGATCGTACTCCTTCTTGCTCTCGTAAGCCATGCCGAGCTTGAGATGCTCCTCGGGCGAGAGGGGGTCTTCGAGCACCGTGATCCGCGGCAGCGAGCAGCCGGCGATCAAGGCGAGTACAGCAACAAGACAAAAGAGCTTGCGGATCATGGGCACTACCCTGTCTTGGCGGAGTCCTTCGGTTCGATGCGGAGGGTCCAGCGTTTTGCCCTTTCCCAGATGGGCAGGAAATCGCTCCACAAGATGTGGGTCTCCCGGGAGGTACCCGAGTTGGCGACGATCCCCCTCGGGTCATAGCCGACTACGACCATGTAATGGTTCCGACTGATGACCGAGAACCCATAGTCCACCATGACGATGAGAGGACTTCGGTTATCTATCGCCTCAACGATCTCCCCCACGCTCCCGCTGAACCATGTCGCTGCGAAGTCCTGCTCCCGGGCATACAAGACCATGTCAATGGTCACGGTGCCGCGGATGTTCTTGCGGAAGATCGCCTGGGCGACTTCCTCAGGGGTGATCTTCTTCCCATAGTAGTTGAGGACCCCGGCAAGGGATGCGGGCCCGCACTGATAGTCGAGCTGGGGGAAGAAAGGGACGTTCGCGAGCTGGGCCGCACCGGCAGGGGGAGAGAAGGCGCCGGGCAGAGTGCCGGCGCAACCGGCCAAAGGAACTAGAAGCAGAAACAACACGGCGGCGCGCCGTGCCAGGCGCGCAAAAAGGCAAAACGCTCCCTCGCCCCGCCGAAGCTCTGCCCGTGGTGCAACTCGTGAAGGCCGCCTCACTGCCTCGAGGGACACTGGGGATTCTCCCTTGTGGAGAGGAGACCGGTTTCCCAGCAACCTGCCAGGGTGAAATCCCGAAGCTTGGCGCTCCGGGTAGACCGTGTCGGGCCAGGGGCCGGGTCAGGAGACGACGATCTTCTTGTCCATCAACTTGAGAATGATGATGACCAGGATGACGATGACCAGAATAGCAATCACCAGGCCCAGGCCGTCACCACCGGCAGTGAGCGTGTCGATCTGTGTGGCGAAGTTGTGGAGGTCCTGATCCGAGAGTTGGGCAAGGCGGCCACTGATCTCTTCGTGCGAGTAGCCCATGGCCTTCAGGCGCTCCTGAACCAACTTGTTCTCGAGAGCTCGCTGCAGCGTGGCCAGGTCCTGCTGGCGGGACGTAGCGCCGAAGGACTCGTCGGAGCCGATGAAGCCTGCTTCAACCCTGGGCACGAGGCTGAAGAGGCCCATGAGAAGTACAAGAATGGTGGCAAGTCGCCGCACCAAGGTCGCAGTCATGAAAAGCCGCATACCTAATCCCCCCTCATTATCGTGACATCGATCTCCCCAACAGCTAGAGCACGTTCTGCAACTTCTGTACCTTGAGAAGGCGTCCATGGTTCCTAAATTTAGATACCGATTCAGGGGAGCACTGTCAAGCGACAGACGCGTTTTTGATTTGCCAGGGGTACGAGAGAAATGATAAGAATTCTGTGCACGGAGCTGTTTCAGGGCAACCGCTTCGGTCTTCGCGAACTTATCGCGGGGGAAGGGAGATGAATTTGCGGCGCCGTATCCATGCCGCTGGTACCTTCATCTCGAACCTTTAACCGTCACTTGGGAGCACGAAATTATATTTGCCTTTCCCTCGTCACATACCGATCAAATAGGAGAGGGCATGAGGGCACCCAGGGAGAGGAAGCCGCTATCTCGCTTCCAAAGGGATGGAGGAGGACGCCCCACGGGCCCACGCTCTTCAAGGTGACCGCAGAGGATTTCGCGGCCGCGGGCTAGAGCGGCTGGGCGGGGGGGGATCCTCCTGGACTGCTGCCTGTGGGCGAGGACTGGACCTAGGTCCGATCACTGAGCGATGGCTTTTTACGACAAAGAGTCTTTCGGTGCACGAAGGATGGGGTTCATTTCGCGACTCGGTCTGCTCGAGTGGTTCATGCGGAAGGGCGGCAGACTAGTCGGTTTTATCTTTTGCGCCATTGCCCTCGTCTTTCTCGTGATGGGGATCTTCCTCGGGTACTCGTTCTTCTTCGCGGACAACCGCCTCCTGTTCATCTTTCCAAGTATGGCGGCGAAGGTGACTCTGGGTGAGCTTGCCGCCGACCCTGGGAAGTACGACGGCCGCTGGGTGAGGGTTCGTGGCGAACTGCGGAGTCAGGGGAGGTTCGGCGCCCTTCTCGTGCCGGAGGAAAACGGGCTGTCGGGGTCGGCTGGAGATCAAAAGGCCGGAGCGTCGGAAAAGCCGGCCCCTCTCACCTGGAGCGCCTATCCCTCCCTGGAGAATAGGACGCGAGAACGGCCGCCCCAGTCGCTGCGGCTTCGCCACCCTTCAGCCGGGATGTCGAAGACCGTATCGTTTTATGAAGATGGTGTGGTCGAGGTGGCGGGAAGGTTTGAACGATCCGGGCCGCGGGGCGAAGGGGAACCCTCCGTCGCCGTCGCGGTGGTGGTGCACCCGAGGCAGCCTGTGTTTTTCGTTCCCATCCTTGTCTACGGGACGATCCCGGTGCTGGCGGTGGTGGTATTCTTACCCCTCTACCTCGTGGGGAGAGACGTCCGGAGATCCTTCGATCGGCCGTGATCGGGCCGCGGCATGGACTGCCGGCGGGGAAGTGAGGACAGCGCGGTTTGCACCGGGATGGCGGTTCAGGGCAGTCCGATCTTCCAAGGAGGGCGATGATGGAGGAGTTGATCCAATTTCTGTCCGGGGTCGAGATATTCAAGGATTTCCGCCCAGGGGAACTTGAGAAGATCGCCGCCATCTGCAAGCCGGTCAGCTTTCGGGAGGAGGATGTGGTACTCGAGGAGGGTGCCCGCGGACGGGACCTCTTTATCATCAGGAGTGGTCGGATGAGCATCACTCTCAGCAAGTCCCCGGGACGATACGACCTCGGCACCATAAGCAGGTGCGAGCCCGGCCAGGTGGTGGGCGAGCTCGCGTTTATCGACGGGGCCAGACGATCCACCTGGGTGATTGCCTTGGAGAGTGGGGAGGCCCTGCGGATCAGCTGGGATGACTTCAGTCGACTCGTGGCGCAGGACGTCAGGATCGGCTATCAATTTTACCGCAACATGGCTCTGCTCATAACGGAACGCCTGCGGGACACGACCATGTTCTGCAGCAACCTCCTGGGGATGAGATGATGCGGGATATTTCGACGCTCGATTACTCGGCGCTGGATCGACCGGAGATTCTCGGGTGCGTGTTCCATCCGAGGCGAGAATGGGGAATGGGGGCGGCAGCAACGGCCGCGAGAGATGTCCTCGCGCCGGTGGGGGGAGAGGTGGTCATCGGCGGCCGGTTTCACATGGTTCAACCGACGGCAGCGAACATCCTATTTTTCCACGGTAATGGTGAGATCGTCGCCGACTACGACGACATTGCCGTCCTCTACAACCAGCTCGGACTCAACTTCCTGCCGGTGGACTACCGGGGCTACGGCCGCTCCACCGGGACCCCCACCGTGACCGCCATGATGCGAGACGCGCACCTGATCTACGCCTTCGTCCGCACGTGGCTGAAGGAGAACAGCTTCACCGGACCCCTCCTCATCATGGGGAGGTCGCTCGGGAGCGCGTCGGCCCTGGAGATCGCGGCCAACTACGGCGAGGAGATCGACGGACTCATCATCGAGAGCGGCTTCGCCTTCGCTATTCCCCTCCTGAAGCTCCTCGGTGTTCAGCTCTGGGCCCTGGATTTGAAGGAAGAGGACGGCTTCGGTAACCTTGAGAAGATTGGAGTTTACGAGGGGCCCACCCTGATCATTCATGCGGAGTACGATCACATCATCCCGTTTTCCGACGGTGAGGCTCTCTGGCAGGCCTCTGTCGCTGCGGACAAGAGGCTGCTCCAAATCCCGGGGGCCAACCACAACGACATCTTCATGCACGGGATCAGAGAGTACTTCGACTCGATCAGGAGCCTTGCGGAGAAGGTCACAAGGGCCGGCACGTGAGGAGCGTTGGGGCACGTTTGGAGAGAGAGAGCTGTGAGTGAGATTTTCAGTCGGGAGATCCGTCTTAAACAGCGACCTGTCGGCATGCCGAAAGAGGCCGACTTCGAACTCGTGACCGTGCCGCTTCCCGAGCCGAGAGAAGGGGAAGTGCTGGTTCAGAACATCTTCATGTCCGTGGACCCCTACATGCGGGGCCGGATGAGCGAAGGCGAGAGCTATATCCCGCCCTTTCCGCTCGGGAAGGCGCTCGAGGGCGGCTGCGTGGGGCGTGTCCGGCGCTCGGTCGGGGCGAGGTTTCGGGAGGGTGACCTCGTCCTGAGCATGCTGGGGTGGCGCGAATACTACGTCTCGGACGGGACCGGCCTCATCGGTATCGATCCGAGCCTCGCTCCCGTCCAGGCCTACCTCGGGATTCTCGGCCTGCCGGGCCTCACCGCCTATGTCGGCCTTCTCGATTTGGGCCAGCCAAAGGCGGGGGACACGGTTTTCGTCTCGGGCGCGTCGGGTGCGGTCGGTGCGGTCGTCTGCCAGATTGCCAAGATCAAGGGGTGTCGGGTGGTGGGAAGCGCCGGGTCTGACGCCAAGGTGGCGTGGCTTCTGGAGAAGGCGCGTGTCGATGCCGCCTTCAACTACAAGAAGGTGGGCGATCTCGCCGCCGAGGTGGCGATACACTGTGACGGCCTCGACATTTACTTCGACAATGTGGGCGGCCCCCACCTTGTTGCGGCCCTCGGCCGGATGAAGCCCTTCGGACGTGTCGTCCTTTGCGGGATGATTTCCCAGTACAACGTCACCAGGCCGCCCCGCGGGCCAGGCAACCTGATTCTCGCCATCATGAAGCGCCTCACCCTCAGGGGTTTCATTGTGACCGATCATCTCCACCGACGGCAGGAATTCCTGAGGGATATGAGCCGATGGATTGCCGAGGGGAAGATCGCCTGGAAGGAGACCATTGTCGAAGGGATCGAGAACGCGCCTCGGGCCTTCCTCGGCCTGTTCAGCGGGGAGAACCTGGGAAAGATGCTCGTCAAGCTCGGGCCGGAACCGACGGCGTAGGAGATGTCGGCCTTTGCTCAGCCGATGCGGCCTAGGGGGTTCAGGAGGGAGTCATAGCGCTCCTGCTTCCAGGGATCGGCCGAGTTGCTGTAGCCACGGGTTTCCCAGTAGCCGGGCTCATCGCGGACGGTAACCCTGATCCCTTCCAGCCACTTGGCGCTCTTGTAGAAGTAGCGATCAGGGACCAGGGCGCGGACCGGGGCGCCGTAGGCCTGGGGCAAGGGAGCGCCGGCAAAGGTGTGGGCGAGGATGACATTATCCTTGACCGCCTCGCTCAAGGGAATGTTGCTCGTGTATCCTGCGGCCGCTTCAAAGATGATGAAGCCGGCCGTCGCCTTGACCTTGATGAGATCGAGGATCGTCTTCAGCCGCACCCCGCTCCAGCGCGAATCCAGAAGCGTCCAGCCGGTGACACAGTGGACATCGCACGTTGTTTGCACCTGGGGAAGCCTTAGGAGCTCCTGGAAATCGAGGGTAAACGGGCGCTCCGCCTCTCCGTGAATCCGGAGCTTCCAGTTTGAGACGGTGGCCTTTCCCGGCCTCCCGCCCATGTCGGCGAGCATGGTCACCAGTTGCTGACCCGGGGGCAGGCGCGGCCTGCCGTCGGGTCTGAGCTCGGCCGCCGCCGCCTCGTTTTCGCCGTCGAGGACTTTGACAAAGAGACCGGGGAGACTGATGCTGACCAGCGTGCCGCCCGCGGCGGCAAGGAATTCCCGTCGGGAGAGCTTCCGTCGTTCCTCCATGGCCGTCCTCTCGTTTCCCGGTTGTCGTGCTGATCTGATTGTACCGCTCCATGAGGGCAGGTTCCAGCCGAAAGCGTCTTCCCGGTCGTGTCGGTGTTCGACTATCGGATTCTCAGGATTGGGCAGGTAAGGGAGCACCTGTGGCAGAAGGGACTCGCGAAGATCCTCTAAGAAGAGTTTGTCTTGAGGCGGAAGAACCCTTTCTCCTCGCCCTTGAGCGCTCAACGCCCGTCCCTGGCGGCGGGTCTGCTGCGGCCTATGCCGCGTCGGTGGGGCTTGCCCTGCTTGCGAAGATCATCCGTTTGGAGAGCGAGAGACCGCGTCCGGCTGCCGAAGAACGCCATGATTGGGAAGATCTCCTTGGTCGCGTCCACCGTTCGGCCGGGGCGTTCCGTCGACTTCGCGACGAGGACAGCGAGACCTATGTGAGGCTCGCCGAGGCGAGACGCTCGCAAAACGAAGGGGCGATCCAGGGAGCGTGGGAGCAGGCAATCGCCTGCCCCGTGGAAATCATGCAGGAGGCCGACGAGGCGCTTCTGCTAGCTCGCGAGGCCGGGGAGCGGTGCAAAGGACACCTAGTTGCCGATGTCCTCGTGGTGCTCCAGCTTCTCCGGGCCGCGTGCCGTGGGGCCTATCACATTGCTTCGGCTAATCTCGGGATGGCGGCACGATTGCGCGCCTGGAAAGGTGATCTCTCTAGGCCGACAGAGCTCTGCACTCGGGTCGAGAATCTTTTCGTGGCGACGGAGAACGCGATCCTGGCCAGACTGACCGATAAGTAGCCCGCATCATGGACGAGCTACCTACCGCGACCGGGTGGTTTGGGGCAGGGAGGTCTGCTCTGCAAAGGCGCATAGTCGCGCCATTGATAGTGGAGAGCGAGGCCAGTCCTTCGGGCGGGGTTGTGGTGGAAAGCTTGGGGGGTCTTCCTGTCGGCGAAGGAAGGTAGATGCTCCGGATGCGCTTTGCGCCGCAGACCATCCCTGCCTGCGGCACCGGCGGGTATTCTGTGGGAGCGGCTTCTAGCCGCGACCGGGTGGTTTGGAGCAGGGAGGTCTGCCCCCGAGGGATTGGGGGACAAATCGGCAAAGGCGCACTGAAGCCCCGCCGCTAGCTTGTGACCTCTTTCAGGATCTCGGGGTTATCGAGCACCTTCCCCGAGCCGAGAACCACGGCGGAAAGGGGATCCGGCGGAATCGTCACCGAAATCCCGGTATCGTGCTTGATGAGCTGGTCCAGGTTCTTGAGCAAGGCACCGCCGCCAGTGACCATGATCCCGCGATCGACGATGTCGGCGGAAAGCTCGGGAGGCGTTTGCTCAAGGGCTATCTTGATGGTGTCGACGATCGTCTTGATCTGCTCGGTGATGAACTCGCGCACCTCGTTGGAGTCGATTCCCACGATCTTGGGAACTCCGGTGACGAGATCCCGGCCCCTCACCTGCACCCGTTCGACCTTTTCACTCGGGAAGGCGTTGCCGATGGTCATCTTGATCTGCTCGGCCGTCGCCTCGCCGATGAGGAGGTTGTACTTGTTCTTCATCGCTTGGACGATGGCCTCGTCCATCTTGTCGCCCGCGACCCGCACCGACTTGCTGAAGACGATTCCGGCAAGAGAGATCACCGCCACCTCGGTGGTGCCGCCGCCGATGTCCACGACCATGTTGGCTGTGGGTTGCGTCACGGGTAGACCGGCGCCGATGGCCGCCGCCATCGGTTCCTCGATGAGGAAGACCTCCCGGGCCCCGGCGGACTGAGCCGAGTCCCGAACCGCGCGCCGCTCCACCTGGGTCACTCCGGAGGGGACGCAGACGATGATCCGCGGCCGCACCAGGGTGCGGCGGTTGTGAACCTTCCTGATGAAGTGGCGGAGCATCGCTTCGGTCACCTCGAAGTCGGCGATCACCCCGTCCTTCATGGGCCGAATGGCGACGATGTTGCCGGGGGTGCGGCCGAGCATGATCTTCGCCTCTTTGCCGATGGCGACGACGGTACTGCCCTTGCCCCCGTGATTATCTCGGCGCACCGCGACGACGGAGGGCTCATCGAGGACAATCCCCTTGTTCTTTACGTACACCAGCGTATTGGCCGTGCCTAGGTCGATGGCAAGGTCGTTGGAAAACCAACCGAAGATGGGATCAAGAATCATAGGGAAGCCCTCCGTGTTCCCTGCAAGAGGTGATGGTCAAGGGGTGAGTTGTTCGGTCCGTGGCCTGTCGCCCGCAACAGGGGAAAGGCCCCGGGGAATTTTGTGCAAAATGTATGCCCAAGGGCGGGACGAAGGGATGCCACGGGATACGCGGGGTGGGCGCCCCGCGGAGAGCCATCTTTCCCGTGGCCTAGGCGGGCGGACGGGCCGAGGATTCTGCTTGATCGCATGCGAGGTCTCTGTTATGTTCTCTCTGCCTTGGGCTGAGGCGGAGAGACGCGACGGTTGCAACTTCTGTCGCAGCGTGTTCTTGTGCTTCGCAAAGCCTTGCGAAGAGGGTCTGGAAGCTGTAGCCCGCCTGAACTGCCCTTACAGCCGTTACGATCAGCGCTGTGGGGGCTCAGCAAATCTCACGATCTCTTGACGAGAAAGGAGGAGGGGATGGACAGACGGATTTGGTTGGGATTGGCTCTTGTTGCAGCACTGGTTGTGTTCGGAACGGCGGTTTCGGGCCTAGCGCAGGAGAAGGTCTACATCAACGGCATCGATGCCAACTTTCCTCCCTTTGCGTTCGTGGACAAGGCAGGAAAGCCCGACGGCTTTGATGTTGCCATCGTGGACTGGATTGCCAAGGATCAGGGCTTCAAAGTGAAGCACCAGCCTATGGACTGGGACGGCATTGTGCCGAGCCTCAAGGCCAAGAAGATCGACTTTATCGCCTCCGGGATGAGCATTACCGAGGCCCGGCAGAAAGAGATCAACTTCACCATGCCCTATTGGAAGATCGTTGAGGTCTTGGTGGCGAAGAAGGATGCCACCGTGACGCCAGAGACGGCCATGAGCGCGGGGAATAAAATTGGGGTGCAGCGCGGCACCTCCGAGGCCAAGTGGATCGAGGAGAATGTCCTGAAGAAGGGAAAGAAGTTTGAGCTCGTGTACTACGATTCTGCGCCCCTTGCCGTCATGGACGTGGTGAACGGCCGCATCATCGCTGCCGCCATGGACGACGCCCCGGCGAAGGATGCCGTAAAGAAGCAGCCGGTGAAGATCATCGGCCCATTCGGTATGCCTGACGAGCAGTTCGGCTATGGGGTTCGGAAGGAGGATACCAAGCTGCTGGAGATGTTGAACGCTGGTTTGAAGAAGGCGATGGCCTCCCCTATTTGGGCGGAAATGAAGAAGAAGTATGAGTTAGAATAAGGCGAAATCGGCGGTTTTTCCGATTGAGCGTGTTCCGTCCGGAAGGCGTCAGGAAGGCTCCTGGGGCCTTCCGGTTTCTTTAGCCTTGGAACACCAGCAGTACGCTGAGTCATTCGTAACGACGGCTGCGAACAATGCCAGAAGGGTTAGTCGCTGTTATCACTGCATTCCCTTATCTCCTCCAGGGTTCCCTGGTCACGGTGGCGGTGGTCACCGGGGCCATGGTGTCAGGGCTGGCTCTGGGGGTGCTTCTTGCGGTGGCTCAGGTGTATGGTCATCGCTCGGCGCGGCTGCTGGCGCGGGTCTATGTCTGGTTCTTCCGGGGTGTGCCGCTGCTCGTTCTTCTTTTTCTCTTTTACTTCGGACTCTTTTCGGTGCTCGGCATCAATCTCTCCGCTTTCACCGTCGCCGTCATCGTTCTCGGTCTCATCAGCGCGGCCTATCAGTCCCAGATCTTTCGAGGCGCCATTCTTTCCCTGCCGGAAGGCCAGTTCAAGGCGGCCCGGGCCCTGGGGATGAGCGACTTTAAGGCGATCTCCTTCGTCATTCTTCCCCA
>Ga0335070_10012079_pt1 | contig 10091 bp, 12 predicted proteins | sample Lox_Sample_13_FD_206722 | JGI IMG/M metagenome (GOLD analysis project Ga0335070, IMG submission 206722) | Soil microbial communities from Loxahatchee National Wildlife Refuge, Florida, United States - Lox_Sample_1.3 | ecosystem: Environmental > Terrestrial > Soil > Wetlands | place: USA... | reverse complement strand
CGGCTATCTGTGGAGCCACCGCAGGATTGGCTATCGCAGGACTTCTTGATAATGTTCGTCATACCAGCAATGCAGCTGTGTATTTGCAGACAACCAACTATAAAGGCGGGAAGTATTATCAAGAAGAGGCAGCAGTAACCGATGGTAACCTAATCACAGCGGGTGCAACTGCCCCAATCGAATTTGCATATCACATTTTCAAGAAGCTTGGGATCTATTCTGATAAGACGTTGGAAGCATGGTACGGGTTATTCAAAACCGGTGAGCTGAAATACTTTCTAGAGTTACAGGAAGCTGGAGCATAGATATTCGATACTTCAGTGCGGCCTAACATCGGCTCCCCCGCAAAGAGCGCCCCGCAAAGAACGCGGGACCTTTGGCGGGACAGTCAGCGGACGGGCGGCCTGCGTCCGCCCGAAGGTACGCAGCCCAAAATTCACTGCTCTGGGCTCTCGCGAGTCTTACCAATCCGCCCGCCGCTGAGCCACACCGTTGGGTAGTCTCGAAAATGATCACAGGAGGTTACCATGAAACATGCCGTTGAATTATTTTTTAGGATTGCCCTCTTGGTGTTCATCTGGTTTATTTGGTGGTGGGTGCTCAATCAACCGCTTTCAAATATAATGAATCTGTCCATCATTGTGGGAGGGGTATTGTTGGTATTCCCCCTCGTTTGGCTCGGGAGAATGATTCTCGACAGACAGCCAACAACGAGCCGCGCTGCTTGGATAACCACGTTTGTCCATTATGCCCTGGGGATTCTATTTGGCATACCCATCATTCGAGCAGTAGCCACTCCTCAAGATTGGTCTGGTTGGGTACTCCCGGTACCAGCTGAAATCGGATTGTTGTTAGTCATTATTACTGGGGCAGCTTTTTTGCTGACAGTGGTAAATCTTGCCTTGAAAGGGCTCGGTGCGCCCTTTGCGATTGCACTCAGCAGGAAATTGGCGGTAGATTGGTTGTATGCCTGGACGCGTAATCCCATGGTGCTTGCAGCTCTGGCTTTTATCCTGTCATTGGGGATCTGGTTTCAGTCAGCGCTGTTTGTGCTCTGGGTACTCATCCTGTTTGCACCGGCATTGCTTGTCTTCGTGAAAGTGTATGAAGAACGAGAGCTGGAGATTCGATTTGGTGCATCCTATCTGGAGTACAAATCCAGAACGCCTATGTTGTTCCCAAGAAAACCAAGGGGTTGAACGATGCGCCACCCAACACAAGCTTCACTTGACCACCTTCCCCTTCGCTGCGCTTCCCCCTTCGGGAAACTGCGGCGGGGACGCTTACCCTTCGGGTACGATGTCGCAGTCGGGGCGGGTATGCAACGCGCGATTTGCTATCTTTCGTGCTACCATGATTTACGAGTCTCGCCTGTCCCGGCGGTAGGTGACGTGAGCCAAACGTTGGGCAGCGCGCGGTCGAAGAATCAACGCGTGGTTCTCTCAATGGCTTTTGTCACTGCGGTAAGTTGATTGCTATCGGAGGTGACTCATGGAGTTAATACCTGCACCCGAAATTGGATGGCTCAATGGCTGGATTCTCCTTGCGTTTGAGTTTTTGATTGAGGGATTTTTACTGCTGATCTTTCCTAAAGATGTGGTCTCTCGACTGTTTGACAGGTCTGGTTGGAGTGTGAAGCAGAGAGTCTTTACCATCATGGGCAAAGTATTCTCCCTGGCTTGCCTGATTCTCATTGTCCTGACGCCCTTGAAATTCAACTCGGGTGCATTCATCGCTGGGTTGATTGTGTATGCCATCGGTTTGATTGGTCTCTTGGTTGCCATGGTGAACTTCAAGGATACTCCGCTTGATCAGCCGGTAACCAGGGGCGTCTATAAGATATCCCGCCATCCCCAAATAGCAGCATTATTTGTCATATTCCTGGGGATATGTTTGGCGATAGGCTCATGGATGGCTCTATTCACGCTGGTGATGTCCAGGGGGTTGCAGCATTTTGGGATCCTGGCAGAAGAGGAGGGTTGCTTGAAACGATATGGTGAGTCGTACCGCGCATACATGGAACGGGTGCCGCGCTATTTCTTGTTTTTCTGAGCTATGATTTGGGTCGTGATGAGTTGAGTTGTTAAGGTGAAAAATGAATAGTCAAAAGAAGATATTCTCTCTGCGTGTTATCGTCCAGGTGTTGTTTTTTATTGTCCTCATCCCATTCCTGCCGCTGTTGATCTCCTGGCGCTGGGGCTGGTGGGAAACCTGGGTATATGCCGTCATTGGCATCTTGGGCTTTGTGATCAGCCGGGTGCTGGCTGCGCAGCGCCATCCAGACCTGATTGCTGAACGCTCCCGTTTCATGCAGCATGAGAATGCCAAACCCTGGGATAAAATTCTGGCCCCTTTGATGGGGCTGGGCGGGGGTTTGGTACTGCTGGTTGCCGGGTTGGATGCGCTGTTGGACTGGTCACCCTGGTTCAGCTTGCCGGTGAAAATTCTTTCACTGGTCATTATCCTGGCTGGGTATGCCTTGGGATCCTATGCCTTGATCGAAAACCGCTTCTTCTCGGGCATGGTCCGCATCCAGACCGACCGCGGCCACCAGGTTGTATCGAGTGGTTCCTACCGCTGGATGCGACACCCCGGTTACGCAGGGGCGCTACTGACATATCTGGCAACACCTCTCTTTCTGGATTCGGGATGGGCATTCTTGCCAACAGGGTTTATCACGATTCTCATGGTAATCCGCACCGCTTTGGAGGATAGGTTCTTGCAGGATGAATTAGAAGGCTACCGTGATTATGCCAGGCGGGTACGTTATCGTTTGTTACCGGGGGTATGGTAATTATCCTGGGTTTGCGCAGAGCGCTTGTGAGACAAGGTGATGATCATGACTGACGACCTCCTATACCGCGAGAAAGTTACTTCGAACCGGACGGAGGCGCTCTTCCTGGCGCTCATGACCCTCTTCTTCTTGCTCTTAATCTGGCGCGTGAACTCTGGCAGCCTGGACGTTCTTGCTGTCGTTTTCTTCCTCCTTTTCATTTTATTCTTTTTCTACTCGGTGAACTACAGGACACTCATAATTCGTCTCACCCCGGAGTCTCTGAAGCTTACATTCGGCATCTTCACATGGAGAGTGCCAGTAGATAACATTGAAGAATGCTGTCTCGATGATATACCGATGATGATGAAGATGGGGGGAGCAGGAATACACTTCATGTTTATTCGTAAACGATATCGCGCCTCGTTCAATTTCCTGGAATATCCCAGGGTTGTGATCGCGTTCAAGAGAAAAAAAGGTCTTGTGCAAGACATTTCCTTTTCGACGCGTCGACCGGACGATGTTCTACGCCTCATTCAGGAAGCAGTGTCTGCAAAAATGGCCGTCCAACACGGGCATCCAACCGACTCGCATTCCGATCTGCTTCACGCGAGCGGCTGACGCCTGCCGTTAGCCCGCTCGTGACAGATAAATCGAACGGCCTCGTAAAACCTAATGACGATGTTTGATTATTGAGCCTATCAATCGGCCAGGTGAATGCCAAAATGAATAAAAAAAACAGAAAAGGACTTGGGAGCAAACTGGCTAACTTTCTCATCGGGGTCATGATCGCCGTGGTTGCTTTTGGGACAGCAATCCTGGTTTATTTTGCGAACATTCCAGGCTTGATCGCAAGTAAATTCGGCAATCAACCTGCGCTGCCGCAACCCTCGCAAACACCCGATCCATCCAATCTCTATACTTACTTCCCTCATCCTACCATTGGCTCAACCAGGATGTATAACTATTCCTATGTTTATGCACAGTATGACCAAAATATGAACGTAACCGGACAAAAGACGGAAATCGGAAGTTATTCAGAGACGGTCACGATCGTAAATCAAGAATTCGTCAGCAATGACATTACCATCATGGGTGTGGAGGTCAAGGAAAAAGATTATCTGGCCCGCTGTAAAAACAATTTTTATTGGGTCGTTTATGATTCCCGCCGGCTCTATGTCATCTGTTCAAAAGATTATGTTTTCAGCGCGGCAGCCGAAATGGCAGGAAATCCGGAGCCCAATTTGACCGCCAACAGCCAGTACAGCGACAAGCTTTTGAGTTTGGGCCCGGAATACTTTTCCCCCTTCGAAATTGGAAAGTATTGGGAGTCGAATAGATTTGATGAGCCGAATGCGCTTGAGGCCTCCGTCAAAGGCAAAGTCACCAAGACCATCCCCCTCGGAACCTATGCCGATTGCTTCCAGTTTCGTTTTTTTGCGATCAACTATGTCGAATTGAGATATTTATGCCCGGAGGTCGGTCTGGTGGCAATCGAAGTGTTCGACCACGATGATTATTATTCCGCAGAAATGGTAAGCCTGAAATAAAATCACGGGACGCAATAAAAGTGGGCTGACATCGCCTCCAGCGGATAAATCGCCTGCGCTCAACACAGGCGGCGGTTTTGCCGCCCTGGAACAATTTTCTCGCAGCCCTTGACTTATCGAACATCTGTGCTATACTCGGCGGTATCAAAGCTTGAGAGGATGATTATGGCACGCAAATCTGATACTGGATCCGAAGGACACGTGGACGAGGCCCGCCGCGCCATGCTCGACAAGGCCGTCGGTGACATCATCAAGCGCTACGGCGACGGCTCGATCATGCGCCTGGGCGAGGCCAACAAGATGATCGTCGACGCCATCCCGACCGGCTCGCTCTCCCTCGACCTGGCGCTGGGCATCGGGGGCATCCCAAGGGGTCGCATCACCGAAATCTACGGCCCGGAATCCTCCGGCAAGACCACCCTCAGCCAGCACATCGTCGCCGAGGCGCAGAAGCTGGGCGGCACGGCGGCCTACGTGGACATGGAGCACGCCCTCGACCCCTCCTACGCCTCCAAGTGCGGCGTGGACGTGGACAACCTGCTGATCTCCCAACCCGACACGGGCGAGCAGGCCCTCGAGATCACCGAGACCCTGGTGCGCTCGGGCGCGGTGGACATCGTGGTGATCGACTCGGTCGCCGCCCTCGTCCCGCGCTCGGAGATCGAAGGCGACATGGGCGACGCCCAGATGGGCGCCATGGCCCGCCTGATGTCCCAGGCGCTGCGCAAGCTCTCCGGCGCCATCAACCAGACCAAGACCTCGGTCGTCTTCACCAACCAGCTGCGCATGAAGATCGGGGTCATGTTCGGCAACCCGGAGACAACCACGGGCGGCAACGCCCTGAAGTTCTACGCCAGCGTGCGCCTGGACGTGCGCCGCATCCAGTCGATCAAGATCGGCGCCGAGGTGGTCGGCAACCGCACGCGCGTGCGCGTGGTCAAGAACAAGGTGGCGCCGCCCTTCCGCACCGCCGAATTCGACATCATGTACAACGAGGGCATCTCCAAGGTCGGCGACCTGATCGACCTGGCCACCCAGCTCGGCATCGTCGACAAGCGCGGTGCCTTCTTCTCCTACGGCGACGTGCGCATCGGCCAGGGCCGCGAGAACTCCAAGGAGTTCCTGCGCCAGAACCCCGACCTGGCCCAGGAGATCGAGACGATCATCCGCCAGCGCGCCTCCGGCGGGGAGATCGAGCTGCCCCTGGTCGCCCCCGGCGGGGAAGAAAGCGGAGAGCCCGCGGCGGAGGAATAAGGTCACCACCCACCCGGTAACACGACTCAGGACACGGGACATGGATGCGCAGGCCCGGAAAAGAATCGTCTGCACATGCGTGTCCCTGTTTTTAATCCCGGCCCTGCTGGCGGCTTGCGGCGGGACGAACGCCGCCCCGACCTACTACCTGCCGCCCACACCCGCCTTCAGCCCGGTCCCGCCGGCCGCTGTCCAGGCGACCTCCCTGGCGCTGGTCTCCGGTCCCACGCCGACCACATCCTGCACCAACTCGCTGCTCTTCCTGCAGGACCTGACCATCCCGGACAACAGCGTCGTCGCTCCCGGGTCCAGCCTCGACAAGCAGTGGCAGGTTCAGAACAACGGCAGCTGCAACTGGGACGCCCGCTACCGGCTGCGCTTCATCGGCGGCGACATGCTGGGCGCCCCGGCCGAGCAGGCCCTTTTCCCCGCCCGCTCGGGCACGCAGCTCGTCATCCGCATGCTCTTCACTGCCCCCAATGCCCCGGGAAATTATTTCAGCGAGTGGCAGGCCTACGATCCCCAGGGCGCCTCATTCGGCGATACCTTTTTCATCAAGATCACGGTCAGCCCGTAAACGGCGGCAACCATCCAGGCACAACCTGCAGCGGCTGTGCCTTTTGCATCCCTTCAGGCGATCCTTTCAGCACCAGGTAAAATCATACAAAATCACCTAAAAAGGATGTTTGCCCGTGCCTGATTTTGTACTCCGCCCTCTGTCCGCCGCCGACCGTGACTGGATCGACCAGGCGATGGTCGCCGAGTGGGGTGCGCGCATCGTGGTGGTCCACGCAACGGTCTACCGGCCGGCTGAGCTGCCCGGATTCGCTGCCGAGGCGATGGCCGAGGTCGCCGGGCTGCTCACCTATCACATCGAAAACCAGGCCTGCGAGATCGTCACGCTGAACTCCTGGCGCGAGGGGCTGGGGGTGGGCACGGCGCTCATCGAGGCCGTCAAAGGTGTCGCGGTTCGCCAAAAATGCCGGCGGCTGTGGCTCGTCACCACCAACGACAACACCCCTGCCCTGCGTTTCTACCAAAAACACGGCTTCGTAATCGCTGCCGTGCACATCGACGCCGTCGCATCTGACCGCCGGATCAAAACCGAAATCCCGCTCACCGGGCTGGACGGCATCCCGATCCGGGACGAGATCGAATTGGAAATGTGGATTTAAAAGTTATGAACATTTGTCAAGAGTCTGGTGTGTGACAAAATTCGCATTTGCGCGTACAATGGACGCAGTATTCGACTGGAGACCAAGCATGGAAAATCCCACCCTCGACCTGATCCATGTACACGCCTCGGTGCGCCACTACAAGCCCGACCCGCTGCCGGACGCCATGATCGAGGCGATCGTCGCCGCCGGGCAGCACGCCTCGACCTCGTCCAACCTGCAGCAGTACTCCGTGGTCGCCGTGACGGATGCGGCCCGGCGCGAAGCCCTGGCGCATCTGTGCGGGGACCAGAAGCATATCCTCGAAGCACCACTCTTCCTGGCCTGGTGCGCGGACCTGGCGCGCCTGGACGGCATCTGCCAGTCTCATGGTTACACCCAGGTGACCAGCTACGTCGAAAACCTGCTGGTCGCCGCCGTGGACGTGGGCATCGCCGCCCAGAATGCCGCCCTGGCAGCCGAATCGCTCGGCCTGGGGATCTGCTATATCGGCTACATCCGCAACAACCCCGAGGAGATCATCCGCCTGCTGGAGCTGCCGCGCCTGGTCTTTCCCATCACCGGCATGACCGTCGGCTGGCCCTCCAAGCCGCACCACCTGCGCCCGCGCCTGCCCCTCCAGGCGGTGCTGCACCGGGAAAGATACACGCCGATCGACGAATCAGCGCTGTGCGCCTACGACCGGGCCATGCAGGCCACCGGCATCTACCGGGGACGCCAGGTACCCGTCCCGGGCAAAAGCGGCGAGATGGAAGGCTACGGCTGGCTGGAGCATTCCGCCCGGCGCGTTTCCCTCGCCGAGCGCGCCGGGTTGCGCCAGGCGCTGGAAAAACAAGGGTTCGGGTTGAACTGAGCAAGCCGGGGTAATATTAACAACTTACATATTCAAAATTAACCCTCCCGGCAGGGAAAAAGCTTTACAATTGGTCCCAGGAGTTTACCGGTATGAACCAACCACGCAAAATCAAATCGATTATCGAACCGCAATTCGTCATCGAAGGCGCAGGCGTGCTCCTGCGCCGTTCCATCACCCCACACCCGTCCAACCTGTTCGACCCCTTTCTTTTGTTTGATCATTTCGCCTTCAACGATCCGGTCGAGGGACCGATCCGCGGCTTCCCCATGCACCCGCACCGCGGCATCGAGACGGTCACCTACATGCTCGAGGGCTCGGTCAACCATCGCGACAGCCTGGGCAACGCCGGGCTGATCGGACCGGGCGACGTGCAGTGGATGACCTCGGGTCGAGGTATCCTGCACGAGGAGATGCCTCGCCGCGGCCCGGACGGCTCCATCTACGGCTTCCAGCTGTGGGTCAACCTGCCGGCGGCGCTGAAGATGACCTCCCCGCGCTACCAGGAGGTCAAGGCCGCAGACATCCCCGCCGTCGAAAAGGACGGCGCCAGGGTCCGCCTGGTGGCCGGGGAGGCTCTGGGCGTGAAGGGACCCGTGACCGAGATCGCCGCGGACCCGCTGTACATCGACGTGAGCCTCGATCCCGGAGTCGAATTCGTCCAGCCCATCCCCAGGGGCCACACCGCGGTCGCCTACGTATTCGAAGGCGAGGGCGATTTTGGCGCCAGCGAGGCCGGGGATTCCGGCCCCGTCAGCGCGGTCAAGCTGCTGGCTTTCGGGGATGGAGACGGCCTCCAGGTCAGGGCGTCGGCGGAGTCACCGCTGCGCTTCATGCTCATGGCAGGCGCGCCCTTCAGGGAATCCATCGTGCCCTACGGGCCGTTCGTAATGAACACGGTCGAGGAAATCCAGCAGGCGCTGGTCGACCTGCGCAACGGAACCTTCGTGCAGGCAGGATAAGCAGACCCCTCGAGGTCTATCCTGCCGGTATAATTCAGGCATGACAAAAACCGTTCGCGGCGATAGGATCGGAAAACAGGGCAGCCTTCGCCTGGGCTGCTCGGCCGTGCTGTTCAACCCGGGCCGTGACCAGGTGCTGCTCACCCGCCGCGCCGACAACGGCCAATGGTGTCTGCCTGGAGGCATGATCGAGCCGGGCGAGTCGGTAGCCGAGGCGTGCGAGCGGGAGGTATACGAAGAGACCGGGCTCAGGGTCCGGGTGGTGCGGCTGACCGGGGTGTACAGCGACCCGCACCTGCTGACCGTCTATCCCGACGGCAACCATGCCGCCGTCGTGACGCTGAATTTCGAAGTCGAGGCGTTCGGAGGCGAACCGGGATTGAGCGACGAGACGACAGCCATCCGCTTTTTCCCGTTGAAAGAGGCCGACAAAATGGAGCTATTCCACAGTCACAACCTGCGCATCCGGGATGCGTTGGCCGGCCGGGAGGCGGCATTCATCCGATGATCAATCCAACCGCCCAGAAAGTACAGGACAGACTGGCCCGTCTGGGGTGCACCTGCCGGGTCATCGAGTTCACCGAGAGCACCCGCACCGCCCAGGACGCCGCCCGGCAAGCCGGCTGCGAGCTGGGGCAGATCGTCAAGTCGCTGATCTTCCGCGGGCAGGCCAGCGGCAAGGCCATCCTGGTCCTGACCAGCGGGGCCAACCGGGTCGACGAGGGCGCCCTCGTCCGGCAAGCCGGGGAGGCCATCGGCCGCGCCAACGCCGACTTCGTGCGCAGCGCCACCGGGTACGCCATCGGCGGCGTGCCGCCGGTCGGGCACGCCCAGCCGGTCGAGACCTACCTGGACGAGGACCTGCTACAGTATCCGCTCGTGTGGGCCGCGGCCGGAACGCCGAATGCCATCTTCGAAATCCACCCGAATGAGCTGCTCAGGATCACGGGAGCCAAAGTCATCCGGGTGAAGTGAGGCCCACAGGCAGGCGAAATGGAGCGGAAAACCGGCGCCCTCCCCCGGTCGAAGGAAGCGGTACGGATTAACTACAACCGCCTGAGCCGCTGGGGGGAATAAGATAAGGCCTCCGGCTTTACTCTCAACAGTTTGTCGAACGCCGGGATAAATATCACACTGCGCGGGGAAATATGTCGTTAACTCCCTGCAAGGATTTTTGTCATGAAGTCGGAATGAAAGCCATGCAAGCCTGTTGATATATTTACAAGGTACCGTGTAAATATCCACACCAGACACCTCGATCTGCAGGTGATTCGCCTACATCCGATTCGGGATTCATACAAGAAGCAGTAGGCTCGGAGCGTTTGCATGGAAATTTATTACTATCTCTATATCGTCTTCCTGATCATCGGGATCGGCATCTCGGTCTACCTGATCACCAAGCTGTGGACCCTGCGCAAGACGCCCGGGGCATACAATCTGATCTGGGCAATGGCCAGCGTGGTGTGGTGGTCCTTTGCCTACATTTTCGAAATCCTGTTCGGGCAGTTCCAAATTAAAAACGCC
>Ga0335070_10012078_pt1 | contig 10091 bp, 9 predicted proteins | sample Lox_Sample_13_FD_206722 | JGI IMG/M metagenome (GOLD analysis project Ga0335070, IMG submission 206722) | Soil microbial communities from Loxahatchee National Wildlife Refuge, Florida, United States - Lox_Sample_1.3 | ecosystem: Environmental > Terrestrial > Soil > Wetlands | place: USA: Florida... | reverse complement strand
CGCGCCGCGGTAGAGAGGGGCCAGAACCGCGAGCCCACGCCCCCGGCGAGCACGACGGCCCAGCGCACTACCAGGGCTCCGACGCCGGTTCGACGGGATCCTCGCCCAGGATCGTCGCCACCTGGCGGGCGAGCTTGCGGGGCGAGAACGGCTTGGTGAGGAACGCCGCGGCGCCGAGTGCGCGGGCGCGCTCCGCGTACCCGGACTGTCCGGCGGCGGTGAGGACCACGAACGAGACCTTGCTCAACGCGGGGTCGCTGCGCGCCTCCTCGAGCACGTCCAGCCCCGAGCGGTTCGGCATGTTCACGTCGAGCAGCACCAGGTCCACGTCGGGATGGGCGCGCAGAAAGGCCAGTCCTTCGTCGCCGTCGGTGGCGACGGACACCGTGTACGGACCCTGCTCGAACTCCAGCGCGACGATCCGGCCGATGAAGGGTTCGTCGTCGATGACCAGGAGGTGGTGCGGCCGCGCGACCACGCTAGAGCAACCCGGCGATCTCCGCGCGGTGGCGTTTCAGGTCGTACAGCAGCGGGCCGAGGTCGGACCGGGGGCGCAACAGCACGAGCAGCTTCGCGTCGCGCGAGAGGTTGGCGACCACGGCGTAGCCGGCGGCGTACTCGATCACGCCGGCAGTCACGGCGCCGCGCCCCGACTGCTGGCCCAGCTCCTCGCACGCCTGGAGCAGGGCCGGCAGGTGCGCCGCGACGACTTCCGAGTCCACGCCGTCCACGGTCTGGCTATCGATCGGCAGGCCGTCACTGCCCAGGATGACGACCGCATCGACCCCGTCGCGGCGCGCGAGGGCCTGGACGACGTCGTGGATGGTCGGCATCGGGCTCCCGTGGAGTTGTTGCCGACGCAACGTAGGCCGCGCGCCGGACCGTGTCAAGCACTTTCCGCGGTTGACACTGGCCGCGCAACTCGTCTATTCTTCGCTGGTTAGCTGATGTCGAGACCTCTCGCAGCCACCGGGCTCGCGGCGCTCTGCGCGCTCGCGGTCGCCGCCGCCATCGCGGCGTGCGACAACCCCTTCGCGCTCCCGCCGGCGACCGAGATCCCGACCGACACCACGTACACGCTGTTCTCCATGACCGGCGCGGCTGTGCCGGAGCCGTCCGCGTACGACATGGTGGCGCGGCAGGTGGTCCGGACCGACCGGACCTACATCTTCGACTTCGCCCTCGACATGCCGGACTCGCTGGGCGACACGATCCCGCTGCTCATCCCGCCGGGCGGGCTCGGCCTGGCGCGCGACGGCGGTCTCCAGATCTCCAAGACGCCGTTCGACTCGCTCAACTACGCGCCCGACGGCGGCTACGATCAGGTGAAGGGGCAGCGGCTCGCTCTGGGCACGGTGGTGCTGGCGGCGTCCCGCACGCAGTCGTGCAACTACAGCATCGCGCACCCCCTGTACGCCAAGCTGCACGTCGTCGCGATCGACACCACGGCCCGCTCCGTGACCTTCCACATGCTGCTCGACGGGAACTGCGGTTACCGGAGCTTGCTGGCCGACTCCGTTCCACCATCGAACTGAAGTGCTCGATCCCAGGTCGTTCCGTGACGCGGAGGCCTTCGCGGCCCTGCGCAAGCGGCTGGCTGCGCGCGGGGCGGGGCCGGAGCTCGACGCGCTGCTCGACCGGCTGCGCGCGCTGGCGGAGCGCCGCCGCGCCGCGATCGGCGAGGCCGACGCCGCCAAGGCCGAGCTGAACGCGAAGAGCCGGGAGGTCGGCGAGCGGAAGCGCCGCGGCGCGGACGCCGCCGACCTCCTCGCCCATCTGGGGACCGTGTCGGCGCGCGCGGAGGCCGCGGGCACCGCAGCCGCCGAGGCGGATCGGGCGTTCGAGGACGCGCTCCGCTACGTCCCCAACGTCCCGGCCGAGGACGTGCCGGCCGGCGATGCGACGCGCAACGCCGTGGTGCGGACTTGGGGCGAGCCTGCGGAGCCGCAACCCTGGCATCAAGCGCACTGGGACCTGGGCAAGGCGCTGGGTCTGCTGGACATGGAGCGCGGCGCGCGGCTGGCCGGGTCGGGCTTCCCGCTGTTCGTGGGGCGGGGCGCGAAGCTGGAGCGCGCGCTCATCGCGTTCATGCTCGACCTGCACACCCGAGAGCACGGCTACACCGAGGTCTCGCCGCCCTTTCTCGCGACCCGGGAGACCATGACCGGCACGGGCCAGCTCCCGAAGTTCGAAGCGGACATGTACCGCGTCTCGGACGATCTGTTCCTGATCCCCACCGCCGAGGTGCCGGTCACGAACCTGCACCGCGGCGAAGTGCTGCTCGGCGACGAGCTGCCGAAGAAGTACGTGTCGTACACGCCGTGCTTCCGCCGCGAGGCGGGGGCGCACGGCGCGGACACCCGCGGGCTCACGCGGGTGCACCAGTTCGACAAGGTGGAGCTGGTGCGGATCGAGCGGCCGGAGGCGAGCCCGGCGGCGCACGAGGAGCTGACGCGGCACGCGGAGACGGTGCTGCAGCGGCTCGAGCTGCCTTACCGGGTGGTGCTGATCGCCGCGGGCGACATGGGGTTCGCCAATCATCGCCAGTACGACCTGGAGGTCTGGGCCCCGGGCGCGCGGAAGTGGCTCGAGGTGTCGAGCTGCAGCACGTACCAGGACTTCCAGGCGCGGCGGATGGACCTGCGGTACCGCGCGGCGCGCGGGGCGAAGCCGGAGTTCGTGCACACCCTCAACGGCTCCGCCCTCGCCCTCCCGCGCACGGTCATCGCGCTGCTCGAGGCCGGCCAGCAGCAGGACGGCTCGGTGCGGGTGCCGCGGGCGCTCGCGCCGTACCTGGGGGCGGAGCGCCTTGAAGCCGGCGGAAGCTGAGGCGCGCGGCGGCGCCTGGCTGCGCCGGCCCTCGTCGGTGTGGGTCCTGGCGGCCGCGGCGGCCGCGCTGACGCTGGGCGCTGCCTGGCTGGTGGCGGGACACCTCACCTCCGACGCGCAGCGCGCCTCCTCCCTGTACGCGCGCGTCTTCTCGGGGCTCGCCGATTCCAGCGAGACCGGCGCGACCGACGCGCTGCTGGGGCTCGCCACCCAGATCCGCAGCCAGGGCATCCCGCTCGTCATCACCAACCCGCAAGGGGTGGCGACCGACACCGCGAACTTGCCGCACCCGATGGCGCCGGATTCGCCGGAGCTGCGGCAGTTCGTCGCCGACCTCGACCGCGACACGCCGCCGCTGGCCGCGCGGGGCGTGGGCATGATCCACGTCGGCGCCACGCCGCTCCGCGCCCGGCTGCGCCTGGTGTTCGCGCTCGAGGTGGCGACGCTGGTCGCGCTGGCGGGTGTCGCGGTCCTGGCCCACCGGGCGTCGCTCCGCTCGGCGAGCGACCGGGTCTGGGTGGCGATGGCCCGCGAGTCCGCGCACCAGCTCGGCACGCCGCTCACCTCGCTGGCCGGCTGGATCGAGCAGCTGCGGGAGGGGAAGGACAGCGCCGAGATCGCGGGTCACCTCGACGACGACTACGCGCGCCTCGACCGGGTGGCGCGCCGCTTCGAGCGGATCGGGCAGCCGCCGCGCGAGGAGGAAGTGGACGTCGCGGCGGTGGCCGATGAGGTGGCGACCTACTTCCGGCCGCGGCTCCCGACTTTGGCCAACCAGGTGGAGCTGCGGCTCGAGTCCGACGGCGGCGCGGCCGTGGTGCACGGCGACGCGCTGCTGCTGGAGTGGGCGCTCGAGGCGCTGGTCCGCAACGCGCTCGACGCGCTGAAGGGGCGGCGCGGCACGATCACCCTGTCGGTGGCGGGCGAGCCGGACAGCGTGGTGGTCGTCGTCGCGGACGACGGCCCCGGCGTGCCGCGCGAGGTGCGACACCGCCTCTTCCGGGCCGGGACGACGACCAAGGCGCGCGGCTGGGGACTGGGCCTGGCGCTGGCGCGCCGCATCGTCGAGGAGGGCCACGGCGGCCGGCTCACGCTGGAGCCGGCGCCCGTGGGGGCCCGTTTCGCCGTGCGCCTGCCGCGCGAGCGCGCGGGCGCATGATCGCAGTCCCGCTCAACGACGCCCAGCGGGAAGCGGTTTCGCACGTTGCCGGGCCGATGCTGGTCCTGGCGGGCGCGGGCTCCGGCAAGACGCGCGTCCTCACGGTGCGCCTGGCGCGGCTGATCGAGGAGCACGGCGTCGATGCCCGCCACATCCTCGCCGTCACCTTCACCAACAAGGCCGCCGGCGAGATGAAGGCGCGCGTCGCGCAGCTGCTGCAGCGCGAGCCCGACGCGCTGTGGATCGGCACCTTCCACGCCATCTGCGCGCGGCTGCTCCGGCGCGAGGCGCCGCACATCGGCTTCTCCCGCAGCTTCACCATCTACGACGAGGACGACGTCGAGGCGCTGGTCCGTCGGCTCGTCGAGGACCTCGGCCTGCCGGCCAAGCTGTACGGCTCCCGCGGCGTGCGCTACGAGATCTCGCGCGCCAAAAACGCGATGATCCCGCCGGACGTGTACGCGGCGCAGGCCGCCGACCCGTACCACAAGAACATCGGTCGCGTGTACGAGGCGATGGGCGCGGCGCTGAAGCGCGCCAACGCGATGGACTTCGATGACCTGCTGCTGCATCCGCTGGAACTGTTCGCGGCGCAGCCGGCGGTGCTCGCGCGGTACCGCGAGCGGTTCCGCTTCCTCCTGGTGGACGAGTATCAGGATACCAACCGCGCGCAGTACCTCTTCCTCCACGCCCTCGCCGGCACCGCGGGCAACCTGTTCGTCGTGGGGGACGACGACCAGTCCATCTACGGGTGGCGCGGCGCGGACCTCCGGAACATCCTCGAGTTCCAGAAGGACTTCCCCGGCGCGCGGCTGGTGCGGCTGGAGGAGAACTACCGCTCCACGACCGGCATCCTCGACGCCGCGAACAGCGTGATCGCGCCGAACACCGGCCGGCTGGGGAAGACGCTGTTCACTCGGCGCGAGGGGGGCGAGCCGCTCACGGTGGTGCGCGCGGCCGACGAGCGCGACGAGGCGGAGTGGCTGGTGCGGGAGTTCGTCGCCCGGGCGCGGCGGGGCGAGCAGACCTTCGAGGAGATGGTGGTGCTGGTACGGACCAACGCGCAGACCCGCGCCTTCGAGGAGGAGCTGCGGCGCAGCGGCGTCCCGTACCGGGTGGTGGGCGCCGTGAGCTTCTACGAGCGGCGCGAGGTGAAGGACCTCCTGGCACACCTGCGCCTGGTCGTGAACCCCGACGACGACGCCGCGTTCCGCCGTGCCGTCGCCGTGCCGCGCCGCGGGATCGGCGAGCAGAGCCTCGAAGTCCTGGCGCGCGCCGCGGTGCAGTGGGGCTGGTCGCTGCCGCGCACCGCGGCGGCAGCCGGCCGACTTCCCGAGCTCAGGCCCAAGGCGCGCGAGGCGCTGGAGCAGTTCGCCGCCTCGCTGGACGCCACGCGCGCCGAGCTGGCGCAGCTGCAGCCGGCCGAGGCGCTGCGGGCGATCGTCGCGCGCACCGGCTTCGAGCAGTACCTCCTCGAGGAGGACGAGACCGGGCCCGAGCGGCTGGAGAACGTCAACGAGCTGATCAACGCCGCGGGCGCGTGGACGGAGGAGTTCGGCGCGGTGGTCGACGAGGACCGGCCGGAGGGGGAGACGCCGATCGCGCGGTTCGTGGCCCAGGCGGCGCTGACCACCAGCGCGGAGGTGCAGCAGGGCGACACCGGCGTCACGCTGATGACGCTGCACGCCGCCAAGGGGCTGGAATACCCGGTCGTCGCCATCGCCGGGCTCGAGGAGGGGCTCTTCCCGCTGTCGCGCGCCGACACGCCCGAGGCGCTGGAGGAGGAGCGGCGGCTCTGCTACGTCGGCATCACGCGGGCCAAGGACAAGGTCTTCCTCTCGCACGCCTCGACGCGGCGCCGCGGCGGCGACCTGCGGCCGGCGTTCCCGTCGCGCTTCCTGGACGACGTCCCGCCGGCGCTGGTCGAGCAGCGGGTGACGCGGCCGTCGTGGAGCTTCGCGCGCGAGCCGCGCCGCCGGCCGCTCGCGGGGACGCGATCGCTCGAGCTGGTGGTGGACGAGGCGCTGGCGGCGATGGAGTCGTCCGAGGTGAACGACGATGCGCCGCTCTACCGCGTCGGCGAGCGGGTCCGACACCGCCGCTTCGGGAGTGGAACGATCCGGCGGGTCGAGGGTCGGGGCAGGGAGCTGAAGGTGGCGGTCGAGTTCGACGACGAGACCGTGGGCACCAAGCAGCTCCTGGCGGCGTACGCGGGCCTCGAGCGCGAGTTCGAAGCGACCAGCTGATGGGCGTGACGCGGCGGGACATCGAGAAGATCGCCGCCCTGGCGGAGCTGGGCGTGGACGACGCGGCCGCCGCGGAGCTGGAGCGGCAGCTGACGCGGATCCTCGACTACGTCGCGCAGCTCGGCGAGGTCGGCGACGACGCGATTTCGCCGGTGGACGAGCGTGCGACGCGGCTCCGGCGCGACGTGTTGGATCCCGACCCGCTCACCCGCACGCCGCAGGAGATCGCACCGGCGTTCCAGGACGGCCTCTTCACCGTGCCGCGCCGGACGCCCGCCCAAGAGGGAACGACACCTCCGATGCGCCGCCCGCAGGATCCCACCCCTACCTCTTCGCCACCGCGCCGGACGCCCGCCGAAGAGGGAACGACACCTCCAATGCGCGGCCCGCAGGATCCCACCCCTGCCTCTTCGCCACCGCGCCGGACGCGCCTGGGGGAGCTGGATCGGGGCCAGGACGGGCCGTGACCGACGTCGTTCGGGCGGCCCAGGACGCAGCGAAGCGCATCGCCGCGTGCGAGGCCAAGGGCACGCACGCCTTCTACACCTGGTCGGAGGCGGCGCTCGTCGCGCAGGCGGGGCGGCTCTCCGCGGCCGCGGCGAAAGGCCCGCTCGCCGGCGAGGTCGTGGCGGTGAAGGACGTCATCGCGGAGTCGCAGTTCCCCACCACCTGCGGCTCCAGGATCCTCGAGGGCTGGCGCTCGCCGTTCGAGGCCACGGCGATCCGGCGGATGCGCGAAGCGGGCGCGATGGTCGCTGGGAAGACCGTCTGCGACGAGTTCGCGATGGGCTCTTCGACCGAGTGGTCGGCGTACGGGCCCAGCCGGAATCCGGTCGATCCGTCGCGGGTCCCCGGTGGCTCGTCGGGGGGGTCCGCGGCCGCCGTGGCGGCCGGCGCCGTGGCGATGGCGCTGGGCTCGGAGACCGGCGGCTCCGTGCGCCAGCCCGCGGCCTTCTGCGGCATCGTGGGGATCAAGCCCACGTACGGGCGCGTGAGCCGCTATGGGCTGGTCGCGTTCGGCTCTTCGCTGGATCAGATCGGCGTCTTCGGCAAGGACGTCGCGAGCGCCGCGCGGTTGCTCGGCGTGATCAGCGGCCGCGACGACCGCGACGCGACCACGCTCGACCGCATCCCGCTGGGCGAGCCGGGCCCGGCGCCGGCGACGCTCAAGGGCACGGTCATCGGCGTCCCCCGCGAGTACTTCCCCGCAGGGCTGCACGCGGGCATCCGGGCCGCGAGCGACCGGGCGCTGGCCCGGCTGCGGGATCTCGGCGCCACGGTGCGCCACGTCTCGCTGCCGCACACGAAGTACGCGGTGCCGACGTATTACATCGTGGCCCCGGCCGAGGCGTCGTCCAACCTCGCGCGCTACGACGGTGTGCGGTTCGGGCCCAGGGCCGACGGCGGCCTGGCGGACGTGCGCGCCGTCTATCGCGCCACGCGGGGGCACGGGTTCGGTCCGGAGGTGCGGCGCCGCATCCTCCTCGGCACCTACGTGCTCTCGGCCGGCTACTACGACGCGTACTACCGGAAGGCGCAGCGGGTGCGCGAGGCGATCCGGGCCGACTTCGCGCGCGTCTTCGCGCAGGGCGTGCACGCACTGTTCACACCGACCACGCCGACGCCGGCGTTCAAGTTCGGGGAGAACACCGCCGATCCGCTCGCCATGTACCTCTCGGACGTCTTCGTGTGCACGGCGAACCTGGCCTGGGTGCCGGCGCTCTCGCTCCCCATCGGGCGGGACCAGGGGCTGCCGGTCGGCGGCCAGCTGATCGGCGCCATGGAAGGCGAGAGCACGATCATCCGCATCGCGCAGGCGCTGGAGCGCTCGGTGGAAGCGACGGCGGAGGTCCGCTGACACCGAGAGCGGGTGGAGATCCAGCGGGCCGCGCGAGGGACGCAGCGGAGCCCCGTCCGAGTCTGACCGGCGCGGCGAGCTGGGAGACCGTCATCGGCCTCGAGGTCCACGTCCAGCTCTTGACGGCGACGAAGATGTTCTGCTCCTGCTCGTCGAAGTTCGGGGACCCGCCGAACACCAACGTCTGCCCGGTCTGCCTCGGCCTGCCCGGCGCGCTGCCGACGCCCAACGAGCAGGCGGTGCGGCTGGCGGTGCGCGCGGCGTTCGCTCTCGGGTGCAGCGTGCATCCTCGCAGCATCTTCGCGCGCAAGAACTACTTCTATCCCGATCTGCCGAAGGGCTATCAGATCAGCCAGTTCGAGGAGCCGCTCGCCACCGGCGGCGCCCTCGAGTCCGTCTCCCCGGAGCGCGGCCCGATCGGGGTGCGGATCAAACGGCTGCATCTGGAGGAAGACGCGGGGAAGTCGTTCCACGACCGCGTGCCGGGGATGACGGCAGTGGACTTCAACCGCTCCGGCGTGCCGCTGGTCGAGATCGTGAGCGAGCCGGATCTCCGCTCGCCGGCCGAGGCGCGCGCGTACCTCGCGGCGCTCAAGCAGGTGCTGGAATACGTCGAGGTGTCCGACTGCAACATGGAGGAGGGGAGCCTCCGGGTGGACGCCAACCTCTCCATCCGGTCTGCGGGCTCGTCCGAGCTGCGGACGCGCACCGAGGTGAAGAACATGAACTCCTTCTCCGGCGTGGAGCGGGCGCTCACTGCCGAGCGCGCGCGCCAGATCGCGGCGACGGAGCGGGGCGAGGAGGTCGTGCAGACCACGATGCTCTTCGACGCGGCCTCGGGCGACGTGCGGCCCATGCGCACGAAGGAGGAAGCCCAAGACTACCGCTACTTTCCGGAGCCGGACCTTCCGCCCCTGGTGCTGGCGGAGAAGTGGCTCGCGGCCGAGCGCTTGGGCGTACCCGAGCTGCCGGCGGCGAAGCGGGAGCGGTTCGTCGCGCAGTACGCGATCTCCCCGGCGGACGCCGGGGTGCTCTCGGCGTCGCGTGAACTGGCGGACTACTACGAGTGCGTGGTGAAGGCTGGCGTGGTGGCGAAGGATGCCGCCAACTGGGTCATGAACGACCTGCTGAGCCTGAGTCCGGATGGGGAGACGCCCGCCCTGCCATCAGAGCGCCTCGTTGAGGCGATCGGCCTGGTGTCGGGCGGGAAGGTGAGCCGTCAGGCCGCGCGGCGGGTGCTGGACGAGATGGTAGGCGCCCCGAACGACTCAGCACTGCGGGTCGCCGAGCGGCTGGGCCTGCTCCAGGTCTCGGACTCGGGCGCGATCGACCAGTGGGTCCGGGAAACGCTCGCGGCGCATCCCGGCGAGGTCGCGCGCTGCAGGGCGGGCGAAACGAAGGTGATGGGGTTCCTCGTGGGGCAGGTGATGAAGCGGTCCAAAGGTAAGGCGGATCCCAAGGCGGTCAACGCCGCGCTCGCGGCGGCGCTGGTGAAGTAGCCGCAGCGCGCGATGGTCAGTCTCGCTTCGTGGGTGTCGGCGGCTCGGGCCGGGCGCTGGTTCCTATGTCGTTCGAGATCAGCCACTGGCCGCCGGTCTTCCGCCAGGTCGTGACGTAGATGATCGTGTCGGTTTCCGCTTTCGTTCCGGCCGGAGCCTTCGGCCCGGGAATGAACGTGACGATGTTGCGGCCAGTCTCGATGGCGATCGGGCCGCTTGCCTCGACCGAGAAGGTCGTCACGTTGTAGGCCGCCGAGCCCATCGCCATCCAGGTCCGATACTGGGAGGCGATGGCGACGCGGCCCCGCACGGCCGGCGCGTCCTTCCCGTAGAGGACCGCATCGTCGGCATAGATGGATGCGACCGAGTCGAACTGCGCCGCCGCGAAGAACCGGGCGAAGCGTGCGTTCTGAGCCTCGATGGCGAGGCGCGCGGTGTCGGACTCCGCCTTCAGGCGGGCTGCCGTCTGCTCGGGCGTCTCAGGTTTGGGGGCGCAGGCG
>Ga0335070_10012077_pt1 | contig 10092 bp, 6 predicted proteins | sample Lox_Sample_13_FD_206722 | JGI IMG/M metagenome (GOLD analysis project Ga0335070, IMG submission 206722) | Soil microbial communities from Loxahatchee National Wildlife Refuge, Florida, United States - Lox_Sample_1.3 | ecosystem: Environmental > Terrestrial > Soil > Wetlands | place: USA: Florida... | reverse complement strand
TCGAGCACACCGCGCACGGCATTGCCCTCGGACTGCTGCAATATGTGCCGCTCGATGACCCCATCAAGATCTCGCGGCTGGTGATCCATAACCAGTCCGGGCGGACCCGCCGTCTCTCGGTCACAGCGTATGTGGAGTGGGTGCTCGCGGCGGCGCGCGAGGCGGCCGCGCCGTTCATCGTGACCGAGATGGACGCCGCCACCGGTGCGCTGTTCGCGCGCAATCACTGGCGCATCACGGGCGGCGACCGCGTGGCGTTCGCAGACCTCGCCGGACGGCAGGTGGCATGGACCGGTGACCGCACCGAGTTCGTCGGCCGCAACGGCACGCTCGATCACCCGGCCGCGCTCGTATCCGTTGAAAGCCGGGCGTCACTCTCGAATCGAGTCGGCGCAGGCCTCGACCCCTGCGGGGTTTTGCAAACCCGGCTCGAGCTGCAGCCCGATGAACGCACCGAGATCGTCTTCTTTCTCGGCGAGGCGGCCACGGCGGCGGACGCGCGTGCGTTGATCGGGCGCTACCGCAGCGCCGACCTCGACGCGATCCTGCGCGCCGTGACCGGGCTTTGGGACGATGTCCTCGGCGCGGTGCAGGTGCGAACGCCCGACCGGTCCATGGACATCCTCCTGAACCGCTGGCTCCTCTACCAGACCCTCGCCTGCCGAGTGTGGGCGCGTTCGGCGTTCTACCAGGCGAGCGGCGCGTACGGGTTCCGCGACCAGCTCCAGGACGTGATGGCGCTGACCGTGTCGAAGCCGGAGATCGCGCGTGCGCATCTCGTGCGCGCTGCCGCGCGGCAGTTCGTCGAAGGCGACGTGCAACACTGGTGGCTGCCGCCGGCAGGCCAGGGGGTGCGCACGCGGGTGTCGGACGACCGCCTCTGGCTGCCGTATGCTGTCGCCCACTACATCGAGGTGACGGGCGATAGCGCGGTGCTCGACGAGACGGTTTCCTATCTTGACGGGCCAGCGCTACGCGCCGACGAGGCCGACTCGTACTTCCAGCCCATGGTCTCCGAGGCGCAAGGCACGCTGTTCGAACACTGTGCTCGCGCCCTGGACCACAGTCTAGCCGTCGGTGGCCACGGCCTGCCGCTGATGGGCGGCGGAGACTGGAACGACGGCATGAACCGGGTCGGCGCCGGAGGCCAGGGCGAGAGCGTCTGGCTCGGCTGGTTCCTGTACGCCACGCTCGCGGCCTTCGCTCCGCTGGCAGACAGTTCCCGGCAGCAGGCGCGTGCCGCCGCCTGGCGGTGCTGTGCAGCCGCGCTGCGCGAATCCCTGGAGCGCGAAGCGTGGGACGGCGACTGGTACCGGCGCGGCTACTTCGATGACGGCACGCCGCTCGGGTCGGCCGCGAGCAGCGCATGCCGCATCGATTCGATCGCGCAGTCGTGGGCGGTGATCTCCGGAGCCGCTAGTCCAGCGCGCGGGACGCGAGCGATGGCTGCGGTGGGGGAACACCTCGTGCGCCGCGGTGACGGCCTGATCGCGCTCTTCACCCCGCCGTTCGATCAGCTGCCGCTGGACCCTGGGTACATCAAAGGGTACCCACCCGGCATCCGCGAGAACGGCGGGCAATACACGCACGCCGCCATCTGGTCGGTGATCGCCTTCACGATGCTGGGCGATGGCGACAAGGCCGGCGAGCTGTTCTCAATGTTGAACCCGATCAATCACGCCAGCACGCGCGCCGCCGTGCATCGCTACAAGGTCGAGCCGTACGTCGTCTCCGCGGACGTGTACTCCGCGCCGCCGCACGTCGGGCGCGGCGGCTGGACCTGGTACACCGGCTCGGCCGCGTGGATGCACAGGGCCGGCTTGGAATGGATCCTCGGCTTCCGCGTGCGTGGCGCGACACTGCTCATCGACCCATGCGTGCCCAGGACGTGGCGCGACTTCGACATCGCCTTCCGTTACCGCTCCGCGCGCTACGCGATTGCGGTGGAGAACCCACGCGGCGTCACCCGCGGCGTCACCCGCGTGGAGCTTGACGGCGCGGCGCTGGCGGACACCCAAGCGCCGATTCCGTTGGCGGACGACAGTGCCACCCACCGGGTGCGTGTCGTTCTGGGATGAGCGTGTGCTGCGCCCGACGCCGTCGACATTGACATTGTCAGCCATCTCGTCTTCCCTGGGCGCGTGACTATCTTCAGCCCGCCGCCCTGATTTCGGCTGCGCGCCGCAATCCTGCATCGCGGCGCTGGCTGGCTCTCAACGCTGAAAATGCAACCCTCCCTCCGCGGCGTGGATGCCCCGGTGGGAAAAAATCGCAGGCAACTCGAGGAAACCGAGATCGGACATGAACGATTCGAGAGAACGACTGAAGGCGGAAGTGGCGCGCCGGCGCACCTTCGCGATCATCTCCCATCCCGACGCCGGAAAGACGACGCTGACCGAAAAGTTGCTGCTCTACGGCGGCGCCGTGCATCTGGCCGGGTCGGTGAAGCAGCGACGCGACGATCGCCACGCCACCAGTGACTGGATGGCGCTCGAGCGCGAGCGCGGCATCTCCATCACCACCAGCGTGATGCAGTTCCCCTATCGCGGCTACCAGCTCAACCTGCTCGACACGCCCGGCCACAACGACTTTAGCGAGGACACGTACCGTACTCTGGCTGCTGCCGACTGCGCCATCATGCTGCTGGACAGCGCCAAGGGGGTGGAGCCGCAGACCATCAAGCTGTTCGAGGTCTGCCGCATGCGCCGCATCCCCATCGTCACCTTCATCAACAAGATGGATCGCGACGGGCGCGACCCGCTCGACCTGCTCGACGAGATCGAGCGCGTGCTCGGCATTCCCGCTAGCCCAGCGACTTGGCCGATCGGCGCCGGTGCCGGCTTCCAAGGCGTCTACGATCGCTGGAAGCAGCAGGTGCTGCTGTTCGAGCGCGGCGAGCAGGCGGCGCACAAGGCGGTGATGCAGGTGAGCAGCCTCGGCGATCCGGCGTTCCGCGCCGCTATCGGCGAGCGCGCTCACGATCACCTCGCAGAGTCGCTCGCCCTGCTGCACGGTGCCGGCACCGGCTTCGACAACCACGCCTTCCGCAGCGGCGCGCTGACACCGGTGTTTTTCGGCAGCGCCTTGACCAACTTCGGCGTCGAACCTTTCCTCGACCAATTCATCGAGCTGGCACCGCCGCCGCTGCCGCGCGCGACTGCCGGTGGCCCGGTGTCGCCCGACGCGCAGGCGTTCTCGGGCTTCGTCTTCAAAATTCAGGCGAACATGGACCCGCTGCACCGCGACCGCGTCGCCTTCGTGCGGGTGTGCTCCGGACGCTTCGTGCGCGGCATGGAAGTCACTCACGGGCGCACTGGCAAGCGGCTCGCCCTCAAGCGCTCGCTGCAGTTCCGGGCGCAGGAACGCACCTTGATCGAGGAGGCCTTTGCCGGCGACATTGTCGGCGTGTGGGATCCCGGCCTGCTGCGCATCGGCGACTCGCTCAGCGAGGCCGGAGGCATTGAGTTCGCTGGCATCCCGCGCTTCTCGCCGGAGCACTTCGTGCGGGTCATCCTGGCCGAGGCCTTGAAGCGCAAGCAACTGAAGAAGGGGCTCGACCAGCTGTCTGAGGAAGGTGCGGTTCAAGTGTTCTTCCACCGCGAGCGTCTGGAGCGCGACCCCATCCTTGGCGCCGTCGGGCGGCTGCAGTTCGACGTCATCCAGGCGCGTCTCAAGAACGAGTACGAGGTCGACGTGCGCTTCGAAACCCTGCCATCGCAGCACGCCCGTTGGGTGGAAGGCAGTTTCGATCCCACCGACCTCGAGCGCTCCGGGGCAGTGCTCTGCCTACTCGACGTAGAGGGCCGCCCGCTGCTGTTGTTCCAGAACGACTTCTGGCTGCGGCAGATCACCGAGCGCCACGCGCATCTGCGCTTCATCGCCGCGGTGCAGCCGGGCCGCAGCGAGCGCGCGGCGGCTTGATGCGGAGGCGATTCGCCCGCGTCTCTGAGTAAGGCCACATCTTGGTGGCGCTGGCTTGCCGTCCTCTCCCGCGCATCATCTCCGCCTGGCTTTTCACCGCGGACTGTGCGATACATCAACGCACTGACACTAACGAAGCTGCCCCCCGCTGCGCGGCCCTACAGGGTTTGTGGACGTAGCCGCCGGGCGTGATCGGAAAGGTAAAGCCCCTCAACTACGACGTCTCGCTGTGTGCTCCCTTGCACTTCCCTCGGAGCGTCTCGCTCGCGCCAAGCGGCCGAAAGCCGCCACACGCGCGCGTGCAGTCCGTTGCGCCGCCATCCTGGCCGCGTCACGCGTCGTCACAACCTTTGGAGACACATTGGAGACACAATTGATACCAACGATGAACGAGTTCGACCTGATTCCGGCTCTGGCTGAGGCTGTGGCGGACATGGGATACACGCGCCCGACGCCGATACAGGCGCAAGGCATACCGGTCGCCCTGGCCGGTCGCGACCTGATCGGATGCGCGGCGACGGGCACCGGCAAGACAGCAGCTTTCCTCCTGCCGATTCTGCAGCGCCTGCAGGGACCACGGGATATCGGCTGCCGGGCGCTCATTCTGTCTCCGACGCGCGAGTTGGCCCTGCAGATCGACGAGCAGGTGCTCGCCCTCGGCTACCACGTCGGCCTCAGTGCGGTCGCCGTCGTGGGTGGGGTCGACATGCGCCCACAAGAACGCGCGCTGCGCGCCGGGTGCGAAATCGTGGTCGCGACGCCGGGGCGACTGCTGGACCACATGCGCTTCAAGTACGTCGACCTCGGCGCGGTCGAAATCGTGGTCATCGATGAGGCCGATCGCATGCTCGACATGGGGTTCCTACCCGACGTGCACCGCATCCTTGCGGCGCTGCCGGCGACGCGGCAGACGCTGCTATTCTCCGCGACCCTTTCACCAAGCATACGCGCGCTCACCCGCACGATCCTGCGCGATCCCGTAACGGTCACGGTCGACCGGCAACAGCCGGCGGACGGGATTGCCCACAGCACATACCGCGTCGCACAGGAGAGGAAGTCTTCCCTGCTCGCGACCTTGCTGCGCCCGAACGAGATGCGCTCGGTGCTCGTGTTCGTGAAGCGGAAAGTCGATGCGGACCGCCTTGCCCGTGCGGTAGGCCGGAGCGGCGTCAACGCCACCAGTCTGCATTCCGACCGCAGCCAGGCAGAGCGCACGGCGGCGCTCGACGCCTTCCGGCGCGGCGAGTGCCCGGTCTTGATCGCTACCGACGTGGCGGGACGCGGGCTCGACATCAGCGGCATCTCGCACGTGATCAACTTCGACGTGCCGCGGTGCGCGGACGACTACATCCATCGCGCCGGACGCACCGCGCGGGCGGGAGCGAGCGGGCACGCGATCACCTTCATTGCCCCGCATGAGGAAGCCCTCCTCGGCGAGATTCAGGACAAGCTGGGCATTCCGTTGCCACATGCGGCGCTGCCCGATTCCATCTCGCGGGCCATGGCGCAGAGACCGCCCGCTCGCCGGCGCGCGCCGCAAACGCTACGCCCCGCGTCCGCGGCCCCGCAGCGCTCTCTCGCAAGCGCTTTGCCGGCACGCGTGGTACACTGACGTTGCATATCGGGTTCATCGAGAACCCTGACACGCAATACTGCGCACGGTCGCCCTCAGTTGGGGCACTCCTTGTGCGGTAAAGGAGGGCCGAAATGAACGTGCGCTTTGCGAACGGGGACGAGTTGCCGACTGGTTGGCATCCCGGTCAGTCGCTCACGGGGAAAAGCGTGGATCTACAAGCTGCGGAGGAGTGCCCGTTTGGTCCTGGATGTCATTCGTGCCGGGATGGGCTCCAGTGGAACCGAGCATTTGAGACCCACCTAAAACCTCGAACGGATAGGTGAGTCAGGGGAGGACGACACCGCCACACTGCGGGCAGTGGCCGACGGGCGCGTCTGTCCGCCGATGGTTCAGGTTGTCGCATGGGTTCGGCACCGGCCGCATCATGTCCCGCCTTCCTTGGTGTAGGTCCGTCCGGGCAATGCACGCTCAGGATCGGACAGAATCGAATGCGGATCGCACCGGTGATGACGGCGCAATGCGTGAAGGGAAATAGACGCTGTCCGACGCCGGAATCGGCCTCTTCACCACGCGCGACGTCACGTGCGCCAACTTCAGCCGCGGCTCGGGCCCAGGGCTTCATGGGTTGTGCCGAAGCGCAGAGGCTGCTACACAGTCACCCACTCACAACTGATTGTCCGGCGCGAGAACTCCGCCTAGCATTGCGGCGTCTGGCACGCCTCCCGCACCTTTCATTCAGCTACGACAACGACAGCAGGTGTCGCTGTCTTGAAGAGCCAAACGCAACACGGTCGTGGCGGCGGCCCAGCTAGAAGGAGTTCATGCAATGGGAAGAAAACTGTACGTCGGCAATCTGGGCTTCGACGTCAACAACAAGGACCTCGAGGAACTGTTCGCGCAAGCCGGGGTCTGCGAGTCGGTCGCGGTGATCACCGATCGCGCCACCGGACAGTCGCGTGGCTTCGGCTTCGTTGAGATGGGTTCAAACGGTGAGGCCCAGAAAGCTATCCAGCAGTTCGACGGCCAGGAGTTCAAGGGCCGCGCCCTCAAGGTGAACGAGGCCAAGGAGCGCGACAACAACCACGGCGGCGGCAGAGGTCGCTACTAACCGCACACGGTTCGCACCCGTTGCCTGCAGCGGGTGCGAACCTTCTCGCGACGGTGCACGCGTCTTGACGGTTCAGGAGAAAACGTGCAATTCAGCCACAGCCATTTGGCTGCCTCCAAGCCGGCGCCACGGCGGCCCCAGAATGCCCCGGTCGTGTGCGCCCACGACGCACGACGGTTCGCCAACAATCGCTCCAGAGATTCAGCTCGGCTCGATACAGCCGGGTCCTCTGTTTATGCTGCCAGTACCCCCGACGATGACGCAACGTCGAGGTTGACCCGGCGCGCCAGCGTTCACTAGAGTCCACCGGTCGGTTGAGGAGACTTCCAATGGCCTACGAGACAATCGTCCTCGAGAAGCGCGACGGCATGGGCATCATCACGCTCAACCGGCCGCAGCGCTTGAACGCGTGGACGCCGGTCATGGGTGCTGAGATGGCGGACGCCTTCCGCAACGTCGACCGTGATCCGTCGGTCCGTGTCGCCGTGCTCACCGGTGCCGGACGGGCCTTCTGCGCCGGCGCGGACATGGAGTTTTTTGCCGGGCAGATTGCGGCCGGCGGCGGGACGAAGAGCGAATCCGACACACAAGCTCCTGGCCCGTCGCGCGTCGAGGAGTTTCCGATGCTGATGCGCCGGCTCTCCAAGCCGAGCATCGCCGCGATCAACGGCTACGCGCTCGGCGTCGGCTGTACCATGACGCTGCTGTGCGACATGCGCATTGCAGCGGAAGAGGCCAAGCTCGGCTTCCTCTTTCCGCGCCTGGGGGTGATGGCGGAGCTGGGGTCGACCTTCCTGCTGCCACGCCTCGTCGGGCTCGGCCGCGCCTGTGAGTTCATGTTCACCGGCAAGCAGTTCACGGCTGCCGAGTGCGAACGCGCCGGGCTGGTGAATCATGTCGTACCGGTTGCGCGGCTGATGGACACGGTCGCCGAACTCGCGCGCGCGATGACGCAGTGTGCGCCGCTGTCGCTGCTGCTGACACGGCAGGCGCTGTACCAAGGGTTGCACGAGACGTTCGAAGCCCAGGTGCGCTACGAGGGATTCACGCTCGACTACCTCTACCGCACCCGCGACCACGCCGAAGCGGTGCGTGCGTTCAAGGAGAAGCGGCCGCCGCAGTTTGAAGGAAAGTGAGCTGGAATCAGCGGAGTCGACTCAGTGATTCACTGATCCAACACCTCCACCTTCGCCCTTTTGCGTAGCTCAGCGACGAGGTCGGCCTGGCGCTTTTGGCGCTCGGACTTCTCCAGCAGCGCGCGGATTTGTTCTTCCACCTCGGGCAGCGGCGTGTAGCCGGCGCCGCGGCGCTCGGTGACCTTGATGATGTCGAAGCCGTACGGCGTGGTGACCAGGTCGCTGAGCTGTCCGGGCTTCAGCGCGAAGGCGTACTTCTCGAAGGCGCTGTCCATCTCACCCTTGGCGAGGAAGCCAAGGTCGCCGCCTTGCGCGGCCGAGCTGGCATCTTGCGATTCCTTGCGCGCCAGCGCCGCGAAATCGGCGCCCGCCTTGAGCTGGTCGAGCAGCGCACTGGCGCGCTGCTTGGCCGCGGCGCGCTCGGCCGCACCAGCTGCCTCCGGCACGCGCACCAGGATGTGGCTGACGCGAATCTGCTCCGGATGCTGGAAACTGTCTTTGTTGCTGTCGTAGAAGCTCTTGATCTGCTCAGGCGGCACAGTCACGTTCTTCCAGATACCGCCCTCGAGGAAACGGCTGACGGCCATCGTCTTGCGCGTGTCCCGCCGCAGGTCGTTTTCCGTCATGCTGCGCGCCTTCATCGCCGCTTGGAATGATTGCGCGTCCGGAAACTGCTTCTTGCTGCGGTTGATTTCCGCGTCTACGTCGGCGTCGCTTACCTTGATGCCGCGCGTCTGGCTTTCCTGGTACAGCAACTCCAGCGCAATGAGCGAGTCGAGGGCCTCGTTCGCCAGCTGGGCAACGCTGCCGGGGTCAGGCTCCTTGTCCTGCATGAGGAGGATGCCCTGGACGACGTCCTTCACCTGCTTGCGGTAGATGGCCGTGCCGTTGACGCGGGCAACGACGTCCTCGTCGCGCATTGGCTGGTTGATGCGTTCGGCACTGGCGAGGCCAGGGAGGAACAGCAACGCGACAGTGAGCGCCGTCGTGGCGCGGCGAGTCATGACGCACCCCTATAGAAGTGCCGGTAATCGGTCAACGTTGATTGTGACGATTGGGTGAGTGACCAGTGACCGCTAACCAGTAACCAGGGACCAGGGGACCGACGAGGCTTCGCGGCTCACGATCTTGCATCGCCCTGCCTTCCAGCGTATCGGTCGGTCGCAGATGGGCGCGCGCGACAGCGTTACGATCGGTTTGGTCCAGATGCGCTGCAGCGTTGATCCGGGTGCGAATCTCGCTGCTGCGGTCGAGCGCATCGGAGAGGCGGCGGGGCAGGGGGCAGAGATTGTCTGTCTGCAGGAACTGTTTCGCTCGCAGTATTTCTGCCAGCGCGAGGATGCGGCGCTCTTCGATCTGGCTGAGCCGATTCCGGGTCCGAGCACGGATGCGCTCGGCCGTGCCGCCGCAGCGCACGGTGTCGCCGTCGTCGGCTCGATCTTCGAACGCCGCGCTGCCGGCCTGTACCACAATACCGCGGTGCTGATCGACACCGACGGCGCGTTGCGTGGCGTGTATCGCAAGATGCACATCCCCGACGATCCGCTGTACTACGAGAAGTTCTACTTCACGCCGGGTGATCTGGGGTTTCGCAGCCACAGGTTGCGCGACGTAGAGGTGGGCGCCCTGGTGTGCTGGGACCAATGGTTTCCAGAGGCGGCACGGCTCACCGCGCTCGCCGGGGCGCAGATCGTCTGTTATCCGACGGCGATCGGCTGGCACCCGAGCGAGAAGGCGGAGTGCGGCGCGGCGCAGCACGAGGCGTGGGAGATCATGCAGCGCAGCCACGCCGTTGCCAACGGTGTGTTCGTTGCGGTGACCAACCGTGTCGGTGTCGAAGGCAACCTGGAATTCTGGGGCGGCTCGTTCGTCGCCGACCCCTTCGGGCGCCTCCTGGCACGCGCCAGTCACGACCGTGAGGAGATCCTCGTCGCGAAGTGCGACCTGCGCCTGATCGACGAGACCCGCCGCAACTGGCCCTTCCTGCGCGATCGGCGGATCGATGCGTATGATGGGTTGTTGCGGCGCTTCCTGGACGAGCAAGAACGGTGAGTCGGGGAGGCAAAAGTCAAAACGCAAAAGGCAAAAGTGGTGCCCGACTCTTGCCTTTTGGCCTTTGCGTCCGTTGCCTTTCTTGAGCGGTCGTTGCATGCCCAGCACGAAATCCTCTCCAACCCCTGCCGCCCTCGGCTTTCGCATGCCGGCGGAGTGGGAGCCGCACGCGGCAACTTGGTTGGCGTGGCCACACAAGGAGGAGTCGTGGCCGGGAAATTTCGGTCCCATCCCGGCCGTGTGGGTCGAGATGGTGCGGGCGCTGGCGCCGCATGAGCACGTCAACATCCTCGTCAACG
>Ga0335070_10012076_pt1 | contig 10092 bp, 9 predicted proteins | sample Lox_Sample_13_FD_206722 | JGI IMG/M metagenome (GOLD analysis project Ga0335070, IMG submission 206722) | Soil microbial communities from Loxahatchee National Wildlife Refuge, Florida, United States - Lox_Sample_1.3 | ecosystem: Environmental > Terrestrial > Soil > Wetlands | place: USA: Florida... | reverse complement strand
TGTTGCGTGGAAACGGGCGGCTGGCGAAAAACTTCGGCAAAAGCGGCTTCATCCAGTTTCTGTACCACGGCATTCTGGAACAGCATGCCTTGCGTGTATGGAAACACCAGAGTCCGGCGCAGGTAGAGGGGCGCGGATGCAAAGACCGGATACTCGTTGCCTCCTGATTCCATGGCTTTGCTCATCAACTCCACCGCCGCCTCGTTGTCCTTCAGCGACTGGCCGGCTCTTCGCTCCTCCGCTTCCGACATCAGCCATGTGGCCTGGCCTTCCATGACGGCCATGCGCGCCATTGAAAGATCGTCATCATCACGGCCCTGCCGGATGAAGCGCTCCAAATGAAAATTCTGGTCCGCCAGCGCGTGCGCCAGCTCATGCACGAGCGCCGCCTCGCGCATCCCGGACGGAGCCCAATCGGTGATGTACAGCCGTTTCTTGTGGTAGTCGTAGAACGCGGCGGCCTGCTCCGTCAAAAGATCGACGGTGGTTTTCGCCAAGTCGAAATCCTCTGGCACAAATCCGAATTTTTTCAGCCCCAACTCTTCAATGCGCACCTCTTCCGGCGTGCTGACTTCTCCCACACGGTCCTTGAGGTAGCGGTTTACTTCATCCTTGCTGATGAGATCGTAAGGGACTTTATGGCGGAGTTTGAGGCCAGTAATCTCGGCAAGCTCGCGCAAATCGGTCCCCACCTCGTCGAAGATGGCCCGGTCGCCCTTCTGTGCCCAGGCAGCCGCACACCACGCGACGCACAACAGCAAGAGGACCATCCACCGCCGTGCGGGAAATCGCCCGCAACTTTTGCCTTGCTTTTGATGGAGTTCAGCGGGGGAGTGGAGTGAAACTAATTCCGGGCAACGTCTTAGACGCAACTCTCAGAATAACGGCGCAAGCAGGGAACTTCAACAGAATGGCGAAGACTAGTGCGAGGAAGATCCTGAGCGCATTGGCTTACCGCGTCGCAGCGCACGCAACATCGCGCCCAACACGGCTCTTTGTACCACGAACGCCGTCGCGCAACTGCCGACGAACGCTGCACCCACTACCAAGGCGTCCATTCCTCTTACCTCACTTCTTTTTCAGTGCACGTTTGATGCCACTGGATTCCCAGCTTCTACAACGGTCACTCATGGTACATATCGTCTACAAAATCGCATTCCATTACGGTTGGCGTCCAATTTTCTGACTTGCGGGCTGTCGCAGGGTTGACGGGCGCGACAATGGATTGACATCCGCTCACTGTCATCGCGTCCGAATTGTTCCCGGTCGGTCAAAACTCCTGCACGATGTCACGCAATATTTACACCGCGCGGAATCACGCACCCGGCGGTTAACCGAAGATAGTGCAGCGCCTCATCCCCGCTTGCGCTCTTTGCGGGTTCGTTCGATATACTGACTCGGGATTCTCAGGCCATGTTCTGTACCCGTTGTGGATCCGTGAACGACAATGCCGCGCGATTCTGCAAAGGTTGCGGCTCGGTGTTAGATCGGCCCGCCTCGGCAATGGCTTCTGCCTCCGCTCCTACGCCTGCCTACGCCCAGCCGGCGCCACAATTCCGTTACGCCGGCTTCTGGCGCAGGTTCGTCGCCATGGTGATCGACGGGCTCGTGCTGTCTCCCATCCTGCTGATCATTCTCGCGAGCTCGGGTCTGTTCGGCCTGATGTCCGGCGCCACGGGAGACCGCAACATGGCCGGGCTCGGAGCCGCTTTATTGGGAATCGGGATCGTCCTCGGTCTGGTCGTCTATCTCGTCAGCAGTTGGCTCTATCACGCCTGGATGGAGTCCTCAGGCTATCAAGCCACACTCGGCAAGATGGCGCTCGGGATCATCGTTACAGATTTGAATGGCCACCGCATCTCGTTTTCGCGAGCCAACGGCCGCTTCTTCGGAAAGTGGGTTTCGGGTGCGGTGATGAATGTCGGTTATCTGATGGCCGCTTTCACGGAGAAAAAACAGGCGCTGCACGACATTCTGGCCTCCTGCCTGGTGGTTCTGAAATAACCTTCGAATGATGGACAGCCATCAGCGCCTGTCCTACGATGAAACTGCATGACCGGCGCGCCCGCCATCGAGGTGGAGAATCTCCGCAAAGTCTATGGAAGCAAGGCTGCCGTGGACGGCCTGAGCCTCACCGTTCCGTGCGGCAGCTTTTTTGGATTCCTCGGGCCGAATGGGGCAGGGAAGTCCACTACCATTCGGATGCTTACCGGACTGATTCCGCCCACTTCGGGATCCATCAAGCTGCTGGGTTGGCCGCTGCCGGAGCAGGAACTTGAAATCAAGAGAAACATCGGGCTGGTGCCCGACGAGTCGCTGCTGTTTGACCGCCTGACCGGCGCCGAGTTCCTCGAATTCGTCGGCCGCATGTATGGCCTGGCGCGGCCGGTCGCGCGCGAACGCGCGGGCGAGCTGCTCGAACTGTTCGAACTCGCCGGCCAGCGCAAACTGATCGCTGAATACTCCAAAGGCATGCGAAAGCGCGTCGCCATGGCCGCCTCGCTCATCCACCGTCCCCGGCTTTTCCTCATGGATGAGCCGTTCGAGGGCGTCGATGCCGTGGGCGCGCGCTTGATGAAAGACATCCTGCTCGACCAGGTGCGTCAGGGCGCAACGATATTTCTGACCTCGCACGTGCTTGAAGTCGTCGAGCGCCTTTGCGATCGTGTGGCCATCATTCATGAAGGGCGCATTGTCCGCGAGGGCACGATGCAGGAATTGCGTTCCGGCTCGGAAACGCTTGAGGACGTTTTTGTGCGCGTGGTCGGCGCAGAGCGCGAATTTCAAAAGCTGGAGTGGCTGTGATCGCGGCCATTTTGCGCGCCCAGTGGCTGAGTATGCGCCTGCGCCTGGGTTCGCATCGCCGCGGCGCCATCTTTTCCATCCTGACCGCCGTCGTCTGGTACGGATTCTGGGTCGTTCTGGCTGTCGTCGCCGAACAATTCGCCGAGTTCGGGGAGTCCGCCGGCAAACAGTTCGTGGCCCTCCCCATCGGGCTGATGTTCATCTTCTTGTATTGGCAGCTTGCACCACTCATTTCGGCCAGCCTCGGCGCTTCGCTCGACCTGAAGAAGCTCATGGTCTACCCGGTGCCGCATCGTAACTTGTTCGCCATCGAGGTTTTGTTGCGCCTGACCACCTGCGCGGAAATGTTGTTGGTGCTGGCAGGCTCGCTCATTGGCCTGTTGCGGAACGCCGTGTTCGGCGGCGTCCTGCGAGCCCCGCGCCTGATCCTCTCCTACCTGCTGTTCGTGCTCTTCAATCTTCTGTTGGCCGCGGGCGTTCGCAGCCTGCTGGAGCGCCTGCTCTCCCACAAGAGGCTGCGAGAACTTCTCACGTTCGTGCTGGTTACTGCCGCCGCCTTGCCCCGCCTCGCCGCTGTCACGCCCGGCGCCGCGGCCTTCTTGCGCCGTCTGATGACCGAGCCACCCGGAGGATTGTGGCCCTGGGCCGCAACGGCGCGCATCGCGCTCGGCCAGGACACTGTTCTCTCCGGCCTTCTTCTGGTCTGGTGGACAGCAGCCGCTCTCGCCTTCAGCCGCCGGCAGTTTGAACGCAGCCTGCGCTACGATGCGCAAGCCACGGCTCCGCCTACGCGGGATGATCAAGGCCCCTCGCGCCTGGAAGCCTTCTACCGGCTGCCCGCTTTCTTCCTGCCCGATCCCACAGCGGCCATCGTGGAGAAGGAACTGCGCGCGCTCAGCCGCACACCGCGATTCCGCATGGTGTTCATCATGGGCTTTTCTTTCGGACTCCTGATCTGGCTGCCCGTCACGTTCCGCGGCGGGCGCGGCGGCGGCAGCACCTTGGTCGCCCAGCACTATCTCACCATCGTCAGCGCCTACGCCCTCATGCTGCTGGGCCAGGTGTCGTATTTGAATACCTTCGGCTTCGATCGTTCGGCGGTGCAGGTCTATTTTTCGGTTCCCGTATCGATCGCTCAGTCGCTGGCGGGAAAGAATATCGCCGTGGTCCTGTTGATCGCGGTAGAGATGCTGGCCGTGACACTCGCCGCGTTCCTGCTGCGCATCCACATCGCGCCCGGCGATCTGGCGGAAGCTTTCTTAGTCACGCCTATCGTCGCTGTCTATCTGCTGGCCATCGGCAATCTCAGTTCCGTGCACTTCCCACGCGCCCTGAACCCCGAGCGCGTTTCTCAGGGCGGCGCCGGCAGCCGCCTCCAGGCGCTCGTTTTCCTTTTTTATCCCATTGCGCTGGTGCCGGTGTTCCTGGCCTTTTGGGCGCGCGAAGTTTTCGAGAGCCAACTGATTTTCTCCGCCATCCTGGCGTTCGCCGCCGTCGTGGGAGTCGTGGTTTATTGGATTGCCATGGACTCGGCGGTCCGCACTGCCGCCGAGCGCCGCGAAAAATTACTCATGGAACTCTCCGGCGGCGAAGGCCCCGTCGCCACAGAGTGAACTCATTCCACCACCAGCTCGCCTTTCATCTTCTTGTGCCCCAATCCGCAGAAGTGCGAGCACTCAAACGGGAAGGTTCCGCTTTGATCGGCGGTAAATTCCACCGTGGTCGCGTCGCCCTTCTTCAGCAACTGATCGATGTGGAAGGCGTCCAGCTTGAATCCGTGATCGTGGTCTGTGGCCGTGATAAGCAGCTTCACGTGGTCCCCCTTCTTCACGTGGATCGTGCTGGGCTCAAACTCGTATTTTTTGGCGGTCACTTTGATTTCAGTCCCTTCGCTTTGCGCGAGTGCTCCAAGCGCCGCCACCGCCAATAGCGTCAGGGTAGCCCAAACGGTCTTCGGTCGGTTCATGATGATTCTCCCACACTGGATGATACGTACCCGCACCAGGACCGGTCTCGATCTGTGCGAAGTTTTACAGGTTTGAAGGTGTAATAAAATCCGGCATTCGAAGGGCGCCCGCTGGGGCACCCTCCGATTCCGCACGTGTTACGCCGCCCCGCCTCCCCGCTGCTGCTGGGTTCCTCCCTGCCTTTGCTGTTGTGGAGCGTAATGTTCCGGGCGCTCATCAAACTTACGTTTACAATCTGCGGAGCAGAAGTGGTATTCGCGGCCCTGGTAATTTGTGCGCGCTTGCGCCGTTTTTTCATCGATCCGCTTTCCGCACACCAAGTCGTTCGTCATTTCATTCACCTCCGCCATGGTTTCTCGCAATCCCGGTGCCACGCTACAATCGAGGTTCACGGAAAGCCCCTGATCCGGGATTTCCCAGCGTTGTTCATGCCATAGCATCCGCTGCGTCCGTCCCGTGTTGATACTACACTTGAACAGATAACATCGTGAACAAGCGCCTGCCCCTGTTGGTCCACCATGTCATGTACAACTTGCGCGGCGGATTTCTGGTCCGCCCGCTCGTTATCGCCCTCACGCTGGGCGCCGCCGGTGCGCTGCTTTCATGGGTGGAAGAGGCTGTCCCTGAGGTAAGCGCTTGGGTGCCGCGTGCCATTTTTCCGTCGCACGCCGACCCTCAAGTCGCCCAGGTGATTCTGGGAGGCATCGGCGCTTCCATCATGACGGTCGTCTCCATCGTCTTCGCCATTCTGCTGATGACCCTCACGCTGGCGTCGATGCAATTCTCTCCTCGCATCCTGCTGAGCTTCGCGCGGGACGGCGTGACGCAATGGACGCTCGGCATATTTCTTGGGACGTTTTCATATTGCATGGCGGCCCTCCCCGCCGCCCGCTCGCTGCCGCATCCTTTCGCGCCCGTGGCCACCGTCCTGGGTGCGATGGTATTGGCCCTCGCCTGCGTGTGCTGGCTGCTCTTTTTCATTCACCACATTTCACAAGCCATCAGTGTCAACCAGATTGTGGACAAGATCGCAGCCGAAACGGAAGCCGTAATCCTTGACATGATGCCGTGGCCCCGCAAGCTCTACCGCATCGCCGTGGACGAGCGTGTGGAGGCATTGAAATGGGAACTGCCGGTTACTAATAACACGTCGGGTTACATCCGCTTCGTCGACATCAAGCAGTTGGTAGCGCTCGCCAAGTCTTACCACGTCAAGATGCAGGTCCTGCGGCGAGTAGGGCATTTCGTTCCCGAAGGCGTGCCGTTCCTCATGGTTTCGAGAGCCGAGCGCGTGACACCGGAGCACGTGGCGGCTCTTCGAGCCGCCTTCGATTTCGGGCCCTCCAGAACCCTGCAACAAGACGTTGAGTTCGGCGTGCTGCAGATTGTCGACATCGCGCTCAAGGCGATATCGCCGGCTGTGAACGACCCCAGCACCGCCATTAGCTGCGTCGACCAGTTGAGCCGCATCCTGATTCGCGTCGCTTCGCGCGAGCCGCCCGAGTCCAACCTCTACGATCCCCCGGGCATTCTGCGTGTTTATGTCCCGTGGATTCGTTTCGACCGGCTGCTGGATTCAGCGTTCGAGCAGATACGCATGTACTCCAAGACGGATGTCGCGGTTAGCCTGCGAATGCTGCGCGCTCTCCGCGACATCGCCACCACCACGCAGGATCCTGAGATCCATCGAATACTGATTGATCGAGCCAACCGCATTGTCGCGGGCTGCGCCGAGCACCTCGGCGAGGACGAACTCAAAGACATCCGGGGCCGGCTTTCAGCTTTGCAAACAGTTTTGACTCCCGCGCGGTAATTCCGGGGCTCGCTTCAGCCTTTGATCAAAACTGCGGCGCCCTGCACGCTGTTTAAACCCTTCTCCTCGAGAACCTGGATGACGCGCTGGGAGAAGGTCAGGCTGTGCTCCAAAGTGCGCGTGGAGCTGTAGATCACGCGGATGACGTGTTCGGAGGCGAACGCGTTCGTGTAAAGGCCCGCCACGCCGACCAGCAGGGTCTCGATGATCGCGTAGTGGACCGCCAGCAGCATGAACTCGTCGTGAATCGAGCGCTGCGCATGCTGCACACGCAGCGTGGACGTGCTTTCCTGCGGTCCGAGCGGAAATAGTCCCCGATAAACGCGGTTCACCAGGTAGTGTTCCAGCATGTAGCTGTGCGTAGCCAGGAATGGTGCGACGTATCGCGCGTGGACCGCGCCATAACGCGAGGTGATCTGGTCCATCGTGGAATCGTTACCCCAGTGAAGGCCATCCATGAGTTCCTTATAGCACTGGAGAAAGCGCCGGTTAGTGAAATCCGACGTGATGCGTGCCACGATGAGCTCGACCACGGTTTCGATGCGCAGCGAGAGGTGCGGGCTGAGCCCATCGAGCATGGCATCGAAGGAACCCGCTAAGACGGCTTCGTCGTAGGCCTGGATAATGCCCGGGATCTGCGGTTCATCTTTGCTGGAGCCCATCTCTTGCAGCTTGTCGCAGAAGAATCCGAGGATCAGCAGGCGCTTCCAAAGCGCAAGCGCGCGGTTTTGGAGAAGCCGCACGGCAAACGCTCGCGAGGGCAAGAGATGCCGGTAGGGCTTGCCGTGGTGGCCTCCGCAAGAAGTATCCACCGCGCCTGCGCTCATCATTTGAAGATCCCGGCCATCCATCGGTTTTTCCACGAAGCTCATCGGTTCCGGACCGAGCAGAACCACGCGAGCCGCTTCCGGGCAGCCAAGGTCTAACGATGCCTCCAGCACTTGGTCGACTATGTTCCAAACGCGCGGGAAGCTGGCGCACGTGGCGGGCAGGTAATCCTCGCCGAAGCTTTTCTGGATAGAGCAGAGGCCGTCGGACAAAAACGGGCAGGTGGTGGTCTCCAGGCGGATACGCGCGTAGTCGTGATCCGTGGGGTTGGCGGGCTGGATGGTGACCAATTTTTCGAAAGACGCCCGCCACTCGGGATCGGTGCAGTCCCGGTACTTCTCATAGGCGGCCCTGTCCACCGGAACCGCCCATCCGTCGCAACACGTATCTTCGCAGTCCGCTCCGATGCAGCGGAACCTTGCAAAGTGACCCGGTTCGAGAATGCGCGCCGGCGTACGCATAAAGACGCTTTCACGGTACCACGCGCTTCAGAAGAGCACCGTTGTCGTGAGGATCCTATTTCCCAGAGGGTGATTTGCCGGGCTTCACCCGCTGACCGCCTTGTTGTCCGCCATCACGAATCGCAGCGGCCAATCCGCGCAATGCCGGATTCCGATGCGCGCCGTAACTTCTATTTCGAACCTCGGCGCGCGCTTCCACTCCCGCACCACCAGCGGCCCGCGCGTCACGTCCGCTCCGTTCTGCGCGCGCGTGATGGCGAATGCGCGCGTCAGGTTCCCGGGCCCGGAGGCCAGCTTCTCCGCCCACCGTGCCTTCGGCCGCCGCCGCTTCATGATCTCGATTCCTGCCACCGGCTCGGCCGCGCGAATCAACACGCACCCCGGTTTGCCTTCCGGCTCCGCCACCAGGTTCAGGCACTCGTGCATGCCGTAAATGAAGTACACATAGGCGTGCCCCGGCGGCCCAAAAATCACCCGTGTGCGATTCGTAATCCCCCGCGCCGAATGCGCCGCCAGATCATCACCCCCCAGATACGCCTCGGTCTCAACAATCATCCCCGCCACGCGCCCATGCACCAGAATCTTCCCCAATAGCTCCCGCGCCACCGTCACCGCATCGCGGTTGTAGAACGAGCGCGTGAGAACCCGGCTCTGGGTTGCCAGCTCGCTCCATTCCATTCGACAATTATGATCGCGCAGACGCGAGTTATGGCGGACGACAAGCAGCTTGAGATTCTCCGACAAGGAGTCGATGCCTGGAATCGGTGGAGGCAGGAGAATCGCTTGACAACGCCGGATCTCGCCGGGGCAGACCTGTGTAGGGCGAGTCTCGGCGGAAGTGATCGCAGCGGGGCGAACCTCAACGCTGCCAACCTAAGTGGGGCGAACCTCGCCATGGCAGCCCTAAACGGGGCGATCCTCGTTGCGGCCGATCTCCGCGAGGCGGACTTGCGCTTTGCGAACCTCGGTTTGGCAGCTCTCCACGGAGCGCATCTCCAGCACGCTTATGTGGGGTGGACGATATTCGGCGACGTAGATTTGAGTAATGTGAAAGGGCTGGAAGACGTTCGACATGATGGTCCCTCTATCATCGGAATTGACACCATCTATCGTTCGAAGGGCCAGATCCCCGAAGTCTTCCTTCGCCGCGCCGGCGTCCCCGAAGATTTCATCACCTACATGCGCTCCCTCGTCGGTAAACCCATCGAATTCTATTCCTGCTTCATCAGCTACTCGAGCCAAGACGGCGAATTCGGCCAGCGCCTTTACGCCGACTTACAGAGCAAGGAAGTGCGCTGCTTTTATGCTCCGGAAGACCTAAAAATCGGTGACCGCTTTCGCCAGAGGATCGATGAATCTATTCGCATTCACGACAAGCTGCTCCTCGTAATCTCCGCTAACTCCATCGATAGCCCGTGGGTGGAAACAGAAGTAGAAACTGCACTGGAACGCGAACGCCGTGAAGACAAATTGGTTCTCTTCCCCATCCGCCTCGACGATGCCGTCATGGACACCACCCAAGCCTGGGCTGCCGACCTGCGCCGCACGCGCCACATCGGCGATTTCACCCGCTGGAAGGACCACGACAGTTACCAGAAGGCCTTCACGCGCCTTCTCCGCGACCTGTCGCAGAGCGAGAAAACGTAGCACCTCATGTCCCCGTTTTTCTCCACAATTCTCGTATCTCCGAGTACATTCATCCGCGATGGATCGGCGGCTGCGGTACGACTCTCTGTACGCCAGAACCTGAATTCGTGCAGACTGAACAAAGAGCCAACCCTTCATGACTCGGTCCGTTTATTTAATCCTCACCTGCCTGATCAGTTCCGCCGCGGCCCTCCCGCAACAGCGAAGCCCGGATGCAGACGAGGTCAATAAGCCCGAAAATGCCGTATCGCCCAAGGACCTCGTCCTCAACATCGTGCGCGACCAAAAACCAATCTGGACGTTTCCGTGGCACGCGGTGCACGGCGAGCACTGGAAGCCACTCCTTGGCGTGACGCTCGCTACGACAGCCCTGGTGGTTCTCGACCCTTACACGGAACCCTATTTCCGAAACAACCCCGGCTTCAGCACTTACAAGACCGGACCACTGCGCGGGCGCAACTCAACTCTGGCAATCACGCTGACGCCCGTGGCGTTCTATCTGACCGGCCTGGCCACACACAGCCGCCACGCGCAGAACACCGCTCTCCTGGCGGCCGAAGGCATCGCCGAC
>Ga0335070_10012075_pt1 | contig 10092 bp, 8 predicted proteins | sample Lox_Sample_13_FD_206722 | JGI IMG/M metagenome (GOLD analysis project Ga0335070, IMG submission 206722) | Soil microbial communities from Loxahatchee National Wildlife Refuge, Florida, United States - Lox_Sample_1.3 | ecosystem: Environmental > Terrestrial > Soil > Wetlands | place: USA: Florida... | reverse complement strand
GATTCCATCCTGTCCCCAATGCCTTCATACCAGCTTCTTTGGCGGCGAAGCGAGCCGCAAATCGTTCTACACGGTTGGCCTTCGATTGGCAGTAACGAATCTCTCCCTGGGTGAAGACACGCTGCAGGAAACGATCGCCGAAGCGCTCGATCGCGGCCGCCAAGCGCGGCACTTCGACAACATCGATGCCGGTGCCCACAATCATGCTGGAAAAATAACACAGTTGCTGCCGCGATAAACAGGCCCCAAGGCAACACCCACCACCGGGACAGAGACATTAAAGTCAAAACAGCTGATCGCCTTGGTAGATCAGGTCGGCGCCGACGAGCCGCGCCTCGGGCGTGAGTTTATGCAGCCTCATGGGGCCAGTACCATCAATGTGAAGTACCTCATGACTGTGCGCAAGCAGGTAATCAGAGACCAGCATGCGATGACAGCGGAAGTACACGCGTTCCGCGCACATATAAGCGGTACGAGAATGTTCGCCCAGTTTTACCAGTTCAGATATCGCGGCCCTGAATTCGTCAGTCAACATGTAGTCGGCGTAGTTGCGAAAGCTCGCATTGCGAAGGCCGGTATTCGGAGAATCTTTACGGGACTGCTTGCGATATCCGCCCAGAGCCTTCATCCAAACGTAAGCAATGCCATGAGCGGGTAACTCTTTTTCCAGATTTTCTCGATTGAAGTGCGGCAACCGGCGCGACATAGGAAAAGCGCGAATATCCACCAGGGTTGCGATGGAATGGGCCTGCAGAACTTCTACTAGTTCTGCCAACCTTCGAGTGGAGTGGCCGATGGTGTAGAGAGTAGCCAATGCAGAACCATCAGCAACCGGAGCCAATGCTGTTTAGCGCGGCAGCGATAACTTGGTCCTGTTCGGGAAAGACTGTTCGCAGATCGAGCAGCACACGCCCGTCCTCCACACGGGCGATTATCGGCGGGTCACAGGCGCGCAGTTTCGCCGAGAGCTCATGGGCAGTATGCCGGTCCGAAGTTATCGCGAGCAGACGAGTCGGCAAGCAGGCGGACGGGGCAGCGCCGCCGCCGATCACCGATTCTCCCTGAATAAGCTCGTGTCTGAGGCTGTTCCCTTGCATGCGCTGGATCAGGTTTTCGGCCCTATCCGCGATTGACTGTTTTGTGGCCCGCATCATGCGAAGCGCCGGAACAGCATCGTGATCTTGCTTCACATAAGCGAGCAGAGTACCTTCCAGCGCGGCATACGTGAGCTTGTCCACGCGCAAGGCTCGGAACAGCGGGTTGCCCCGAATGCGCCCGACCAACTCGCGTTGGCCACTAATTAGTCCTGCTTGCGGTCCCCCGAGCAGCTTATCGCCGCTGTAGGTCACGATGCTCACACCCGCAACGAGACTATCGAGAACGCCAGGCTCACCCTGAATACCGACTGCGCGCAAATCAAAAAGAGCTCCACTGCCCAAGTCCTCCATGAGCGGAATTCCACGGCGCTGGGCCAACTCGCTCAATTGCGACATCGTTGGCTGTTCAGTAAAGCCCGTGATCTGAAAATTAGAACGGTGAACCCGCAGCAGCAAACGCGTCTTGTCGTTGATGGCGCGCTCGTAGTCGGCGATCCTTGTACGATTTGTGGTCCCAACTTCGCGCAGAACTGCACCGGATTTGGCCATTACATCCGGGATCCGGAACGAGCCGCCGATTTCCACCAACTCGCCCCGTGAGACGATCACTTCGCCGCCCTCGGCCAGGGTGTTGAGAGCAATAAGGACCGCAGCAGCGTTGTTGTTCACCACGACCGTCGAGAGATTGGTTGTCACACTCGAGCGGCCTGCGGGCAGCACACCCTCAAAGAGTTTTTGAAATAGCCGGTCTACGTGGACGTCCCGCTTCCCGCGTTCGCCGGTTTGGATATCGAACTCCAGGTTGGAATAAACGGTGGCGACCTCCATGACGTGCTCAAGGGCCGCCTTAGAGATCGGTGCTCGGCCAAGATTTGTATGCAGAATGACACCCGTGGCGTTGATTGCACACCGCAAGGAGTAACTGAGAGCCTGCCGGAGCTGCCGCTCCACGGCGTCCGCGAGTCCGGCCAGCGCGATCTCGATCGTCTTCTCTTCGAGGGTTCCGGTTGCAATCTCCTCACGCAAACGAGCCAGTACGTTTCGGGCAGCATCAGTTACAGCAGATTGACCTTCGCGTTCCACCGAAGACTTGAGGGCAGGCGTACGCAGCAATTCGTCCACTGACGGTAGTTTGCGGTAAAGCTCGGCCCGCGTGTCCTGCATAATCAGAGATTATGGCATGAGAAGGCGTGCGGATGAGGTGGTCGTAGTAGCGGGACTGCCACGCGAATCCAAGCATCTGGGGTTCTATGCCGCCTTCGACGTGGGTTTTGTTTCCGGCTCGCTGGGCGATGGCTTTTTCATCTCCGCTTCGCCCGGTTGCTGCGAGACAGCATGCTCGATAATCGAATTGATCACCCCGCCCAGCAGAATCACCAGCCCGGTGAGATAAAACCAGAGCAGCACGATGATGACTGCGGTGAGCGCCCCGTAGGTTTTGGAATAGGTATTGAAGTAGTGAAGATAGACGCGCAATGCAAAGGAAGCCACCAACCATAGAGTCACGCCAACAGCCGACCCCGGCGTAACCCAGTGCCAGGCAGGATGCTCCACGTTAGGAGCGAAGTAGTAGATGGTCGCGAAGGCCACCAGCATAAGGAAGATCAGCAACGGCCACTGCAAGATAATCCAGGCCCACTTTGCGATTGGGCCCAGCGCCCCGGCCGACGCGAAGTGCTGAGCGGCTTCCTGCCCCACCAGAAGCAGGCCGATAGCGGCGAGAACCAGCACCGATCCAGCTACTGTCATCCACAGCGAGATAGCCGTTCGCTTGACATAGGATCGTGTCTCTTTGGTTTCGAATGCGCTGTTGAGAGTATCCATGAGCGCGCTCACGCCGGAAGAGGCGGACCACAAGGCACCCACTAGCCCCAAGGCAGCCTTCCAACCCCCAGCAGCATGAAAGGTTTGCTCGACTGTACGGCGGATCAGGTTGGCGGCATCAGCGGGAGCGAAGCGCGCCAGTGAGTTCATCAAATTCTGTTGCAGCGCGGAATTGGAGCCGGCCGCCAGGGCAAGGGCGGATAGCACGAATAGCATCAAGGGGAAGAGAGCCAGGAAGAAATAGTACGCGAGTTGCGCCGCCCGTCCGGTGATATCGGCTTCGCTCGCTTTGGAAGCAGCTTCCTTGCCAAGTTGCTTAAAGCTTAAGCCTCCCAAGTTCCACACCGATTCTGCAGATCCGGCCATGGTTCCCCCCCCGTACGAAGTCTCGCGCGAGCACTTCAGGCTAGCGCCCCGCCATTGGAGAGCGCGCTTGGGCAAGCTGTTGCTTATGAAATCTCGGCTACGAGCGAAAAGCCGAGTGGAACGGTCAATGCCGGACCGAAGCGGGTCAGCCAGTAAGGCGGCGGACCGCCGGTTGTGGGTCACTGGGGGCTAGCGCACTGTAAGTGCGCCAGCGTCGCCAAAAGATGCGCAGAGTGGCCGCAATCGGAATCGAGAGATAAACGCCTATGACACCGGCTACCTCAGCTCCGGCCAAGATTGCAAACAGAGCGGCCAGCGGATGCAGTTCCACACTGCTGCCCATCAGCCGTGGCGAGGTGACATAGTCCTGCACGACGCGCCAGACACTGAGAAAAATGGCGGCGATTATGAAATGAGAGGCCGTGAAAAATGCAACGGCAAGGATCACGGCAGCCGCCACTAAAGGCCCGACCACAGGAATGAACTCGAGTACTCCGCCGGCCACACCCAAGGCAATGCTGTACGGAAGCCCCATCAAGCTGAGTCCCACAGTGAAGGCAATCATTGTCAGTGCCGCGAGAATTAATTGGGCTCGGATATATCGCGCCAGCATTGTATCCAGGTCGTCCAGCAGTGCGCTCAGGAATTGGCGCTGACGGCGGCGGTCGAAATTCTCAATCAGGCTCTCAGCGAAGTTGCCTCCATCCCGCAGAAAGAAGACACTGAGAATGGGCACGATGATCAGCCAAACCGAGTTAACCACTAATTGCGCAGCATAGTTTCCGGCGTGTTCTGCCCAAAGTAGCAGCTGGGCGCGATGACCGCCGATCCATTCCTGCAGATGCTGTTCGGTGGTATGACTCCAGCCACGAACAATGCCAATCCGCGACACAATCTGACCGCTCGAGAGTTGGTCAATCCATGTCGGTATGGCATTGATCAATCTCCTCCCTTCACTCTGCAGCCTGGGACCAGCCACGATGATCAGCACGGCGATGAGGATGCCGAGACCGATGTAGACCTGGGCAATGGCACGGCCGCGGGATCCGGCGGAAAGGGGAGACTTACGCTGGGCGAAGGAGACGAGCGGCTCCAGGAGATAAGCCAGGAAGATTGCGAACAGAAATGCGACCAGAACCTTCCAGGCACCGAAGCAAAATGCACCGACGGCGACGAAGATCAGAATGGTGCTGATGACTCGTGCAGTCTGTGCATCCCAAATGGGAATCTTCCTCGGGGAAGCAGAACTCCCCGGATCTTCCGCCCGCATTCCGAACACCCGAGCTTTGGAAACTTCATCCATCATGCACGCACACTGAACCGGCGACGCCGAAGAATTCAGATGCGCGATTTATCCCGGCGGTATAGCTCGATTCGGCCGGTTAACGTGGATTTTGCACGATTCTCGTGGACGGGTGCCCTAAACGCCGACAGTTTTTGTTTCCTTTGGATTCCGCGCCATGGCCATGTCGACGATCTCGCCTATGAGTTGAGTATAGGAACGTCCGCTCGCCTTGGCGGCCATGGCGAATTCCTGCTTGCTGGATAGCCAGGGGTTGGGATTAGCTTCGATGACGTAGACTTCGCCCTTGGAAGTCAGCCGCATGTCGATCCGGCCGTAGTCGCGCAGTTTGACAGCGCGATAAGCTGCCAAAGCGGTCTCGGATAGCCGGGTTGCGGTCTTCTCGTCGAGGTCCTCGGCAAGATGCGACTTGGTGAGGCGGTAGGCTTCGGTTCCCTTCTCGAACTTCACGTCGTAGCTGGCGATCTTGGGTGTGCCGTTCGGGAGCCTGGAGAGATCCAGTTCGACCAGGGGAAGGACTTGCGCGCCTTCATAGCTGCCCAGAATCGCGGCATAGATTTCGCGGCCTTCGATGTACTCTTCGATTAAAGCCGGTGAATCGAACTCGTTTTGCACGTATTGCACCCGCTCCATGAGTTCCTTCACGCTTTTCACCACCGCATTCTCATCGATGCCGATCGATCCATCTTCTTTCAGGGGCTTCACAATCAGCGGGAACTCGATATCGTGTGCGTGATCGATATTTCCGCGGTACGCAGTAGCAAAATACGGCGTCCGAATGCCGTGGAAAGCGAACATCTTCTTCGCGAGCGCCTTGTCTTGAGCCAACAACTGCGCGTGAGGTCCGCCGCCCGTATACGGCATACCTAAGAGTTCAAGATAGGCGGCGATATTCATATCCATGGTGTCGTCCCCACCATAGGATTCAGTGAGGTTGAACACCAGATCGGCGCCGCATTTCGCTAATGCGTGCAGTGATTGCGTGCGACCGTCGAGCACGTGATAGAAAGGCTCGTGTCCCAACTTTGCCAGCGACTCAAAAATCTCTTCGCGATCTTCCTTGTCTTTCTTCTCTTTCTTTTTGCTGCCACTGCTCTTCTTTCGCGGAGCAGGTTCCTGCGCATCCGCTGCTTCGGCGAACTCCTCCCATGAGTCATACAGCACGGCGATTTTTAGTTTTTCGACTGCCATGATTCCCAGCTCTTGGCTCTTAGCTTGCAACTTCCAGCAATCACAACTGCATTCATGGTTGCACAAATTTCCCATTCGCGAGGTAATTCATCGCCAAGGCGGAGGCATACACCGTAATTTCCGCCAAGTGTTCCGATTCGCGTTTACTGTCGGTTAACAATCCGAGCTCACCGATTCGATTCTCGATCGCTTCGATCAATCGTTTCACCAGTGGCCGCTGCACACCTGTCCAGTAAGCGATCTTGTCGACGACGGATTTGCGATGCTCGTGCAAAAACTGCTGTGCCGGGCGCGCTCGCTTGCTGCGCTTGGCATTGAAGATGTCTCTCAGGTCCGTGTCGGTTGCCATGTCGATGATGGGAACATCGTCACTCGCAGGACGATACAACTCGCCGACACTCATTTCCATTTCATCTACGGTAATGTCGCTGTGTCCTTTCTTGCGGACCGGATCAACATTACTCAACTCGCGTGCCAGGCGATCCATATATTGCAATTTGGCCATCGCGCCCCAGCCGCGGTAGCGTTTCCTCCAACCGGAACGTGGCGTCAGCCAGACGGCAAACGTCTCTGCAAAGTCTTCGTCGGGATGTTTCTGGGCGTACCAACCCGCCATGTGACGCACATAATTCCGCGAGAACGGCACCGGACGATAATTATCGCGATATGGACGCCGGAACCAACCAAAAATTTGTTTCCACTCCGGCCGGTTGTACAGGCGATAAGCGTAGTTGAATGCGTGCCCCGCTTCGTGCCGAAGAAACATCATGATCTCGCGCGCATCTTCGAGATCATTCATTTCCTTCTCTAGTTGAGCAAGATCTGAGTTGGCCAGATAAAAGGGTAAGCCGACGACGGGCTCGCCGGAGGGGCATCCCCACTCATCGGTAAGATAAACTGCGGGCCGGAACTTCATCAGCTTTTTGTGTTCCAGTTCGCGGTAAAGTTGCTGAACATATCGCTCTACCGGCGATCCTTCGATCTTAAGCCCAAGCTCGCGCACCGGTCTGTTGAGCAGCTCGCGTAATTCGGGGCGCAGCTTGTCTAGCGCTTGCATCAGGGTTTAGAAATAGCACAACCAAGGCACACGAGGGAGAGGATGCGGAATCGCATCCTGAGCTTATCAAGTGAGATATTGTCATGAAAGGTAACCGGAGAACAGCAACCAAAGATTGGGCCTGTCCCGGGTCGGCGAAAGTAAGACTTTGGGGAACGCTACTCGGCCATCTTCGCGATGTGTACGTCGAACTCCATTTTCGGCAGCAAGGAAGTCAATTCGAAAGCCTTGAAGCTTTCACCGGTGATTTCAGTATGCCGATACAGACCTGGTTCAGTTTCGGAAACTTCATGCCTGCCCTGCATGTTCTCGAGAAATGCTTGCGCGGCTTTCTCGTCCGGAGCACCTGTATTCCCGGGCGTCGTCATAGCTTCCGCAGCATAGGAGCGCACTAGTTTGGGCCAGTACTTCTGCAACAGTTCTGTACTGGCGAAAACATCTGCCCAGATCAGCTCGCCATTAACGGCCACCACCACGCCTACCGCCTTGCGATCCCTTAATTGCTTCATCAGTCCGCGATAGCTGCTTTCGATGGGCGCAGCAATCGAGTCGACCTGCTTCTGCACAGCCTTGTTGTCCATTACACGCGCGTAGGAGGTCGTGCTCCCCACCTCCACAGTTTCTGGAGCGGCGGACGGCATAGCTCCAGCTATGGCCGCCTGGTTACGCCGCACCTCTGCCCAGACTTTTTCCTGATCCTTGTCAGCCATTGCCTTTGCCCGTACGGACGGCGCTGCTAAAGCACCACTCATTGTCCCGAACTTCGCCGTTGTACCTACCCACCGCCCAGGTTCAACGCAAAAGACGCCGAGGTCAATGGGATCGCTCTCCGCCGGAACCAGGCGGTCCTTGCCAATCACTCGATCCTGCCTGCCCCCCGTGACTATCTCGCCAGCAAGCAGAATCAAGGGGCGCTTAGAGTTATTCACCAGTACCAACTGGTTGACCTGTGCGCCACCACCGGGATAAATGACGTGCGGTCCGGGACGGCGGCGCATCAGTGGGCGAATACTGCCGGATTCGGTGACGACGACCTCGCCCGAACGCAAACCTTCATCGAGCGTCAGAAGTTCTTCTGTTGGATGCGAAATCGAGGCCACGACTGGGAACACCGTCAAATTGCCCTGGCGAATCGCACCCAGGACTTTGTATCCATTCGCTATCTGACCGGCCTGAAGGTGCGGCAGTCCTATTAATACTACGAATAGAATTGATAGCGTCGCTAGTGCATACCAATATCTCGGCTTCATGTTGCCTCCCAGGGAAGGCCTGAGCGCCGGGCTGGCTGTTCCGGTCACTTGCGCAGAGCCTTTACCCTTCTCCACGCCGCTATCCAGAGAACGTCTGACTTGAACTTTCTTGCGGAAGCAAAAAGTAACGGCGATGCATCTCACCTTGAGGTGTCTATAGGAGAGAGAATAGAGTCAGCGGCCTTTTTGGCCTGAAAAGTTGTATTCCGTGTGGCCGCGTCGCACCTAAGGCCGAAACGAACTCGTGCTATGGTTGAGGTTGTTTCATGACTACTGCCGACCAGTCTGCGTCTTCCTTAAGACCTGAACTCGAGCTCTTCCTAAAGGAACTGTTCGAGAAAAGCGGGGCGCAGAAGTACAGCCTTGGCGAGCAACAGTTCGGCGATATTCTCACTGAGATTGCGGATAAATATCTTCCCCCGGATGCACCCACTTGGGAAATGCGGACTCTGTACGCGAGTCTGCATGTAGAAGAACTAGTGCTGGCGCGCGCCTGCGCCTCCGGACATGAGCGCGCGTGGGAGGACTTCATGATCCGCTATCGCGAGAAATTGCACGACGCGGCACTACGCATCACCAAGGAGGACTCGAAAGCGCGCGAGTTGGCCGGATCGATCTATGCAGATCTTTATGGCACGTCCTCACGGGATGGCGTGCGCGTCTCCAAGCTGTCCTACTACAGCGGGCGCGGTTCACTCGAAGGATGGCTGCGCACGGTGATGGCGCAGCGGCACGTGAATGAATATCGCAGTAACCGGCATACTATCAGTCTGGAAGAGGAAACCGAAGCTGGTAAGCAGTTTGCCAGTACCTCAACCCCGCATAGTGCCATTTCCGAGCCCCGCCTGACTGACGCGGTTGACGAGGCTCTAGGCACGCTATCTGCCGAGGATCGCTGCATTCTGGCGTACTATTTCCTCGACGACCTGACCCTGGCGAGAATCGCGGCCATTCTGCGGGTCCACGAGTCTACGATCAGCCGTCGCCTGGAAAAGCTGGTCCGGCAGTTGCGCAAGGATATCGTCCTGCGGCTGACCCGCAAGGGCCTGAGCCGTCGCCAGGCCGAGGAGGCGCTTGAGACAGATGTCCGCGACCTGGCCATAGATATTCGCAAGCAATTAACGCAAGATTCTTCCACTGCGCCGTTCTCTGGTAAGAAGATCGTGCGTGCTGGGAAAACACGGGAATAAGCGCATTCGTGACGCAGTTGCCAAAAATCGTTAGCGCCAGGCTTTCGGGCGTCGGGAACTCCGATCACCCGGATGCTGACCTGCTTACGGCATTGACAGAAGGCGCGCTAAATGGCCGGGAACGTGACCGGGTGCTCAATCATGTATCCAGCTGCCTTGAATGTCGCCAGGTCGTTGCCCTGGCACTACCCGAGCCGAGTACAGACGCGGAATCCTCTCCGGTTGCAGGCAGGACACCGTGGTGGCGTATACCTGTGCTGCGCTGGAGCGCACTGGCGGCCTGCCTTGTTGCAGTTGCTGCGACAGTCCTGGTTCACAAACGCGAAGAGTCTTCCCATAATGAGGTTCAGCTTGCGATGGAGCACGGGCCAATGCCCGCCCCAGCGGTTCAGGCAAGGGCTCCGGCGCAAGCAGCGCCTGCACGTGCAGTGTCTAGGCCCGAGGCGAAAGCCAAAGCCCGCAGGTCCCCAGCGCCAGATGCGCAAGCTACGCCGCGGGAAATGGCCTCTGCGAATGCACCCGCAACCCCTCCGAAGGCCCCGGGTTCGGGGAACACGGCTGAGTCTGATCTCATGCAGAGATCAGAGAGCGTCGAAGTTCAGGCACAGGCACTATCTCGCGAGTCTGAACCGCCGGCTCGCGCTGATCAGGACCTGAGAGCCCGCAATTCCGTTGCAGTTGCCAAAGCTGCCCCTTCTTTCATGGCTCGTCCCACCCCGGAAACGGCAGCTTCCACCATCGGTGGTGCCGCAAAGCTTGCTGATCTCCGCGCACCTAGCTGGCGGCTTTCCAAGGATGGCCTGCCGGAGCGCTC
>Ga0335070_10012073_pt1 | contig 10093 bp, 8 predicted proteins | sample Lox_Sample_13_FD_206722 | JGI IMG/M metagenome (GOLD analysis project Ga0335070, IMG submission 206722) | Soil microbial communities from Loxahatchee National Wildlife Refuge, Florida, United States - Lox_Sample_1.3 | ecosystem: Environmental > Terrestrial > Soil > Wetlands | place: USA: Florida... | reverse complement strand
CCGGGAGAGGAGCGTACGATTCTCGTATAGATCAATAGTGACGCTTCTGTCTGTGACTTCGGGCACGGGCTCCGGTGACTCCGATTTTAGCCCGAGGCCGTGAACCAGTCCCCGGAAACACCTACGATAGCGGGCGTTGACTCAGTGATTTCCCGCACCCGAGTCCTGTGCTGGATGCTTCATTCTTGTAAATCAATAATTACAAAGGCTTGACAAGGAAATCCGCGATGCATGAACATTCCCGGCCGCAATCGCATCTAATCAAGTAATTGAGCCCGCACCGTCGCGGTGACAAACGAGGGCGCGGGCTGCGGTTGGATCGGAGGATGGCTATGGCAAAGGTGATTGAGTTCTACATTCCCTCGCGCTTTCACAAGAAAGTGAAATGGGTCCCGCAGGATTTGCGCGGGAAAGTGATCGAGTTCCCGGCCGAAGTGAGAAAGTCAGCCTGAACAGAAAAAGGCGACCAGCAACAAGGCGCCCGGCGGGAAACCGGGCGCCTTGTCATTTTAGTCTGCGGGATGCGGGCGGGGTGGAACCGTCTGCGGCCGCACCACCCACTCGCCTTCGGCGACGTAACCGCGCTGGTCGTACGAATGTCCGGTGGCCAATCCGAGCACGAACCAGCCCAGCGCCAGCGCGCCCAAGGCAAACACACTGTCTCCGATCATGCGCAACCAGCGCAGCCGCTCCATGAGCGGCGTCTGCATGAACTCCGCCGAGCGGGCGTACCAGGTGCCGTACTCCACCGACGCCCAGGCCTGCATCAGGCCGATCGGCAGCAGGCTGATCAGCACCATTAACGCCAACCCGACGTTAATACACCAGAACGCCACCCACAGCGGGCCGTTCTTCCACGCCATCCCCGGGCGCAGCGCCCGCAGGCAGAACAGCATCAGCCCCAGACCCAGAATGCCGTACACCCCGAACAGCGCCGTATGCCCGTGTACCGGCGTGGTGTTGAGCCCTTGCATGTAGTAGAGCGCGATCGGCGGATTGATCAGGAAGCCGAACAGTCCTGCCCCGACAAAATTCCAGAACGCCACCGCCACAAAGAAGTAGATTGGCCACTTGTACGCCGTCAGCCACACGTGCTGCTCGCGCGCCCGCGCCAGGCGGATGTTCTCCCAGGCTTCAAATCCGATCAGCACTAGGGGCACGACTTCCAGCGCGCTGAACACCGCCCCCAAGCCCAGCACCACGTCCGGGGTTCCCGCAAAGTAAAGATGATGGAAGGTTCCAATAATTCCGCCCGACAGAAACACGACCGTCGAGAACATCACCGCGCGGGTGGCGGTTTCCACCGAGAGCAGTTTCAGCCGAGTCAGCAGAAATGCGATGACCACCGTGGCAAACACCTCAAAAAATCCTTCCACCCACAGGTGAACCACCCACCAACGCCAATATTCGGCGGTCACCAGGTTGGCGCGCTGCCCGTACATCAACCCGGCGCCGTAGAACAAAGGAATGGCGATGCTTGACAGCAGAAACATCAGCAGCAGCGAGTGGTTGTTGTCCTTCTTGAGCAGCGCGGGCTTCAGACCGCGCCACATCAAAAACAGCCAGAACACCAGTCCGATGAAAAGCAGGATCTGCCAGAAGCGGCCCAGATCCACGTATTCGTAGCCTTGCGTGCCGAACCAAAACCATAGGTTGCCCAGCTTGTGCTGGATGCTCATCCACTCGCCAGCCAGCGAACCGGCCACCACAATGAGCAAAGCCACAAACAGCGCATTCACTCCGAGCCTCTGCCCCCTGGGCTCCACTCCGCTCACCGCCGGTGCCATATACAACCCAGTGGCCAGCCACGACGTGGCAATCCAGAACAATCCCATTTGCAGATGCCAGGTGCGGGTCACGCTGTAGGGCAGCCAGCGATCCAGCGGAATGCCATAGAAGCCCGACCCCTCGACTCCGTAGTGCGCGGTAATCGCGCCTAACGCCACCTGCACCACCCAAAGCGCGGCCACGACCCAGAAGAACTTAACGGTGGCGCGCTGCGAAGGCGTAGGCTTCAACCCCAGCAACGGGTCCCTCTCCGGGAGCAGTTCCTCAGCCACTGTCCGCGGTTGCGAGGCGAAATACCACACCATCCCGCCGATGCCCGCCAGCAGCAGCACAAAGCTGATCACGCTCCACACGATCGCCCCGCCCGTGGGCTGGTTGCCGACCAGCGGCTCGTGCGGCCAGTTCTGGGTGTAGCTCACGTTCCCGCCCGGCCGGTCGGTGGAGGCCGCCCAGGCTGTCCACCAAAAAAACGCACTCAGGGCGCGCAGTTTGGCCGGATCGCTGAGCGCATTTCTTGGGATGGCATACTCATCACGGCCATTGCTGAAGACGTCTGCGTAGTATCGGCTCAAGGCATCAAAGGCTTCGGCGCGAACCGGATCCAGCGTGACGGTTCCGGTGGCTTGATCATAGGTGTTGCGGCGCATCATCAGCTGCAACCGTTCCCGCAGGCTGGCCTGCTGCTCCGGCGTGAGCGTCGCGTAGCTGGCTGCGCCGGAATCATGCGCCCATCGGTCCAGAATGATCACGCATTCCCGGTGCAGCCAGTCGGCGGTCCAGTCGGGTGCCACATAAGAGCCGTGCCCCCAGATGGTGCCGACTTCCTGTCCGCCGATGGATTGCCATGCGCCCTGGCCATCCTGGATGGTGCCGCCGTCAAGCACCACCTGGCCGTCGGAAGTAACGACGCGGGCCGGAATGGGCGGCGCGCTGTTCAGCACCTTCACTCCCACGCCGCCCAGAACCGCAAAGGAAATTACCAGGACGAGCCACAACGCAATCCAGAGTTTCCTGTAGGACATGAAAACGCACCCCTCTATGTATGAGTTACTTCGTTCTATTTTGATTGTCGTGCCACGATATATTACACCGGTGCGGGTCCGGTGGGACGGCTGGCGAATGTGCACAGCAGATTCACCGCGAAGATTGTGACCGCTCCCATCTCAGTGATCGCCGAGGCTTTCAGCCAAGGCCACGCCCAGCCGGCGAAGCCTTGATAGGCAAGGATCTCAAAAGTTACTCGCAGCAGGCACCCTGCCGTCAACAGCAGCAATCCGACGAACATTAACCTGGCGCTGAACAGCAGCCGCATGCCGGAAAATGCGGGCAGCACTCTTTGCCCAATGCAGAAAACCATGGTGGCCAGGAATCCAACAGTCAACGCATGGCGGGAAGCCCCCCATATTCCCAGCGGATGAGGGGAGAACGCGGCCCACATTCCCAGTAACGCCGCCACCATCGCCCACAGATAGGCCAAGCGCACAAAAACCGGGAAGCTGTGGTGCACACCCTTGACTTTGGCGGATTGCTGGGGCGCTTCGAACAGCCGCAGTGCCACGCAGGCTGTCAGCATGCCGGCCAGCAGCACGGCCGCCGTCATCGCCATCCAGCCGGCGAGGGCCGCCAGCACTCCAAGCAAATTCAACGCGGCCGCCCCCAGCAGCGTCCGCTCGCGCACCGGCCGCAGTCCCAGAAACACGGGCAGCCATTTGGCGCTGAATCCCCAGACGAAAGGCACCAGGAATCCCCAGGTAGAAAGCACCAGGTAGCGCTGATCAAATTCTGGCGGAAACGCCGGGGTTACGCCGCGCACCGCAAGGTACAGGCCCGCCCCCAGGTTCAGCAGCAGATTCAGCAGCAATCCCAGCGATGCAGCCGCTACGACCAGCACCCAGCGTTGCGGCTGGTCGGATGGCTTCGCCCGATGACCGGATACGGCAGCGAAGAAAATTAAGAAGGCAGCCAGTTCCAACGCTCCCGAGAGCGGCAGCGTCCATCGCCAATGCCATTGGTACACGTTGCTGACCCAGCGCATCGCCACGCCGGTCGTCCACAGGGCCCAGCAAGTCCAAGGAATAAACAAGGCAAAGGGATCGCTGCGCCGCAGCTTGGGAATGGAGTAAAAGCCGATGCCCAGAATGAAGCTTCCGATCCAGCCGAAAATCTGGGCGTGCCCATGGGCCTGAATCCAGGCAGGCGTTACCGAGTCCGCAGCGTGCCGCGCGCTGATGGCCAGCAGGTTCCAGACTCCCAGGAACGTGCCCGGCAACAGCATGAAAAACAGACCGCTGGTGATGTAAACCACCACCAGGCGCGAGAGAGCCGTCTCCCGCTCCCGCGTAACTTCGAAGATCTCCTCCGTCGTAAGCGGCCGTCCCTGTTGTCTCTCCGACCGTGTTGCCAGCACCGGCATCGTCTTCCTGATTCTCCTCAGTGGGACTCTTCCATCGCCACCGCGCGCGGGAAGAGGACGTTGTTCTCCAGATGAATGTGCTGGTGCAGGTCGGCTTCAAACGCTTCCAACGCCTGGTAGAGCGTGCGGTAGCTGACGCAGCCGTCGTCCGGTACGGCGTAGCCGCGGCTGGCCTCGCGCATGGCGCGCAGAGCCTCGCCGGCGGAGTCGTGTTCTCCCATCATCATGTGCACCGGGTTCTGCACGCTGCCGAAGGGCGGCGGCAGCACCGGCTCTTTCTCCAACACCGCCTCTTCCATGCGCACGATGTAGGGGAACAGCACCATCTCCTCCTTCATCATGTGCATGGTGAGCTCCTGGGAGAGCCCCCGGAAAGTTCCCTGAATCGTCGCCAGCTCAGGATGATTTTTCCCGTGCACGGAGCAGACCTTGACCAGCAAGGCCTGCAGCCTGCCGATTTCCTCGCGCGTGTACTTGTGATGGGTGTGCACGATGTGTTCCACCAGGTCCGCCAGCAGTTCGGAGGACCAGTCATGCTGGGGCTCCACCGCGGGCTGGCCCGCTTTCGCCAAGGCGTCCAGAACCTGCGCAATGGGCAGCTTGGCCGCGCTGCAGGCCTCCTCCAGCGACTTTCCCCCGCCACAGCAATAGTCGATGCCCAGCTTCTCGAATACTCGAGTGGCGTCGGGAATTTCCAGCGCCATTTCACGCACGGTTTTTTCCACGGCAATGGTCATGCTCTTCTCCCCGGCGGCCCTGATCGGGTACGCCTTGCACTTCTTCAAGCTAAAACAGGGAAACAAGGGTGCCGATGACTTTTGTCACGGGCGATCACAACTGCAGAAAGGAGTTACTCGGAGCCGGCCAGTTCGGCTTCCAGGGCCTTCAGGTTGGAGATCGTTACGCTGCGTCCGTCGATCTGGATGAGCCCTTCTGACTGGAAGCGGCTCAAATTGCGCGAAACCAGTTCACGTACCGTGCCGATCTGTGCGGCCAACTCCTGGTTGCTGGCCGGCAGAGTCACCTCCACACCCCCGCCAGCCCGCTTGCCTTCTTTCTGCGCCACCCGCAATAAGAATGATGCCAGGCGGTGCCGCACCGTAGTAAACGAAAGCTCTTCGATAATGCCCACCAATCGCCGCAATCGCGCCCCTACCACCCGCAAGACCTTCAGCGCGACCTGGGGATGGGTCAGGCACAACGCCTGAAAATCCTGCTTGCTTACGAACAGCAGCGTGGCATCCTCCACCGCCGCCACCGAGGCGGGATAATTTCCGCCGTCGAAAACCGGGAGTTCCGCCACCGAGCTTCCCGGGCCATCCACGCTCAGCACCTGCTCGCGTCCGCCAGCCGAGCTCTTGAAGATGCGAATGTGCCCCGATTCCACCACGTACAGCCCGGAGCACGGTTCGCCCTCGCTGAAGACAATTTCGCCTGCGTTGTAGCGCCGCGGCACCGCCCGTTGCGACAAAAAGTTCAGCTCGGTTTCGCTGAGACCGGAAAAGATCGCCACCCTGGACAGAGTGGCCGCGGCGTGGTTGCTCCTGGTATCCAACACACACGGTATTGTACCGGAGCGCTATCGGGAATACGGGCTCGGCCGGCGCAGGGCTGTCAGCCCGCCAAACCATCCGCTCCGTTCATAGCTGGGACGGCTGGGAGCCGGACGAAACGGGATCACTTTGCCCCGCTGGTGCGGAGGAATCCATGTCACGATTCGGCGAAACCTGGCAGGAACATAAAACGCAATCACCCGTGCCATTACTTCTACTCCAATCCAAACAAACGCGCCGCCGCTAAGGAAGTACCGCCGGCGTTTCTGCTTTCTTTTCGTTCCCGTTCTTCATGCGGGGCTGGTACACGCAGAACGGCTCCTCATCCAGATAATCACCGGTCGCGGCAAACGCCCGCGCACGGCAGCCCATGCAGATGTTGCGGAACTCGCAGCAACCGCACTTCCCTTTCAGATTGCTGGTGTCGCGCAGCTGGTTGAACACTGCCGAGCTCTCCCAGATATCCGCAAACTTTTCTTTCCGCAGATCGCCGGCGATCACCGGCAGATATCCGCAGGGATAGACCTCGCCCTCATGCGAGATGAAGCACACGCCCGTGCCCGCCAGGCAGCCCTTGGTCATGGCGCTCATGTCGGAAGGATGTCCACCCGGATGCCCCCCGGGATGCCCCGTCCCGTTCGGCTTGAACGAGATTCCCGTGGAGCCGGGCATGATCATCTCGGTCGGACCGATGCTCGCCGGATCGGCCGCGGCCAGGACGCGCGACGCCGCCTCCGCCGCCTTCCGCTCGGCGACGCGCCGCTGGCGCACCACGCGGAAATAATGCGGTGCACAGGTGGCTTTCAACTCGATCCCGCCCTCCAGCGACCGGTCGTAGAACCAGTTCAGCATCTCCTCGTACTCTTCGGGAGCAACCATCTGCTCGGCGGCAATGTCCACGCCGCATCCCACCGGCACCAGCAGGAAAGTGTGCAGGGCGTCTGCGCCTAGAGATTTTGCCAGTTCCAGCACCTGCGGCAGCTGGCGCGCGTTGTGCCGGGCGATGGTCATGTTGATCTGCACCGACATGCCCAGGGCCTTCAAATTGCGCAAGCCATACACCGCCGCATCGAACGCGCCAGGAATGCCGCGAAAAGTGTCATGCGTGAGGGCGTCGGAGCCGTCCAGGCTGATGGAAACCCGCTTCACCCCGGAGTCCACGATCATGCGCGCCACGTCTTTGGTGACCAGCGTGCCGTTGGTGGCCAGCGCCACCCGCAGGCCTTTGTCGGTGGCATAGCGCGCCAGCTGAAAAATGTCGGAGCGGTACAGGGGTTCGCCGCCGCTCAGCACCAGGATGGGATTGGCCGCTTCCGCGATTTGATCAATGATGCCCAACGCGGTGCGGGTGTTCAGGTCGGCGGGAGAACTCAGCTCCGTGGCGCTGGCCCGGCAGTGAATGCAGCGCAGGTTGCAACCCTTGGTGACTTCCCAGAAAATCAGACGGGGCTTGCTGTCCCCGCTATGATTGGCATGATTCCCGTTGCCACTTGCCGAAGCCATGCGCGGCCTCCTTCGCACTTCGCCTGGGGAATTGGCTGTTCACCCCTGCTGTCACGATAGAGAAACCATGACCGCGAGGCCGTGACTGGTGTCACGCGGAATTGTGACGCCGGTCACTCCGCTCAAGCGCATGAAAATGTGATCCTTGCACCCATCATTTTTCAGTACAATCGGCTGTCCTGGTTTGCGATGCTGTGAGCCGTCGAAGGGACTGCAATGGCAACAGGTGACCATGGGATGATCAATCCCGGTGATCGGCGGGCCGCGCCGCTGCCGCGCCGGCGTTTTGTGGAGGTCTTGCTGGGCAGCGGATTTGTGGCCACGGCGGCGGCTTTTCTCTATCCCGTCTTTCGCTATCTGATCCCTCCCAAGACAGCGGATCTGGGTGGGGACTCGGTGGTGGCCGGGCACGTGGGCGAGTTGAAGCCGAACAGCGGCAAGATCTTTCGCTTTGGGAATCGTCCCGGATTATTGATTCGCACCGCTGACGGCCAGTACCGCGCCCTGTCGGCCACCTGCACCCACCTTTCCTGCACGGTGCAGTATCGTGCAGACCTGCATGAAGTCTGGTGCGCCTGTCACAACGGCTTGTACGACTTGAATGGCCGCAACATTTCCGGGCCTCCGCCGCGCCCGTTGGAAAGCTATGAGGTGCAGGTTCGCGGCGAGGACATCTATGTGAGGCGCCGCCGCGAAGCCTGAGAATGAACCTCCTCACCAACCTGCGCCAGTGGCTGGATGAACGCCTCGAGTGGGACGACCTGATCGCTCCCCTGCGGGAAAAAACGGTTCCCCTTCACCGGCTCTCCTATTGGTACTTCCTGGGGGGCATCACCCTGTTTCTGTTTGTCATCCAGGTGCTGACCGGGATTCTGCTGCTTCTCTACTACCGGCCCGGAGCCAACGAGGCCTTTGAGAGCGTGCAGTACATCATGACCCAGGTGAAGTTCGGGTGGCTGATTCGCTCGGTGCACTCGTGGTCCGCCAATCTGATGATCTTCACCGCCTTCGCCCACATGTTCAGCGTGCTGTTCCTCAAGGCCTACCGCAAGCCGCGGGAACTCACCTGGGTGAGCGGAGTCATCCTGCTGTTTCTGGTCATGGGATTCGGCTTCAGCGGCTACCTGCTACCGTGGAACACTTTGGCCTTCTTCGCCACTAAGGTCGGCACCGACATTGCCGGACAAGTTCCGGTCATCGGCCGGCCCATCATGATCTTCCTCCGCGGTGGCGAGGAGGTCACCGGCGCGACCCTGACCCGTTTTTTCGGTTTCCACGTTGCCGTCCTCCCTGGCCTCGCGACCCTCCTGCTTCTCGTGCACCTGTTGCTGGTGCAGCGCCAAGGCATCAGCGTGCCTCCGAAGCAGGAGATGGAGTGGGCCGCAAACCCGTCCGCCAGGCGCGAAATGAAGTTTTTTCCCAACTTCATGCTGCGCGAACTGATGGCCTGGTACGTAGCCCTCGGCGTGCTCGGGGCCCTGGCGGCAATTTCTCCGTGGAACCTGGGCGTCAAGGCAGATCCCTTTAGCTCGGCACCCGCGGGTATCAAGCCGGAGTGGTACTTCCTGTTTATGTTCCAGACACTCAAGCTGATTCCTTCCAAGGTGTGGTTCATTGATGGGGAGGTCTTGGGCGTAGTGGCCTTCGGCTTGATCGGTCTATTCTGGCTTCTGCTACCGTTCTTCGAGAGCGATCAGCCCTCGCGAACCAAGCGCTGGATTACTGGAGTTGCAATCTTTGCCCTGGCCTACGTGGCAGGGATGAGTGTTTATGGCCATTTTGCAAAATAGAACTCGGCGCGGTGCCCGGTTGCTCCTTTCCGCCACCTTCCTGGTGCTCGCAGCGAGCCTCGGCCATGCACAGGCCAAGAACTCGTGCCTGGATTGCCACTCCACGCTGCCTGATCCCTACGGAGTCAGCCAGGAGAAGTTCAGCCAGGATATTCACGCGCAGAAAGGCTTGACCTGCGCCAGCTGCCATGGGGGTGATCCCACGAGCGACGATGCCGATCAGGCCATGAGCCGCAAAGCGGGATGGAAGGGTAAGGTTGATCGCAAGGACATACCAAAGTTGTGCGGAGGCTGCCACTCCGATCCCGCTTACATGCGGCGCTACGATCCGACTCTGCGTACCGACCAGCTCAGCCAATACGTGACCAGCGTGCACGGCAAGCGACTGGCCGCCGGCGACACCAAGGTCGCCGTCTGTACCGACTGTCACAGCGTCCATGACCTGCGCGCGCCTGGCGATCCCCGCTCCACGGTGAATCCGGTCAACGTAGCCACGACTTGTTCGCGCTGCCACGCGGACGCCGCCTACATGAGCAGCTACAAAATCCCGACCAACCAGTTTGCCGATTACAGCCAGAGCGTCCACCACGACGCATTGGCGGTGCGCGGAGACTTAAGCGCGCCGACCTGCAGCACCTGTCACGGCAATCATGGCGCGACTCCGCCCGGCGTGGCCAGCGTGGCCAACGTCTGCTCTACCTGTCACGTGTTCCAGGCGCAGCTCTTTGACGCGAGTCCGCACCAAGCGGCGTTCGCGTCCGCTGGCCTGCCCGGCTGTGTCACCTGCCACAGCAATCACAAGGTCGTGCATCCGACCGACGAACTCATCGGCACCGGTGACAAAGCCATTTGCACCCAGTGCCACACCGAGGGAGACGCCGGCTACGCTGCCGCGGCAAAGATCAGGGAGCAACTCATTCAACTCGCAGCTGCGATTCATCAGGCGGACCAGATCCTGGGCACCGCCGAGCGCTCGGGCATGGAAGTAAGCCAGGCCCGGCTGGACCTGACACAGTCCACGGATGCGCTCACCAAGGCGCGTGTCA
>Ga0335070_10012072_pt1 | contig 10093 bp, 9 predicted proteins | sample Lox_Sample_13_FD_206722 | JGI IMG/M metagenome (GOLD analysis project Ga0335070, IMG submission 206722) | Soil microbial communities from Loxahatchee National Wildlife Refuge, Florida, United States - Lox_Sample_1.3 | ecosystem: Environmental > Terrestrial > Soil > Wetlands | place: USA: Florida... | reverse complement strand
ACACCAGGAAGGCGCCCAGGGGCACGTAACCGGAGGTCAGGCCCTTGGCCGAGGTGATGATGTCCGGCACCAGGTCGAAGACCGGTTCCGAGGCAAAGATCTCGCCCAGCCGCCCGAAGCCCGTCACTACCTCATCCGAGATATAGAGCACGCCATATTTGCGGCAGACCTCGAGGGTACGGCGCTGATAGCCCTTCGGCGGCACGATGACCCCGCCCGAGGCCAGAATCGGCTCGGCGATGAAGCAGGCGACGTTGTCGGGGCCGAGCTCGAGGATCTTGTTCTCGAGATCCGCGACGCATTTGTCGCAGAACTCGGCCTCGCTCATGCCCGCGGGGCGGCGATAGGGATTGGGCACCGGCAGATGATGCACCGTCTCGGTCTCGAACCGCAGATAGGCGCGATCGGCCGGCTTGCCGGAGACCGACGCCGTCAGATAGGTCGAGCCGTGATAGGCATATTCCCGGGTGATGATATGCCGCTTCGAGGGCTTGCCGGTGAAACCGAAATAGAACTGAACGAAGCGCAGCGCGGAATCGACCGCGGTCGAACCGCCCGTCGTGAAGAACACATGCTTCAGATCGCCCGGCGCATATTCCGCGATGCGGGTGGCGAACTCGATCGCCGGAGGCGTCGAGATCTTGCCGAAGGGCGAGAAATAGGCCATCCGGCGCACCTGCTCGGCGATCGCCTGGGCCATCTCCTCACGGCCATAGCCGATCTGGACGCACCACATCCCGCCGATGCCGTCGAGCATCCGATGGCCGTCGGAATCGTAGATATAGGCCCCCTCGCTCTCGGCGATGATGAGGAGGTCTTGAGTCTTGGCCCGCCCGAGATCGATCCAGGGATGGATGATATGGGCATGGTCCTGCTCGGTGAGGGCGGCGGTGTCGAATTGCAGATTGCGGGTCATGCGGCTGTTCCGGGCTTGCCTGTTGTTGGGTCCGTCCTTGACATCCGCGAAGGGCAGAGGGCGCGGGGCAACTCTGGTCTGAAAACAATTCGCCCGACGGAGCGCCCATAATCGAGCGCGGCGCCCCGCCGGGCGAGATAACAGGGGCCGGCGCCGATGGGGCGCCGGCCGGCATCCAAGAGCGCTACACGCCCGCCTTCACCTGCTCGAAGATCTGCTGCAGGTCTTCCAACCGCTTGTTGTCCCTGCTGAAGACGCCGTGCGTGAGGTGCTCTTGCGGGTCCGGCGGCAGGCCGATGCGGGCCAGCTTTGCGGCGCCGGCTTCGGCGAACGCCTTGCTGTTGGAGTGGCCATAGCCGAGGTCGATCAGCCAGAGGCCGGCATCCTTGGAAATGAGCGCGTCGATCAGATCCATGGCCTTGTCCGGATGGGGCGCGTTGGTCGTCAGAACGGCGCCGCAGACCCAGGTGAGCATGCCTTCCTTCGGCGACATCCATTTCACCGGCACGCCCTGATCCAGCATCTTCGCCAGCGTGCCGTTCCAGGCCGAAGCGGCAACGATCTCGCCTGAAGCGATACCCTGCTCCAACACGGTGGTGTCGCTCCAATAGAAACGGACCAGGGGCTTCTGCGCTGCGAGCTTCTCCTTGACCTTCTTGAGCTCGTCGTCGGTCATGTCATAGGGGTTCTTGGCACCGATCAGCAGGCCGGTGATGATCCCGGTATCGGTGATGTCGTCGCCCATCGAGATGCGGCCTTTGTAGCGCTCGTCCCAGAGCAGGTTCCAAGAATCCTCTTTGGGTTGCACGAGATCCGACCGATAGATCACCGCGGTGTTGCCCCAGTCGATCGGAGAGAACCACTGCTGGCCGCCCTGGTCCGCGGTGTTGATATGCTTCAGCGTGTCGAAGACATCGGGCCAGTTGGACAGCTTCGAGGTATCGAAGGGCTTGATCAGCTTGGCATTGCGCCATTTCTCGATGCGGCCGGAGCAGGGGTGTGCCACATCCGTCACGAAGCCGGCCATCAGCTTCTGGAAGGCTTCCTGTTCGTCGGAAAAGATCGGCAGATTGGGATTGGCGCCATACTTCTTGACGTAGCCTGGGAAGAAGCCAGGGTCGTCATAGCCCGACCAGGTGAAATAGGTGGCCTGATCCTCCGCGCGGGCCAGCTTATTGGTCAGCGGCATCGTGACCAATGCCAGACCAGCCGCGCTCATCGCCTGGATCATCTGCCGTCGGCTGAGGTCGTGGTTGGCAAGGCGGCTCTTGAATTCCTTGATATCCATGAAGTCTCCTCCCTGAGGAACGGTCGTGCTCGACCGTATTGGTTATAAGGTTCGGCATTGGTCCCAGCGGGCGGATTGCAAGGAGCCGCCCCTTTGCGAGACCGATGCCGACCGCAATGTCAGGTCGCGGAATGTTTCGCCATTGACGGGTCGGAGTCTAGCACTCGCGCCAGAATCCGGGCAAGGCGCCTAACCCCTAATGTCGCCGCACAAAAAAGGGCTTGTGGGCCGGGCTGGGCCGGTGCCACCATTGCCGCGCAAAAAAGACCAGAGAAGAAAATCAGGTCAGGAGAGGGGACGTGTAATGGGTGAAGCCGGACGACGCCGGCTGTCGCGTCATGGTTAGCGTTACCGAGCGGGGCCGTGCCCCGGCAACGCAGGGCGGTCTTTGGACCGCGTTCAAGACCGCGCTACACAGATACGAGAGCATCCGGGGCTACCTGCTGCTCTCGCCGACCCTCCTGGTGATGCTGGCGCTCATGATCATCCCCTTGATGGGGCTGGTCGTGCTGAGCTTTTGCACGCAGATCTATTTCGCGATCGACTACACCCCCACCCTCAAGAATTACTTCGCCATCTTCGACCTGGAAAACAACCCGATCTATCTGGTGTTGTTGTTCCGCTCGGTGATGATGTCGCTGACCACGACCTTCTTCGTGGTCATCACCGCCTATCCGATGGCCTATTTCCTCGCCTTCCGCGTAGGGCGCGGCAAGCTGGTCTGGCTGATCCTGATCACGGTTCCGTTCTGGACCAGCTATCTGCTGCGCGTCTTCGCCTGGAAGATCATCCTCGGGTACCAGGGCGTGATCAACTCGGGGCTGATCAGCCTGGGTGTCATCAAGAATCCGTTGGAATTCCTGCTCTACAACCCCACCGCCGTGGTGATCACGCTGACCCACGCCTGGGCCGCGTTCGCGATCCTGCCGATCTATGTCTCGCTCGAGAAGATCGACAAGTCATTGCTCGAAGCCGCGACCGATCTGGGCGATACGCCGCGCGAACGGTTCTGGCGGGTGACTTTCCCCCTGTCCTTGCCGGGCCTGATCGCCGCGACCTTGCTGGTGTTCATTCCCACCGTCGGCGACTATGTCACGCCCTCCCTGGTCGGCGGCACATCGGGCATCATGATCGGGAATCTGATCCAGTCGCTGTTCGGCAAGGCCAATAACGCGCCGCTGGGCGCTGCCGTCTCCATCGTCATGATGTTGGCGATCACCCTGATCGTCTGCGCGTTCCTCGGTGTCGTCGGGCGCCGGCGCTGGAAACAGTCTTAGATCGGGATCGCGACATGGGCGGCAAGACCAAATACGACACGCTCTTCATCTATGGCGTTCTCTACCTGATTTTCATCTACACGCCGGTGCTCCTGATCGTTCTCTTCTCTTTCAACAACGGTCTTTATGTCGCCTTCCCGCTGAAGGACCTGACGACAAAGTGGTACGCGGAGATGGCGAACAACCCGGGCCTGACCAAGGCCCTGGGCGTCAGCCTTCGGATCGGCACCTTCGTCTCGATCGTGAGCACCATCCTCGGCGTTCTGGCGGCCAAGGCGGTGACGCGCTATTACCTGCCCGGCCGGGCCGCCGTCACCTTCACCATCATGCTGCCGTTGGTGATCCCGACCATCGTTTTCGCCATCGGCCTTCTGATCATCCTGGCGAAGTTCCTGGGCCTTCAGCCCTCGACCTGGAGCATCATCGCGGGCCATGTGCTGCTCTGCGTGCCCTTCTCCATGGCGGTCTTGATCTCGCGGCTGCAGGGCTTCGACAAGAATCTGGAGGAAGCCTCCCTCGATCTGGGCGAGAACGCCTGGCAAACCTTCTGGCGCGTGACCTTCCCGCTCGCCATGCCGGGCATCGTGGCGAGCTTCCTGCTCTGCTTCACGACCTCCTTCGACGAATACCTGATGGCGGCCTTCCTCTCCGGCAACGACACCACGCTGCCGGTCTACATTTACAGCCAGCTGCGATTCCCGCAGAAGCTGCCCGGTACCCTGGCGCTGGGCAGCTGCATTCTCGTCGTGTCCTTCGTGATCGTCACCTTCGCGGAATATATGCGCCGGCGCGGCGTCAACCCCGACCAGGGCCTAGGTATCTGAAACCATGACCGCAGACGACTCCTTCATCTCCATCAAGCGCGTGTCGAAGCATTTCGGCGCGGTCAGGGCGGTGGACGACATCTCGTTCGACATCCGCCGCGGCGAGTTCTTCTCGCTGTTGGGCCCCTCGGGCTGCGGCAAGACCACACTGCTGCGCATGCTCGCGGGCTTCGAGGTGCCGACCGCGGGCGAGATCATGATCGACGGGCAGCCCATGGCGGTGGTGCCGCCGCATCTGCGGCCGACCAACATGGTGTTCCAGAATTACGCGATCTTTCCCCATCTCAACGTGCGCCAGAACATCGCCTATGGGCTGCGCAAGAAGAACCTGACGAAGCAGCAGATCGACCAGAAGGTCGAGGAGGCGCTGGGCATGATCAAGCTGCCCGGCTACGGCAACCGGCGCGCCGACCAGCTCTCGGGCGGGCAGCGCCAGCGCATCGCGCTCGCTCGCGCGCTGGTCTGCCAGCCCAAGGTCCTGTTGCTCGACGAGCCGCTGGGCGCCCTCGACAAGAAGCTCCGCGAGGAGATGCAGCTCGAGCTGCGCCAGCTCCAGCGCTCGGTCGGCATCACCTTCGTGTTCGTGACCCACGACCAGGAGGAAGCCTTGACCATGTCCGACCGGATCGCGGTCATGGCGCGCGGCAAGGTGCTGCAGATCGATGCCTCGGCTACGCTCTATGAGCATCCGAATTGCCGCGAGGTCGCGGATTTCATCGGCAATATGAACTTCATCGACGGGAAAGTGACCGGCACCGAAGGCGGAAATGCGGTGATCGACGCCGGTCCGCTCGGCAAGCTGCGCGTTCCGGTCGGCCAGGCCCGCGTCGGCGCGTCCGGACCGGTGACCTTGGCGATCCGGCCCGAGAAGCTGCGGATCGAGACGACGCGACCCAATGGCGGCTCGAACGCGATCGCCGGGCGCCTCAACGCCCAGGCCTATCTCGGCGACCGCAGCCATTTCTATGTCGAGGTTCCGGGCCTCCAGCGCCGGGTCGCGGTCGCGGCCCAGAATGTCGCCCGCAACGCCGAAGCCAATGATGGCAAGGCCAGGGACGTGTGGGTGAGCTGGCCGGTTGAATCCGGGGTCCTGCTGCCCGCCGATTGATCCGGACGCGGGGGCCACGGGTGCCCATGGGCCTCACGATATGAGCGTCACGATCTATCACAACCCTCGCTGTGGAAAATCGCGCGACACGCTGGCATTGTTGCGCGGCCGCGGGATCGAGCCTGCCATCGTCGAATATCTCGCGGCGCCCCCGGATGCCAAGCGGCTGAGACAGCTCTTGAAGCTTTTGGGCATGGGCCCGCGCGATCTGATGCGCAAGGGCGAGGCGGCCTACAAGGATAAGAAGCTCGCCGACCCCAAACTCGATGACGCGACCCTCATCGCCGCCATGGTCGCCAACCCGATCCTGATCGAGCGGCCGATCGTGGTCGTCAAGGACGCCAAAGGCGAACGGGCGGCCCTAGGCCGCCCGCCGGAGAATGTCCTGAAGATCCTCTGACCGCGCACCTGGTTCCAAGTCCGGCCGGGACGGGGCAGGCGGCAGCCGGGCGGACCGGAAGACGATCATCCTTCCCGAAGGATCAGGCTTTTGCCGCTCGGGATGGCGATCAAGATTCGGCGGGATAGATCAGTGTTTCATCCGGCCCCGGTCGGGCCGCGTCCGTCATCCGCGCCGGCTCGATGTGGTTGGGCCCGAGAATATGGAACACCGTCTCGCCGGCGGCGATCAGATAGTCGGTGATGACCCGCCGATGGCATCGCCACCATACGGCTTCCGCACACATGATGGCGCATCGGCGATCGTGCCCCGACCGGCGCAGCCTGATCAGGCCGGAACGAAAGCTTTCCGTCGTGGCATAGTCCGCATAGTTATGAAAGCTCTGGTTCTGCCAGAACGCATTCAGATCCGCCGGGACAGCCGGATTCCGCCCCCGCAGGCCTCCCAGCGCCGGGATGTGTTCATACTCGACCCGCGCTTCGTTCAGCGCTTCGGGGAACGTATCGGCATTGTATTGCGGATTCGTGCGCGATCGCGGAACCGTTCGGACATCCACGACGAGCTGGACCTCCGCCTCGCTCAACAATTCCAGGAACTCGCCGATCGGGCGGGTCGAGTGCCCTATAGTGAAGAACGGGAGCGTCACGAGCGGCTGACGCGCCAAGCTTCCCAGTCACCGGCGCACAAGGGTAAGCGCCTTCGCTTTGTGCAGGGCGACATGATCGGTCTTGTCGCTCTTGATTTCATATTGGGGCTCGCCCTCGGTCGCATGATGGATGTAGCCCTTGTAGACCACGTTCTTCGTGTGCACTTTGATGATCCTCCCTCGCACGCGCCCCGCTTCCGAGTTCCAGGACACGTGATCGCCGATCTTGAATGGTCTTGTCATGATCCAGCCCTCGAGGCTGCTGCGACTTTCCAGGACGCCTAGAGGCCGACCTGGCCGGCAACGGGCGCGTCATGCTCCATTGCGACTTCCACCTGCAGGCTCTGGAGATCGCGGAAGATCGAGGCGGCCGCGAGCAGTCGCCCCGAGCGCTTGAAGAAGATCACGCAGTCGCGGGCCGCGATATCGCCCTCAACGATCAGCTCGTCCCATTTTTCGGTATGGCCGACATAGTTGATCGAGACGTCATAATGCTGGCTCCAGAAGAAGGGCACGGCGACGTATCGCTCGCGATGCCCCAGCATGTTGAGGGCTGCGGTCTGGCCCTGGCGCTCGGCGACGACCCAATGCTCGACGCGGATCATCCCGCCGTTATGCGGGTCGGGCCAGCGGGCGATATCGCCGGCGGCATAGATGTCGGCGGCACTCGTCTCGAGATACGGATTGACGCTGACGCCCCGATCGACCGCCAGCCCGGCCCTTTCGGCGAGTGCCAGCCGAGGGCGCACGCCGATGCCGGTGATGACGAGGTCGGCCTCGAGAGTGCCGCCGCTCTTCAAGGTCACGCTGCCTTGGTCGATCGCGGTGACGGTATCCCCAAGATGGAACACCACACCATGTTCCTCATGCAGCGCGCGGATGAAATCGCCCATCTGCGGCCCCAGGATCCGCTCCATGGGACGCGCTTCGGGTGCCACGACATGGACGGCGACGCCGCGCGCCCGCAATGACGCGGCCACCTCAAGCCCGATGAAGCTGGCGCCGATCACCACCGCCTGGCGTGCCGTCTTCGCAGCCTCGATGATGGCGCGGGAATCGGCCAGCGAGCGCAGCCCATGTACATGCGGCAGGTCGCCGCCGGGAACCGATAGGCGCACCGGTTCGGCGCCGGTCGCCAGCAGCAGCTTGTCATAGGGGATCCGTTCGCCACCCTCGATGACGATCTCGTGCTTGTCCGGCTCGATGCTCGCGACATGGGTCTTGAGCCGGAGCTCGATCTTGCTCTCGGCATAGAATTCCTCGGGGCGCAACGGGACCCAGTCCTCGGGCGCATTGCCGGCAAGATAATCCTTGGAGAGGTTCGGCCGGTCGACCGGTGCCGCGCTGTCGCCGCTCACCATCACGATGCGGCCGCCGAAACCCCGGCGCCGCAGCATCTCGGCCGCGGCGAAGCCCGCCGCACCGCCACCCACGATGACGATCCGCTTTGGCAGCTTTCCCGCCAGTTTGGGCGCCGCCGGGGTTTTCCGCTGCCCCCGGACGAAGACCTTCTCGCCCTGCCGCTCGACCGACCAGCAGGGAAGGGGGCTCAGAGCAGGGGCCCGTAGCGCCTCGCCGGTGCGCAGGTCGAAGCAGGCGTGGTGCCAGGGGCAGCGCACCGTCTCCTCGACCAGAAGCCCATCGGCGAGTGGGCCCTGGTAATGGGTGCAACGGGCGCCGACCGCAAAGATCTCGGCGCCCCGCTGGACGAGGAGAACCTCCTGGTCACCGACATGGCCGACCAACTTTCCATCGGCCAGATTGGCGACGGGCACGCCTTGCGTGAGATCCGGGCCGCTGGGGGCGGCTTGATCCTGCGCCATGTGTCTCTCCCGTGAACGACGATGGTCGGCCTCGAAGCACCCCCTGAAAGATGAGGATAGAATCCCGATGGGACAAGGAGGAGACGACGGGCGCCCGGCGTCATTCCTGGGGCCAAAACGAAACGGGCGGCCCTGAGGGCCGCCCGTCGTAACCGAAGCCGGCTTTCGAGAGGTGTCAGGCTGTGATGCCGGTCATCACCGGTGCCGCCTTCGCCTTCTCGGTGCGGGCCAGCTCCTCGATGGTGAGGTCCACGCAATACTCGAAGGTGTCGAGTGTCTCTTCGAGGCAGGCCTTGTCATGCGCCGAGGAGACGAACCAAGGCTCGCGGGAATCCGGCTCGCACATCACGCCGCGCGGGATCAGATGATGAGCCAGCGTGTCATAGAAGGTGTAATCGCTGGTCTTCCAGTCGCGGTAGGTGGAGGGCGGCGTCTCGCGGAAGAACAGGCCGCTCATGCTGGGATGGCCGGTGAAGCTGTGCGGGATGCCCCGCGCCTTCAGGACCTTGTGCATGCCCTCCTGCATCGCGAGACCATAGGCCTCGATGTCCTCGAGCGCATCGGTGTCGCGCAGGATGGTGAGCGTCTTCTCGGCCGCCGCCAGCGACATGGCCTGGGCGGTATAGGTGCCGCCATGGGCGACGCCGCGACCGTAGTTGCGCATGATGTCCTCGCGCCCGCCGATGCAGGCGATCGGATAGCCGTTCCCGACCGCCTTCGCCATCGTGCAGATATCGGCCTTGATGCCGTAGAGCTCCTGCGCGCCGCCGCGACGGACGCGGAAGCCGGTCTTGACCTCGTCCACGATCATCAACACGCCGTACTTGGTGCAGAGCTCGCGCACAGCCTTGATGAACTCGGGCTTGGAGGGGATGCCACAGCAATTGCCGAGGATCGGCTCGATCAGCACGGCGGCGATGGTATGGCCGTGCTTCTTCAGCACATCCTCGAGCCGGCCAGCGTCGTTATAGGGAACCTGCCAGAAGAGCTGGCGCACCAGGCCGGGAATGCCCTTGCCATAGCTGGTGATCTCCGGCTCACGGCCCTCCTGGATCGTGTCGGTGTCCAGCGTCCACATGGTGGAATCGAACAGGCCGTGATAGGAGCCCTCGAAGGTCACATAGTGGTCCTTGCCGGTGGCGCCGCGCGCCAGGCGCAGCGCCGCCATCACGGCCTCGGTGCCCGAATTCGAGAAGCGCACCAGCTCGGCAGCCGGGACCATCTCGCTGATCAGCGAGGCGACCGTGTATTCCCGCTCCGTGCCCAGTGCGAAGACCGTGCCTACCTGCTGGCCTTCGCGGGCGGCCGCGTCGACCTCGGGATGACAATGGCCCAGGATCGCCGGGCCATAGCCCAGGCGATAGTCGATATAGACATTGTCATCGAGGTCCCAAATCCGCGCGCCGCGCCCATGCTTCACGTAGACCGTGTTATTGTCGCCCCAATAACGGAAATTCGAGCTGACGCCCAAGGGCAGCTTCTGAACCGCCTTGCGGAAATGGGCGTTGGATTTGTCGAGGCGATAGGGGTCGCGCTTGCTGTTGGTGGGGGCGCCGGCCTTGGTCATGATGAACTCCGATCGGATTATGTGTAGCCATTAAATGTGTATATAGTGAAGCTACCAAAACAGGCCCCCTACTGTCCAGGCGACTAAATGGCCATATAATCGTACCGATTTTATATCCATTTAAAACCATATAGATAGGCCTTGTTTCCTGATTCTTAACGGTAGCAGTTAACACTAAGAGGCGAAATGGCTCGGCTTAATCCGGTAAAGGAAACGCGCCAACTCCAGCTGATCGAGGCGACGA
>Ga0335070_10012070_pt1 | contig 10096 bp, 10 predicted proteins | sample Lox_Sample_13_FD_206722 | JGI IMG/M metagenome (GOLD analysis project Ga0335070, IMG submission 206722) | Soil microbial communities from Loxahatchee National Wildlife Refuge, Florida, United States - Lox_Sample_1.3 | ecosystem: Environmental > Terrestrial > Soil > Wetlands | place: USA... | reverse complement strand
GGCATCGCAAAAGAGGATTACTCTGAGGTGTTCGTTGAGCGTGGTACAGTCATTCTTGCGACTAGGACTTTCAAGTTGATGAACTTTCGAGATGTCTTGGAACGTCATGGAATAATTGATGTTCACAAATACGTTACTACAGATCCGGGGATTGGCGGTTGGGGCAAGTTTATTCGTGCGACGATCACAAATCGGAGGTTAACGAAGCAGTTTAAGAGAGCCGCTTCCTACGTCGTGGAGCCAAAAGAGAAGCAGCAATTGAAGAAGGGTGGAAGAGGCTGGCTTCACACTTAGCATCTAGCAGTATGATATAGCCGAAAATTGTTTTGTTGACGTTTGATTTTGGTTTTTCTAGAGGGCATACGGTTTGGGTAGTTATAGAGGAAGACTGGATATTATAGCGGATATACTGACTGTTGTTAGGCAGCGTGCCAAGAAAACGCAGATCATGTACCAAGCAAATTTGAGTTATCGTCTCTTGACAAGGTACTTGGCTGAAGTTAGGAGAGCATACTTGGTTCGTTTTGAGAGCGAAGGGCGATGCTTTGTGCTTACACGAAAAGGTCTAGAGTTTTTGGAGAGGTATAAAGAGTATTCGAGAAGGAATAAGCACGTTGAGAAGCAAATCGACGACGTGCATGGTAAACGCAGGGTTTTGGAGGAGCTTTGTTCTTAGGTGTTTGTGGTTTTTTCGAGGTGTGTTGGATGGGTTGGCGTAGTGGCTTGTTGGTTTGTAGTATGGTCTTGTTAGTGTTTGTTTCAGGTGTGCATGTGTGCGCTGCAGTCAGTGCGGATGAGACGCGAGTGGCGGTTGAGAGTGCTGAAGCCCGTGTTGTCGTTTGCTATAAAGCGGTTGCAGATGCGGAGAATGCAGGTGGAAACGTGACCGAATTGGCGGCTGTCTTAAATAGCGCTGGGGATTTGTTGTCACAAGCGAAGGCTGCTTATTATAGTGGCGAGTTTGATGTTTCGTTTGAGCTGGCTTCTAATTGCACGGCGTTGCTTGACGGGTTTACTGATAGGGCTACGGCTTTAAGGGATAATGCTGCGGAGGAGAGGCATCTTGATTTTATGGTTAATGTCGTTGGATCTGCAGTCGGAGCCGTGGCGGTTGTGATTGCGGGTTGGGTCTTGTGGATTCACTTAAAGAAGAGATATTGGAATGCCGGAAGTGTCGTTTGATTGGACATCCGAAACTATCAGGTTTTGTTTTTGACGGCAGTTGCTGTTTCTGCGTTGCTTGTAGCTTCACCCGCATTGAGCAGGTTGTTAGTTTGGCCTAGAACCGAGTTTTTTACGGAGCTATGGCTTCTGGGACCTAATCATATGGCTGAAGACTATCCTTACAACGTTTCGCGAAGCCAAAATTACAGCGTGTTCTTGGGAATCGGGAATCACTTAGGGTACTGTGCTTATTACTCTGTTGAAGTGAAGTTTCGTAATCAAACTCAGTCAACACCGACAAGTTTCGGTCCATTAGCTAACCGTACTCCGAGCAGTTTGCCATCGCTCTATAACATTACAGCTTTTGTTGCAGATGAAAAAGTTTGGGAGAGAACACTGACTTTTTCTTTTGATTATACATATAATGAGACGCTTTCGCGAGTTGAGTTTCTTAGTTTGACGTTAAATGACGTTATGTTGGATTTGAGAGGGTATGAGACGATAGGTAATCAAAGCAGAAGCGAGTTCGCTGGTTATCTTTTTTTTGAGCTCTGGGTTTATAATTCGACTATTAACAATTTTCAATACAACGGACGTTTTGTCAGCTTAAAGCTTAACATGACCGTCTTAGCCTAGAAAAAAGGTTGCGTGTAGTATGCGAGAAAAGGTTGCGGTAAGGAAAAAAATCGTTGTTTTTGCTCCACACCCCGACGATGAGACTTTTGGTTGCGGAGGGACAATAGTCAAAAGATTAGGCGAAGGGTATGAGGTTTTTATAGTCGTGATGACGGATGGTAGACATGCGTTCTTGAACGTTTTAGGCTTAGGGTCCGATCCGTCCCCTGTCGAGTTGAAGGCTATCAGGAAAGAGGAAGTATTGAGAGCAGCAAAGATATTGGGAGTGCCAAGCGAGAACTTGCTGTTCTTTGATTTTGAGGACATGGCACTTAGGTGGCATGAAGCTGAAGCTGAAGAGAAAGTTTTGGAAGTGTTGAAAAAGTATTCTCCTGTGGAGGTATATTTTCCCTGCAAAAAAGATGCCAATGTCGATCATCAGGCGGCGAATCGCATAATCAAGGGTTCAATTGAGAAACTAGGGCTTTCAACATCACAATATAAGTATTCGATTTCGCAGAAATTCGCGCGTCTTGGACCTTTCGTTAGCAGATTGCTGAATTTCTTTAGGCATGATTTGGTTTTTGTTGATGTTTCGGCATATCTTTCTGTGAAGGAAGCGGCAATTGAGGAATTCGGAAGCGAGATTGAGGCTTTATCGCACAGACAGAAGAGGCCGGTTATTGAGAACTGCAGAAAGTTTCTGAAGGACAAAGAGATGTTCTATCTATAAGCAATAAAAAGCGGTCTTGGTTATGGAAAACCGATACCAGACTCGCACTTTCGTCGAAGGTGACGAGGTCAGGCTTGTCAATTTGTTCAATGAGGCACATGATAAGTACTCAGGATTTGTTCCTCGAACTGAAGGTTATTGGCGTTGGAGTTGTCGCGACCGCCCGGATGTCAAGCCTGAAGGCATAATTGTCACAGAAGAAAAGCAGAGTGGAAAAATAGTTGGTTATACGGTTGTGGGTAAATCTGGGAACATATGGGAATTGTGCGTAGATGCAAAAACTGATCGAAAATACGTTGCTTCGGTGCTAATCGAAAGCGCGACTAGCTACTTGCGGAAAGTAAACGCTGATCAGATTGTTTTGAATGTTCCAAGCGATGATTTAGATATTCAGGAAGCATGCGTGCAAACGGATTTCTTTGAGTTACCGCCTGATCAGATGTTTGTGGGCATAACTGATTTTGAGGCTCTCGTAGAAGCTCTTGCAAAGAGTATAAAGGAAAAGCTCGGAGATTTTAGGGAGACTGTTACGTTTAGGCTCTTGAAGGCTCAATCTTGGATAAATCCAGTGTTCTCAGTTAGGTTCGACACCGAGATTCAGGTTTTTGAGAAAGCAGTGCCGAGCGGATTTAGCATCATCGTTGATTCGGACGTTCTTACTGCCATACTGCTGGGTAGTGTAAACCCTTTTGCAGCTGTCTTGAAGGGAAAGCTAAAGATAAACCCGTTCTGGAAGTTTCGCAAGGCCATGAATCTGTTAAACGCGCTCCAGATCCGAAATCCGTGGTTTTATTCACTTGCAGATTACGGTTGAAGAAAATGTATAAGTGTAGATCATTTTTGCCCCGAGATTCTGATGCTGTTAGAGAATTGGTTAAGACAACCTTCCCCAATTTTCTTGAAGGAAATTATTGGGATTGGAAGCACTTAAACAATTCGAAGTTTGACCCGTCAATCATTGCAATTGCAGAAAAAGATGGCGAAATAGTTGGCTGCAGTCACTGGCTTCAGGGAAACCTGAAAATAAGAAGAAACGTAGTGGTCGGCTCTCTCCTCACATGTGATTTAGCCGTAAAACCCGAACAACGCAATCGGGGAATCGCTAAAGAGTTGCTCTTGCAACGCAGAACGCGTGAAACTTTCAAGAATAGGAATATTGTAGTAAATTACGATTTTGCAGACCCCAGACTGGCCAAAAAACTTTATACTCCTTTGCTTGGATATACAAAAATAGGACTAGCAGTCAAAAAATACGCGAAAGCGCTGGGTTGGAAAAGACTTATTGATGTTGTCAGCAAAGAAGAAACAACGAAAATTCTGTTGAAACGATTTCCTAAGCTTCGCAAACTCAATCTGTCGGTTTGTTTCAAATCCAAATCATCCCCACCCTTAACGTTGCGCTTTATAAATGGAAAAATCGAGATTTCTGAAAACGAACCCCAAAACGTTCAGATCTTAGTCGAAGCTGATCTAAGCGTACTTATCTCCGTTTTTGAAGCTAAACATGTTATGACGCATGTTTTGAAGGCAGTATTTGAGAGAAAGATTAAGATCAAAGGAAAACTCTCGAAACTGTATGGAGTCTCTCAGAATTTCGGTCTCCTTAAAGCCGTACTCAGAGCCATCTCAACGCAAGAGACAGATTTCTTTGCACACGCGCAGACACCTAAGTACAAGGTAAGAAACTTCGAGAATGGAGATGAGACAGAAATAGTGCGACTCTTCGATAGAGCCTACGCGCGTTACGGAGGGTTCGTCTCGAGAAATCCAAAATATTGGCTGTGGTGTTGTTTGCAGCGCCCAGGAGTCTCAAGAGAGGGAATATTCGTGGTTGTCAATGAAAATGAAAATAATGTAGTAGGTTATGCTGTGGCAGGAAAATCTGGTAACATTTGGGAAATGTGCTATGATCCTCAACATGATGTCGAAAAGGTTGTGGGGATGCTGCTTAGTGAGACCACGCGTTACTTGGAAAATATCGGAGCAGCTACTGTGGCTTTCAATGCTGTGGAAGATGACCCTGCCCTACGTAAGGTGTGCAATGAATCTGGTTTTGAGGCGTTAACTGCTGCAAGGATGTACCTTAGCATTTTAGATATCCGGGGTATTGTCACTTTACTTGAAGAAGACAATAGGGAAGAACTGATAAAGTATTTTGATGAATCAGTATTGGTGGAACTAGAGGATGCTCCTCAATGGATCAAGAAAACGCTTTTTGTACGGATTGGTCGAGATGGAGTTTACGTTGAGGAAAACGTTCACCCATACACCATATTTGTGAAAACAGACTTCGCAACTTTTTCCTCTCTGCTTGCTGGAATTTTAACGCCATCAGAAGCCATCTCTCAATCCAGGCTCAAGATAGAACCTGCCGGGAAAAGCAGTACTTTCGTGAAGCTTTTCTCAATTTTATCATTGGATGCAAAATGGTTCTTTCCATTGAGCGATTACGGATGAAGTTCTGAGTTGACAAAGACGATGAACCCGGTTTGTAGGGCGTTCACGAAAAAAGACGAGGAGCAAGTGAGAGAGTTAGTGGAAACCACGTTTCACGACTTTCTAGGCGGCCGATATTGGGACTGGAAGTATAAACTTAACCCGAATTTTAGTCCTTCCTTAGTAGGAGTTGCTGAAAGAGATGGAGCAATCGTTGGATGCAATCATTGGCTCTTACGAGATATCAAAATTTCAAATCGATCCGAAGTCAAAGCAATACTGGGTGCTGATATTGCAGTGAAGCCTGAGTTTCGAGGTCAAGGAATCGCAAAATCCCTGCTCCTGTACATGAGATCTTTGCCAATCATGACAAACAAACAAGCAATGATAAGTTATATGTTTGCAGATCCGAGTTTAAGCAGGAACTTGTATGAACCCGTGGCAGGTTATATCCCTGCACCAAGCATGACTGTATCTTTCGTCAAGATCCTGAAATGGAAGGAACTCGAAAACACAATTACCGTCCTAAATAAGGAAATAAAGAGCAACAAAGAGAAATCTGATAGACTTCCGAAGACAGAGCTGACGATTCTCTTCCTTCTCCTGAACACACCTCAACTACTTCTCTCAATAAGCAAAAAAGGAATAGGAATCTATGAGGCAGGCTCAAAAAAGGCGAAAATCACCGTGAAAAGCGACTTTGCAACGCTAGCTATACTCAAAAGAAGAGAACACCGAATATATCATCTGCTAACCGCATTGCTGACACGAAAATTGAAGATTCAAGGGAATCTGATCAGCCTTTTTAGGTTCTATCGGAATATATGGTTGATAGAAGATGTTTTCAGTCAAAGAATCTTCTGACAGAATAAACGTATGAAGCAGGTGATTAAATGAGTTCGGCTTTCTGGAACAAAAAAATCCAACAAGCATCTATCAAAGAACTAAAACGCTTGCAACTTAAGCTTTTGAAGCAACAATTACTGTATGCCTACGAAAACAGCAAGTTTTACCGCAAGAAGTTTAGAGAAAACAAAACCAATCTGCAAATCAGAAACTGGCGGGACATTGAAAAACTTCCATTCGTAACAAGAGAGGAGTTAGAACGGAATTTCTCTGGTATCTTGGCTGTTCCGTTCCACAAGATAGCGACCGTGCGAATGACCAGTGGAACAACGGGGCTTCCCCTCACGATAGCGCACTCAAAGAAGGATTTGGAGAATACCGCTGAAGCTTCAGCCAGAAAGCTAACCTATCACGGCGTCACGAACAGAGACTCTGTCCAGATTACAACAGCCTACGGACTCTGGCAAGGCGCATGGTCAGTACACTCAGGCGCAGAAAAAATCGGGGCATGTGTGATCCCTGTTGGTGCCGGCGATACTGAAAGGCAGATTCGAATAATAAAACAACTTCGAACCACAGTGCTTTATGGCGTCACGAATTATCATTTCAGAATTGCCGAGGTTGCCAAAAAGCTTGGTGAAACATTGACGGATCATAATCTTAGAGTTGGAATATGCGTGGCTGAAAAACCAACTGAACAGCAAGTTGACGAGTTGAAGAAAGAATTCGGTTACAAGAACGTTGCAATAGACTATGGCGCCACAGAATTCCCAGGCTTTTCGGTTCATTGCGAAAAGGATAGAAGATTCCATCACGTTTGGGCGGACTATTACTTGGTTGAAATTGTCGATCCAAAGACGCATGAGCCCTTGGAAGAGGGTGCAAGAGGAGAATTAGTTATAACGAGCTTACAGAGAGAAGCTTTCCCACTTGTAAGGTACTTGTCGAGAGACATAACGGCTTGCATGGGATTTGAGAACTGCGAGTGCGGCATGTCGCATCCGAAAATCGAAACAAACATTGACCGCGAAGACTTTATGACCAAAATCCGCGGGGTTCCCGTCTTCCCAAGCCAAATTGAAATGATACTGAGCCAGTTTCCAGACTTGACCAGCCGATGCCAAGTTATCGTAGACAAAAGAACACCAAGCCACGAAGCAACTCTAAAAGTCGAAGTCAACCAAATCTTGGCGCAGGCTTTGCAGAAATCGCTCAAACGAGAAATAATTGAGACGATAAAAGCTAGAATTGGCATAAGCTTCAACGAGTTGATTTTTGTTCCCGCTGGAACCTTTGAAGGAAAATTCAAAAAGGCAATAATCATAGTTTAGAAAACATGCGCTGAAAAGCCAGTGTGCGCTGAAGAAGGTCTTAATTATGATAGTTTGTCTTTCTGCTTCTCATAAAAGAGCAAAACTACCTATGCTTGAGTCTCTCGCTGTTCCAAACGAAGAAGCTGCCATGAAAAGTGTTTGTGCAAATGATTATGCCAAGGAGTGTATGCTTCTGCAGACTTGCCATCGTGTCGAGTTTTTCTGCGTGGTCGAGGACTCCACCAAGGACGAGGACATAAAGCGGATACTTAGGTTTTGGAGTGCTCAGGCACGAGTTAGCTACGACGTTCTAAACGACACAGTCGAGGTTTATCAAGGAAAAGAAGTGCTGAACCACCTGTTCTCCTTGGCTGCAGGACTGGAATCCATGGTTTTGGGTGAGGATCAGATTCTCGGTCAAGTGCGCACTGCTTATGTGAGGGCTAAGAAGCTTGGAACGATTGGATTGACTCTTGACAAGATTTGTATGAAAGCCATAAACACCGGCAGACGTGTCAGGACTGAAACCAAAATCAATGAAGGTTCGGTCTCAATAAGTTCAGCAGCAGTTGACCTCGCGGCAAAAGAGTTGAGAAAGCTAAGCGCGATTAGGGTTCTAGTGATTGGTGCAGGAGAAGCCGGAGCTATTGCCGCTGAAACATTAAAGAGGAGAGGAGCTAAAAACATACTAATCGCCAATCGAACGTACAGCAAGGGCTTAGAACTGGCTTCAAAAGTTAATGGAAAACCGATAAAATACAACCGCATAATCAATACGATCCCAAAGATGGATCTAGTTATCTCAGCCGTCTCTGTTGAAAAGCCTATTTTGAAGACGGCACAATTAAACAAAGTGCTAGTAAAAGGCAACTACTCGAAGAAACTCATTATAGATATCTCACAACCTAGATCTGTCGAAGAAAAGGTAGGCCTAATTGACGGCGTTACGCTTAGAAACATTGATAATTTGGAGAAGATTGTTGAAGAAAGCATCAGAAATCGTCAGGCCGAGGTTGGAAAAGCTGAGGAAATAATCTTTGAGGAATTGCGAAGGCTTGAGTTGCAACTTTCGAGATTTCTAGCGGAGCCGTTGATTTCAAAAATATACGGTAAGATCGAGGGCATAAGACAGAGAGAGTTCGGAAGAGCTGTCGGCAAAATGCGGGAATCTGATGAGAAAAAACTGGCGATAATTGATAGATTTTCAAAAGAACTGATTGAGAGAATCCTGCAAATCCCCATTGAACAGTTGCGAAGCGCCTCGCTCAGTAATGACACGACGCTGTTATCCTCGGCTGAGAAACTCTTCCAGATAAAATCCGAAAAAGGTGAAAAGAATGTCTAAATCGGAGAAACTCTTCAAACAGGCTAAAGAGAAGATACCGGGCGGAGTAAACAGTCCAGTTAGAGCCTTCCAACCTTACCCGTTTTTCACAAAGTATGCGAAGGGCTCGCACATAGTTGACGTTGACGGTAACGATTACATAGACTACTGCATGGGCTATGGTCCGCTTATTCTTGGACATGCACATCCACAGATTGTTGCAGCTGTTAAGAACCAGCTTGACAAAGGTTCGCTTTATGGAACTCCGACTGAGCAAGAAGTGAAACTTGCCGAATTAGTATGTAACCTAGTTCCTTCTGCCGAAATGGTTCGTTTGGTAAACACTGGAACAGAAGCCACGATGAGCGCGATAAGAGTCGCTAGAGGATACACGGGCAAGAAGAAAATCATAAAATTCGAAGGATGTTATCATGGTGCTCATGACTACGTACTCGTGAAGGCAGGCTCCGGAGCCATGACCTTTGGAATGCCCACTTCTCTGGGAATACCGGAAGAAACAACGCGAAACACAATAGTGATCCCATACAACGATGTTGGCGAATTCGAGAAAGTTGTCAAAAACGAGAAAAACGACCTGGCCGCTGTAATTGTTGAACCAGTCATGGGGAACATCGGCGTCATTCCGCCAAAAGAGGGATTCTTAGAGACACTGCGAGAACTGACCGAGACTTATGGCGTAGTTCTCATATTTGACGAGGTTATTACTGGCTTTCGGCTTGCCCTTGGAGGAGCCCAGGAGTATTATGGCATAAAGCCAGACATGACAACACTGGGAAAAATCTTAGGTGGAGGCTTTCCGATGGCGGCTTATTCTGGTAAAAAGGAAATTATGGGTCTGATAGCGCCTTCCGGCAAAGTCTATCAGGCTGGCACCTACTGTGGCAACCCAATATCCGTTGCAGCAGGTTTGACCGTTCTCAATATCCTTCGTAAGAAAGGGAAAAACTTCTACTCTGAAATGAATACGAAATGTATGAGCATTATAGAGCCTCTAGAGAGCATGTTGGACGAGCTAAATTTGAAGTTGCACGTTAATCATGTTGCCTCAATGTTCCAACTATTCTTCACCAAAGATCCGATTTACGATTATGCAACCGTTAAGAAAGCAGATGACCAGAGATACATGGAATTCCACAGAAAACTGTTAGCAAAAGGAGTGTTCCTGCCACCATCTCAGTTCGAAACATGTTTTGTAAGTGCCGCACATAATGTTGAAGATCTTGAGAAAACGATGGGGGCATTTAAATCTGCTCTGCAATCACTTTAACATGGAGACTTGGAATAAGTGTCTTTCCGGTTATATTACGGGGTTTGAAATAATCGCTATAATAACTGCGGCAAGTATTTTATATGTGGTGTCTTCATACACGCCACAGCAGGACAGCAATGAAGATAGCGCTTGTAGACGAGAACTTGTCGCTAAGAACTGGATCAAGACGTTTTACCTACGAAGTAGCCCGCAATCTGCAGAACATGGGGCATGAAGCTAAAATTTTAACCACGAAACTCGACAAGGGAAAATGCTTTAAGGAGTATCTTTCACTTCCAATTGAAGTTATTTCTGAAAATAATTCCTCTCATAATCAAACGGGGCAACCGAATCTTAAGAATTTTACAGAAAAATCGTTGTTGAAGATCGTTAAC
>Ga0335070_10012069_pt1 | contig 10096 bp, 9 predicted proteins | sample Lox_Sample_13_FD_206722 | JGI IMG/M metagenome (GOLD analysis project Ga0335070, IMG submission 206722) | Soil microbial communities from Loxahatchee National Wildlife Refuge, Florida, United States - Lox_Sample_1.3 | ecosystem: Environmental > Terrestrial > Soil > Wetlands | place: USA: Florida... | reverse complement strand
CGGGGGCGCCGAACGGCGCGGGATACTGGCCCATGCGCTGCAGCAGGTCCGCCCGGTTCACCCCCGCGGCCCTCACGCGCACCAGCATCTCGCCCGCCGCCGGCTCCGGAGCCTCGACGTCCTGCAGTGCGAGCACCTCGGGCCCGCCGGGCCTGGTGATGACGACGGCCTTCACCGCGTCTCCTCCCGCGCCCACGGTGCCGGGTGCGGGGTGCGACCGCCTCGTTTCACTTGGCCCCTCGCCTTCCCATGGGTTAGCGGCGCAACGCCTCCGTGAGCACCCTCCCATCGAGCTTCTCGAGGGGGGGCACGCCCAACAGGTCGGCCAGCGTCGGCGCGATGTCCGCCACCTGGACGCGCCGCTCGTACCGCCCCGGCCGCACGCCCGGGCCCGCCAGGATCAACGCCACGTGCGTGTCGTCGTCCGATGGCTGCCCGTGCTCCGCGCTCTGCGCCGGTCCCCAGACGTCGTCCGGCTTCAGCGTCACGCAGAGCTCCACGCCGAGGTCGGGCGGAATGGCGTTGAGCCAGCGACGCGCGACGGCGTCGCGGGACGTGTCGGCGCGGGCCAGGGAGCGGGGCGTGTCGACGCGCAACACCCCCGGCACCGCACGGATCCTGGCGGCGAGGTCCGCGACGACCCGGTCCACGTCGATCTGGTTCGCCTCGAGGTGCTCGCGGTCCATCACCAGCATGCCGAGGCCGAGCCAGCGGATCCACGTGCCGGGCCCGGCGCGCGAGACCAGCGTCATCTCGGTCGCGCTGAGCAGGCTGGCGATGCTCACTTCTCTCGCGGCCGTGTCGCCGTGCGCGCGCGACCACTGCGTGTACGACGTGACGCCGTGGTCGGCGGTGAGCGAGATGACGATGCGCGCCGAATCGCGCAGGCGGAACAGCGAATCCAGGAATTGCCCCAGGTACCGGTCGAGCCGCAGGACCTGGTCGTGGATCTCCCGCGAGTCCGGCCCGAAGGCGTGGCCAATGGCGTCCGTGGACGACAGGCTGATGGCGAGGAGATCCGGGCTCGGTCCCATGCCGAGCTTGAGCTGGTTCACGCCGTCCAGCGCGAGGGCCAGCGTGATGGAGTCCATGAACGGCGTGCCGATGAGCGGGTACGCACTGCTGGGGTTCCCCGCGAGCACGTGCGGGAACGTGATGTTGCGACCCAGAAACCGGTTCGGCGCGCTGTCGGGCTCCGGGTACGCCTTCGCCGGGAGGAGCGGGTCCCACTCGCGCAGGGGCTCGACCGCATCAGGCAGGCTGGCGTTGAAGGCGTTGATCCACTCCGGCAGCGAATCCGCGTAATAGCGGCTCGTGGTGAACTGCCCGCGCTGGTACCAGTACACCTGCTGGCGCGACCTCCCGACCGGCAGGATGGCGCCACGGTCCTTCCGGCTCACCGACAGGGCCCGTGCGCCGGGATAGCGGGCCTGGATCCAGTCGAACAGTTCGGTGCCGCGGAACCGCCAGGGCGAGGCGCCCGGGCCGACGGCGCCGATGAGGTGGCCGGCGGCGCTGGTGTCCACCACGCCCTCGTCGTTGTGCACGATGCCCGTGGAGTGCGGGTTGCGGCCGGAGAGCACCGTCGCGTGCCCCGGCGCCGTCTCCGTCATCGCGTGGTCCTGGTAGGCGTCGGTGAAGACCGCGCCCCCCTGGAGCAGGCGCGCCAGTCCGCCGGTGAGCTGCGACCGCCAGCGGTCGAGGTAGTCGGCGCGGAACTGATCCACGGTGATGTGGACGACGAGTGTGGGCGTAGGGCGAGCCTGCGACGCCGGAACGGGTCCGGCCAGGGCCGCAAGCATCAGGATCACGTTGAGCAACCGCGACTCCCGTCAGGGTGGCCGTCTGCAATATGCGTGGGCGGCGGCGCGGCGAGCCAGCGCCGGGCCTAGAGCCAGCGGAAGATCCGGAGCGCCACCGCGAAGGACACGACGCCCCACGCCACGCAGATGGCCGCCGGGCCGGCGACCGACGCGAGGGAGGCGCCGTCGAGCATCACCGCCCGCAGCGCGTCGTTCAGCGCCGTGAGCGGGAGGGCCTTGATGACCGGCTGCATCACCGCCGGGAAGTTGGCGGAGGAGAAGAAGACGCCGGAGAGGATCCACATCGGCATCATGATGAGGTTCATCAACCCGTTGGCGGTCTCCGTGGTCCGCGCCCGGCTGGCCGTCAACAGCCCGATCCCGGCGAAGCACATCGCGCCGATCACGGCGAGCAGCAGGAAGGAGACCACCGAACCCCGCATCGGGACGCCGAAGGCGACCATCCCGAAGCCGATCAGCAGGACGACCTCGGGCCCGAGCATCGTCAGGCGCGCCGCGATGAACGAGAGCAGGTAGTGGCTCTTGCGCATCGGAGAGGCGAGCAGCCGCTTCATCAGCTTCTTCTTCCGCGCGTCCACCACCGCGTAGCCCAGCCCCCACATCCCGGTGCCCATGAGGTTGAGCCCGAGCAGCCCCGGAACGAGAAAGTCGATGTAGCGCGAGCCGCGCTCCATCACCTTCTGCTCGGCCACCGGCCGCGCGTCGCGGCGGCCGAACGCGCGCTGCAGGGCGTCGTCCGTGACGAGCCGCGCCATGCGGCTCTCCGTGCGGGTCGAGTCGTAGCGGTACACGACCGTCGGGCCCGCCACCACGACGATCGCCACCCGCCCCTTCCGCAGCTGCTCCGCCGCCTCGCCGGGCGGCAGCACCGAGACCGTGAGGCCGCGCGCCGCGCCGAGGACCGACGCCACGGAGTCCGCGGCGGGCCCCGCCTCCACACCGACGCGGACCACGTCCGGCGGCCGGTTCCGGAAGGCGAGACCGAGCGCCACCGCGAGGAGCAGCGGAAACGCAAAGACCCAGAACAGCACCTCCGGCTGCCGGAGCTGCTCCCGGAACCGCGCGAGCGTCAGCTGCCAGAACGGGTGGTGGCTATTCATCGCGCAGGTGCCGCCCCGTCAGGCTGAGGAACAGGTCCTCGAGCGTCGCGTGGTGCGTGATCAGCTCCGTCATCTCCACCCCACGCCGCTCGAGCTCGAGCATCAGGGCCGGCACCGCGCGGTGCGCCTCGGTCACGGTGAGGCTGAACCGCGGCCCGTCGCGCCGCGCCGCCTTGACGCCGGGCAGCGCCGCGAGCGCGGTCTCGGGCGGCGGCTCGGCCCCGTCGCCCAGCGCGAACTCGACGACGTGGTCGGCGCCGAGCGAGGCGATCAGTTCGCGGGGCGACCCCAGCGCGATCACCTTGCCGTGGTCCATCACCGCGACGCGGTCGCAGAGCCGCTCCGCCTCTTCCATGTAGTGGGTGGTGAGCACCACCGTCCCGCCCCCACGCTTGAAGGTGGAGACGACCTCCCAGAGCTGCCGCCGGGACTGGGGATCGAGCCCGGTCGTCGGCTCGTCGAGGAACAGCACGTCCGGCGCACCGACGAGGGCGCAGGCGATCGCGAGGCGCTGCCGCTGCCCGCCCGAGAGCTTCTCGACCCAGGCGTCGCGCTTCTCTCCCAGCTGGACCACGGCCAGCACGTCCTCCACGGTGCGGCCGTGCCTGTAGAAGGAGCGGAACAGCCTGATCACCTCGGCCACGGTGAGGCGCTCGGCGAGCTTGGTCTCCTGGAGCGCGACACCCAGGCGCTCGCGCAACGCGTGCTCATGGCCGTCCCAGCGCATGCCGAGGACCTCGATCTCCCCCTCGTCGCGCGGGAGGAGTCCCTCGAGCATCTCGACCGTGGTGGTCTTGCCGGCGCCGTTCGGGCCGAGCAGTCCGAAGCACTCCCCGGCGTGGACCTCGAGGTCGAGGCCCGCGACCGCGGTCACGTCCTTGTAGCGCTTGACGAGCGCGCGGCAGCGGATGGCGACCGGTTTGGAGCTCATGGAAGCGGTGGATGATGGCTAGGAGAGAGGTTAGGGGCTAGGGGTTAGGGGCTAGGGGCTAGGGAAAGGCAGGCCTCGTGCCGCTCTCCCTGACCCCTAGCCCCTAGGCCCTCGTCCCGGCCTCTAGCAGATCCTCGGCAGCTGCTCGCCGGAGAGCAGGTCCAGGACCCGCTCCCCACCGGCCCTGGTCTTCAGCACCACGAGCCCGGGCGTCCCATCGCGGCGCACCGTCCCGATGCGGGCGGCGTGCGCGGTCTCGGGGCGCGCGCGGAGCACGTCGAGCGCCCGGTCCGCGTCCGATGCCGGCACGAATGCCAGGAAGCGCCCCTCGCAGGCGACGTACAGCGGGTCGAGGCCCAGCACCTCGCAGGCCCCAGCGACGTCCTCGCCGACCGTGATGGCGCTCTCGTGCACGCCGATCTCGCACTGGGCCTGCGCGGCGATCTCGTTCAGGACGGTGGCGACGCCGCCGCGCGTCGGGTCCCGCAGGCAGTGCACGTCCACACCGGAGCCGAGCAGCGCGAGCACCGCGCCGGCGACGCTGGCGCAGTCGCTGACGATCGGCGACGCGAACGCCAGCCCGTCCCGCACCGCCATCACGGCCACGCCGTGCTGCCCGACCGGCCCGCTCACCAGGACGGCGTCGTCGGGCCGCACCGCAGCCGGCGAGACGGGCCGCGGCGCCTCCACGACGCCCACGCCCGAGCTGGTGATGAAGATGCCGTCGCCCTTCCCGCGCTCCACCACCTTGGTGTCCCCGGCGACCACCGCGACGGAGGCCTCCTGCGCCGCCGCCTGCACGGACGCCACGACGCGCACCAGGTCGTCCACCGCCAGGCCTTCCTCGAGGATGAAGCCGAGGGTGAGGTAGAGCGGGCGCGCTCCGGCCATCGCGAGATCGTTCACCGTGCCGGTCACCGCGAGCTTGCCCACGTCCCCGCCCGGGAAGAAGAGCGGATGCACCACGAAGCTGTCGGTGGTGAACGCGAACGCGCCGGCCGGCCTGGCGAGCACCGCGCTGTCGTGCAGCGCCGCCAGCGCGTCGTTCCGGAAGGCCGGGACGAAGATCCGCTCGACCAGCTCGCGCGTGAGCCGGCCCCCGCCGCCGTGCGCGAGGAGGATACGGCGGCCGTCGCCGAGCGGCACCGGGCAGACGATCTCGCCGCTCATGCCGCGCCGACCTGCGCGAGATGGGCCCGGCGGCGGTAGAGGTGGTACGCCGCGCACGCGCCCTCCGACGACACCATCGGGGCGCCGAGCGGATGGTCGGGAGTGCAGCGCGTGCCGAACGCCGGGCATTCCTGCGGCCTGAGGCGCCCCTGCAGCACGAGCCCCGCCCGGCACTCCGGGTCCTCCCGCGCCAGCGGCTCCGCATCGGGGAAGCGCCGCTCCGCGTCGAACGCCGCGTACGTGGCCCTCAGAGCGAACCCGCTGCGCGGGATCCGCCCGAGCCCGCGCCAGTCTCGGTCGGCGATCTCGAACACCTCCTCCAGCGCCGCGCGCGCGCGCGGGTTGCCCTCGGGCCGCACGGACCGCCGGTACTGGATCTCGACCTGGCTGCGGCCCTCCTCCAGCTGGCGCACCGCCATCGTGATCCCCTGCAACAGGTCGACCGGCTCGAAGCCGGTGACCACGACGGGCACGTGGTACTCCGAGCAGAGAGGCCCGTACTCCGCCGTCCCCATCACCGTGCAGACGTGGCCCGCCGCCAGGAAGGCCTGCACCCGGCAGTCGGGGGACTGGAGGATCGCCTCGAGCGCGGGCGGCACCCGCACCTGCGCCAGGAGGACGGTGAAGTTGGTGAGCCGCTTCCGGGCCGCCAGCAGCACGGCCATGGCGTTGGCCGGCGCGGTCGTCTCGAAGCCGACCGCGAGGAAGACGACCTGACGGTCCGGCTCGCGCTCAGCGATGGTGACCGCGTCGAGCGGCGAGTATACGATGCGGACGTCGCCCCCGTCGGCGCGCACGTGCAGCAGGTCGTCCTGCGTGCCCGGAACCCGCAGCATGTCGCCGAAGGACGTGAACACCACCCCCGGTTGCCGGGCGATGCGGAAGGCGCGGTCAAGGGTGCCGACCGGCGTCACGCAGACGGGGCAGCCGGGGCCGTGGATCAGCGTCACGCCGGGCGGCAGCATCTCGTCGATGCCGTACCGGACGATGGAATGCGTCTGCCCGCCGCACACCTCCATCAGCGTCCAGGGGCGCGTGACGATGGCGCGCAGCGACTCGGCGTAGCGCTGCGCCGATGCGCCGTCCCGGTACTCGTCGAGGTACTTCACGGCACTTCCGAGCGCTCGAGCGCGTCCGCCTCGCGGCCGAGATCGGCCGACGCTTCCATCTCCTCGAGATAGCGGAAGGTCTCTTCCGCATCCTCACGGCTCAGCACGGTCAACGCCAGACCCACGTGCACGATCACGAAGTCGCCGACCTTCGCCTCGGGGACGTACTCCAGGCAGACGTCGCGGTCCGCTGCGCCGAAACGCACGGTGCCGTACCACAGCCCGCCGGGGCCGCCGTGGAGATCCAGGATCTCGCCCGGGACACCGAGGCACATGGCTAGCGTCTCCGCTCGAGGAGCTGGTGGGCCGCCACGAGGGCCTGCCCGACCGCCAGGCCGCCGTCGTTCGGCGGGATGCGGCTCGCCGTGATGACCTCGAAGTGCCGGGCCCGCAGGTCCCGCGCGGCGAGCCGGACCAGCGCCGCGTTCTGGAAGCACCCGCCGGACAGCACGACCCGTCCGATCCCGACCCATTCGGCGACCGCAGCGATCATCTGCGCGAGCGTGAGATGGAACCGGCCGGCCACCGTGCAGGGCGTCGCGCCGCGCCCGAGATCCGCGAGGACGCCCGCCACGGCCGGACGCCAATCGACGTCCACCAGAGCGGCGCCGTCCGGTCCCCGTGTCTCGAGCAGCCGGAACGGATAGCCGGACTGCGCCCCCGGCTCCGCCATCTGCTCGAGCTGCATCGCCGTCTGGGCCTCGTAGCTCGACTCCTGCCGCAGGCCGAGCAGCGATGCAACCGCGTCGTAGAGCCGGCCGGCGCTCGAGGTGCGCGCCGAGCTGCTGCCCGGCCGGAACAACGCCTCCAGGATCGCCCGCCGCGGCCGCGCGTGCTCGACCGGCGGCACGTCGAGTCCCCACAGCTCGTCGCCGCGAACCTCGTGCAGCACGCCGAGCGCCGACCGCCACGGCTGCCGCGCGGCCGCCTCGCCGCCGGGCAGCCAGAACGGGAGCAGCCGGGCGACGCGCCGGAACCCGACCACCGACGCCTGCAGGAACTCGCCGCCCCAGATCGTGCCGTCGGTCCCCAGCCCCGTGCCGTCCCACGCCACGCCCAGAACCTCGCCCTCGAGGTCGTGCTCGGCCATCACCGCCGCGACGTGCGCGTGATGGTGCTGCACCCGCACGACCGGCAGCCCGCTGGCCTCGGCCAGCCGGGTGGTGGCGTAGTCGGGATGGAGGTCGCAGGCCGCTGCCACCGGCGCGAGGCCGTACAGCTGCTCGTAGTCGGCGACCGTGCGCTGCAGCGCCTCCAGCGACAGCGGATGATCGAGATCGCCGATGTGCTGGCTGGCGATGATCTGGTTCCCATGGCTCCAGGCCACGGTGCTCTTGAGATGGCCCCCCAGCGCCCGCACGGTCGGGAGATGGGCGCGCAGCTCCAGCGGGAGCGGCGCGAAGCCGCGGGCGCGCCGCAGCAGGAGCAGCGAGCCGTCCACGACCCGCGCCACGGAGTCGTCCACGTGCCGCACGATCGGGCGATCGTGATGGAGGAACGCGTCGGCGATCTGGCCGAGCCGCTCCCGCGCGGCGTCGGCGCCGATCGCCATCGGCTCCTCGGAGAAGTTCCCGCTCGTGCAGATGACCGGGAAGCCGAGCTTGGCGAGCAGCAGATGGTGCAGCGGCGAGTATGGCAGCATCGCGCCGACCGAATGGAGGCCCGGCGCCGTCTCGGCCGAGATCGCGCTCCGGTCCACCAGCGGCAGGAGGAGGATCGGCGCCGACGGCGACACCAGGAGCCGCGCTTCCTCCTCCCCGACCCGGGCGACGCGGCGCAGCGCGTCGAGGCTGGGGAACATCACCGCGAGCGGCTTCGCCTCCCGCCCCTTCCGGGCCCGCAGGCGCGCCACCGCGGCGTCGTCGCGCGCATCCACCAGCAGCTGGTAACCGCCGACGCCCTTGAGCGCGAGGATCCGTCCCGAGCGCACGACCGCGACCGCCGCTTCCAGCGGATAGGTCGCATGCGGCCCCGCGGTCCGGTCGTGCCCCTCGAACCACAGCCGGGGCCCGCACCGCGGACACGCCACCGGCTGCGCGTGGAATCGCCGGTCGCGCGGATCGCCGTACTCCGCCGCGCAGTCGGGGCACAGCCGGAACTGCCGCATCGCGGTCAGCGGCCGGTCGTAGGGGAGCCCCTCGATGATGGAGAGCCGCGGCCCGCACGCGGTGCAGTTGAGGAACGGGTAGCCGAAGCGGCGATCGTCGGGATCGAACAGCTCCCGGCGGCAGTCGGGGCAGGTGGCCAGGTCGGGGAGCATCGCGACCACCAGCTCTCCCGCCGGGTCGCTCGCCTCGATCTCGAACCGCTCCGCGCCGTCCGGGGCGATCGCCTCGGCATCCAGGCCCCGCAGCACCGCGGCCGGCGGCGCCTCCAGCGGCAGCCGCCGGACGAACTCGGTCACGGCCTCCGATGACCCCTCGGCGAGGATGAGCACGCCGAACCGCGTGTTCCGCACCGATCCGGCGAGGCGCAGCTCCTGCGCGAGCCGGAAAACAAAGGGACGGAACCCCGTCCCCTGTACCGCTCCCCGTACGGTGATGCGCGCCGCCACCCGCCGCGCGGTCGCCTGCACGACGGCACCACTCACGACGTCACGCCCACCGCCGCGTGCGGCGGCGCGGCCGCCCGCTTCGCCGCGATGCGCCACTCCAGCCACGCGACCACGTCGTCGATGCCTTCGCCGGTGCGGCACGACGCCGTCAGCACGGCCACGCCGGGATGCACGTCGCGCACCGCCGCGATCGCCCCGGTCAGATCGAAGTTCGTGCGATCCAGCAGGTCCACCTTGTTGATCGCGACGAGGTCGGCGCGCCGGAACATCAGCGGGTACTTCTTCGGCTTGTCGTGGCCCTCGGTCACCGACAGCAACATCACCACGTCGTCCTCGCCGAGATCGAACTCGGCGGGGCACACCAGGTTCCCCACGTTCTCCATCAGGACGACCTCGGCCCCCTGCTCCGCCACGCGGTGCAGCGCGGGATGGACCATCCGCGCGTCGAGATGGCACGCGGCGCCGGTGTTGATCTGGTGCACCGGCACGCCGAACCCGTCGAGGCGCTGCTTGTCCGCGTTCCCCACGATGTCCCCTTCGATCACCGCGACCTTGTACCGCTCCGCGAGGACCGGCAGGATCCACTCCAGCAGCGAGGTCTTCCCCGAGCCGGGCGCGCTCATGATGTCCACGGCGTAGATCCCGTGGGCCGCCAGGAACTCCCGGTTCTCGCGGGCGATCGCGTCGTTGGGCTCGAGCAGGCCGGTTCTCAGGTCGATCTCATGCATGGGCCACCTCGTGCTCCTCGGCCAGCTCCAGCGTGCGCACCTCGAGCTCGCGCCCGGTGGACACGCGCGTCTTCTCCGACCCGCACGCCGGGCAGCGGAACACCAGGTCTTCGACCGGGCTCGTCCGGCCGCACGCGTCGCACACCATCGTGAGCGGGACCACCTCGAACACGAGCTGCGCCCCCGCCAGCGGGGTCCCGGCGGACAGGCATTGGAAGGCGAAGTCGAGGGCCTCGGTCGACACGCCGGCCAGCTCTCCGACGCGAACGTGGATCGCCTGGACGTGCCCCGGCTGGGACTCCAGGCGCTGCTCGACCGCTTCGATCAGGTTGAGTGCAATGCTGGCTTCGTGCATGGGTCCCCCCACTGGACATTCCATTGCATAAGCTGTGCCTCCACGCGTCGCGCCAATTCCGGCAGCGCGGCCTCGACGGCGGGCGTCAGCGCCTCGCCGAAGGTGCGCGTGTCCTGCGCCTCGACCGCGAAGAACACGGTCTCCGCAGGGAGCGGGATGTCGAGGGACCGCCCCAGCGCCAGCGCGGTGCCGAGGCTCACGTCGTGGTAGGAAACGGCCCGCATGGTCGGGATCGCCACGTCGGGCGTGAGACGGTACACGGTGCCGGGAGGGCCGTGCTTCCACTCGATCGCGTCCACGATGATGGCACGGTCGTAGCCCGCGAG
>Ga0335070_10012068_pt1 | contig 10096 bp, 8 predicted proteins | sample Lox_Sample_13_FD_206722 | JGI IMG/M metagenome (GOLD analysis project Ga0335070, IMG submission 206722) | Soil microbial communities from Loxahatchee National Wildlife Refuge, Florida, United States - Lox_Sample_1.3 | ecosystem: Environmental > Terrestrial > Soil > Wetlands | place: USA: Florida... | reverse complement strand
TCCCGGAAAGAATGCCATCCGGATTGTGGTTACCAACACGATGGAGAGTGAGCGTTCGGTGGAGAACCGGGAGTTCCGTCTCGACAAAATCAAGCTGAATGGCCTTTTGGGGCCGGTCAGAATTGTTCCCTACTACGACGGCGAAATCCACTGTGTCCTAAAACGAACTGCGGCGGCGACGCCTGGAGGGAGATGATCGATGACCCACGCGAACGGTGGCGCGCAAGCAGCATGCTGTAGCGCTCCCATAGCCGATCCCCACATGGATTTCCGCTTCGACCGGGAGAGCCCGGCGATCACACTGCTTGCCCAGAGCCGCATCACAGACGGCGAACGCCTTCGCGTCAATTACTATCACGGCACACTCATTTATCACGACCAGGTCGGCGCGTGCATGTCTGAACCGAAGGTGCTCTTTGGTGAAAACGTTGACGTTGTGGGCGCCGAGGCCGACATCCCTGCCGCTACTACGGAAACCATTCCCTCCGGGCCACATCAGACCGGCTCGCTTATTTCTCCGTGCTACTGATTCAAGGAGATCTGTCTTATCCCGTACGCTCCTAAATCTATTGTCCCCTTCGTTGAGCCCCACACCAAATCCTTAATAGCAGTGCCGGCCCCGATAAGTCGACTATTTCTTTTCAGATGGAAATCGAGCTTCGCCTCATTCACGAATTGAGGATTCACATCGAGGCCCTTATTGTGAGAAAAGGGCGGATTATACTCCCTGTCCGCATATGCCAGAGTTCTCGGATACTGGTAAGACCCCTCTTGTTCGTGGTTCCAGATGATAACGGCACGATCGGGTTGCAGACTGCCGTCGCTATCCACGGATAAGATATCGTTGTACATGATTTGATTTGTCTTATTCGCCAGGTAGATGTCGGTGGCGTCGCCTGTAAACTTGTAGCAGATATTGTTGGCGAAGACTACTTCATCGTAGGCGGAAACACCTTGGTTATGCGACTGAAAATAACAACTGCCGGGACTATAAAAAACATTGTTATAGATCAGGCTACCGGTTACAGCGCTGTGGCCGTAGAGAGCGCTAACCTCTAGCGCCGCGCTCTTTTCGTTCACGACGATATTTCGCCTGAGTGTATTGGGACCTTGAGAAACCTGTAAGGATGGTTTATAAGCGATGATTAACTGTCCGACATCCTTGACGAAATTCCCCTCCACTAAGTTGTTCTGAGCCCCTGCATAAACCGCATTCCACGCCATCCCCCATCCGCCATCCATGATATTATTAAGCCAGCGATTGTAGCTGCATCCGCTCAGACAAAGGCTGACGTCGTGGCCCCCGCGGGTCAAGTGGTTGCTCCAGATCACATTGTTGTGCGCGCCGGCATCCGGCAAGACCAAAACATACCCTCCATTGCCGGCGGGGTTCTGGACGGCGTCGGGGCTTCCATAATCGTGCAAATAGGACCGGTAAATCAGATTGTGATCCCCTTTGATCTGAAGCCCACTTTGAAGAAATGTTGGTATGACTGCTGGAGAGATATTTACGTTGAGCAAGGCGTTGTGCTTGCCGAAGATTAGAGCATCGAAGCTCCCTCCCGGATCTGCCGTGGATGAGGCGCAAATCATGCCGTCCACTACAAGGTAATTACCCGCTAAAACGATAACACTTGAGTTGAGTAATGTTCCAGAAGTTATGATTGCGGTATCCCCTGGATTGACCAATACGACGGCCTTATTACCCGCTGTGCAGGACTGTCCCATGGCGATGCCGTCTTTTGCATAACTGCCTCCCATGACAATCAATTCCTGGCCGCACTGGATTGTTTTCGAGCCGTGGGCTAAGGTTAGCCAGGCGTGAGACTTGTCAGGACGAGTGCCATCATTTGAGTCTTTCCCGTTCGGAGACACGTAGCGCAAGGCATAGTTGGCGGTGGTGGCCGTCGCCACCAATGAGTACTCCCCAAATGAGTTGTCGGAATAGGTCCTTACACGAAATCTATAAGCAGTATTCGGTCTCAACCCCCATGCAATGAATTGCGCCGGCGAACTGTCCTGAGGATCGATGTAGGTTGCGTCGGTGGCCCAGTAGGGGATGCCATTAGACTGGGGATTGTAGACATGTGCCCCGGTCGGATCACTGATATTGCAGAAGCCCCCATTACGCTGCACAGTCGAGTTGCAAGTGTACCCAGTTGCTTTCGGTATGGGCTGCAACTCTGTGAAGGAGGAATAGCGTGTGTCCATATCGGATTGAATTTCGATTAAATAGCCATCGATCGGAGTGGACACCGGGGACCATCTCAGGTTGATCTGATTAGGTCCTTTCGGGGTGGCCGTGACAGAAAACCTTTCCCTCAGTGGAGTTTGCGAACGCAACAGACTACTCGCCCAAATGAGTACAACTGCGAGGACTCTTATCACCGGAAGGACCCCCTTTTGCTCCGCTTTTGCTGTGATTTTCCATTATCCGAGGGATGTCGTGCATGTCAAGTGTTGTCGGGAGGATCTGAGGTGTTTTAGTTTTCGATAATTCTCTGTCTTCGAATTCAGAGACGAGACCTGACTCGGGCTCAGTTTTCTTTGTGCTAAAATCACCGGCGACGATAACGCAAGTGTTCTGCGAGATCCGCACGATTTGAGGGGCACGCCGTGGACTCAGGCCGGCAAGATCGATTATGACTGGGCGTTCCAAAGTCCTCTTGACAGGCATTGTCGCCCTCTACCTCTCGCTTGCAATCGGATGTGCGTTCACCTTGATGCCGTGGTGCGACGAGGCCTGGTTCGCCGGTCCGGCTCTCAATCTTCTTTCCAAGGGGTACATGGGCACTCCCGTGCTGGATCCGACGGCCGCCTGGAACGTCCGTGATCTGACGAGACTCGATCGCTATACATACTGGATCGAGCCCCTTTACCCGCTATCGCTGACACTTTGGCTGCACTTCTTCAAATTCGGATTGTTTTCAGTTCGGCTGTATTCAATATTTTGGGGCCTGGTGGCGCTGGCCGCATGGCTGGCTATCGTGTGGAAGCTTTCCGGCCAGATCCGCACCGCCATTCTGACGGCGACTCTGCTGGCCGTCGACTTCCAATTTGTATGGAGCTCCAGCGTAGGTCGCATGGACATGATGTGCGGCGCGCTGGGCGCTTCCGGGGTCGCTGCATTTTTATGGCTGCGCGACAGGCATTTTGGTTTGGCCATCCTGGCGGGTAACGCTTTCGTGGTTGCCGCGGGTCTGGCCCACCCGCTGGCAATCAGCGCGTGCGCCGGACTGACTGCGTTGGTACTGTACTATGACTGGTCACGGACCGGTTTTCACCACGTGGCTGTGGCCGCCCTGCCTTATCTGGTAGGGGCAGCCTGCTGGGGATGGTACATCGCTAAGGATCCGGTGCTGTTCTGGGCGCAGTATATGGGAAACGCCTCCAATCGTGTCGTGTCCGGACCTCTAGGGGACTGGCTACGATCGCAGACCATCGAGCGGTACCTCTATATGTACGGGTTGGCGCCCGACACCCACGGCTTCAGCCACGTCAAGATTATCGTGCTGCTGTTCTACCTGGCCGGGCTGACAGGAGCGCTCACCAGCCGCCGGATTCGCGGACACAAAGGTCATCGCGCCCTGTTGCTCTATTGGTTTGTCTCATCACTTGCAATTGCGGCAGTCGATAAGGCGATCCAACCCTTCTATCTCGTCCATTTCGTGATGCCTATGGCAGCCATCACGGCCGTGTGGCTGTCTTCCGGCTGGGACGCCCGGGGACGTGCGTCGCGCTGGGCGCTGGCCGGGATCCTGACCGCGGCTTTTGCCGTACAGCTTGCCGTCGCCGGATCACGTATCGCGCAGGATCCTTATCAAAGGAACTATCTGGCCGCGACGCAGTTTCTCAAGCAGCACGCCGGCACCGGCGATGTAATTTTCGGCAGCGGGGAGCTAGCCTTTCAACTGGGCTTTGACGGCCAGGTCATCGACGACTATCGCCTCGGATTCAAAACCGGGAAAAAGGCCTCCTTCGTGGTACTGGATCAAAACCGTTATGTGGAGTGGATCGCTAAGCTTGAGAAGCGTGAGCCTCAAGCCTATCAATACATTCAGAGAATGCTCCGCAGAGATTTTCAACTGGTGCACGTCGATGGCGCTTACCAGATCTACGCACGAAAGAGCTAGTCGTCACCGGGCCGGCATGCCACGAATTGCCACAACGAGCGAGCCATTATTGCCGGCCGCTGATTTCAAATCATTGACATGTTGACGTATTCCACAGTTATCAGAATGGACCGGCGAAACGTCAGCTTTTGTCTGCCACCGGTCGTGATTCTGCTCATTGGCCTGTTCTATCTAACAACCCTTCGTTCCGGACACGACTGGGGCGACGACTTCGCCATGTATGTGCAACAGGCGCGCAATATCGCCGAGGGTCGGCCACTTACACAAAGTGGATATATTTACAATCCTCTTTACCCTCAACTGGGGCCCCGGGCCTATCCGCCGGTATTTCCGTTCCTCCTGGCATCTGTTTACAAGTTTCAAGGTCTCAACTGGATTGCGCTCAAGATCGTACCCGTGATGAGTTTTTTGGCGGCACTCGGATTATTGGCTTTCTGGTTTGGTCAAGAGCTTAAACTGGAATCGCTGCTAGTTCTGATTGCGATTTTGGGGTTGAATCCGTTTTTCTATGGGTTCAAGGACCAAATCTTGGCTGATTTTCCTTTCCTGCTTTTCTCGGTAGCAACACTGGTAGTGCTCGAAGGCTCTCATAAGAAGGCCGGCGGATTTCGGGTGTTGCTCGCGGGTCTTTGTATCTGCCTATGCCTCGCGACCCGTGCGGTCGGAGTGGTGCTGCTTCCCAGCTTCTTACTTTATGAGTGCGTGCGAGAGCACCGGATCACGGCGGCAGCGATTCGCGTCGGTTTGGTGGCGGGTGTTTTTATATCTCTGTATTTGTATGTGTTTAATGGATCAATTTCCTATCTCGATCAATTGCATATTACTTTATCAACGGTTCGCGAAAATCTAATTGTCCACTTCTGGCAAATCTATAAGTATTTATGGGGGAATGGATGCCCTCGGGCCTGGGCGGCAGCGCTGACCGTCTCGCTGGGCGTCTTGGCGATTGTAGGGTACTTATTGCGCCTGCGAAGGCGCTGGGATGTGCGCGAGGTCTTCGTGCCACTGTACGTAATCGTGGTGATTGTGTGGCCTACCGAGAATGATTTCCGCCTACTCATCCCGGTGATTCCGTTCTGGTTTTTCTATGCGGCAATTGCACTTGACGGGCTGGCCTTGGCCTCAGGGGCATGGCCATGGATGGAGTGGCTGCGACGAGCCGGAACCCCGGCACTATTGGCGCTGATCACACTCTCATACGTCGAAGCCTATGGCCGCCTTGAATATGGCCCGATCGAACAAGGCGTAAGCGATCCACATTTCGTGGAAGTGTGCTCGTATGTTGTCACTCATGCTGCGCCTAAAGGCATATTTATCTTTGAAAAGCCTCGCATTCTCAGCTTGCTCACGAGGCGGAGTGCTTCGGGCTACCATGACGCCGCCGATCCAGGAGAATTGTGGCGATATAGCCGTACGATCGGCGCATCTTACTGGATTCTTTCTCGAAATTCGTATCGGGACCAGTTATATCTCAGGCCACTGGTGAACTGTTATTCGTCTCAGGTCGATCTGGTGTTTTCGAACTCCGGCTTTGACTTGTATCAATTACGCTAGCAAAAGGAGTCGCAAAGCGTTCGGTAGCTCGGAGGTCCGTGACGCGCTCGCTAAAGTCGCGGGCATACTGAGGCCACCCTTGGGAATTGTCCTGCTGCCGTTGGAGTCGGCCTCCTGGTTCTAATCAGTGCGGTTTAGGCGAGCGATGAAAACAACCCGGCCAGTTCCTGGTGAATTGTCTGATATGTCAGCATTCTCCACGAGAGTAGAGTACAGTAGTTAGCGAGTATTTTAGAACCGTGGAAAACCCTGAACGACCCAGGACCGGCTCTCGCACACAAGGCTTTTACGCCCGACCGAGCCCCACGAGAACGTCCGCAAATGCAGCTGGGAGCCGAGGCCAGCCCGCGAGCGGCCAGACTCTCGATCCACAAATAGGTCAACCGGCAGCATCCAAATCCTTCTCTGGGAGATCTATACGCGGAGCCGTTCAGTGTTACCTGGCCTCCGCAGTCCTGTTCATTTTCTACAGCCGGTTTTTTGATTTGTTCCTGTCTCAATATAAAATCCCCGCCATTACGCTGGGACTTAGTGCTGTGGCAAGCCTCATCAGTGGGCACCTCTGGCAGTCGCTGCACTATCGCATCAGTAAGCTGCTGCTCCTTTTCACGGGTGTGTTGACGGCGTCCTCGATGTTTAGCATATGGCGAAGCGGCAGTCTCCAAATCATGATCGGGTGGGCCAAATCACTGCTGATCTACTTTTTGATTGTCAGCCTGATTCAGAACTGGGAGCAGAGTTGGAAACTGATCCGCAATATGGCATGGTCGATCGGTGTCCTCAGTGTATTGAGTTATATGTACGGCAGCGGAGAAAGCGGCCGTTTTCTTCTTGCCGAAGGCAAGCTGATGAACCCGAACGATCTCGCACAGGTTCTGCTGCTGGGGTTGCCATTTCTCGTGATGCTGTTCTCGAGCTCCAGCTGGCTCGCGACCTCGCGCCTGACAAGCCTTTTTCTCATCGGTGTGCTGGGCGTGACGCTCTTGCGTACCGGCTCGCGAGGCGCCATGATTTCGGCGGCGATCTCTCTTTTCGTGATTATGGTGACCAGTGCATCCAAAGTCAAAATGTTGACGGCCCTGCTTTTCGCCACGATTCTGGCGTGGGGAGTTCTGGCAGCTTCTCCCGCGCTCCGCACCCGCTATCTGACGTTTTTCGATTCCACGATTGACGACACGTCTGAGGAGACGTCTCAAATGAGTCGAATTGCGGTGGACTCGGCGGTGGATCGCCGCGAACTATTGATTGAGAGCGTGAAGTTCACACTGCTGCATCCGATACTGGGCGTGGGCCCGGGCATGTTCGCCGAGGCTCGGGAAAGAGATGCGGCGGAACAGGGAAAGCACACCGCCTTTCTTCTCACTCACAACACCTATACTCAAGTCTCTAGCGAATGCGGCATTCCCGCCTTACTCCTCTTTGCCACGATCGTGGTTTCCATCTACCGCGCAGCCTCCAAGATGCATCGCCTCAGCCGCAGACGGATCGAGCCGGATCTGAAAGCAGTAGCGGCAGCGGCCTTGGCCTTGAAGTATAGCGTGCTCGCTTACGCGACCACCTCATTTTTCATCAGCGTAGCCTATCAAGCTCTCTTGCCTACCTTAGCCGGCTTGGTGGTAGCTCTGGAGCACACGGTGGCACCCCGGCTTGCTGCTCCAGCGAAGTAGCCCGGCGATACAGATAGCATCACTGGCCGGATTAGGCCGACCTGACGAGGAACAGCCGCCATGACACATCAACGGTGGATGTAGATCTCTTCACCGGCCTGGTTGTATACGGGTCGGTACTCATTCAAGAGCCGAGCCGTCACGTAACGATACACGGCAGGCTCTTCCGAGGCGAAACCCCGGAAGTACTCGCGGAAATCAACATCCCCAACTACGATGAAGTCGGGTGTCTTGCCACTGTGGTATCCGAGACGGGGATCATCGAGAACGTTCCCATTGAATCCCAGCGCGAAATCGAGTGCGGCAGTCCCCACAATGAGCGCTTTGTGTCCGGCATTCTTCCGCAAAAACTCCACTGCAGGAAGGTAGCTCGTGTAATACGGATTCTGTTTGATTCGGTTGATGCTGATAAGTAACTGAACGCCAATAAACCCCAATAGCAACGCCGCCAGCAACGGACGCCAGGTCGCATGCATGCTCCAGATGCTTACCAGCCAGATTGCAAGGAACATATTCAGCAACGGAACGGTGTGAATCAAGTAATAAGGCAGCTTTTGTGCGTCATAGACAGCCAGCACGACGAATTGAACCGCCGCCACAAGTAGCAGCGCGCGATACCCTGCCCGCGAGCGCAAGCTCTTCGAACTCAGTAATCCGGCCAGTCCGAGCCCGTGGACAAACGGAATTACCAGCTTCAGCCGGCTCAGTCCCTTTGATCCCTCCGCCAAACCAAAGTATCCGAGATACCGATGCGTGATCTCACTCCAGAGTCCCGCCCACGGTGCTTTCAGGTAGCTCAACCTAGCCCCACTCTGAATGTTCGCCGTGAACTGGGCGAGGAATGAGGTAGGATCCTGCGAAATGTACAGACCCCATGCCAAGGCCCCCAGAACGTAGGGTGCAGTTGCAAACGCCAAATCACGAAATGAGAGGCGCCGGCGGTCGAAATAGACCATCATCAAGATGAGGCTCGTGAAATACAAAATACCGTTAGGATGGGTCAGAGCGCTCGCGCAAACTAATCCATGGGAGGCCAGCACGGCAGCCTGCAAATGACTCTCGCGCAAGTACAGGTAAGCGGCCAAGCCGGACACCCCCAGGGCGGCGTTCATCATGTCCATCCGGCCCGAAGAGCCTGCTGCAATGAACGAGGAATCGAAGGCGATCAACACCGCCGCTAGTGCCGCCACATGCCGATTTCCGGAGAGGATCAGGGCGATCGAATAAAGCGCTGCTAGAGCGAAAAGTCCCCATACTTGCGAAAGTGCCCTCATGGAGAACAGCGAGAAGCCAAACAGCTCATACCATCCTGCTTGCGCGAGGAAGTGTAAGGGCACCATCCAATAGGTGCGCCGCTCGATGCCCTGCCACCGTGTGCCGGCCGTTTCCATGACAGTAGTTCCCATGTAACCGTGGGAAACCAGATTGACGGCGGGGCTTGCGAATAGCGCTTCATCCACCCATGGCAGTTTGGTGAAAATGCTTCCCGTGGTCAGGAGAAAGTAGAGAATCAGGGCTCCGATGATGATCAGCTTATAGCCATACTTTCCCACTTAAAAATGAACCTGGTGGCGGATCAAATACTTCGCCGCAGGACCTCCTTCCTTGGCTTGCTTTCGGCGATAAGGAGTCACATTGGGGCTGTGAGAATCTGGAAATTGCCCAGTACCCTCGGGGCTGGCCAGTCCGTAGGCTTCTTTAAGCCAGCCTTTCGTCGTTTTCCGTACTGGGACCAATCCCACTTGCGGAATCTCTCCTTGGGGCTCATCCTGGATGAGACCAGACTGATTGTTCAATTATTATGGCAGCCTGAGAGACTGAAGCCGGATGCCGAGTGGAAGCCCTCTGAAGAATGCCGCCCGCGCGGCTTTTCACAAAGTCGGCGGGCTCAAGATGGCGCGATGGGTGAATCGCAACGGGCTTCGAATCCTGATGTATCACCGGTTTAGCCGGCGTGAACCGCTAGCACGGCAGTGCGCGCACATCTGCGCCTGTTATTCGCCGGTGTCTATGTCTCACGTCGCGGATTGGTTGGCGGGGCAGCGGCAGTTGCCTAAAAGCGCGCTGGCGGTTACGGTGGATGACGGCTACCGTGATTTCTACCAAGTAGCGTATCCGGTCCTTCGCGAGTACGGGATCCCCGCGACCGTCTACCTGGTGAGCGACTTCGTCGACAGGAGCTGCTGGCTTTGGGTCGACCAGGTGCGCTATGGATTTCTACACGCGCAGGTGCCGATGTTCCGCATGGATTTAGCGGGTCAACCGCCACGAAGTTTCCATCTGGGAACTGACGAGATGCGCCAGGCCGCGGCCCGAGCTGTGATTGAAGCCGCCAAGGAGATTTCAAATGCCGAGCGCCTACGCCTGCTGAAGATGTTGCCGGGGGAGTTGGGAGTCCGCTTGCCCGAAGAGCCTCCGCCGGAGTACGAGGCCCTGCGGTGGGATGAGGCGCGCGAGATGGCCGCCGCCGGAATCGAGTTCGGTGCGCACACGCGAACGCACCCGGTGTTATCCAAGTTGGCCGGGGAACGGGAGCTGGCAATTGAGATATCGGGAGCAAAGCGCCAAATCGAGCAGCAGATCGGGCGAGCAGCGGAACACTTCTGCTATCCGAATGGAGCGTGGGAGGACGTGGGGTCGAGGGCGGTGGAGGCAGTGCGGGCGGCTGGATTTCGAACCGCGGTAACCGCTGAGTCCGGGCTGAATCACGCGGCAGCTGACCCGTTCCGGTTGCTTCGCATA
>Ga0335070_10012067_pt1 | contig 10097 bp, 11 predicted proteins | sample Lox_Sample_13_FD_206722 | JGI IMG/M metagenome (GOLD analysis project Ga0335070, IMG submission 206722) | Soil microbial communities from Loxahatchee National Wildlife Refuge, Florida, United States - Lox_Sample_1.3 | ecosystem: Environmental > Terrestrial > Soil > Wetlands | place: USA... | reverse complement strand
TAAACATGTAGGAATCCAATAACCAATACTCAAACAGGAGTTTTTAAACCGTTGATTTTGGTCATTGGTAATTTGGTTATTCCTGCTTGCCGGCAGGCAGGGGTGATGATTTTGATTTTGGAATTTGACTATTGGAATTTTGTTCGTCCGGGTATGATGATCAGTTAGCTTATTGCTCTTCTCTGGCGGAGAAGAAAAAATGAGACGATGAAGTTAACTGAGGAAGGGCCTTGATTCCTTTTGCGATTCATGATAATGAAAAAGCACCTCAAACGTGATCAGGAGGGTTTTAATGAAAGAAGAGAGCATCCTACCGAAACGACCTTTAGGAAGGACAGGAGTGGAGGTGACTATCCTTGGATTGGGTGGAGAAGGTATCCTGAGAACCTTTGGGCAGGAAAAGGAGGCAGTGGCACTCATCCAGCGGGCCATCGATTTAGGGATTACCTACTTTGAATCCGCTCGTGCTTACTCTGGCAGCGAATCCTATTACGGAGAGGCTCTGAAGGAAAGGCGCCGTAATATCTTCCTTGCTAGCAAATCACATGAACGTACCGGGGATGGGGCGCTCAAACACCTGGAAACAACCCTCAGTACGATGAAAACGGATTACCTCGACCTCTGGATGGTTCATGATGTCAGGACGACGAAAGATCTTGACGCGATTTTCGGACCAAAAGGGGCGAGCAAGGCCTTTGAAGCTGCCAAACGCAATAAGTTAGCCCGGTTCATAGGAATCTCTGGACACAGAAATCCGACGATCGTCTCCAGGGCCCTTGATCTCTTTCCCTTCGACACGGTGCTGATGCCTGTTAATCCTGCCGAACCTCATTATTGGTCTTTTCTCAGCGAAGTCTTGCCCAAAGCCCAAGAAAAAGGAATGGGGATTCTTGGGATGAAAACCCTTTCCAGAGGGGTCTGTATCAAAATCTTTGGGGCCGAATCGATTGAAAATTTCCTCCGTTTTGCCATGACCCAACCGATCTCCGCAGTCGTGGTCGGCTGTGAAAACATCGAGCAGTTGGAGATGGATGTCCGGATTGCCAAATCTTTTCACCCGCTGCCCCAGAAGGATCAGGACATCCTGCTCAGTAGAGTGAAGTCTTATGCGCGCGAATTGATGTACTACAAATTGTGAACCCGAAATGGCGTTCCTAACTCTTTTGATCCAACGACGTTCTGAAAGTCTCAAAAGAAGTCTTTAAGAAACCTAATGATTTTGGCAACGACATCCTTCTTAACGGGTTGGAGGTGACTATCCGGGAAGTCGCCAACGACGGTATTTCTTTCCGTCGGAGACGGGATTCGAGGTTTGTGTTTGTCTTTCAATGCCGTCGAGACAAGCAGGGTGGCTCCTAAGACAGCGATTGCCCTCATCATCGATGTACTGACGTCCACTATTTTGGCAATATCTTTTTTATCTGAGGGAGGTGTAACGTATGTCCCTTTAACGATAGAAATCTTTGGAGAGGTAAAGATGACATACAGAAAAGCAGCAGCTCCTATTATCAGAATAAGTCTTTGTTTGCGATTCAAATTCTCCTCTTTTCAGGATCACATTTCTCGGAGAGGCCTTTTGAAATGATAACAGTAGGGGTACGTGATCAGGAATTCTTTCGCTTCGTCCTCCTTATTAAGGGGCACGGTCACTGGAAGAGAGATGACATAGGCCATGGCTCCTAAAGCTATATGCAGACACCCCAGTGGCCTCACCCACAGAAGCTCCCCAACAACTTCCGCCGTAGAAAGATCTCCCGCGGGCTCGTCCTTAGCAGAAACGAATGCGTTGAAAGACAACATGAAAAAAGAAACCATTAAAATAATGACCGTCCTTTTCATCTGTAACCTCTCTCCGTATATTATTTTGTCTTGGAATTGAGAACGCGATCACAAGCGACGACCAATCCGGCGAACCTTCCCAGTATCTTACATCAAACATGGGGGGCTGTTCAAAGGAAATAACTCATTTCGCTACATCCAAACGTCTTTGATACGGGACTTGACCTTTCCCATGCTGTCAGGCGAACTATCACATTTGCCATGGACATTGCAGGCGTGTTCCAGACTGTACCTCATCAGTTCCTCGGTAGTCTCAGCCCGAATCATGAAATTGCAATCCGACCTGAAATTCTTGCAGGTCAACTCCTTATATTGTTTCGTACGGGTTCCCATAGGTTCCGCCTCCTTTTGCTTTAAAGGTAATCATTGGAACTTGCCATCGCAAGGAGGGATCGATTGAAGGGGCTTTCTGTTCTGAGGGTTGCGTCAAGATGGTTATTGATAGAAGTCAGACCTTCCTGCCCCATCTATTCATCCAATTCTTCCTGACTTCAGGGTTAACCGCATAGAGAGGCCATTCTCCGCTCAAGGCTGAGACGACTTGTGTCATGGGTTTGTAGTGTACCTCTGCCTCCGAAGCGATCGAGTACCAGGCAGCATGTCCGGTCAGGATAACATTTTGAATCCTGAGGAGAGGATTTCCGGGAGAAATGGGTTCATCTACGGTTACGTCGATTCCGGCTCCGGCGATGAGGCCTTCCTGCAAGGCCCGGACAAGGGCATTTTGATCCACACACCCTCCCCGGGCAGTATTGATGAAGTAACAGGTATGTCTCATCTTCTTAAATTCCCGATACCCGATCATGTTGGTTGTTTCAGCCGTGAGGGGTGTGTGGACGCTGATAAAATCGGAATCCCTAAGAAGCGTCTCAAGGTCTACGGGTTTCACACCATGACTCTCCATGACCGGCCCCAAGACATACGGATCGTAGGCAATCACGCTCATCCCGAGGCCCTTTGCCTTGAGCGCTGTAGCTGTGCCAATCTTCCCAACGCCGATAATGCCGAGGGTTTGGTCACGCATTCGGAATATGGGATGAGCGATCTCCATAATGGCTAGCCTATCCATCGTCAGATTGATCCGTCTTTCTCTCACCGCTTTGTCCAATTGGGGTATTTTGTGGCCCAGCGCCAACATAAACGCGATGGCAAGACCTGAAACCTCGTCCAGGCAGTAATCGGGAACATTGGTGACAACGATCCCATACTCGGTGGCGGCCTCCAAATCGGTCTTATCAAAGCCTATGCCCATACCGGCGACAATGCGACACCTGGAAAGAGCTCTGAGCACCCTTCGAGTAAAGGGATGGAGAGAAACCACGCCAATGACGGCATCTGCATCCTCAGCGTTTCTGATGATGTCGTCCTCGGCTATCCACACCCCCTTTACCAAGGAAGCATCAAAGGCTTCTAACAGTTTTTCTCCAAGATCCTCGCCCTCAATACTATACATATGGACAACTTTGAATTTCATCGTCTCAGCCCTCTCTCAGAATTTTCTGATAAGCTCTCTCATCTCCACCCCAAACTTTCATCTTCACCTTAACCAGTCGCGAACTTCTCAGGGTTCAGAGATTTCTTGCCCTTTTCAGAAATCTCTCAAACTTATAATGTTGACAGCCACGGATTGACAGGAGGATAATAGCTGATATGAAACGAATTTACAAACATTAAATACTCCAAACAGGTGATATCTCTCGGTGGGCCGGGTTGCACATGCAGAAATGAATGATTATAATTTATTTCATAAACTCGAAAGGAATGACAGACCATGAAGCCCGTTCGGTTGGAAATTGTGACGAAGATGCTCACCTTTTTTGGTCAATGCCGCCGCTGTGAAATCCTTTACGATCAAGTCGAGCTTGGCAAGAAGTCTCGCCAAAAAGAGGTTGAAGAGTACCCCTCGGACTTAAAAGAGGAGTACGCCAAGCTTTCGGAATGGATCCGGGAATTAACCCGGCTTTATAAGCACCGTCTCCTTATCCGACTGATCGATGTTCAGTCTCCACTCGGAATTTACAAATCCCTCCGTTATCGAATTCGAACCTACCCCACTTTCATCGTGGAAGGGAAGGAAACCTATGCAGGATGGGACAAAGACCGTCTGGAGAGCCTTCTGGATCGGTATATCAAGAGCTCTCCCCCGTCAAGACACCAAAGCCCTGAACCTTCTCTTTCTTAACGGGAGATGTGTTCCGTCGGCATAAATGCCGACGCTACATTCTTTTAACAAACACGCATCACGGACACCGGTCACGATCGTTTGAGAGACATGGGAAGAGCTGGATGATTTGCTAAGTGGAGAGGAAAACTTCCCATAGAAAATCTTCCAAGGGTTAGAAGTCGAACGGGGTGTAAACAGGTTGGAAGATAGTAGGTTTGAGATTACAGGGTTTTGAGCAGGTCTTCTGCGAAGTCTCTCAGGTCGCTATCGCTGGCCGTCATCGCTAAGATATCCACCTTGGCTCTGAAACCCTGCCTCTCAATCAGACTCCTGGCTTCATAAAGATCCTTCATCGCTGCAAGGGCCTGCAAGACCGTCTGGGGATCTGAATAATCCAACAAAAGCGAGAGCGTACTCCAGTCGTCCGGAAGACCGTATTGATCCAAATAGGCCTTCACCGCTGTTTCAAACTGATCGGTGCCGTGATAACGGTCGATGTCGTTATGAGCCTTTTGATGTCTTTTGGTCCCTTTCTTCCCCATGAAAAGTTTATCTGCCTCCTTTCGGTACTTTCTCATCACCCATTCGGAACGGCGAGATCGCTGCCGGTCCATCGGGGCTTCTTTGGGCGCATATGGACTGCGATCTTTCCTTCGATCAATCTCTCTCCAGGAAAGTTTATCCTCTTCACCGCTATGGCGTTCCCGCACCATACCCTTCTCCGTCTTTGAAACCTCTGTTTCTTATATCACTCTTTGAAAAAATAAGTCAATCTTGCGATAGGCTTCTATCATCAGGGATCAAAAGATAGCAGGACAATTTGAAATTCATCCCGTTAAAAATGATGCCCTGCCCTCGGCCCTGTACACCACGCGGTGCAGGGCTCGGCAGCGGGGTTTGCCCCGATTAATTCCGCCGGGGTTTGACCCGCTGCGCCAGCGCTTGCGCGGTGAGTCCCCCACTGGAATTTCTAACGGGATTTAATCTTTCGGTGGATTGGGTTTTTCCTGGCGCTTCACCTCAACCCCGTTCAAAGTGAAAATAAGCGTGAGGACCTCCCCCGATTTTCCAAACCTCTCCAGAATCTTTCCATTCAAGGCGAGGTCGAGCCCGCCCGCATTTCCAAGAATCATCCGGATCCGATTCGATGCCTGAACGGAAATACCTTCTCCCGGTTTCAAGGTCATCCCCCTTCCAGATTGACCGTCCACCTCGAGGCTCACCCATGTTTCTTCGACTGCTTTTAGCTGGAGAGATAGAGGTTTCTTTTCTGGTACAGAAGTGGTTGAGGCTACTGGAGAAGAGGGTGCCAGGGATTCCTTTCCCTTGATCACAGGCTTTTCTTTTGGAACAGGGGTCACTGCAGCAACGGGAGGAACAGGAGCTGTGGATCCTTCGTCAACGGCGGCGGCTTTCTCCGGGACAGGTTTTTCCGGGACCGGTTCAGGGGGTTTTGAAGAGTAAGGGGAGAAGAAATAAAGAAGGATGAGGCTTGCTGCAATGACTCCTACTATGACCCAAGTCGGTTTTGTATTCCACAAGATTTCTTTTTTGCGCTTGGAGGGTTGAGCTGCTGAAATTTTTTGCTTTGGTTTTGGGGGTGGAGGGGAGGGTTCTGCGAGTTCTGCACGGGGAGGTGCAAGGGGTTCTCCTTTCAAAACTTTTTCGTATCGAAGAAGGACTTCATTCTCATCGAGCCTGAGATATTTCGCATAGGCGGAAAGAAACCCTCTTACATAGGTGGCAGGAGGGAGAAGTTCGTGCCGATCCTCTTCAATGGCTCTGAGAATGTGCTCCCTCACCCTAGTATTTTTTGCCAATTCTCTCAAGGAAATCTTTTTGGATTCCCGCTGATTTCTAAGATAGCTTCCTAAGGTTTCGGGTTCGTCCACCATTGAATCCTCTTAGTGGGAATACTTCAACGTTGCCAGATATCCCATTCGATCCAAGGCCCGCGGGTCCTGGGTCCAATTTTTCTCCACATTCACCCACAGCTCCAAGAAAACCCTCGTGCCCAAGAAGGCCTCTATCTCTTTTCTGGCAGCCTCTCCAACCTTTTTCAATTTCTGTCCACCTTTTCCGATGATGATCTTTTTTTGAGAGTCTCTCTCCACATGGATCGTTCCTTGAATGACCACGAGATTTTTTTCAGAATGCTCTTTGAACGCTTCGATGGTGACCGCCGTCGAATGGGGAATCTCTTGATAAGATTGTTCGATCACTTTCTCTCGAATGATTTCAGAGACCCAGAACCGCTCCGTCTGATCCGTGGTCATGTCTTGCGGATAGTAAGGTGGGGACTCGGGGAGGACTTTCAGAATCTCATCCAATAGAATCCCTACCCCGTCTCCGGTGATGGCCGAGATGGGAATGATCTCTTCAAAGGGACAAACATTCCGATACTGATCCATGAGGGGAAGGAGCGCCGGCCTTTTTACCCTATCTATCTTATTAATCACCAGAAAGGGAACACCCCGGCTTTCCTTGAGGAATTTTATCATCTCCCTGTCTTCCTCTACGTGCGGATTCATTGCCTCAATGAGAAAGAGAAGGACATCTGCATCCCGGCCTGAGGAAATAGCGGTTCGAACCATACGCTGATTCAATTCAGAACGACCATGGTGAATTCCCGGGGTATCGAGGAAGATCAGCTGACCTTCCTCGACATTCTTAATGCCAAGAATCCGGTTCCGTGTGGTCTGGGGCTTTTCAGAAACAATCGCAATCTTGTCCCCAATGAAACGATTAAAAAGCGTCGATTTTCCGACATTCGGCCTTCCGAGGATGGAGATAAAGCCAGATTTGAAAGGTGCCATTCTTAACTGGTGAGTTCGGAGTCTACCGCCAAAGCCCCGAACTCAGAACTCATAACTCCGGACTTCTCAATTCTACGAGGGCAAGGTTAGGTCTAACACTTCCTGGACGTGATCCACTAAGATGAAATTCATCTCCTTTTTGATATAGTCCGGGATATCCTCAAGGTTTTTCTCATTCTGCTTGGGCAGGATCACGGTCTTCACTCCAGCCCGGCGCGCAGCCAGGATCTTTTCCTTAATCCCTCCCACAGGAAGCACCCTTCCGCTCAAGGTCAACTCACCGGTCATCGCAATCTCACGAGGGACAGGCTTCTCTTTCAGAAGAGAGAGAACGGCAGTGGCAATGGTAATCCCGGCAGAAGGTCCGTCTTTGGGAGTGGCCCCAGACGGGATGTGGATATGAAGATCGCACGCCTCATAAAAATTCTCAGGAATATGGAGAGAAGAAGCATTGGTTCGAATATAAGAGAGGGCAGCCTGAGCAGATTCCTTCATGACCTCTCCCAGAGACCCGGTCAGGATGAGCCCTTTATCCCCTTTCATCTTAGAAGTCTCGATAAAGATGATGTCTCCTCCGTTCTCTGTCCAAGCCAACCCCGTCGCTACGCCGACGCGATCCCTCTCCTGAGCAACCTCGCGGAAGAATTTGCGTGGACCCAAGAATTCCTCAACGGCTGCTTCGTCGATGGTCTCCTTCGGGACATTCCCCATGGCTACTTCCTTGGCAATCTTCCGACAGATGGTCGCAATCTCCCTTTCCAAATTCCTGACCCCTGCCTCCCGCGTATATTCTCGGACGACTTTGTAAACCCCGCCAGAGGTGAAAGAGAGGGGATAGTCTCTCAACCCATTTTCTTCTTTCTGGTGCGGGATCAAAAATTGGAAAGCGATCTTCTCCTTCTCCTCCTCGGTATATCCCGCCAGATGGATCACCTCCATTCGATCCAACAAAGCGGGAGGGACCGGAGAGAGGGTATTGGCCGTCGTAATAAACAGGACGTGGGAGAGGTCAAACGGGACATCTAAATAATGATCCGTGAATGAAAAATTCTGCTCCGGATCGAGGGTTTCAAGAAGGGCGGCGGCAGGATCTCCCCGGACGTCCTGACCGATCTTATCCACTTCGTCGAGCATGAACACGGGATTGGAGGTCTCCGTCCTCCGGATCTCTTGAATAATCCGGCCGGGAAGAGCTCCCACATAAGTTCGGCGGTGGCCCCGGATCTCTGCCTCATCCCTGACTCCTCCCAGGGAGATGCGAATGAATTTTCTCTCTAACGCGCGGGCAATGGAGCGCCCCAGGGAGGTCTTGCCCACACCAGGGGGACCGACAAAACAGAGGATCGGGCCCTTCATCGGTTCTTTCAATTTTTTGACGGCCAAGAACTCGATGATCCGTTCTTTTACCTTTTCGAGGTCATAATGGTCCTCGTTGAGGATCGCCTGAGCCCGGCTGAGGTCGAGGTTGTCCACTGTCTTCTTATTCCACGGCATCGTGACGAGGTAGTCGAGATAAGTCCTGGAAACGGTATATTCCGCCGAAACTGGATTCATCCTCTCCAGTCGGTTGATTTCTTTATATGCGATCTCCTCGACTCTTTGCGGCATCCCTGCGTTTCGAACTTTCTCCTTGAGTTCCTGGATCTCAGCCTGATAGGGATCTTCTTCAAAGGCTTCCTTCTGCCCTCGCGCAGAAGGACGGGCAGAATGATCCTTCTGAAATTTCCCTGCCTCTTTTCCGGGATTGAGCAGGGCCCGGGGTCGGGGTGGGGAGGATTGAATCTCTCGATTGAAGTGATGAAAGACTTTCTTCAATCGCTCCAGCGGATCAACGGTCTCAAAAATTTCTTGCTGCTCCTTCAATCCCAGATGGAGCGTGATCGCAATCAGGTCAGCGAGTCTCCCTGGATGGTCAATCTTATCGAGGGTCTTCAATATTTCTTCGGGCAGGGGCTTTCCTCCAGAAAGAGAGATCTTAAAAAGGGTCCCAATGCTCTCAACAAGGGTTTCAGAGAGGACAGTCCTTTCTTGATGCTCGTTGATCTCACTAACATCTGCCTTAAAATAGGGGGTTTCGCGAGTGACGTTTTGAAGGAAAACTCTTGAAAGCCCCTCCACGAGAATCTTCATCCCTCGATTGGGCAACTTTACCAATTGGAGAATTTTACAGACCGTTCCGACGGAAAGGAGGTCCTTGGGTTGAGGGTCTTTGAGATAGGGATCGCGAAGGCCCACACACCCGATAACGCTATTCTCCAATAAGACCTTATTTAAGATGGCTAACGCCTCATCAGACTGGAAAAAAAGAGGAGCAACGACGTAAGGGAAGACGACCGTCTCCTTCAGGGGAATGAAGAGAAGTCTTTGCGGAATGGTAATACTTTCTGACTTATAGAGATATTTCACAAAAAAATCCAGTTCTGAATTGAGGAACAGGGATTATTATACGAAAATGGTGACATTTGTCAACGGAGTTCCAAGAGCTCTTTCAGGCAGGACCAGGCTTCCGGTGAGCACCAATCCCTCTCACCCGTCGTTTTCCCAATCAACCTCCCTTCTCGATCGATGATAAACGTCTGGGGAACCCACCCCCTGACTCCGTATTGGTCCATCACCTTCTCCTTCAAAAGCAAAAGGACAGGAAGGGTGATCTTTTTTTCGTTGACGATTTTCTGAACAGCCTTCTTTCTTTCTCCATCGATGGCGATTAAAAGGAAAACCAGTTGATCTGTCTTACCAGCACAAAATTTATTCAGTACAGGAAGCTCTTCTTTACAGGATTCACACCAGGTGGCCCAGAAGGTGATCAGGACGGGTTTCCCCTTGAAGTCACTGAGGCTGATCTTTTTACCATCCAAACTATTGAGGGAGAAAACAGGGGCCTCTTTTCTTTCTGGGAACCTTTGAATGCCGAAAGAGTCACAGGAAGCAGAGGGTGGAGCAGCTTTTCCAAAGTCAACAAAAGGAAAGATAAGAGCAAGTGTCCCCAGCGTTATCAATAGTGGAACGATCTTCTTTTTCATATGACCCCCCCGGTAGAGCCTACCCAAATTAAGACTAAGATATATTTCTCACCCCGTCAACCCTTCGGCTTTCTGCCCAAAGTCATTCCTCGTATCCGTAATCAAACGGATTTCACGCGGGCTGGCATCAACTCGCCTGACCACGGATGATTGGCCTGTTACCAACTTTTTAAAACTGCACTGTTTTCAATTTAAAAGTGCACTCCTTCGAGATCGGAGCTTTTGACTTTATGGACGTCGATTAACTTTCCCTCA
>Ga0335070_10012066_pt1 | contig 10097 bp, 8 predicted proteins | sample Lox_Sample_13_FD_206722 | JGI IMG/M metagenome (GOLD analysis project Ga0335070, IMG submission 206722) | Soil microbial communities from Loxahatchee National Wildlife Refuge, Florida, United States - Lox_Sample_1.3 | ecosystem: Environmental > Terrestrial > Soil > Wetlands | place: USA: Florida... | reverse complement strand
ATTCGTCTGGGCCGGGTGATCGCTCACCCGGCTCGATGCCACCTACCCGCCGGCTCCGCGGGCCACCTCATCGCCGGCCTATTTGGTGTTGCTGCGCGCAAAGATTGCCGCGTTTCACCCCGGACTGAACCGGTTCGTCCCTGTGGCTCTGATTCGCACCTCGCGGTGGAGAGGCGTTACCTCCTGCGCTGCCCTGTGCAGTCCGGACCTTCCTCCAGTGCGGCCTTTCGGCACCTGCACCAGCGGCGGTCTGGCTTGCTTCACGGTGCCATTATCCCGTGCGCACCGTGGCGTGAGCCGGCACGCAGCGGCCGGCTCAGGCCTTGGCGGGCTTGAGGCGCTTGTCGCGCACGGAGACCTGGCTCGTGCCTTCGTTGGCCATGTCGAACAGCTGCGTCGCCGCCAGCAGTTTGGTCAGCGTGGCATAGCCGTAGTTGCGCGGGTCGAACGACGCCTGGTTGCCGATCTGCTGGCCCACCGCGCCGACACGCGCCCAGCCATCGTCGCCCTGCGCGGCCGCCACCGCGTTGCGCAACAGCGTGACGAGCTTGGCGTCGCGCTTGAGCTGCGCGGGCGACACCCGCAGCGGCGCGCCGCCCGTGGGCGCTTCCCGCTCATCGGCGCCGTTGGCGCTGAGGTCGATGTCGGGCACCGCGGCCAGCTTGTCGAGGAACAGGAAGCGCGAGCAGGCGTTGACGAACGGCTCGGGCGTCTTGCGGGCGCCGAAGCCGTAGACCGCGGCGCCCTTCTCGCGCAGGTGCATCACCAGCGGCGTGAAGTCGGCGTCGGACGACACGATGCCGAACGCGTCGGGGCGGTCGGTGTACAGCAGCGCCATCGCATCGATCACCATCGCCATGTCGCTGGCGTTCTTGCCCTTGCTGTAGTCGTACTGCTGCACAGGCCGGATCGCGTGCTCGTGCAGCTGATCCTCCCAGCCTTTCAGCTCCTGCTTCTTCCAGTTGCCGTAGGCGCGGCGGATGCTGGTCTCGCCGAAGGTCGAGAGCTCGTTCAGGATGAGATCGATCTTCGAGGCCGGCGAGTTGTCGGCGTCGATCAGCAGCGCGACACGGGGTTTGCGGTCCATGGAGTCCTCAGTCGGCGACGATGCGCCAGTTCAACGTCTCGCCGCCGCGCAGCGGCTTGAGCAGCGCGTCGCCGAACGGCACCGTCTCGGGCAGCGTCCAGGGCTCACGCCGCAACGTGATGCGCTCGCGGTTGTGCGGCAGGCCGTAGAAGTCGGGGCCGTGATGGCTCGCGAATCCCTCGAGCCGGCCGAGCGCGCCGGCCGCCTCGAACGCCTCGGCGTACAGCTCGATCGCCGCCGGCGCGGTGTAGCAGCCGGCGCCGCAGACCGAGGCTTCCTTCAGCGGCGCGGCGTGCGGCGCGCTGTCGGTGCCGAGGAAAAACTTGGGGCTGCCCGAGGTCGCTGCGCGCACGAGCGCCTGGCGATGCACCTCGCGCTTGAGCACCGGCAGGCAGTAGTAGTGCGGCCGCAGGCCGCCCATGAAGATTGCGTTGCGGTTGAACAGCAGGTGGTGCGCGGTGATCGTCGCCGCCGTGTGCGCGTCGCCGCCCATCACGTACTGCGCCGCCTCCTGCGTCGTGATGTGCTCGAACACGACCTTCAACGCCGGGAAGTCGCGCCGCAGCGGCTGCATCACGCGCTCGATGAACACCGCTTCGCGATCGAACACGTCGACCGCCGGATCGGTCACCTCGCCGTGCACCAGCAGCGGCACGCCCTCACGCTGCATCGCCTCGAGCGTGCCGTAGGTGTTGGGGAGGTCGGTGACGCCCGAGTCGCTGTTGGTCGTGGCGCCGGCCGGGTAGAGCTTGAACGCCGCGATGCCGGCCGCCTTGGCGCGCCGCACTTCGTCGGGCGGCGTCCGGTCGGTCAGGTACAGCGTCATCAACGGCGCAAAGCGGCTGCCCGGCCCCTCCTTCGGCAGCGCGGCGACGATGCGCTCGCGATAGGCCAGGGCCTGCGCGGTGTCGACCACCGGCGGCCTCAGGTTCGGCATCACGATCGCGCGCGCGAACTGCCGTGCGCTGGCCGGCAGCACCGACGCCATCGCGGCGCCGTCGCGCAGGTGCAGGTGCCAGTCGTCGGGGCGGGTGATCGTCAGGGTCTGCGCCGGCATGCGCAGGATTCTCGCATCGCCGTCGTTGCGCACGACCGCGTCACGACACCGCCTCGGGCTCCTCCACCTGCTGCAGCCGCCACATCTGCGCGTAGCGGCCGTCGCGCGCCAGCAGCTCGGCATGGCTGCCCGTCTCGACGACGCGCCCCGCGTCGAGCACGACGATCGCATGCGCGTCGGCGACGGTCGACAGGCGGTGCGCGATGACGAGTGCCGTCTTGCCCTGTGCGGCGCTCTTCAGCTCGGCCTGGATCGCCCGCTCGTTGGCCGAGTCGAGCGCCGAGGTGGCCTCGTCGAAGATCAGGATCGGCGGGTTCTTCAGCAGCGTGCGCGCGATCGCCACCCGCTGCTTCTCCCCGCCGGACAGCTTCAGGCCGCGCTCACCGACCATCGTGTCGTAGCCCTTGGGCGTGGCGGCGATGAAGGCGTGGATGTGCGCAGCCTGCGCGGCGGCCTCGACCTCGGCCAGCGTGGCGCCCGGTCGGCCGTAGGCGATGTTGTAGCCCACGGTGTCGTTGAACAGCACCGTGTCCTGCGGCACGATGCCGATCGCGCGGCGCAGGCTCTCTTGCGTGATGGCGCGGATGTCCTGGCCGTCGATCGTGATGCGGCCGCCGCTGACGTCGTAGAAGCGGTAGAGCAGCCGCGCCAGCGTGCTCTTGCCGGCGCCCGACGCGCCCACTACCGCCACCGTCTTGCCGGCCGGGATCTCGAAGCTCACGTCGTGCAGGATCGGCCGCGACGCCTCGTAGGCGAACGACACGTGCTCGAAGCGCACGACGCCCTCGCCGACCTGCAATGGCGTCGCACCCGGCGCATCGGCCACTTCGCGCTCGCGCTCCAGCAGCGCGAACATGCGGTCGAGGTCGGTCAGGCTCTGCTTGACCTCGCGGTACAGCACGCCGAGGAAGTTCAGCGGGATGTACAGCTGGATCAGGAAGGCATTGACCATCACCAGGTCGCCCAATGTCAGCCGGCCGTCGACCACGCCCTGCGTGGCGCGCCACAGCATCGCCACCAGGCTCGTCGCGATGATCAGCTGCTGGCCGGTGTTGAGCATCGACAGCGTCGCCTGCGACTTCACCTGCGCCCGGCGGAACGACTCCAGACCATGCTCGTAACGCCGGGCTTCGAAGGCCTCGTTGTTGAAGTACTTGACCGTCTCGTAGTTGAGCAGCGCGTCGATCGCGCGGGTGTGCGCCTTCGAGTCGAGCTCGTTCATCGTGCGGCGGAACTGCGTTCGCCACTCGGTCAGCCACACGCTGAAGCTCACGTAGACGACCAGCGCCACCGCGGTGATGCCGACGTAGCCCCAGTCGAAGCGCCAGCCGAGGAAGCCGAGCACCAGCGCCACTTCGACGATCGTCGGCGCGATCGTGTACAGCGAGTACGACAGCAGCGACTGCAGCGCGCGCGTGCCGCGCTCGATGTCGCGCGACAGGCCGCCGGTCTGCCGCTCGAGGTGGAAACGCAGGCTCAGCGCATGCAGGTGGCCGAACACCTCGAGCGCGATCTGCTTGGACGCGCCGAACGACGCCTTGGCGAAGATCAGCTCGCGCAACTCGGTGAACACCGAGGTCGACAGCCGCAGCGCCGCGTAGGCGATCAGCAGCCCGATCGGCACCACCAGCACGGCGCGCGGGTCGCCCGGCTTGAGGTCGAGCGCGTCGACCAAGTGCTTGAGCAGCACCGGCACGCCGACGTTGGCCACCTTGGCAGCGACCAGAAAGCCCAGCGCCGCCGCCACGCGCCAGCGGTAGCGCCACAGGTACGGCCCGATGCGCTGCAGCACGCTCCAGTCCGATCGTGCGACACCGGGAGCGGCGGGCTCGGCGACGGGGAGGCTGACGGCAGAACGGCGCATCGGTCGTGGAAGAATGGCTGCACTCGAAATGCGAGGGCCTCACGCGCAGGTGGAGACGATGCCCGAGTCATCAACCCCGACCCAACTCCTGGCCCGGCCGAGCAGTTTGCCTGAGGGATCGGAATTGGTCCTGCGCGTGATGCCGATGCCGGCCGACGCCAACGCCAACGGCGACATCTTCGGCGGCTGGATCATGGCGCAGGTCGACATCGCCGGCGCGATCCTGCCGGCGCGCATCGCCCGTGGCCGCATCGCCACCGTCGCCGTCAACCAGTTCGTCTTCAAGCAGGCGGTCTCGGTGGGCGACCTGCTGAGCTTCTACGCGCGTGTGGTCCGCGTGGGCACCACCTCGATCACCGTGCACGTCGAGGTGTTCGCCGAGCGCAACCCGGCGGCGCCGCAGATGGTCAAGGTCACCGATGCCAACCTGACATACGTGGCGATCGACACCGGAGGCCGGCCGCGGTCGATCCCGAGGACGCAAGGCTGATCGACGATCAAGTGGCTGCGCGTCAGCGGTGAGACGTCCGGCGTCGCGGTGTGCGGCGCACCGGTTTGGCGGCGGGAGGCGGCGGCGCGTCGGCCAGCGTCTGCAATGCGTCGAGCAGCACCCGAACCCGCGGCGGCACCAGCCGGTTGGCCGGCATCACGGCGTGGATCGGCATCGCCGGCGGCCGGTGGCGCGGCAGCAACTCGACGAGCCTGCCCGCCGACAGGTCGGCAGCGGCCATGCAGTCGGGCACCTGGGCCAGCCCCAGCCCGAGCACGGCGGCCTGCACGATCGCCTCGCCGTCGTTGAAGCGCAACCCCTCCTCGGGATGCAGCGTGACGCCGCGGCCGAACTGCAGGGGTCGGTCGCGACCGCTGGTGGGCATGCGAAACAGGATCGTGCGGTGCGCGACCAGATCCGCCAGCACGTGCGGCGTGCCATGGCGCTGCAGGTACTCCGGTGCGCCCACCAGCACCAGCTGCTGGCTGCCGAATCGCCGCGCCGCCAGCGACGAGTCTTGCAGCTCACCGACGCGAATGGCAACGTCGATGCCGTCCTTCACGAGATCGACGTAGCCATCGGACAACCGTGCGTCGATCCGCATCTGCGGATGCTGCCGCAACAGCTGAGCCAGCAGCGGCAGCATCACCATGCGACCGTAGGCCAGCGGCATGTCGATGCGCAGGGTCCCTGCCGGCGCCGCACGCGTGCCGGCGGCTTCGGTCTGCAGCTCTTCCAGTTCGGCGAGCACGCGCTGGCAGCGGCGAAACAGACGTTCGCCGTCGGCGCTCAGACTGACCTGTCGCGTCGTGCGGTGGAACAGCCGCAGCCCGAGCGAAGCCTCAAGACGCGCCACCGCCTTGGCCAGCGTCGACGGCGCGGTACCCAGTTCGCGCGCCGCGGCGGCGAACCCACCGTGCTTGGCGGTCTCCGAGAACGCGAGCAGCGGCTGCAGTCCGTGCATGAGCGGACTCCGATTGAAGACGAAACGTCGTCAATGTTAAGGCAGCGAGGTCATTGTGGATCGAACGATCCGGGCCGACACTGACGCCGTCCGTGGCCGCGGGCTCGCAGCAACCGAATCAACCCCTGAACACACCGGAGCCCGACCATGCAACCAGTCATCGATCAACCGCGCCCGCAGCCGATGCCGCTGCCCGGCATCCAGCACGCCACCTGGGCCGGCTGCGACGAAGGACTCAGCCAGCTCTCGCTGTGGCGCCAGACGCTCGCGCCCGACGCCGGCACGCCGCCGCACAGCCACGACTGCGACGAAATCGTGTTGTGCCTGTCCGGTCAGGGCGAACTGCACATCGACGGCCGGGTGCAGCCGTTCGGCGCGCACACCACGCTGGTGCTGCCGCGCGGCATTGCGCACCAGTTCTTCAACACCGGCACCGTGCCGCTCGAGACGCTGGGCATCTTCGGCAGCTCGCCGGTGGGCACCTTCGGGCCTGACGGCAGCCGCCTCGAACTGCCGTGGCGCAGCTGATCCGGGCGGCGCGGCGGCCGCCCGTGCAGGCGGACGATGATCGGACTATGATCGGCGCATGGTGCCGATCCAGATCAGCCCCGATTCCGCTCCGACCGTCAACCGCCGCCTGCACGAACGGCTGCTGACGCTGCTGGCGCGTGCCTCCGCAATGGGGGTGCTCGCCGGCGCCGCCGTCACGCAGCTCGACGCCCAGGCGCTGCAGCGCGTGCTGTCGGCGCTGCACAAGCAAGGCCTGATCGGCGCCGCGCCGGTCGCACTGGCGCCGCTGCTGAAGAAGGGCCCGGCGCAGCTCGACGCCGCCACCGCCGAGCGCATGGCCGACAGCCTCGATCGTCTGGTCGCCGTGCTCGAGGACTCGCCGGCGCCGCGCAGCGAATGGGCAGCGATGCGCACGGTGTTCGGCGACGACACGCTGGGCGCACTGCTCGGCGTGGCGCCGGCGTCGCTGCGCCGCTATGCGGCCGCCGAGCGCGCCACCCCGCAGGCCGTGGCCGAGCGGCTGCACTGGCTGGCCATCGTGGTGTCGGACCTTGCCGGCTCGTACAACGACTTCGGCATGCGGCGCTGGTTCGAGCGGCCGCGCACGCAGCTCGGCGGCAAGAGCCCGCGCGCGCTGCTCGGCAGCCAGTGGACGCCCGACAGCAAGGCGGCGCGCCAGATCCGCGCGCTGGCGGCAGTGCTCAGCGGCGCGCAGCCGCTGGCGGCCTGAGCGCATCGCATGGCGCGGCTCGGGTTTCGCCACTGCGACCACCGCCATCCGTTCCTCTGGCAGAGCGACCAGCAGCCCGCCGCGCGCTGGCACGGCGCGGACGACGGCCCCGCCAACTACTTCGCCGACACGCCGGTTGGCGCCTGGGCCGAGTTCCTGCGCCACGAGGAGATCACCGACGAAGCCGACTTGGCCGGCGTGCGCCGCTCGCTGTGGGTGGTGGAGTTGCCGGACACCGGCTACGCGACGCCCAGGCTGTCAGCCCGCGTGATGACCGGCGGGCCGGTGTCATACGCCGCCTGCCAGGCCGAGGCGCGACGACTGCGCCGCGCCGGCGCAAGGCGCCTCGAGGCACCCGGCGCCGCGCTGAAGCCCGGTGCCGCGCGCGGCTGGGTGGCCAGCCCCGGCGTGATGCCCGCAGGTACTTCGCGCGACGGACGCGTCTGGGTGCTGTTCGGGCCGTGCGATGCACTCGGCTGGCCCGCCGTGGTCGCGGGCTCGCCACCCGCGGCGGTGCTGCCGCTGGTACGCCACTTCTGAGGTCTCGACCCGGCGACGGGTCGCGCGCAAGATCGCGTTGAGCCCCACAGAGACGATCCGCGACTCGACGAAACGCAGTAACGTCGCAGTCACGACGTCCGGCCTATACCGTTTGGCGTGAACCCGCGCTGCGAGTCGCCTTCCTCGATTCCCGATGGCATCGAGGGTCCCAGGCTGTGCCTGCTCGGTCGGCCGCGGATCGTCGTGGCCGCCCGTTCGATCGACCTGTCGCCAAAGGACGGCGCGCTGCTTGCGCTGGCCGCGCTGGCAGCGCCGATCCGGCCCGAGCGGGTGGCCGGCCTGCTGTGGCCCGACGCGAGCGTCAGGCAGGCCGATGCCAGCCTGCGCCAGCGGATCTATCGCTTGCGGCGGGACACCGGCCATCCCCTGGTGACGAGCGGCGCGTCGTTCGGCTTGGAAGCCGGCGTGACGACCGACGCTGCGTCCGAGCTGGCAACTTTCGCCGCACAAGGCCACTGGCCATTGCCCGAGCTGCTGGGCGACCTCGCGTTCGATGCGCTGCCCGAGTTCTCGGGCTGGCTGATGGCACAACGGCAGCAGTGGCGCGAGGACGGCCTGGAGGCCCTGGTGGCCTGCGCCGAGCGCAAGGAGCGCGAGGGCGCCCTGGCGCAGGCGATGACGATCGCCCATCACATCGTCGAGGCCGATCCGCTGAAGGAGCACAGCCAGCGCCGATTGATGCGATTGCACTACCTGCGCGGCGACCGGGCCGCGGCGATCGCCGTCTTCGAACGCTGCGAGCGCGTTCTGAAGGATGAGCTCGGCACGCGGCCATCGGCAGAGACGCTGGCGCTGCTGGCGACGATCGAGCGCGCCGACCAAGCCCCGGTCCCGCGTGCGCGGCCGGTCATTCCGATGGGCCTGCTGCGGCCGCCGCGATTCATCGGTCGCGAGGCGGAGCTGCAGCGCTGTGACGCAGCCTGGGATGCCCATCGTGCCTTCCTGCTGCGCGGCGAGGCCGGCGTCGGCAAGTCGCGGCTGCTGCGAGAGTTTCTGGGCGACCAGGCAGGGGCGGTGCTGGTCCAGGCCCGTCCGGGTGACGACAACGTCCCGTACGCGCTCGCCGCGCGCGTGCTGCGTGCCGTCTTCGAGCAGTTCGGCGCGCCCCGCGACGGCGAGCATCGCCGCGCGCTGGCGCTTCTGGTGCCCGAGTGGGGACAGCCGTCGGATGCGTCGGGCGAGGCGCAACGCCTGCTGATCCAGGGCGCCTTCACGCAAGCGATTGCCGAATCTGCGGAGAAAGGCCTGCGCGGAGTCCTGCTCGACGACTTGCACTTCGCGGACGACGCCAGCCTGGGGCTCGTCAGGGCCCTGGCGCGCGGCGAACGAGCCGGCTGCCCGTTGCTCGGCATGTCGCGGCGACCGGCAGAGGGTGCCTCGTCGGTGAAGACCTTGCATGAGGAACTGGCCGAGACGTATCGGCTCGACGTGATCGACCTCAGCCCCCTGACCGAGGCTCAGATGGTCGACCTGGTGCGCTCGCTGGACATACCGGGCGTCGACGCGCCTTCGCTCGGCGCGGCCTTGTTCCGCCATACCGGCGGCAATCCGCTGTTCGCCCTCGAGACGTTGAAAGAGCGTGTGGTGATCGGTGGCGACGAGCACCGGCTGCCGCGCCCCGCAAGCGTCAGCGCGCTGGTGGAGCGGCGCCTGGCCAGCCTGTCGCCCGACGCGCAACGGCTGGCGCGCGTCGCGGCGCTGGCCGGCACCGACTTCACGGCCGAGCTCGCGGCCGATGTGCTGGACGCCCACCCGCTCGACCTGGCCGAACCCTGGCGCGAGCTCGAGGCCGCCCAGGTGATCCGCGATGGCGCCTTCGCGCACGACCTCATCTTCGAGGCGACGCGTCGCTCCGTACCACAGCCGATCGCCCGCCTCCTGCACCGCCGCATCGCGACGCTGCTGTCGGCGCGCAGCGCGGCGCCGGCTCACATTGCGGCGCACTGGGACGGCGCGGGCGAGTGGGAGGCCTGCGGCGGGGCCTACGCGGCGGCAGCCCGGCTGGCTCGCGCCGCCTCGCAGCGAACCCATGAGGTGGAGTGCTGGCGGCGAGCCGCCACGGCGTACGACGCTGCCGGCAATGTCGCGTCGGCCTTCGACGCACGCTGCGAGAGCGTGCCTGCGGTCATCGTGACGCAAGGCGTGAGCGAGGCGCAGCGCGTCGTCGAGGCGCTGCTGGCCGCGGCCTACGACGACCGCACGCGCGCCGCTGCGCTCGCCGCCAAGGCCAATGCCGCGCTGATGGGTGCCGACCACGTGACCGGTATCGCCGCCGCGACAGAGGCCGCCTCGCTGCTCGCAAACGATGGCGCGCCGCTCGCCGGCTTCGAGCCGGCGCGCCTGATTGCCGTGGGCTACACGCTGGCCGGACGCGCGCAAGAGGCGCTGGGTGTCATCGAGCCGTACCGAGCCGAGATCGAGCAGTTCGGCGATGCGCAGCAGCGCGGTCGCTTCTGGGCCGACTATGCCTATGTGCTCAACGGCCTGCGGCGGTTGCGTGACACCGGGCATGCGCTCGAACAGGCGGCCGTCACCGCGCAGGGCCTGGGCGACATCGCCGAACTGGCGACCCTGACCTCCAACCTGGCCACCGTCAAGGGCAACCTGGGGCAGGTCGACGCGGCGCTCGACCTCTCGCGCCGCGCGCTGGCATTGCAGACGCGGCTGGGCGCGCTCGATGGCCCACCAGGCGCGGTCGTGCAAACCTACGTCGGGTTGTACAGCGGCATGTCGGGCCAATACAGCGAGGCGTTGGAGCACCTCGACGCGGCCCTCGACACCTTTCGGCGCGACCACCAGGCGACCTGGGTCGCAGTCGCCGCGAACCCCAAGGC
>Ga0335070_10012065_pt1 | contig 10097 bp, 13 predicted proteins | sample Lox_Sample_13_FD_206722 | JGI IMG/M metagenome (GOLD analysis project Ga0335070, IMG submission 206722) | Soil microbial communities from Loxahatchee National Wildlife Refuge, Florida, United States - Lox_Sample_1.3 | ecosystem: Environmental > Terrestrial > Soil > Wetlands | place: USA... | reverse complement strand
TGACGCTCGATTTCGAGGATCTCCAAGCCGCGAAATCCTATAGCGGATGGCTCGCCTATCGTCGGTCAAAGTTAGCCAACCTCCTATTCACGCAGGAGTTAGCGCGGCGGATCAACCCAAAGTTCATCACCGCCAATGCCTTGCATCCCGGGTTTGTCGCGACTGACATCGGCGTGCGCTATGGTCTCGTGCCCCGGTTCATTTGGTGGTTCGTCAAATTTGCGGCGATCAGCCTTGAGCAGGGTGCTGAAACGCCGGTTTACCTGGCCACCTCACGAGAAGTCATCGGAGCAAATGGGCTTTATTACAACAAATGCAGGCCTGTAGCACCGTCGCACGCGGCCCAAGATAGTGATTCGGCCAGGCGCCTCTGGGAAGAAAGCGTGCGCTTAACGGGTGTCAATCCCACGCATTGATATTCAGGCGGCTTTTTTCCAGCAGGTCGACCATCCGGGCTAACCCGATTGGGAATCCCGCGAAGTCAGCAGTCGCAGCGATTTTCGTCGCAATTCCGGCTCAGCCGGAAAGGCAACCGTCATGTTCACCAACATGACCGGAGGCGTTCATCGAGCCACCGCCAACCACTTTGTCCTTTCGGGAGGAGATCCGATGTCTCATTTTGGCCTCATCTGTCCTGAGTCCACTGGGCACCTCAATACCATGCTCCCTCTGGGCCAAGAACTTCAAAGACGCGGTCATCGCGTTACTCTATTCGGTATCCATGATGCCGAGGCCAAAGTGCTGTCAGCCGGCTTGGAGTACAAGGCCATCGGTGAGCAAGAATTTCCATCGGGCGTGTTGGCCCAATCTTTGGCGCACCAGGGGAAGCTCAGCGGAATGGCTGCCTTTCGATCGGTGATTACCCTCATTAGGGATTTGGAGGTTGTTCGGCTCAGGGATATGCCACAGGCGATCCGGGATGCCCATGTCACCGCCTTGCTGGTAGACCAAGCCTCGCCCGGGGGAGGCGCGATCGCTGACTTTTTGGAGATACCCTTCATTTCCATCTGCAGCGCCGTGGTGCTGAATCAGGAAGATGCCATTCCCCCTCATTTCACGAACTGGCGATACAACCCCGCATGGTGGGCAAGAGTTCGCAATCGAATGGCTTACCGATTGCTCAATCGCCTTGTCGAACCGATCCGAGCAGTGGTCAGGGAACAACGTCGACAGTGGAAGCTTGCGCCACACGCTTACCCGGATGATCGCTATTCCCAGCTCGCTCAGATCAGTCAACAGCCTGCCGAACTGGAATTCCCTCGGCAACAGTTGCCTCCTTGGTTCCATTTCACCGGCCCCTACCATAGCTCAGCCGGTCGGGATTCCGTTTTCTTTCCGTACGAAAAACTGACGGGGCAACCGTTGATCTATGCCTCCATGGGCACGATACAAAATCGCCTGATAGGAGTTTTTCGTACGATAGCCGAGGCCTGTCTTGGACTGGATGCACAGCTGGTCATTGCACTGGGTGGCGGTCATGATCCCGAGTCGTTACCGCCACTCCCCGGCTCCCCCATCGTGGTTGGCTTTGCACCGCAACTGGATCTGTTGCGCAGAGCCGCCCTCACAATCACGCACGCCGGGATGAATACGACGTTGGAATGTTTAGCCAATGGCGTACCCATGGTGGCCATCCCAATTGCTAATGACCAGCCTGGCGTCGCTGCGCGCATCGCTTGGACAGGAGCCGGCGACGTTGTACTGCTTAGGCGCTTGAGCGTTCCCCGGCTGCGCCTCGCCATCAAGCGGGTCTTGAGCGAAGATTCCTACAAAAGGAACACCTTGAGGCTGCAACAGGCGATACAGGCAGCGGGCGGAGTGAGGCGAGCCGCTGATATCGTGGAACAGGTGATAACGACCGGGGGGCCTGTGCTCGCTTAGACCATGGGGTCAATGGAGGTGTCGGAACAACATGAGCGCCCATTTATGCCGGGTCTAGACCATATAGAGTTCGTTCTCAGTCGCCGCATCCCACCAACGATCCGCTACAACCCAACGCCCTGGAACCCGCGTCATTGCTGGATCGGATGTGTTGACACTCAACACATCAACAGAGAACAGAGAAGAAAATGGGCCCGAAATCGTGGTGAAATCGGCCCGAAATTGATGTGCCGCTCAACACAGGATTTCTGGAAACCGCGCCAGCTCTGGGCTTCAGAGCGGGTACAAAAAAGCCAGAGAAGATTCTCTGGCTTAGTGATTGGTGGTGGAATTGGGAACCGAACTCGAACCCGTTATCTCAACAGGATAGAAATGCTTCGGGCTTATGGGTAAGGATCCGGGCATTTGGCCGTTTCCCGCTCTTGAGCATTTTGACCTTGCGGTCGGTGTAACTTCGGAGGTTGTTCTCTCATCACTCGCCACACCGAACGTCACCGCAACTCATACCAAACACCCCGGCCGCTGGCGCGATGGTTGACGTACCCCTTTAACCAGGCCTCTGAAGCGTTGCTTGACTGTATTGCGATTGTCGCCTGAAGTAAGTATCCCCCGGCATAGAGCCGGGGGATTTCCCTTTATTTGGTTAAAAGCAAGGGCGTAGAAGTCTCTGTCCCGATCGTCGGCTACTCACGCACGGGCTCAATTGCCGGCGTAGACATTCCACGTCCCGTTTTCATCGCAACCATCATTGGATTCGGCATTGATGCGGAACCACACTCGGCCTTGAGTAACGGCTTCTTTCAAACGGCCCTCAATCAAGAAACGGCCACTGCGCTCTTGGGTGACTTTGACTTCTACCGGCTCATTGTTCGCCCACAGTTTAATGGTGTCACGGTCGGTGTTATCGGAAGCCGTCACTGAAAAATCTAGGATCGATCGCACTCTTGCGTCTTTGGCCGGCGTTTGGTCAAAGAACTGTGGCGGCTCGCAATGCAAGATAGGGCCGCCATGATGGCTGACGGCGCGCCCGGCGAAAGCTGTAGCCGTGGACAAAGCCAAGGTCAGAGAAGCCAAGACTGCAAGATGTGGGTGGGTCATCGGTGAAACCTCTTATGTCATCAACGAAAAAACTGGGTTTCGCTTGGGTTTTGTAATCCGCCAGCCCCTTTATAAGCTACCGCAAAAACCACCGGACTGGCAGACTTTATTCGTGCCAGAGTGCCACCCATGCCAAAGCCCCATGAAATCGTAATTCCGTTGGCCGAGATTGAATATACCGCGATACGCGCCCAGCAGATTGACAGACAGAAGGTCAATAAGTGGTTGAACGCGGTGCATTTGCGCCTCGATATCCGCACCTCCTCCCTGTCCGCCATCCACGGCCATCCCGACCGTCACGTCGACTCATTTCGCCGACAGTGAGGCCACCGGGCGAGCGATCAAGGGGTGAACTGCTGGTGCGGCTGAAGGCGGCGTCTGATGCTGGGTGAACAGCCGAAAGGTCTCGACGTCGAATAGGAATCGTTCTGGTGTTCGGCTGGCCCACAGGAATTGCGGGCCGAGGGTAGGGCATTGTAGGCGCTGTCCACCTCCACCAGCGGGAATTGCGTCGCATAGTAGCGCAGTCGCTCATCGGCCCTCTTGATCACCGGCGGATAAAACAAGCTGGAGTCGATGAGGCTCTTGTCGGTCCAGGAGGCGGTGCCGATCAGGATACGGCTCATGGAGCCTTACGCGTAGGTGACAAACTCCGGCTCGATCAGAGTTTTCAGTACATCGCATCTTGCAACCACACCGACCAATTTGCCTTTCGCGGTAATCGGCAGGCGAATGACTTGTTTGTCCGTCATGATCCTAATCAGCTCGCTGACCGGAGTATCCACGTCCGCCGTGACCACTTCCGTGGTCATGATCTCTTCAGCGGTTGTTTTGATTAAATCCCTGCCTCCTTGCGCCGCCTCAAGAAGATTGAGTTCGGTCACCACGCCGATGACATGCCCTTGATCGTCCGTCACAGGCATCCCGCTGTAGAGGCCAGTCAGGAATTGCAGGGCTATATCTCTGGCGGTTGCGTTTTTTCGAGCAGAAACGACAGGGCGAACCATGATGTGCAATGCTTTTAGGGTTTTCATACCGTACCTTCCCGTGTTTTAGGTTGGGATTCGTTTCGACGATAAAGTGCCGTCACTGAAAGCGGCATGCCCGTCGAAAACGCGGAAATCGCGTTGGGTATAATCGACCGGTTTCCTGCGATGGGCCGGAATTCCAATGGCGTGCGCCGCGTTGCCCATGATATGGCCTTGTTGCATGAATAGATAGGTGCGGCGAGGCGGGCCGAAAACTCGATCGCCTGCCCGGGCGTCAGGTGACTGAACCGAGCCTCTATGACCGCCTCGGCGATGAACCGGCCATCGATACCCTCATCAAGGCCTTTATGATCGAGTGCTGGCGGATATCAACATGGCGCAGTAAGCGCGGGCGCCGGCTAGAATCAACCCGTGGTTGCATCCGAACGTCGAGATGATGATCGCGACCGCGCCGGGGAAGATCACATCCAGCGTTGCGCGGGTGACACGGTCGGCGGGTGCGTGCTGGATCTGAGTAAACTTGAGCGTCACGAGGTAGGCTAGATTGGCCAGAAGATACAATGCGATAACAATGCCGGTGCCCAACACGAGCGACAGCGGCACGTTCCGCCGCGGTTCCTTAGCCTCGCCCGCGGTGAACGTGACGTTGTTCCATGCATCGGCGGAGAAAAGCGAACCGGTCCTGTGCTACGAGGACGGCAACGAATAGCCCAAACGCGGAGAATACCGTCAGGCCGGGTATGACCTCGGCGGTGGCGCGGAGGGCCAGCTATCGTGATGAACTCTTGTAGCCGGTTCCGGAAACCTCGTCTCTAGGCGCCTATCTTCAACAGACGGCCCACAGCGCGTTGGAAAGCCGGGTTTGAAAGGTATAGCAAGTATCCGAGAGCAATCAGAACCACAGCAATGACGATGTAGGTGTTCAAGGAAAGACCGTGCTCCTCCGCAACGCTGAACGGCACATGGGAGTCGTACTTTTGTCCCTCGTTGACCAGGGTTACGTGTGCGATATAGTCGCCCGCCTCTGTGAAATTGACGTCTCTGGTGAACGTGCCAGTCGCGTGCACCTCGGGTGGTTGATAGAAGATTCGCGTTCCACCCGGCTCCTTGGTGATTTCGAATTCTACCGTCATGCCCCGCAGGGCCTTGGCCTCGTAATCGAACACCACAGCTGTCTTACCAAGCGCCGGGATATCGCTGCAGAATGGGGTCGTTCCGGTAAGCTGAGGTTGATAGGCGGTAAAGAGGACAAGATGGGAACCGACCTCGACGCGGCAGGCGCCGCTCGGTCCGGTGCTAGGACCGCCGCCATCCGCCCAACTAGCAGAGATCGGAACTGTGGCAACCAAGAGAAAGCCTATGCACACTAGGGTGCTTTTAAGTTTGTTAAAGGTTCGCATAGCTCTTTCCTCACTTATGGGTCGACAAGGATCTCTTCGTTCCTGTTGAAGACGGCTCGAAGACTGCGCAGCATGTGCGTTTCCTCTCAAAGAGCAGAAATGCAATGGACTTTTTCGTTCATTAGCGTCGGAGAATGAGCTTGTCACGTGATCCTGTCAAGGACTGAGACCTCTGCATGCGTCTTGGTTGGAATTTGGCTTGCATCGTGGAGTGGTGAGACACCGTCGGCAACGAATTGGCATGGCCGACTGTCTGACTAGGCAGAAGTTATTGTTTTATCTGGTGTTCAAGAAGCCGACTAAGCAACCAGGCTACGACGCTGTGATCACGGGAGAGTAGCAGTAGACGCGGCGCTGAGTCTGCAGAGGTCAGTTTGCGAAACCGCGATCGCCTACCAATGCTGTTTCTAAACTCCCGCCTGGCCGAGATTTTTAACCTGCGGATTTACAAGCAGACGTGTTTGCGGACTTTGCTACATAAAAGTCCGCAGTTCAAGAGAAGAGAGAGTGAAAAACGGGGATTTTGGCCGAAAAATGGGCTTTTTCAGGTGGACGAAGTCCGTGCTCATTTTCTGGAGCCCGCGCCGTTCCTGGCCTCCAAGCAGGCACTAAACAACCACCGGCTAAAAGCCGGTGGGTTTGAGTTACGGACTGAAAGTCCGGATACGCGTCGACTGAACGATGCGTCTTAATCCGGCTCCATTCGGAAGTTATCGTTAGGATTCGGCTCAAAATGATGCTCCAGATACTGTTTGATCATCTCTTCGGTCATCTGTCCCACCGTGGCACAGAAGTACCCACGCGCCCAGAAGTGCCTTCCCCAATAGCGCTTCTTCAAATTCGGAAACTCCTCAAACAGCCGGCTTGCCGTCCGTCCTTTGATCCGCCTCATGATCTCGCTTGGCGCCAACTCTGGCGGCGCACTCACCAAGATATGCACGTGATCTTTGCTCACCACACCGCGCACAATTCTGATCTCGAACGCTTCGCAGGTTTGGCGCACCAACTCTCTCACGCGCTCCGCTACGTCTCCGGTGAGAACCTTGTAACGATATTTCGTGACCCACACAAAGTGGTACTCAATCTGAAAAACCGTGTGACTGCCATATCGGTAGTCCATCTTGCACCTCCCTGCGCGCCATTTTCGCAGCTAAAGCTGACCGGCTGAAAGCCGGTGGTTTTAACCTTATGATGGAAAATAAAGAAGCGCAGAGAGTTTCTGCGCTTCGGGTATTGGTGGTGGGAAGGCAACCGGGAACAAACCCTATGTTGATTAGGACTCTTCCTCACCAAACCACATGGCTGCACTGATTTCCGCTCGGAATGCGGTTTCCGGTAGATTGGCGAGAAGCCATTTCTGATGCCTCATTGGAGTCATTTGGTTCTGGCGACAACTCGGCCGGGTGAGGTTTAGTCCTAATCAGGAACCCTATTGATACAAGGATTTCAAAGCCGTGAGGGCGATGTCAAACGAATGAGGGAACGAGCGGAAAGCTGGCCGATAGGGGCGGTCTAGATGTCATTTCGGGTAGCGGTTTCGGGTCGCAAAACGTTTATACCACGTTTTCGGTCCAATGCCGGTTTTGTTGGTGCGCTCAGCGGATCAGAAGTCTAAGGATCCACTGCTGGATCGCCCGACCATAGGGCGGGTACATGAATTTTGTGGAATTCAGGCGTCCCTTGATGAGCACCGACTTGGCCTTGGACATCGTCAAAAACCCCTCGTGGCCATGGTACTCTCCCATCCCGGAAGGGCCAATGCCGCCGAACGGCAAGTCGTCGACGCCGACTTGCAGCAGAGCCTCGTTGATGGCCATCGATCCGGCATGGGTTTGGGTCATCACCCGTTCCTGCAAGGCCTTGTCGTAGCTGAAGAGGTACAGCGCCAAGGGTCGGGGGCGACGAGTGACGAAAGCGAGCGCTTCGTCCAGCGAGTCGTAAGCAAGCACCGGCAGGATCGGACCGAAAAGCTCCTCCTGCATGATCTTCATCTCGTCCGTTACCTCCGTGACCAGATGGGGCGCCATGCGATAGGTGCCGTCGTCGATGATTTCGTCGGTCACCGTTTCGACGTGGGCGCCTTTCTGCTCGGCATCCCGCAGCCAGTCCTGCAACCTTTGATAGTTCCGCTGGTTGATCACGCTGGTGTAATCGGGATTACTGTTAAGGCTCGGATACATTCGGTTGAAGGTGGTCGTGAATGCATCCAGGAAAGGTCTCATCTTGAGGCGCGGAAGCAAGACATAATCCGGCGCCACGCAGGTCTGACCGGCATTGACCGACTTGGCGAACACGATCCGATCGATGATGTCATCCAGCGGGATGTCGTCGGCGATGATGACCGGCGATTTGCCGCCCAACTCCAACGTGACGGGCGTGAGATTGTCGGCCGCGGCGCGCATGACGTGTCTTCCGACTGGGATGGACCCCGTGAACAGCATGTGGTCGAAAGGCAGTTCCGAGAATGCTCGGGCGACATCCACTTCCCCGACAATCACCGCAACCCGGTTCTCGTCGAAGCCCTTGCGCAGGATCTCGGCGAGCAACTCGCCGATGTGGGGCGTGAATTCGGACATCTTGATCATCGCGCGATTGCCCGCCGTCACCGCTGCGATCAGCGGTTCGATTCCAAGACTCAGGGGATAATTGAATGGGACCATGATACCGACGACGCCCAGCGGTTGATAAATGACCTTGGCTCGCGCCGGCTGAAAGTGCAGACTCACGTGTCGGGCGCTCGGCCTCATCCATCGACCGAGGCGTCTGAGCACATAGTCGATGTGCTGGATGCATGGCATGATTTCCGCCAACAGTGTCTCGTTGGTGGAGCGCGCGGTGAAGTCGGCGCTGATCGCTTGCGCAATCCTATCTTGGTGTTGCAACAACAGCGTCTTGAGTGTCTTTAGATGCCGTTTGCGTTCTTCCAATGAAGGCATCGGATCGTGCCCGAATGCCAGCTGTTGCCGTCTAAATATCTGGTCGAGCCGCGCAAGTGCTTCGTTAGCGTGAGTGGCTTGGTTGACCTCTGTCGTCATCGTGATCTCCTTAGCATTTGTCATACCTGGGCGATGCAGGCATTCAGCCCTGAATTGCTCCGACTCGATTTGCCGGGGACCGGCGTGAGATCGATTGCCGTGCTTCGAGGCCAAACCCTGGAGTCCACTCGCCCAGGCAGTGCCTTGCCCGGGTCATTCCGATCCCTCGCTCACTCGCCCACTCGCCCCCTGCTCGCGCGGAATCTCCGTGTCATTTTTTCCATTTTCCTCAAGTTGGGATCCACTAAAAGCCTTTTTCCGAGAACACCCCGGAACTCTATCCTTTCACCTTGACGCCTAAGCCCGGACAGGCGTATTAATCCTAAAATCAAACGCCATGACAGCCGGTTCAGTCGAATAAGGTTTATCCGACGCGTTCGACCTTCGCGCTCGATTCGAACTCAGTGGCGCGGCGGATAAACGCTATGCGTTCGGCATAAGGAGGAAACATGATAAAGGTATGGGTGACCACGGTCCTGTTGTTTCTGTTTGCACCGCCGTCCGGCCTAGGGGCGGACAACATGAAAGCCTTTCCCGCAGCCGAGGAAGGAATGTTTCGATACGTCCTACAGCTTCCGAAGCAGGATGATGAGTCTGCTTACAAGGTGGAGCTGATGGTCGGCAAGACGGTCCAGGTAGACGAACAGAATCGCTACTTCTTCGGCGGCAAGATTGGAGCGGAAACCATCAAGGGTTGGGGATTCACACGATACCTGGTCAGCAAGCTTGGGCCGATGGCCGGCACGCGTATGGCAGTCGATCCAAATGCCCCGAAAGTGTCCCGGTTTATCACGCTTGGCGGCGAGCCCTATATCATTCGCTACAACAGCCGTTTGCCCATCGTGGTCTATGTACCCGAAGGCGTCGAAGTGCGCTATCGGATTTGGACGGCCGGGGCGGAGATAAAAGCAATTGAGCAGGGTTGAGACGGGGCACCTCATCGCGCAGGAATTGCCGTACAAGCGCAATAGACTCGGACGCCGCTATGCGGCGCCAGTGATGCGTGTCGTTATGCGGGACAAGATCAACGTGACTAGCGAGGGCGAAGCATGTTGAAAGATCGCGCGAAAAAGGCCTTGAGCAAGAAAGCCAGGAAAGGCTTTTCCGGTTATCCCGTGGCCACCGTCGCCTTTTATGGCCCGACGGACAAGAGGGCAACAAAGCTTGTGGCAGGCATTGTTGCGTACGAGGGGGCCGAGGCTGAACCCTTGCGCAAGTGGTATTCAGAGGGCGACCTTCGGAACGATCCTCAGGTCATGGAGGAGGTCAGTAGTTTCATTCGCGAGCATGAAGCGAAGTCGGTTGCTATGGCCGACCGGATTATTGGTTGTCCCCACGAGGAGGGCATCGATTATGTGGAGGGAGAAGCCTGTCCACAGTGCCCGTTCTGGAAGAACAGGGATCGCTGGTCAGGTGAGGCGCAACATTAGGCCTTAAGGAATGCCTAGCTATCGGTATTTCTTAAACCGCCACTTGCGGATAGAAGAGGTGATCCGTACCTTGGACAGCATCGTGCACCGCCATCAAGTTGGAAGACGTGGCCGTTGCTGACTCTTTGGAACACTGGGCATCGGCCACATGAAAGCCATCAGGATTCATCGTATGCCGCTCACCAAAGGGTAACGTGGCTGCTTCAAGTAATTGGATTTCAATATGGCCACCATGTCGCTTATAACTGGTGTCACGTCGTAGCG
>Ga0335070_10012064_pt1 | contig 10097 bp, 14 predicted proteins | sample Lox_Sample_13_FD_206722 | JGI IMG/M metagenome (GOLD analysis project Ga0335070, IMG submission 206722) | Soil microbial communities from Loxahatchee National Wildlife Refuge, Florida, United States - Lox_Sample_1.3 | ecosystem: Environmental > Terrestrial > Soil > Wetlands | place: USA... | reverse complement strand
CAAGCTCCTTGGCAATAATAATGGGAAAACTTGTTCTAATAATTTGAATTATTTGTAGCAATAAGCGGGCCAAACCTGAAATCGGTCCAACATACTGAATTAACAGCATATTACAGAAAAGCCAACGCGGAGCTTGAATTTATGATAATGGAATTGTCGCGCAAACGCTACACTCTTTGTTGCGCAAATACAACACGTTTCTTTCTTCCAAGGTTAATGCGGCCGAATGCGCCCGGAGGGCCTTACGTTACAGCCGTCCCGACCGGAATATGGCGATAACAAGCCAGAGGCCCAGAAGGGCCGCGACCAGATAACCGAGAACGGCCAGTATCGGGAAACCCATGAGCAGCGGTCCCCTGTTACTCTGCATGATAAGGGAGGACCCTACGATAAGGGCGGTAATGATAAGGCTGGAGGACAGGCGGTTGCTCGACTTGTCCAGTTCCCTGACGACGTAGTCGAGCCCCCGGTGTTCGAGGTCTATCTTGAACTTGTTGCGATTGATGCGGTTGAGGATTTCCTTGATGTCGTCGGGCAGATTTTTTGCCAGATTAATATACGACATCAGGTGAGAACCGACGTCCCGCGCCACGCTGCCGGCCGAAACCCTTTTCCGGACAGTCTCCAGGACAAAAGGCCGCAGATGCTCCACCATATTGAAATCAGGGTCAAGCTGCCGCCCCATCCCCTCAATGGTCATGAGCGCCTTTGCCAGAAGCATGAAGTCCGGACGGAAGCTGATCCGGTACGAAGCCATGATCTCTATGAATTCAACAAGCATCCTGCCGATAACCACATTCTGGAGCGGCACATCGTAATAGCTGTCGATGAAATCCGAAAGATCGCGCTTGAGCCCCCTCACGTCAAGGATGTCCGTGATGTCCCCCGAATAGAGCAGTACGGAAATGACGCCATCGACATCACGGTCGATGATGGCCATGAGAAAATCGGTCAGAAAATCCTTGGACTGCGAATCGAGCCTTCCCACCATTCCGTAATCCAGCAGGCATACCTTATTTCCGGGGAGAATGTATATATTTCCCGGATGCGGGTCCCCATGGAAATAGCCGTGAGTCAGCACCTGCCGGAGAAAGGAGTCAGCACCCCGCTTGGCGATTAGTTTCCGGTCCAGTCCGGCCAGATCAAGGGCTTCCAGTTCGGAAACCTTGATTCCGTGAATATACTCCAGCGTAAGGATTCCTTTTGTCGTCTGCCCCCAGTAAACCCTGGGAAAATACAAGCCGGGGTCGTCCTTGAAATTCAACATGAATTTTTCGATGGTATGCCCCTCCCGGGACAAATCCATTTCCCGGCGGATGGTCCTTGCGAATTCCCCGACCAGTGCAACCGGATCGAAAATATCGCTTTCGCGGAAATGGCGCCTGGCCAGCACCGCGAGCCCCATGAGTACGTCGATGTCCGTCTCTACTGCCTCTTCGACCCCGGGGCGCAAGACCTTCACGACCACTTCCTCGCCCGAGAGAAGGTCAGCCCTGTGCACCTGGGCTATGGATGCGGCCGCAACCGGTTTTTCGTCGAATGCCGAAAAGAAATCCTCTATTTCTCCCCCGAGTTCATCCTTGATACGTTTCCTGACTTTGCCGAAGGGAAAGGCCGGCACCATATCCTGGAGCTTTGCGAACTCGACCACGTAATTGCCCGGGATGATATCGGGCCGTGTGGACAGCAGCTGCCCCAGCTTGATAAAGGTCGGCCCCAACTCCTCAAATGCCAGTCGCATCCTTTCAGCGGGGGAAAGACGGGTAATTCCGGGCTCGCCGTGCCGGAAAAGCCTCATCCCGCGGGCGATGAACTGCGCCAGGTTCAAATATTCAAGAAGGTTTTCGAAGCCGTATTTGATCAGCACGCCGACGATCTGGCGGTACCTTTTTACGCTTCTGGCATTCAGCCTTATCCGCATCAAACCGAGCATGGACTTTCTTTACCGGTTCCCCAGCAGCTCTTCCAGCCGCTCCACCCTCTTCGACAGCCTGTCGAACTCGTCGCGGGAAACAAGGCCGAGGCTGTTCATGACCTTTTTCACTTCGGCCTCGGCGGATTCGGCAATCTTGTCTTTACCTTCCCTGGCCAGCGCCTGCGCCTTTTCCAGGAACTCCCGTCCTTCCTCTTCGCTCATCCTGTATTTTTCCCTGAGCTCTGCGAGCAGCTCCTCTGCCTTTTTCTGGGACAGGGACATGACCCCTACCCCCGTCAAAAAGATTTTTTCAAACAGATCAAGCATATCGGCCTCCTGATAAAACTTTCATTATTTCGGCGCTCAAGGCCCGGCTGTCGGCGCTCCGAAACCCTTTCGCCGACGGGCGTTTTCGAAAACCGGCGACAAGAAAACGTTAACAGGAAAGCTGAAGATTACAAGGGGAAAGCGTTGAAGGGGAGCTATTTTCTAAAAAGCCATAAAATCAGGGACAGGAAGACGGAAAAAAGGATACACATGGCCAGGGGGAAATAAAACGTGAAGTTGCCTTTTCTGATATAGATGTCGCCGGGAAGCCTGCCGACCCACGGCACTTTGCCCGCGAGCATCAATACGGCGCCAACCGCGGCTATTACCAGTCCTGTAATTATCAACGTTTTTCCGATCCCGGGCATAAATCCTCCGCGAAGAGCTTTTTCACCGTGACCGTGTGGAAGCTTTCGGCGCATAACGGTCTTTTTCACTGTAAATACATCCGCAATACTGCTGCCTGTACATGCCGGATTCTTTGGACATCCGGATGCCGTCCTGCCAGCCCCGGCGGAAATCGTCGTAATGGAAGGGCACACCGAATTTTTCCCCGGCCTGTTCCCCCAGGCTCCTGATCATATCATGATTCTGAAACCTGCTGTATAGCAGCGAAGACGAGAAACTGTCGAAACCCTTTACTGCTGCCTCTTCGGCTGTCCTCTCCAGACGCGCCCTGTAGCAGTACCCGCACCTGTCATCCGGTTTTCTCGCCACGACGGCAAGAAATTCCTCCAGCCGGTACTCTTCGTCCACAATTATTTCCAGGGATTCTTTCTGAGCATAATCGACAACCGTGTCCAGCCGTCTGCGATACTCCAGGTAAGGGTGGATATTGTGGTTAAAGAAAAAACCGGTTACCAGCTTACCACCCGCCCTGAGCTCCGAAACCGGGTATATCGCGCAAGGCGCGCAGCAGATGTGCATGAGAATTTTCATTTTTTCAGTCCCCGTCTCTTGTCTCAAGTGGTTGGAAATAGTGGGAAAAAAAGATAATACGCAACTTTATTTACGGACGATAAGATTTTAGCACAGCCGTCAAATTGCCGAAATAAAAAACAGGGTATCCGCTTTATTGACAAAATTCCTTCTTCCGTTTACTTTTAATTAACGAGGTGACTTAGATGGATATCTGCAGCGGATTTTTTTACGAAATACTTGGCAAACTGGACGAGGGAGTTTATTTCGTCGACGCCGACAGAAAAATAACATACTGGAACAACGGCGCGGAGACAATAACCGGTTACCGCGGGGAAGACGTGATCGGCTCCCGTTGCTGTGACAACATTCTTGTTCATGTGGACCAACAGGGGGAAAATCTTTGCTCCGGAAATTGTCCGCTGGCCAAATCAATTATCGACGGGACATCAAGGGAAGGCGAAGTATTTCTTCACCACAAGGACGGCCACAGGATACCCGTGCGGGTTCGAATCACGCCGTTTCGCAACAAAGACGGAAAAATAACGGGCGCAATCGAAATCTTCAGCCAGATATCCGAAAAGAACGTCTCCATGGAAATTATCGAGGACCTGAAAAAACAGGTTTTTGTCGACCCACTGACGGAAATACCGAACAGGCGTTTTCTGGAAGCAAATATCCTTGCCCGGCTGAACGAGCTTGCACGCTATGATTGGCCGTTCGCACTTATATTCATTGATATCGACCATTTCAAGCGGATCAACGACAACTTCGGCCACAATGCCGGGGATGAAACACTTAGAATGGTCTCGAAAAGCCTTCTGCACTGCTCGCGCTCTTTCGACACCGTAGGCAGGTGGGGCGGCGAGGAATTTTTGGCCGTGATCATAAATGTCGATGAAGAAAGGCTTTACAATATCGCGGAACGCTACAGGGTCATAATTGAAAATTCACGGCTGGACATCGGCGAAAGCCCGATAAATGTTTCGGTTTCCCTCGGAGCGACGCTGGCCAGAAAGGGAGATAATCTCGAATCGCTGGTCAGGAGGGCCGACTCTCTCATGTACGCAAGCAAGGCGGCCGGCCGCAACTGCACCAGTATGGACGGGGATGCTCCGGTTCAGCCGTCCTTACTCGACAATTCCCTGAGTTTGTCCTGAAATTCTTTCCTGAATCTCCTTATTTTGGGATCGATCACGACCTGGCAATACGGCTGGTCCGGGTTCGCCCTGTAATAATCCTGGTGATATTCCGCGGCCTTGTAAAAATTCGTGAACGGGACTATCTCCGTAACAATTGGACCAGGCAGCAATCCCGAGCCGTCCATTTCTTTCTTCGATCTTTCCGCGCAAGCCTTCTGATCATCATCGTGGTAAAAAATCACGGAACGGTACTGGGTTCCGGAATCGTGGCCCTGGCGGTTCCTCGTGGTCGGATCATGGGTCCTCCAGAAAACGTCGAGAATCTCCGAATACGAAATAACCGCGGGATCAAAGGTTATCCGAACCGCTTCCGCATGGCCGGTGGTCCCTCTGCAGACCTGTTCGTAGGTGGGATGAGGCAGATTCCCGCCCGCATAACCGGAAACGACTTCCTCAATCCCCTTCAGCTCCCGGAAAACGGCTTCCACGCACCAGAAGCACCCCGCTCCGAGAGTTGCGACTTCAAGTTTGCCTGACATCAGATCAACTCCTTTCGGCAACCCGTGACATGTTCAGAATCAGCCGAAAAGCCCGCCCAAACCCCTCTTGCGTCTTACTGACTCGCTTTTGCACAAGACGTTAATCGCCAGGGGAAACGTTGTGGCGACGCCCACCAGCAGAAGAGTCCACCCAACCGCCCGACGCTTCCCGGGGTCCAGTTTTTCGGAAAGGAGAAGACCGGCTCCAGCCCCAAGAGCTACCCTGGTCCCCGCGATCAGGGAAATCTCCGGTAAAGTCAGTTTTGCTTCTCTCATATCGGTTGTCCTTTCTTTTCCGGAATAAAGGCTCAAGTCTTGTTCCCGCAAGCCCATTGCCGGCCCAACGGCACGGTTCACGGGCTTCAGCGAGACACCGCGGCTACAATACTGATATCACCATTTCCGTCAAAAACAAGGTCCGGCCGGGAAATGCCTTAAAATACCCGGTCATTTGCAGCCTGATTGTATTGACACGAAAGGGCCTCGCCTGTATGTTATTCTCACGAGCCTTTCCGACGGCAGTCACGGAAACAGGAGAAACCAATGAGATTGTTGTTTACGCCCATAACTCTCCGGTCGGTGGAATTTCGCAACCGGATTTTCGTTTCCCCCATGTGTCAATATTCGAGCCGGGACGGCCTGGCAACCGACTGGCACCTCGTCCATCTCGGCAGCAGGGCGGTCGGCGGCGCCGGACTGGTCATGGTCGAAGCGTCAGCCGTCTGCCCGAACGGCAGGATAAGCCCGGACGACAGCGGCATATGGAGTGACGCCCACGGCGATGCATTCAGACCCATAGCCCGCTTCATCAGGGAACAGGGAGCAGTTGCCGGCATCCAGCTGGCGCATGCCGGACGTAAAGCCAGCACCGACGCACCCTGGCGGGGCGGCGGCCCATTGCCCCCCGGAGAGCGCTGCTGGCGTCCTATGGCGCCGAGCCCCATCCCTTACGATTCGGATTATCAGGTGCCCCTCGAACTATCCGCATCGGACCTGGATGAAATCGAGGAATCATTCCGCGCCGCGGCACGCAGGGCATTTGCGGCCGGGTTCCAGGTAATCGAGATCCACATGGCCCATGGGTACCTGCTCCACGAGTTTCTGTCACCTTTGTCGAACCACCGTTCCGATGAATACGGCGGTACACTGGAAAACCGGCTCCGCTTTCCGCTGAGGGTCGCCAAGGCGGTGCGTGAGGCGTGGCCCGCCGATCTGCCCCTCTTCGTCCGTATTTCCGCCAGGGATTGGGCGGACGGCGGGTGGGACCTCGGCCAATCCGTTCTTCTTTCCAGAAGATTGAAAATATTGGGGGCTGATCTTATCGATTGCTCCTCGGGCTTTATCATCCCCGACGAACCGTTTCCTTCCGGACCGGGATTCCAGGTCCCTTTTGCCGCCGCCATCCGCAAGGAGATTGCCATGCCGACCGCCGCCGTCGGCTACATAACCGACCCGGCCCAGGCGGAACAGATAGTGGCCACCGGGCAGGCGGACGCCGTATCCCTGGCCAGACAGATGCTCCGCGACCCTTACTGGCCGCTGCACGCGGCCAGCTCGCTCGGGGTGGACATCACCTGGCCCGACCAGTACCTGAGGGCAAAACGGTAGTGGAACATCAATCCGTAAAAAACGACAATCCCCTTGAAAATGGACCTGAAGGAGCCGTACCGGGGCGGTACAGGCATTACAAGGGCAACTACTATGAAGTCATCGGCACGGCGTGTCACAGCGAAACAGGAGAGAAACTGGTTGTCTATCGCTGTTTATACGGGGACGGATCTCTGTGGGTAAGGCCCCTAGATATGTTCATGGAATCCGTTACCGTGGACGGTCGCAAGGTCCCCCGGTTTGTACGGTGTGAAAAAGAATAAGCCGGTTTTTCAACTCCGCTGTTTTTGGCGTCAATGTGCAACTTCGGCGCCCGGTATGACCCGCAGAACCTCGCGAACGGCGGCAACGGAAAGGCTGTTGCCGATGAGGCGCCATTTGGTCCTGGCCGGCATGGCATCGGGGAACCTGAACCGGGGCGGAAAATGGAGCAGACATGCAATTTCCTCTGCGGCAAAACGGCGAACATATTCGCCGCAGCGCAGGTACGAACCGGCATGCATTAATGATTTGCCATACCCGGAGGTAAAACAGGTAGTATATGCGCCGGGATCATTTGCATCCAGAATGCGAAAGCCGGACGCAAACCTGTCAATTACCTCCGCGGACAATAATAGATGTTGAGGAATATCGGCTGAAAGAGCCGGATTTATATATACTGAAAGAGGACGGCCAGACGGCTTCTCCGACCGGCAGGCCGGATTAATTCCCGCACGGGAAGCTAGAAGATAATATCTCGGACGTCGCGAAGGCACGCCCAGCTCGGTCGGACACAACCGGCGCTCCAGGACCCGGTATCCGCGGTCCGAAAACAGCCTGATCAGAAGACCGCGCGCTTCGGATTCGGCAAATCCGGTCACGTTCTCGACGGCAATGTGAGAAGGCAACCGGTCATCCGGGACCAGCGGAAATAAATTCGCAAGATGAACGAGGCTGACGGCTCGCGGGTCGTTCAAATCTTTCCGAACACCGCGCACGCTGTACGGCTGGCACGGCGGCGACAGCCACCAGATATCGGCGTCATACTCCGCCAGTTCATCGACGGTGATCCTTTCCAGATCCCTTTGTCGAACCGCATTCTCCCCGAAATTCAGCCGATAGACTTCGAGGGCTTCCATGCTCTGGTCAAGCGCGCCGACCACTCGCACATCCATACTTTCAACGGCCGCCGCAAAACCGCCTATTCCGCAGTACAATTCAAGTGCACGTAAAGCCATAAACTCTTATTCATTTTTCCGGATCAGTCATCCCGTCTGTGTTTTGCCTTGTGCTCGGCTATGAACTTTTCAAATTTCTGCAGTTGATCCGGCCTGAGTGTCCGCCTCATTTCCGCCCTGCTTTTCTCCAACACGGCTTCCATCTGGGGGCGATACTGCTTCCTGATATTGTCCATCTCCTCGTGGGTTTTCTCGACTATGGCCCGGGCCTGATCACGCTGCTTGTCATCAAGATCGAGTCTCCGGCTCAGACGGTTGAGCAGCATTTCTTCGCGCGTCTTGCGGTCGCCCCGCAGAAACGTTTCCATATGCGACCTGTAGACGATGTGCATGCCCAGACCTCCGCTGGCGGCGCCGAGAACGAAAATGAGCAGAATGCACAAAACCGATTTAATGTTTTTCATATCACTCCCCACCCAGATAGTTGGCGACCTGATATTCCGCATGATCATTGGCTATGGCCGAAAAAATGTCCGGCGACTGGCTCTCGTCCATGAAAATGGTGAATACGCCGAGCACAAGGACCACCGCAACGAATGCCGGCGCCAGCCGCCACACCCATGCGAACCATGAGCGCCCCTGTTCCCGCTTTTCCCGGATCCTTGCCATAAGCCGGGTTTCGAAAAACTCTTCAGTGGCCGAAGTATCCGGCCTGACCGATCTTGCCGCAGCAAGCAAGCCGTCGAGCCTCTTTTCAGAATCATCTTTCATATGTTTTCTCCAGAATCGTTTTCAGGGTCTGCCGTGCCCTGAATGCCCTGACCTTGACTTTCGCCTCGCTCCACCCGGTGAGCTCGGCTATTTCCTTTACCGGTTTTTCCTCAAGCTCCAGAAGTGTTATGATCAGTCGTTCTTCGGGACGCATCTTCGACATCGCCCAGGAGAGCAGTTCGTGGGCTTCCCGTGCCGCCTGCCGCGCCTCGTGGCTCTGATCCTTCAGTTCGTACACCAGGTCTTCCAGGGGGGTATGGGACTTTTCGCGCCTGATCCTGCGCAAAAAATCATAGCACGCGCGGACGGCTATCCGCGACAGCCAGTGTTCAAAAGGCGCCTCGCGGCGGAAAGCCTTCAGGTTCTCGTAAGCCTTGATAAATACTTCCTGGCTGATGTCCTCCAGTTCGTCCCGGTCCCGCGCAAAGCGCGAGGCGAGGCTGAACACCCTCCTTTTGTATCTGGCCACAAGCAGGGCGAACGCCTCGTCATCACCGAGGAGTGTTGCATTTATCAGGCGTTCATCTGAAATCTCGTTTTCGACGTTATCCATTAATGTCCTGTCAGCTTCCGCCACAGTGCCTGTCTTTCCGGTTGAAGGCCGGATCATGCCCAAACCATAATTAGCCGGCGAATCAGGAATTACAACGGCGGGCGGGCGGTTGTTGTGAAACGCCCTCCCACCATTCGCTACCTGAACGCTTAACCTCGGACAATTCACGGCTAACGTTCCCACCTGCCATGGCCTTCGCCTCTTCCTTCGCCATGGCCTTCATGTCCTCTGCCGTGATCTTCCCTGCCCATTTCATGACGTTCCGGATGGAAATGCCGATACTGCGGACCGCCGGCAGAGTGGTACCGCCTGTAATAATTATCCCTGTAATAGTGGATCTTATCAAATGGATACCTGCGGATTCCGTAAGGGACGCTTTTGATGCCCACGGTTACCCAGGGACCGTTGTAAAACGGAGCCGAGTACCAGAGACCTCCACGCCAGAGCCAGTATCGGTTGCCGTAGTAATAGAGATCATAAGGTACCCCGACCGCAACGTAAAAGCCCAGTTCCGGCGGCGCGACAAATTCAGGGGGTTGCGCGATCGTCACTGGAGGAGCAACATATACCGGCGCCGCGGGGACACCGACATTCACGCCCACATTGAAATCGACGTTTGCCGCTTGGGCTTGTGTTACCGGTAATACCACAGAAAACATCAGACCTACCAGATATTTTTTCACTGCAAAGCTCCTTTCGGGACATTCAACCCGTCCCAGAGAGAATTTTTGAATATCCCATCAGGGAATTTCTGTTTTTTAAGACGGTGTGCATGACGAAAAGGTTACAGGAATTTCTTTTCATACCCGAAGCGGATGTATCCGGAAAGCAGGCAGAGATGGGTGAACGCTTTCTTGGCGGCTTTGTGGTTCTTGAGGGAATGTCCAGGCATTGGATATTCATTTTTCCATTATTTTATTGACATGGGTTCGCTTATAAAGTATCAGAGCATTGAAGATATTTTCTAATTATATTTATAATATAAATTTTCATCAAATCGATCGTCATACCGAGTTTCAATTCAGCGGACGAGCATCTCCACAACATAGAGCGATTTGGTCGCCGAAAGGGTAAAACACGGGTAACCGTGTGACACAAAGCCACCTGTCCGGGAACTCCCGGAAAGAGGAGCCGTCGAAGTGACTGACCATTTTTCAGCCAATGCGC
>Ga0335070_10012063_pt1 | contig 10097 bp, 10 predicted proteins | sample Lox_Sample_13_FD_206722 | JGI IMG/M metagenome (GOLD analysis project Ga0335070, IMG submission 206722) | Soil microbial communities from Loxahatchee National Wildlife Refuge, Florida, United States - Lox_Sample_1.3 | ecosystem: Environmental > Terrestrial > Soil > Wetlands | place: USA... | reverse complement strand
ATAGCCAGCACGTCGACGGGGTCTACGCCGATTGCGATCGCGACACGCTGCTCGTGCAGGTGCACCAGGACGGCGTGGCCTGCCACACGGGAGCGCGCACCTGCTTCTTCACGCGCCTGGGCGGGGGATCCGCGCCCCTGGGATCCGGCGCGGGCCCTGCCATGCTCGAGGTGCTGGAGCGCGTGCTCGAGTCGCGGAAGGTCGCGCGGCCGGCGGGCTCCTATACCGCGGGCCTCTTCGATCGCGGCGAGCCGCAGATCTGCCGGAAGATCGGCGAGGAAGCCACCGAGGTCGTGACCGCGGCGCTCGGCGGCGAGGGCGATGCGCGGGTGGTGTCCGAGGTCGCGGATCTGTGGTTCCACACCATGGTGCTGCTCGCGGCGCGCGGCATTCCCCTCCGCCGCGTGTTCGAGGAGTTGGCCGCGCGCCATGGCGAGACGAGCCGGTGAGCCGGGCCCGGGGTCTCCTGCTCGTGACCGCCGTCCTCGCCGGATGCAGCAGCGCCAGCCACCTCGAGAGCGGGGTATTCCACTCGGCCAAGGGCTATCGCGTGAGCCTGCCGGCGCAGGGCTGGGCCGTGAAGCCCGGTGGAACCGCCGAGCTCGAGCTGGAGCGCCGCGATCCGGCGGGCGGCATGCTGGCCGATGCGACGTGCGAGGCGAAGACGGCGGGCCGCCCCCTCAACGTCCTCACGCGCCACCTGACGTTTGGGCTTCAGGACCGCGTGGTCTCGGCCAACGAGCCCACCACCGTGGACGGGCGCCCCGCCCAGCGCGCGGTCGTGCACGGCAACATGGACGGACGGCCCGTGGGCGTCGAGGCGGTCGTGGTCAAGGGCGACCGCTGCGTCTACGATTTCCTCTACGTGGCGCCGGCGGCAAGCTTCGAGGCCGGGCGCGGCGACTTCCAGGCCTTCGTCCAGAGCTTCAGCGGGACCACCCCGTGAGCGTGCTCGCGTACGCGCGGCGGCAGGGTCGCGAATCCGTCGCCTGGTACGGCGGGCTCGGGCTCCTGGCGATCCGGGTGGCCCGCAACCTCCGGCTTCCGCCTTCCTACCTCGTCATCGTGGCGCGCGAGATCGACACCATCGGCGTGCGCTCGCTCGCGGTCGCCCTCACCGCCTCGCTCTTCACGGGCATGGTGCTGGCGCTCCAGAGCGCGGTGAACATGGCGCGGTTCGGCGCCGAGAACTACGTGGGACCCGTGGTGGCGCTGTCGATACTGCGCGAGCTCGGCCCCGTGCTGACGGCGATCCTCGTCGGCGGCAAGGTCGCCTCGGGGATCACAGCAGAGCTCGGCTCCATGAAGGTGACCGAGCAGATCGACGCGCTCCGCGCCATCGGCGTCAACTACGTCAAGAAGCTCATCGTGCCGCGCATCCTGGCCGCCCTCGTCGTCTTCCCGCTGATCACGGTGCTGGCCGACGCCATGGGTCTCTTCGGCGGCATGCTCATCGCCGTCTTCGACCGCAGCGTCGACACGTATCTCTACTGGAACACGATCTCGTACTGGGTCGTGATGAAGGACTTCCTGACGGGGCTCGGCAAGAGCGTGGTGTTCGGGTTCCTCATCACCCTCATCGGCTGCTACAACGGGCTGGCCACGAGCGGCGGCACGGAGGGACTGGGGCGCTCCACCACGGACACGGTGGTGCAGGTGGCGATGGCGGTGATCATCTCGGACTTCTTCCTCACCAAGCTCTTCCTCCTGCTCTTCTGGTGACATGACCGCCTCCGGCGATCTCCTCGTGGAGCTGCGAGACATCCACAAGTCCTTCGACAGGAAGGAAGTCCTGCGCGGCGTGAGCCTGGGACTCCGCAAGGGCACCACGCTGGCCATCATGGGCGGCAGCGGCTCGGGCAAGACCGTGCTCCTCAGGATCACGGCCGGCCTCCTGCGGCCCGATGCCGGCCAGGTCGCCCTCTTTGGCACGCGGATCGAGCGGATGCGGGAGGAAGCCATGCTGGCCATCCGCAAGCGCACGGGCTTCGTCTTCCAGGGCGCCGCGCTCTTCGACTCGCTCTCCGTCTTCGAGAACGTCGCCTATCCGCTGCGCGAGCACACCCGCCTGTCGCTGGGCGAGATCACCGACCGCGTCCACCGGTTCCTCTCGCTGGTCGGGATGCCCGGCACGGACGACCTGCTGCCCGCCGAGCTGTCCGGCGGGATGCGCAGGCGCGTGGGCATCGCGCGCGCGCTCGTGATGGAGCCGGAGGTGGTCTTCTTCGACGAGCCGACGGCGGGGCTCGATCCGACCAACGCGCGCCTGGTCGCCGAGCTGATCGCGACCTTGCGCGCCGGCGTGTGCGACACCGCCATCGTGGTCACCCACGACATCGAGTTCGCCAACATGGTCGCCGACCAGATGGCCATCCTCCACAAGGGGCGCTTCGCCGACATGGGCACGCCGGCGGAGATCCGCGTGTCGGCCAACTCCGACGTTCGCCGGTTCCTGGCGGGCGACCTGAGGGAGGAGTAACGACTCGATGGCCGACGAGCGGCCCTACGCGCTGCAGCTTCGCATCGGCGCCTTCATCCTGGCCTCGCTCGTGGTCTTCTTCGTCATCGTCTACCTTCTGGGCGCCCGCGCGCGGTACTTCGAGAGCAAGTACGAGCTCACGGCCGAGTTCACGGAAGTGGCCGGGCTGATCGAGGGGGCCACGGTGCGGCTGGCCGGCGTGCAGATCGGGCGCGTGACGGGCGTGGCCCTGTCACCCAGGCCCGGCGGCAAGGTGCGGGTGACCATGAGCGTGGCGAAGCGCTTCCAGGACCGCATCCGGCAGAACTCCGAGGCGCGGATCGCCACGCAGGGGCTCCTCGGCGACAAGATCATCGACATCACGCCGGGGTCGCTCGACGCGGCACCGCTGGCCCCCGGCGCCCTGCTCGGCTCGCAGGAACCGCAGGAGATGTCCCGGATGTTCGCGGAGGGCGCCGGGACGCTCCGGGCCGTCAGCGAGCTGGCCTCGACCCTGCGCGCCGCGGCCGAGCGGCTCGACAAGGGCGGCACCTTCGACGACATCGGCGCCGCCGTCAAGTCGGCGCGGCGCATCACGGACGAGGTGGAGAAGGGCAAGGGGTGGCTCCACGTGCTCGTCTACGAGGAGCCGGAGTCGCTGCGGCGCCTGAGCGCCCTCCTGGCCTCGACCCAGCAGCTCATCGCGAAGGCCGAGAGCGGCGACAACGCCGTCTCGACGCTCCTGTCGAAGGAGAGCGGCAAGTCCGCCCGGGCTCTCCTGAGCGCGCTGGATGCCTTCAGCCGGGCGGCCGAGAAGCCCGGACCAGGCGACGGTCTCCTCCCCACGCTGCTCTTCGACCCCGAGTACCGGCCCGTGGCGCGCGACCTCCAGGTCCTCACGCGGAACTTCCGCGAGATCTCCGAGAAGCTGGCGCGCGGCGAGGGTCTCCTCGGCGGCATGCTCCAGGACAGTGGCGACAACGCCATGGGCCAGGCGGGGGCGGACCTTCGCGTCGCGCTGGCCAACCTGCGCGTGGTGAGCGAGAAGCTCAAGACGGGCGAGGGCACGATCGGCGCGCTGATCGAGGACCCCACCGTCTACGAGAACCTCGTCTCCTTCCTCGAGGGCGCCCAGCGGAGCCTGCTCCTGCGGTCCCTCGTGCGCTCGACCATTCACGCGGGCCAGGCAACCGGGGAGAAGTGATGGCCAGAGAGCGCTCCGTCTATCGCTGCCAGGTCTGCGGCTTCGCTGCGCCGAAGGCGGGCACCTGCCCGGACTGCGCGCGCCTGGGCAGCTTCACGGCCCTCGTGGAGGAGCGGGCGGCCCCGGCACGCTCGGAGCGGCCCCGGCTCGCGGCCGGCGCGCGCCCCGTGCTCATCGGCGAGATCGCCGTGTCCGAGGGTGAGCGGGTCAGCACGGGCATCGGCGAGCTGGATCGCGTGCTCGGCGGTGGCGTCGTTCCCGGCTCGCTCGTGCTCATCGGCGGCGATCCCGGCATCGGCAAGTCGACCCTGCTCCTCCAGGCGAGCCGCTCGCTGGCCGACCTCGCGGGATCGGTGCTGTATGTCTCCGGCGAGGAGTCGGCGGCCCAGGTCAAGCTGCGCGCCGACCGGCTCGGCATCGCACCCCGCGGGCTCTACTTCCTCGCCGAGACCGACCTCGCCGTGATCGAGGCTCATGCCGCCGAGCTGAAGCCGCGCGCCCTCGTCGTCGACTCGATCCAGACGGTGTACCTGCCCGGCCTCGAGTCGGCGCCGGGCAGCGTGAGCCAGGTGCGCGAATGCGCCGCGCGCCTCATGCTCTTCGCCAAGGGGCGCGGCATCGCGACCTTCCTCGTGGGCCACGTGACGAAGGACGGCGCCATCGCCGGGCCCCGCGTGCTCGAGCACCTCGTGGACACCGTCCTCTACTTCGAAGGAGAGCAGCACCACGCGCATCGGCTCCTGCGGGCGGTCAAGAACCGGTTCGGCTCCACCAACGAGATCGGCGTCTTCGAGATGAGCGAGCAGGGGCTCGCGGAGGTGCCGAATCCGTCGGGCTTCTTCCTCGCGGAGCGGCCGAAGGGCGCCGCCGGCTCGGTGGTCGTGTCGAGCCTCGAGGGCACGCGCCCCCTGTTGCTCGAGCTGCAGGCGCTGGTGACGCCCGCCAGCTTCGGCACGCCGCGCCGCACCGTGCTGGGCGCCGACTACAATCGGGTCTGCCTCCTGCTGGCCGTGCTCGAGAAGCGTGTGGGGCTCCCGCTCCAGAGCCAGGACGTCTTCGTGAACGTGGCCGGGGGCGGACGCGTGGCGGAGCCCGCCGCGGATCTGGGCGTCGTCGTGGCGGCGGCATCGAGCTATCTGGACCGCCCGGTAAGGAGCGATACCGTGGTGATGGGCGAGGTGGGACTGGCGGGAGAGGTGCGCGCGGTGTCCGGGCTGGCCGTCCGTCTCAAGGAGGCAGCGGCCCTCGGCTTCGCGGCGGCGGCGGTGCCGCAGAGCAACCTGTCGGGCAGCGCGGCGGCGCCCCTCGAAGTACTCGGCGTCAGCTCGGTGGACGAGGCAGTGAAGGTCCTGTTGGGACACTGAGAGGCGACCATGGGCATAATCATCGTGCGGATCTTCATGCTGGCGGCAGCCGCCGGAGCCGGACTGGCTTTTGGCCCGTCGCTGGGCTTCCACGCGACCAACTGGTGGCTGGCCGGAGCGGGCTTCCTCTTCGGCGTGCTCGCCGTCCTGCTCGAGTGGCAGGCGCGGAAGATTCCGGTCGACCGGATCTTCTGGGGCGCCCTCGGCGGCATCATCGGGCTCGGGTTGGGGCTCGGGCTCGGGACGGCGATGGGCGTGGTGTCCCCGGAGGCGGGGCCGCTCGGGCGAAGCCTCTTCGGGCTCCTCTTCGCGTATCTGGGCGCCGCGGTGGCGCTCGCCAAGCGCGACGAGCTCGAGGACATGTCGGCCAAGCTCTTCCCGAAGTCGGCCGCCCGTCGCGAGGCCTACAAGATCCTCGACACCTCCGTGATCATCGACGGGCGCATCGTCGATCTGTGCGAGGCCGGCTTCCTCGAGGGCACGCTCGTCGTCGCGCAGTTCGTCCTCCGGGAGCTGCAGCAGATCGCGGACTCTCCCGACCCCCTCAGACGGAGCCGGGGTAAGCGGGGTTTCGACGTCCTCCAGCGCCTGCAGCGCGTCCCGGGCACGCGGGTGCGCGTGGAGGACCAGGACTTCCCGCACGTGCGGGAGGTCGACCGCAAGCTGATCGAGCTGGGACGGGTGCTCGGCGGGAAGGTCGTGACCAACGACTACAATCTCAACAAGGTCGCCGAGCTCTCCGGCGTCGCCGTGCTCAACGTCAACGAGCTGGCGAATGCGCTGAAGCCGGTGGTGCTTCCCGGCGAGGTGGTGCACGTGCACGTCGTCAAGGAAGGCAAGGAGGCCGGGCAGGGCGTGGCGTACCTCGACGACGGCACCATGGTGGTCGTGGACCACGGCAAGCGTTACATCGGTCAGCCGGTCACCGCGACCGTCACCTCCGTGCTGCAGACCACGGCTGGCCGCATGATCTTCGCCCGGCTCAAGGAGGAGGAAGGACTGCGGTGAGGCGCGGCGACTCGGGGGCCCGATGACCAGAGCGATCGCCGTGGTCCCGGCGGGCGGCTCGGGCGCCCGCATGGGCGGCCGCCGTCCCAAGCAGTACCTGGCCATCGATGGCGTGCCGATTGTGGTCGTCACCCTGCGCGCGCTCGCCCGCTGCCGGTCAATCGAGGGTATCGTGGTGGCGGCCCCGGCCGACCGCGTGGAGTCGACGCAGGACCTGCTCCGGCGCTTCCGCGTCCCGCGGGTGGTCGCCGTGGTCGCGGGCGGGCGCGAGCGGCAGGATTCGGTGCGGGAGGGGCTGCAGGCCGCGCCGTCTGGTGCGGCATGGATCGTCGTGCACGATGCCGTGCGGCCGTTCGTCACGCCGGAGCTCGTCGAGCGCGTGCTGGCCGCGGCGCGCGTGCCCGGAGCCGCCACGTGCGGCTGGCCCGTGCGCGAGACCGTCAAGCGCGTGAGCGACTCCGTCGTCGAGGCGACGCTGCCGCGCGCGGGCCTCTGGCTGACCCAGACGCCCCAGGCGTTTCGCCGCGAGCTCCTGCGCGAGGCGCACGAGAAGGCGGCGCGGGACGGCTACGAGGGCACCGACGACGCGATGCTGGTCGAGCGCCTGGGCGGCAGGGTCGCGATGGTCGAGGGGCTGCCGCAGAACCTCAAGATCACGACGCCCGAGGATCTGCGGACGGCCCGGGCCTGGGCCGGCGGAGGGCGCAAGGGATGAGCGCCACGCGGAGCGGCCTGGGCTTCGATCTCCACCCGCTGGTCGACGGACGGCCCCTGGTCCTGGGGGGCGTCACCGTGCCGGGGGAGAAAGGGCTGGGCGGACATTCGGATGCCGATGTGCTGACGCACGCCGTGTGCGAGGCGCTCCTGGGAGCGCTCGCGCTCGGAGACCTGGGCCGCATGTTTCCCGACACGGACGCGCGCTGGCAGGGCGTATCGAGCCTCGTCCTGCTCGAGGGCGTCATGGCGGCCATTTCCAACAAGGGAGCCCGACTCGTGAACGTCGACGTGACCGTGATCTGCCAAGCGCCGCGGCTCTCTTCGCACCTGCCCGCCATGGCCGAGCGTCTCGCGAAAGCCATGGGGGTGGCGAGCGAGCGGGTGAGCGTCAAGGCGAAGAGCCCGGAGCATCTGGGCCTCCTCGGCCGCGGCGAAGGCATCGCCGCCCTCGCCGTGGCCGCCGTGGAGGTGCCGTGATGGCGCTGCGCATCTTCAACACGCTGACCCGGCGCAAGGAAGACTTCGTGCCCCGCGTGCCCGGCGAGGTGGGCATCTACGTGTGCGGCGTCACCGTGTACGACCTCTGCCACATCGGCCACGCGCGAAGCGCCATCGTGTTCGACGTCATGCGGCGCTACTTCCGGTTCCGCGACTACACGGTGACGTTCATCAAGAACTACACGGACGTGGACGACCGGATCATCCGACGGGCCAACGAGGAGGGCGTGGCCGCCTCCGTCGTCTCGGAGCGGTACATCGCCGAGTACCAGAAGGACATGGCCTCCATCGGCGTCCATCCGGCCGACGTCGAGCCGAAGGCCACCCTACACATCCCGCAGATGGTGGCGCTGATCCAGCGCCTGATCGCCCGCAACGTGGCCTATGTCCTCGAGGGCGACGTCTACTTCGAGGTTCGCCGGTTCCCGTCCTACGGCAGGCTGTCTGGGAAGAACCTCGACGAGCTCGAGGCCGGTGCCCGGGTCGACGTCGACGAGCGCAAGCGGGATCCGCTCGACTTCGCGCTGTGGAAGGCCTCGAAGCCGGGCGAGCCGTCCTGGCCCTCCCCGTGGGGGCCGGGCCGGCCCGGCTGGCACATCGAGTGCTCCGCCATGTCGATGCAGTACCTGGGCGAGTCGTTCGATCTCCACGGCGGCGGCGAGGACCTCATCTTCCCGCACCACGAGAACGAGATCGCGCAGTCCGAAGGCGCCACCGGGAAGCCGTTCGTGCGGTGCTGGGCCCACAACGGCTTCGTCAACCTGGGCTCCGAGAAGATGTCCAAGTCGCTCGGCAACACGCTCTGGATTCGGGACATGGTGGCCCGCCACGACCCGGAGGCGCTCCGGCTCTACTTCCTCGGCACCCACTACCGCCATCCGCTGGAGTACGCGGACGAGCGGATCGCGGAGTCCGCACGCGCCCTGGGCCGGCTCCGCGCGCTCGTCGAGGAGGCGGAGCGGGTGGCCCGCGGCGGCCCGCAGCCTCCGGGCGCCGGCGACGCCGCGCTGCTCGACCAGGTGGACGCGCACCTCGAGCGCTTCATCGCGGTGATGGACGACGACTTCAACACGCCGCAGGCGCTGGCCGTGCTGTTCGATCTCCTCCGCCTGCTCCACGGCTCGCGCGGAGAGGGGGCGGGGGCCGGCGCCTTCGTGGCCGGCGTGGGCAAGCTCGTGGACCTCGCGCGCGTCCTGGGGCTGCTCGAGATGGAGGCGCGCGCCCCGGCGCCCATCGATCCGAATCTCAAGGCCAAGGTGGAGTCGCTCGTCTACCTGCGCGAGCAGGCGCGCAAGCAGCGCGACTTCGCGGAAGCCGACCGGTTGCGCGACGAGCTCTCCGCGCTGAACGTCACCCTCAAGGACTCGCGCGACGGCACGACCTGGACCATCTCGCGGTGAGCACGACCGGCGAGGACGAGGTCCCCCTCTTCGGGCGCAACCCGGTGCTGGAGCTGCTCCGCGCGAAGAGCCGGCGCGTCGAGGAAATCGCCGTGCTCTCGGAAGGGCGGGGGCCCGCGCTCCAGGAATTGCTCGGGCTGGCGAGGCGGTCGGGCGTGAAGATCTCCTATCGCACGCGCGACCAGCTCACGGCCATTGCCGGCACGCCTCATCATCAAGGTGTCGTGGCGCGCGTGGCCGGGGCGGAGTATGCTTCGCTCGATGACGTTCTCGCCGTGCCGGGCCAGCGGGGCGAGGCCGCTTTCTTTCTCGCCCTGGATCAAGTGCAGGACCCGCGGAACCTGGGCGCCATTCTGCGCTCCGCCGAGGTGACCGGCGCACACGGGGCGATCCTTCCGAAGCACCATGCCGTCGGGCTGACCTCGGCCGCGGCAAAGTCCGCCATGGGAGCGGTCGAGCATCTCGCAGTTGCCCGAGAGACGAACGTTGTCCAAGTTCTTGAAATCCTGAAGAAACGGGGTCTATGGATCGTGGGGAGCACGGTGCAGGGCGGCAAAGCCCCCTGGGAGGTGGATCTGACCGGCCCTATCTGCCTCGTGCTGGGCGGCGAGGGTGCCGGCGTCCGGCCGCTCGTGGCGAAGAGCTGTGACTTCCTGGTGAGCATCCCGATGCGGGGCAAGATCGAGTCGCTCAACGTCGGCGCGGCGGCCGCCATCCTGTGCTACGAGGTGGAGCGGCAGCGGATCACGAAAAGCAGTTAATTAGCCTTGACTTAGGGAGACATCGAACCTAAAGTGAAGTTTTGTGACTGCTGGCGTAGCTCAGGGGTAGAGCAACTGCCTTGTAAGCAGTGGGTCGGGGGTTCAAATCCTCCCGCCAGCGCCAGACATTTCGATGGGTTACAGTCTATCTTGAGGGGTTACAGTCTGAAGATAAGCGGGGAGATACCCAAGTTGGCCAAAGGGGGCAGACTGTAAATCTGCTGGCGAACGCCTTCGGGGGTTCAAATCCTCCTCTCCCCACCATCTTCGCGGGTGAACGACGGCGCGTCGAGAGGGAGCGCGGGAATAGCTCAGCGGTAGAGCGCCAGCCTTCCAAGCTGGGGGTCGCGGGTTCGAATCCCGTTTCCCGCTCCACTCGCTTCCGGCACCCCGGGCTCGGCAGCGCGACGGGACGAAAGAGGAACGTGATCCAGGCCCATGTAGCTCAGTTGGCAGAGCACGCCCTTGGTAAGGGCGAGGTCTCCGGTTCAATCCCGGACATGGGCTCCACCCTCTGCACGGTGAGCACACGGCAGGCGGATTAGGAGGGGAATCCAGCAATGGCCAAGGCAAAGTTCGACCGGTCGAAGCCGCACGTGAACATCGGGACGATCGGGCACATCGATCACGGGAAGACGACGCTGACGAGTGCGATCACGAAGGTGCTGCACACGAAGTACAGCGGGG
>Ga0335070_10012062_pt1 | contig 10097 bp, 7 predicted proteins | sample Lox_Sample_13_FD_206722 | JGI IMG/M metagenome (GOLD analysis project Ga0335070, IMG submission 206722) | Soil microbial communities from Loxahatchee National Wildlife Refuge, Florida, United States - Lox_Sample_1.3 | ecosystem: Environmental > Terrestrial > Soil > Wetlands | place: USA: Florida... | reverse complement strand
CTTTGGGTTGCTCGGGTTCGGAGTCGTGAGTGGTGTGGTTGGTGCGGTCCTCACGCGGTTAATCCATTCGGTTACCGCTGACCGCAACAGCGTCGCACTTCCCCGCCCGCGCACACCGGCGCCAGCAGTACCTGCCGATGTGCAACCCAAAGGCGTTGCCCTGCCTAGCTTTGTGACCCCGAGCGCCGACTTTTACCGCGTGGACACCGCCCTCGCTGTTCCCCAACTCAGCCATGGTGACTGGCGGATGCGAGTCCACGGGATGGTGAATCGCGAAGCCACCTACAGTTTCAACGATCTCGCTCACTTCGAGGTCGTCGAAACGGTGACGACGTTAACCTGTGTGTCGAACCCCGTTGGCGGCAAACTGATTTCGACGGGCGTCTGGACAGGCTACCGGCTGGCTGATCTGCTGGCGGCGGCAGGCGTGCGCGCGGACGCCGATATGGTGCTCTCGACGTCGATCGACGGGTTCACCGCCGGGACGCCGGTGGATGCGCTCACCGATGGCCGCAAGGCGCTCTTGGCGGTCGGGCTCAACGGTCAGCCGCTGCCGATCGAGCACGGCTACCCGGCCCGGCTGGTAGTACCCGGGCTCTACGGGTACGTCTCGGCCACCAAATGGGTCGTCGATATGGAGCTGACCCGCTTCGACCGAGCACAGGCGTACTGGACGCGGCAGGGTTGGGCGCCGCGCGCACCCGTCAAGACCGAGTCGCGGATCGACGTTCCGAAGGCTGGGCAGAAGGTGCCTATGGGACCCGTCGTGTTCGGTGGTGTCGCGTGGGCACAGAATCGTGGCGTTCGGGCCGTCGAGGTCCGCATCGGCAATGGCGAGTGGCAGCCCGCTGAATTGGGCGCGCGCTATTCCAACGAGACGTGGCGGTTGTGGAGCTTTCCATGGCAGGCGAAAGGCCCTGGCAGACAAAGCCTCACCGTGCGTGCCACCGACAACGCCGGAGCCACCCAAACTTCAGAGGAGGTTGACCCGGTTCCCGACGGAGCCACCGGCTGGCACACGGTCAACTTCACGGTGGCAGAGACGTAAGCACTACTTCGACGAGAGTCTGAGTCTCCGCCAACTGAACACCGCAATCACGACGCCGATCAGCACCGTGATCGGACCAATGATGGACCAGGTGGCGGTGTTGCTCATCGGGCTACCACCAAGCACGCCGAACCCCTGCAGCGCCCAAATCAGTCCGAACAGCGCGACGAGCAAACCGACCGCGAACGTGACGACAAAAGTTCTTCTCATGTCGGGATGCTACGGCCGGGCAGGCCGGCTCAAGTGGCGGGTTCGGGCGCGCGCGTGCCCACAAAGAACCCGCGAAGCGCGTCGGCCAACCGTGCGCGTATCGGTGCGCTCGAGATGACCACGTCCACCATCGCCAGCGATAGGTGGGTGTGGCCGCGGGCGCGGACGTGTTCGGTCGGGACGCCAGCCGCATCCAGCGAGGCGGCGTAGGCTTCACCGTCGTCGCGCAGCGGATCGAACTCGGCCGTCACCACGATGGCCGGGGGCAGGCCGGACAGGTCGGCGGCACGCAACGGCGCAAAGCGGGGATCGCTGCGGTCCGCCGGATCAATGTAGTGGTCGAAGAACCACCGCACCAGCGGCGTGGTGAGGCCGTAGCCGTCGGCATTCTCGGCAAACGACGCCCGCGTCATGCCTCCGTCCGTCACCGGCGTCAGCAATACCTGGCCCGCGATCCTCGGCCCACCCATGTCGCGCGCCAGCTGGCATACCACCGCCGCGATCCCACCGCCGGCACTCCAGCCGCACACCGCCAGCTGTCCCGGACTGCCTCCGAGCGCCACGGCGTTGTCGGTGACCCACTGCACCGCGGCCACGGCATCATCGACGGCAGCGGGGAATCGGTGCTCGGGCGCGTGCCGGTAGTCCGCCGAGACCACGATCGCGTCGCTGCGCACGCACAGTTCCCGGCACAGCGGATCATCCGAAGTGGCATGACCGAGCACGTAGCCGCCGCCGTGGAAGTACAGCACGACCGGGTGCGGGCCCGGGGTGGGCGGCCGGTAGAGCCGGTACGCCAAATCTCTCGCGGCGCCGGGCAGAACCCCGTCGATGATCTCGCCGACGTCCGGACCGGGTGGTCGAGTCAGCGACATCTGCGTGTACAGGGCGCGGGCGTCCGCAACCGCCATCGACTCCATGGGCGGGAGATCGAGTGCGGCCACCTCGTTGAGGACCATCTCGACGTCCGGTTGCAACCGGCGCACCACTCCGTCGTTGCACTGCGTGCCGTTGGGGCCGGACAGTCTGAAGCCCAGGTAACCGCGGGCGACCACCTCGTCGCAGCCGGCGCGGTAGAAGTCGAAACCTCCGCAGTAAGGCAGGAAAACCCGTGGCTTGCCCGGCACATTGGCGCCCATATACCACGAGTTCGCGGCCGGGTACAGGGTGATGTCGGCGCAGTCGTTGACGTGTTGCGTCCAGCCGGCTTCGGCTGTTTCGGTGGGCTCGATGGCATCGAACCCGCCTGCCTGCATGTGGTCGAGGCAGTCGAGCACCCAGTCCGCGTGTTGTTCGATCGACACGACCATGTTCGACAGCACTGAAGGGCTGCCGGGACCGGTGATAAAGAACAGGTTGGGAAACCCGGCCGTCGTCGATCCGAGGTAGGTCTGCGGCCCATTCGCCCATTTGTCCCTGAGCGACAGGCCATTTCGTCCCCGGAAGTCGACCGCCGTCAAGGCGCCGGTCACGGCATCGAAACCGGTGGCGAACACGATAGCGTCGAAGGCGAAAGACTCATCGGCGGTGTCGATGCCCGTTTCGGTGACCTGTCGGATGGGTTGTTTGCGGACGTTGACCAGGCGCACGTGCGGCAGGTTGTAGGTGGCGTAGTAGTTCGTGTCCAGGCACGGCCGTTTCGTCCCGATGGGGTGATCGGTCGGGCACAGGTCGGCCGCCGTCTGCGGATCGTTGACGATGGAGCGGATCTTGTTCCGGAAGAACTCGGCGAACTCGTGATTGGCGGCCGGATTGCTCATCACGTCGGCGTAGACGTTGATCGCCTCGAACAGTTCGCCGCTGCCCCAGGCGCGCTCATAGCGTTGTTGGCGTTCAGTTTCCGAGACGCTGAATGTCGGGGTGATGCTGCGCTCGATCGGAATGCCGGCGAACGACACCCGGGCCGCCGCACGGTATTCCGACTCGTCAGCCAGTTGGGCGAGCTTCTCGGGCGAGAGCGGGCCGTTGCGCGCCGGAATCGAGAAATTCGGCGTGCGCTGAAACACCACCAGCTGGCGCGCTTGCTGGGCGATGACTGGAATCGATTGCACGCCAGACGAACCCGTGCCGATCACCGCCACCCGCTTGTCTGCGAAATCAATTGGCTCATGCGGCCAACGGCTGGTGAAGTAGACCTCGCCGGCGAACCGCTCGAGGCCGTCGACCTCGGCTGGCTTGGGCATAGACAGACACCCCGTGGCCATCACCAGGAAACGGGAGCTGATCTCGTCGCCGTGATCGGTGCTCACCCGCCACAGCGAAGCGTCGTCATCCCAGCGCGCCACCTGCACTCGCGTGGAGAAGGTGATGTGGCGTCGCAGGTCGTGCTTGTCGGCGACATGGTTCAGATACCGCAGGATCTCCGGCTGGGTGGCGTACTTCTCCGACCATTTCCAGCCCCGCCGCCAGTCCGGGTCGAAGCTGTACATGTAGTCGACGCTGGGGACGTCGACGCGGGCACCGGGATACCGGTTCCAGTACCAGGTGCCGCCGATGTCGTCGGCCGCTTCGAATATCCGGAATCGGTACCCGGTGCGGCCCAGGCGGTAGGCGAGATACAGGCCCGCAATGCCCACGCCTACCACGACGACGTCGGTGTCGGGCGTCGGTCGGTTCGTCGTGGCTGTATCGGTCATCATCTGATCATCACGTCGCTGCCGACCGGCTGTCTTGAGTACCGCAATACCCAATGTCGTTTTTCGGGGTCAGGTACGGGCCGCGAAAGTCGAGTAGTCGTCTACGCGCGTGCCAGCAGGCCGCGCCGCAAAGAATCCGTGGTGGACGTACTTCACCGACGGCTTTTGGGGGGCGACCATGACGATTGCGGTCGATGCGCCGATCTGCGCGAGCGTGTTCGACGCCGGGCTACCGACGATCGATTACGAGCATTGCGAGAGCACCGAAGAGGCCCACGACATCATCAGCGCGGCGCGACGCCAGGCGCCGATTGCGATCGGCCCGCACGGGCCGGAGTTTCTGACCTATGAATTGGTGCGAACCGTGCTGCGCGACCCACGGTTCCGGCTGCCGCAAGGGATGTTCCTTGCCTCCCAAGGCATCACCAGCGGCCCGTTGTGGGAGCGGGTCGCGTCGAGCCTGATCAGCCTCGACGGGCCCGCGCACCACCGGCTCCGCCGGCTGGTGTGCGCCGCCTTCACGCCGCGGGCCACCATGCGGCTGCGCACCACGATCGTGGAGGTGATCACCGAACTGGTCAACCGCCACACCGCAACGGGCCACTGCGAGGTGGTCACCGACATCGCGCGCCAATTCCCCATCCCCATCATCTGCGCGCTGCTGGGCGCCCCGGCCGAGGATTGGAGGCTGTTCTCGGACTGGACCGACGACATCTTCAAGGCCTTCAGCTGGGACGTCGCCGCCCATGAACGGGCCATCCTGGCGGCCTGGGATGAACTCGACGCCTACATCGACGCCATGGTCGCCCAGCGGCGGCACCGGCTGACCGACGACCTGATCTCCGAACTGATCCGCGCCGAGGACAACGGTGATCGCCTCAGCGCCGACGACCTGCGGATGCTGGCAGCGGGATTGCTGATGGCCGGCACCGACACCACCCGCAACCAGCTGGCCGCCTCGGTGCATGTCTTGTGCGATCACCCCGACCAGTGGGCCTTGCTGGCCCGGCATCCGGAGCTCGCGACCAACGCGGTGGAAGAGACGATGCGGCATTCACCGATCGTGGTCGCTACCCTGCGCACCGCCCGCGAGGACGTCGAAGTCGCCGGCGTCATGATCCCTGCCGGCACACTGGTCATCGCCAACACCGCCGCCGCGAATCGCGACCCCGCCGTCTACGACGACCCGGACTGGCTCGACATCACCCGTGAAGGCGCCCCGGCAATGCAAACCTTCGGCGCCGGCATGCATTACTGCCTCGGCGCCAACCTGGCCAGACTCGAGCTCGCCGCGGCATTGACGGTGATGACCCAGCGCATGCCCAACGCCCGCCGCGCCGGCCCCGCCCCATGGAAGCCCCTCACCGGGCTGAGCGGGCCCGCCAAGCTACCAATCGAATTCGACCCCGGACAGTAGCCCGCGATATCCGTGGAGGGGCCGGCGGCCTAGCACCGATGATGGGCTTTCGGTCTCGCCGTGGTTTATGCGGCGGTTGCAACCACCGCAGTGCAATTTGCGCTGGGTAGGCGCAGATCCAGTGCCGCCCAGAACGCCGGACTTAGCGCCCGGCTGATGCAATCGGCGGAGGGCAAGGCCGTGCTCATCATCGTCGGCCTGACCATCGTTGCAATCGGCGGCTACTTCGCCTTCAAGGGCGCATTGCGCAAGTTCCTGAATGATCTCACCGTGTCACCCGGGCGCGCGCTCACTGGGCTGGGCGTATGCGGCTATTTTGCCGAAGGTCTCGTCTTGGCCGGTGCCGGCGTGTTGGTGGTCGTCGCCTCCGTCCGCGCCGATCCGTCCAAGGCGACGGGCCTCGACGGCGCGGTAAAAGCACTCCAGCAGGCCCCGTTCGGCACAGCGCTGATCATCTTGGCGGCAAGCGGATTTGCAGCCTACGGACTCTACAGCTTCGCTCTGAGCCGCTGCTCGCGGATGTGACTCCAAAATTGGCTAGCGGCCGGCCCCGGCCGACGAGGGGTGCCCTACACATATCGCCGAGCCATATCCGCAATAATTGCGACGCCATTATGGCAGCGCCTCGGCCCGCGTAACGTCGAAGCCCAGCGATGTCGTCAGCTCTCGGTAGCGATCCCTAAAAGCGCGGCAGGCGGTGTCGTCGCCACGAGCCCTTGCCATCAGCGCGCCTAGCCGCAACAGCAGCAGCTCGCCGGTCACCAAGCGACCTGCCGGCGACTGCGCAAACCGATCGATCGCGGCCTGGGCTTCCGAAATGTCTGCCGCCGCGCCACGGGCGAGCAGCACCTCGACTAACGCCTCGGTGGCCACCCGGCACGCAGGATGTCCTCGCTCGAACAGTTCGTCGGCGGCCGCTCGCAACCGCGGCATGACGGCATCCCGCTCCCCGCGGTTGGCCAGCTGCCGTGCGACGTAGGCGTCAACCTGCGGCACCACCGTCAGCAGGAACCGCTGCTGCAGGCACATTTCCCGGACCTGCAACAGGAGGTCCAGTCCCCGCTCGACCTCAGGTTCGCCTCGATATACCAGCGCCAGACCAAGCGCGAAGCGGGCGCTGCCCAGCGCGATGTCGTCACCCGTCCGCTCGGCGATCACCAGCGCTTTCTCGATTTCCCGTATGGCGCCATCTTCCGGAGCAAGCGCACCGCAGGTGATTGCCGGAGCATAGGCAAAGTCGACCACGGCCGCGTGTGACATCGGGTCGGTGCTGCGCGCAGCGGCCGCGGCTTGCTCGAGGTCCTCCCGCCAACCGGCGAGCCCGAAGCAAAGCCGGCCAACACCGCGCGATACCAAGGCTGCCGCCAAGGGCGAACCCATGTTTTCGCTCGCTCCGGTCGTGTCCGCCTCGACTAGGCCGATAACCGTTTGAGCCAACCTCAGCCCCTCGGCCAACTCGCCGGTTTCATATTTGATGTACATCGCCGCGGGTGTCACCCGCACGGTGAGAATCCAGTCCCCGATCGATTCCGCGAGGGCGATGTACTCAGACGCCAACCGCGACGCCTCCCGCACGCGGGCGTGCAGTATGTGATCCATCGCTAACCCGGCCATTCCGAGAACGAGCGAGGCCTTGTCCCCGGTCTGCTCCGACAATTGCCGCAGCTCGTCGAACGCTTCGGAGGCCTGATCGTTGACGCGCCATGCGCTGCCGCACAACAGTGTTCGCGGGACGATACCCATCGTGGCCCGGTTGGAGTCTCGCTCAGGAAGTGCGTCGGCGACCTCACGTGCGCGGTCCCAGCTCAGCCGTGCAGCGCGTATGTCCCGGCTCGCCGACCAACCACCCGCGCGCATGTGCCACGTGTAAGCGCCATGCAGATCACCGGCGGCCTGGACATGTTCAGCGATCATGGCCGCATTTGCGTCAGCTGATGACGGTTCGCGATTTTCAATCAAGGTCGCCACGCGCCTATGCAGCCGCGCGCGGTCGGATTTGAGTTGCGACTGGTAGGCCACCGTGCGAATCAGCGGATGACGAAACGCATACTCGCTGCACGATAAAATGCGCACCCGCTCAACAAGTTCGGCTGCCATCAGCGGTTCGACATCCGCCTGCTCACTCAGAGCGTTCAACAGATCGGCATCGAATCGCGATCCGATCACTGCCGCGGCATTCAGTGTCCGTTTGGCCGTCGGAGGGAGCCGGTCGATGCGGGCGGCAATCGTCGCTTGCAGGGTGCCAGGCACCTCGATTTCGGCGACGTCACCGCTGAGCACGTGGGCACCAGGCCGGCCAACAATTAGTCGGCGCTCTGCCAAGTCCCGCACCATCTCCTCTGCAAAGAAAGGGTTACCAGCAGCCCGCCCGGCGATAAGCGCCCGGACCGGCGCGACCGAGGGGTCAGCGCCCAAGAGTTCAAGCAGCAAGGCGTTGATCGACGAATCGCTAAGTGGCGTCAGTGATATCAGTTCAGCGCCGGGCATCGCTGCCAGCGCTCCACAGTACTCGGGGCGGTAGGTGATTAAGACCATGGCTGAGGTTCGCCGAATCACGGTCAGGAAAGCTGCCAGGAGCGACTCGCTAACGGTATCGATCCAGTGCGCGTCTTCGATGACGTAGAGAGCCGGCGCGGTTCGGGCCAGCGATAGCGAGTTGATTAATGAACTGATCCGCCGCCGGATGGCGTCTGGGTCGATCTTCGGCAACGGCACATCCGATTCGCGGATAGCCAGGAGATCATAGAGGAGGGCGAGATCATCGTCGGTAACGTCAGGAAGGCTTATTCGCACCCGTGCTCGCGCGGCTGCGTCGTCGAGGCCGATCACGCCGGTGCTTGCGCGAAGCAGTTGCGCCACAACACGAAACGGAACATCACGGGCATGTGACTCGCAGAAGGCAGTAAACACATCAATACCACGACTGGTAGCGATTGCCGCCACTTCTCGAACAAGACGTGTCTTGCCGATGCCCGCGGGTCCGACCACGGTGGCGGCGCACCCAGCCGAGCAGATCGATCGCTCCAGGCTCGTCTTCAAAAGGTTCAGTTCGTCGAAACGCCCTACCAAAGCGGCCTTCGGCTTACCGTTGGGCCACCCGGGTGTCGACATCGCCAGAAGTCGACGCGCAACAACGGGGGAGTCGGCGCCCTTGATGCGTACTGTTTCCGGCTCCGCCAGCGCCGCCAGATCTTCCACCAGACGCGCGGTGCCCGCGCTGAGCATCACGCCGCCAGGCGGAGCGACGGACTCCATTCGCTGAGCCATCCCCACGTGCTCGCCGATAGTGGTGTAGCCCAAGGAAGCCGAACCGACTTCACCGGCGATAACCCGGCCCGAGTTGAGCCCCAGGCGTAATGCCAGTTCGACGCCGTCATGATCCCGGACCTGGCCGGCCAACCGTGGAAGTTCACGTTGAATCTCCAATGCCGCGAGACATGCTCGCACGGCGTGATCCTCCAAGGCCAGAGGCGCTCCGAAAACTGCCATGATGCCGTCGCCGGTGAACTTGTCTACCGTCCCGCCATAGCGCCTGATGACGGCGGTCGTGATGTTGACGACTTCGGCCATGATCTCGCGCAAGCGCTCTGCACCGACGATCGCTGCGATGTTCATCGAATGGACCGCGTCGGCAAACAAGACCGTAACCTGCTTGTACTCAGCCGACTGGGTGCCTGGAGCGAGTCGGGCACCGCACTCGGCGCAGAACTTGGCGGTGGCGGTAGCCACCGCTCCGCAACAACGACAGCTCTGATCGGCCGCGATCAGGCCGCCACCGTCTCCACTGCGCTGCACCCCAGTATCGTTTCATTGCTGGTGAAGGATGTCCTCAGATCGCCATCATGAGCCGCTACAACGCCGCCGAACTGATGAGCTTCGACCGCGGCTTCCCCCGGCCCACTAGCGGTCACTATGGCGCGGTACGGATGACGAAGGCGTCGGTGTTCTCGTCGTAAGCGACCCTTTCGTCAACGAACAATTCCCCCACCGGGTGGCCATCCTCAGCCACTGCGATAAACGTCGCTTCCTCCCGGTCATACGTCACCGACCCCTGCACGAACATCGCTGCGACCCGGTGCCCATCGGCTCCGTAAACGACAAGCTTCAAGCCGCCGGCACTCTTGAGATACTGCGCCGCTTCGTCACGCGTCGTCACCATCGATCGTTCCTTTCTGCTGGTGCTCTTGATTGCAGCGCAGTATTCCGGGCGGAAGATCGGCGGCCAAATCCGCACCCAGGATTCACGGTGGTAGCCGCGACTGCACACCCGACCAGCCAGCAAACTTTATATTCATTGCATAGATAGCGTTGACAAGGCCGGAAAACCGACGATAGTCATGAACTATGGCGCTGCTGCCAGATCCCGAACCCCGGCAGCGACAACACGTCGTGATCTCGGTCGACGACCATGTCATCGAGCCGCCCGACATGTTCGAGGGGCGGCTTCCCGCCGCCTGGGCGACCGTGCCCCCAAAGTCGTCGAGACCGACGATGGGCGGCAGGTCTGGCGCTAAGAGGGCCGGGAATACCCCAGCGTCGGTCTGAACGCGGTGATCGGACGTCCGCATGCGGAATGGAGCATGGACGCCGCCCGGTTCGACGAAATGCGGCGTGGCTGTTGGGACATCGACGCCCGAATCCACGACATGGACCTGGCCGGCATCTGGGCCTCGCTGAACTTCCCGTCGCTGATCGCCGGGTTCGCGGGCACGGTGTTCTGGAAGAGCGACGACCCGGAGCTCGGGCTGGCCACGCTGTGCGCCTGGAACGACTGGCACCTCGAAGT